>Ga0134123_10001084_pt1 | contig 17896 bp, 10 predicted proteins | sample KB303_FD_96460 | JGI IMG/M metagenome (GOLD analysis project Ga0134123, IMG submission 96460) | Terrestrial soil microbial communities without Nitrogen fertilizer from Kellogg Biological Station, Michigan, USA - KB3-0-3 | ecosystem: Environmental > Terrestrial > Soil > Unclassified ...
CTCGGGCTCGAGCGCGAGGGCCTGCGCGCGGCTCATCCAGACGACGTCGGTGACGCCGTTGGCATGTGCCTTCTTCTGGATGCCGTGCAGCTCCTCGATCTGCTTCTCGTCGGTGGCGACGATCAGCTTGCCGCAGCGGCGGTGCGGCACGCCGTGACTCACGCAGTATTCGTAGAGGAGCTCCTTGCCGGCCACGCAGCTGCGCGCCTTCAGCGAGCCCTTCGGGTAGTAGATGCCGGCGTGGATCACCTCGGAATTGCGCGAGCTGGTGTGCGTGCCGATGGCGTCTTCGCCCTCGAGAATGATGACCTCGCGCCCCGCCAGGGCGAGCGCGCGCGCGACCGCGAGCCCGACCACGCCCGCGCCGATCACGACCGCGTCAACGCTTTCCATGGAGGAGCAGCCGGTGGGTGACGAATGCTCCGACGCCCGCGAGACCCGCGGTGGTGGCCATCGGGCGCGCCGTGCCGTCGAAGAGGAGGCCGAGCGCGGTGCTGATCAAGGCGCCGGAGCCGAAGCCGATCGCGCCGATGAGCGAAGTGGCCGACCCGGCCGACTGCGGGAACGGCGTCAGCGCCGCGGCGATCGCGTTCGGCATGATCATCGCGGTACCGAAAAGAAACAGCATGAACGGCAGTACCACCGCCAGCCAGTGGCCGAACCCCAGCCAGGCGAGCAGCGTGCCACCGGCGCCTGCGCCGAACATCAGCGTCGCGCCGACGCTCAGCAGTCGCCGGATGCCGAGGCGCAGCACCAGGCGGCTCGAGCACCAGGCTCCGCCGATCTGGCCGAGCATCACCAGGGCGAACATCAGGCTGAACGCCGTCGCCGAGACGCCCAGGCCGCGGATCAGGGTGAATGCCGAGCTCGAAACCCAGGCGAGCACGCCGATCTGCGCGCACAGGATGAGGGAGAAGGGAGCGAGGAAGCGCCGGTCGGCGATGATCGTGCCGAACGTCCGCGCAATCGCGCCGGGATGGACCGAGCGCCGCTCCGGTGGAGCGGTCTCGCGCATGCGCGTCAGCGCGACCGCCAGCAATGCGGCCACCGCCGCCATGGCGGCGAAGACCATCGGCCAGCCGCCGGCCGTGGTGAGCAGCGCGCCGGCGAGCGGCGCGGCGATCGGCACGACGCTGAATACGATCGACATGCGCGCGAGGAGCCGCGCCGCCTGCTCGTGCGCGTGCAGGTCGCGCACGATGGCGCGGCCGATGAGCGCGCCACTCGCCATGGCGAGCCCCTGGGCGAGGCGCACCGCGGACAGCGCGCCGATCGATTCGACGAAGGCGCCGACGACGGAGGAGGCGAGCACCATCGCGAGCCCCACGAGCAGCACCGGCTTGCGTCCGAAGCGGTCGGAAAGCGGGCCCCAGACGAACTGGCCCGCGGCGAGGCCGATGAAGTAGGTGGTGAGCGTCAGCTGGGCGGCGCTCACCGGCACTGCGAACGATTGCGCGATGTCGGGCAGCGCCGGCAGGTAGAGATCGGTGCCGAGCGCGGGCAACGCGGTCAGCACGCCGAGCAGGATCGTCAGCCGGAGCGAAGTGTCCTTGTTATTCACGATAGCATTCGATTCTAATGACTCGCCTGATGGACGCATTCCCGCCGTCGCGCGACGCCCAGGTCACGCTCGCGAACTGGCGCACGCCGCCGTACCACCGCTGGGCCTTCCACCATGTCCGCGAGCTGATCCCGACCGCCGAGATCGCCAACGATCCGGCGCGCGTAACGCCGCTGCCCCCGGCGCCTGCGAAACTGTTCGATGAGCGCTTTCTCGCCGATACCGACACCGACGGCATCGTCGCCCTGCACCGCGGCAAGCTGGTGTTCGAGCGCTACTTCAACGGCATGAGCGCCGAGACGCCGCACATCCTGATGTCGGTGTCGAAATCGCTGCTCGGCCTGGTCGCGGGCGCAATGAAGCTCGATGTCGAGCGCCAGGTCACGTCGCTCGTGCCCGAGCTGAAAGACACCGCCTACGAGGGCGCGACCATTCGTCACCTGCTCGACATGCGCGCCGGCGTCGCCTTCAACGAGGACTACCTCGCCACTTCGGGGCCGATCATCGAGTATCGGAAGGCGACGGGGTGGAACCCGCCGAACGATCCGCCGGGCGACCTCCGATCCTTCTACAAGGCCCTGAAACAGGCCGATGGCTCGCATTGGGGCCGCTTCCACTACATCTCCCCGAATACCGACCTGCTCGGCTGGGTGATCGAGCGCGCCGCCGGCCGGCGCTTCGCCGACCTGGCGAGCGAGCTCGTCTGGAAGCCGATCGGCGCCGAGCGCAGCGCGTACATAACGGTCGATCGCCTCGGCGCACCCCGCTGCGCGGGCGGCTGCAACGTCACGGTGCGCGATCTTGCGCGGGTCGGCCTGTGGATCTGCCGCTCCGGCGGCGCCTGGATCGACGACCTGGAGCGGGGCGGCGACCCGAAGGCGTGGGATGCGGGGAGCTTCGTTCCGTACTATCCCGGCCTGCCGATGCACTACCGCGGCCAGTGGTACACGTTGCGCGGAGCGCAACCGCTCCTCTTCGGCATGGGCATCCACGGGCAGAACCTGTTCGTCGACCGCGCCAACGAGCTCGTCATCGCGAAGGTCTCCTCGCAGGACCAGCCGATGGACGCGGCGCGCGTCGGCCTGACCATGCGCGCGGTCGCGGAGGTGAGGAAGGCTCTGGCGACGGCATGAGCGGCTGGCAGTTCTGGATCGACCGGGGCGGCACGTTCACCGACATCGTCGCGCGCCAGCCCGACGGCAGGCTCGCGACGCACAAGCTGCTTTCCGAGAACCCCGGGCGCTACGCCGACGCGGCGATCGCCGGGATCAAGCATTTCCTGGGCGATCCGGTGCCGGTCGAGAAGATCGACAGCGTGAAGATGGGCACGACCGTCGCCACCAACGCGCTCCTCGAGCGCAAGGGCGAGCGAACCGCGCTGTTCATTACCCGCGGCTTTCGCGATGCGCTGCGCATCGCCTACCAGAACCGGCCGCGCATCTTCGACCGGCACATCGTGCTGCCGGAGATGCTGTATTCGAAAGTCGTCGAGGTGGAGGAGCGGATCGGGGCAAGAGGGGAAGTCGTTGTTCCTCTCGACCTTTCCCGTACGGAAATTGATTTGAAAAAAGCGTACGAGGAGGGCTACCGTTCCGTGGCAATCGTCTTCATGCACGGCTATCGCTTCACCGCGCATGAGCAAGCGGTCAAGGCACTCGCGAAGCAGGTCGGCTTCACGCAGGTTTCCGTCTCCCACGAGGTCAGCCCGCTGATGAAGCTCGTCGGCCGCGGCGATACGACGGTGGTCGACGCCTACCTGTCGCCGATCCTGCGCCGCTACGTCGGGCAGGTCGCCGCGGATCTCGGCAACGCGCGGCTGCTTTTCATGCAGTCGAACGGCGGCCTCACCGACGCGCGCCGCTTCCAGGGCAAGGACGCGATTCTTTCGGGACCGGCCGGGGGCATCGTCGGCGCGGTGCGCACCGCGGCGGCAGCGGGCTTCGACCGGATCATCGGCTTCGACATGGGCGGCACCTCGACCGACGTATCGCACTACGCGGGCGAGCTGGAGCGCGAGTTCGAGACCCTGGTCGCGGGCGTGCGGATGCGCGCGCCGATGATGCGCATCCACACCGTCGCGGCGGGCGGCGGCTCGATCCTCCACTTCGACGGCTCGCGCTACCGCGTCGGGCCCGATTCGGCGGGCGCCGTGCCCGGGCCGGCGAGCTACCGGCGCGGCGGGCCGCTCACCGTCACCGACGCCAACGTGATGCTCGGCAAGATCCAGCCGAAATATTTCCCGAAGGTGTTCGGGAAGGGCGGGGACGAAGAACTGGACCGCCTGACGGTCGAAGCGAAGTTCAAGGCACTGAAACGGCAAGTCAACGACGGGCGCTCTGAGCAGGAGGTCGCGGAAGGCTTCATCCGCATCGCTGTCGGCAACATGGCGAACGCGATCAAGCACATCTCGGTGCAGCGCGGCCACGACGTCACCGCCTATACGCTGTGCTGCTTCGGCGGCGCCGCCGGCCAGCATGCCTGCCTGGTCGCCGACGCGCTCGCGATGAAGCGCGTCTTCATCCACCCGCACGCGGGCGTGCTGTCCGCCTACGGCATGGGGCTCGCCGACCAGGTGGCGATGCGCGAGCGCTCGGTCGAGGCGCCGCTCACGGAGCTGGCCGCGCTGCAGGCAAAGGCCGATGAGCTTGCCGCCGAGGCGCGCAACGACCTTGCCGCGCAGGGTGTCGCGGCCCAGCACATCGTCCAGCGGGTCCATTTGAAGTACGAGGGCACCGATACCGCGCTGCCGGTCATGCTCGGGTCGGTCGCGGAGATGACGGCGCAGTTCGAAGCTGCATACCGCAAGCAGTTCTCGTTCCTCATGCCGGGTCGCAAGCTCGTTGCCGAGGCGCTCTCCGTCGAGGCGATTGCCAGGGGCGAAGAGATTTCGGAGCAGGCCGGCTCGAGAAAGCCTCCGGCGAGCGCGGTCGAGCGGGTGCGCGTGTTCAGCGCCGGTCGCTGGCACGAAGCACCGCTCTACCGCCGCGAGGAGCTCGCCGCCGGTCAGAAGATCGACGGCCCGGCGATCATCGCCGAAGCCAACGCGACGACGGTGGTAGAGCCTGAATGGCGGGCCACCGTCACCAACCTTGATCATTTGGTGCTGGAGAGAACGAAGGAGCGGAGCAGCGGCAAGGCCGTCGGTACCTCGGTCGACCCGGTGATGCTGGAGATCGTCAACAACCTGTTCATGTCGATCGCCGAGCAGATGGGGCTGCGCCTGCAGAACACCGCCTACTCGGTGAACATCAAGGAGCGGCTCGATTTTTCCTGCGCGCTGTTCGATGCGCAGGGGAACCTGATCGCCAATGCGCCGCACATGCCGGTGCACCTCGGCTCGATGGGCGAATCGATCAAGACCGTGATCCGCCTGAACGCGGGAAAGATGAAGCCCGGCGACGTCTACGTGCTGAACGCGCCCTACAACGGCGGCACGCACCTGCCGGACGTGACGGTGATCACGCCGGTCTTCGATCGGCAGGAAATCCTCTTCTACGTCGGTTCGCGCGGCCATCATGCCGACATCGGCGGGATCACGCCGGGGTCGATGCCGCCGGGCTCGAAGGTGGTCGAGGAGGAGGGCGTGCTGATCGACAACTTCCTTCTCGTCGAAGGCGGTCGCTGGCGCGAGGAAGAAACCGTCGCGTTGCTCGGCTCGGGGAAGCACCCGGTGCGCAACGTGCGGCAGAACATCGCCGACCTGCGGGCGCAGGTGGCGGCGAACGAAAAGGGCGTGCAGGAGCTCGGCCGCATGGTCGAGCACTTCGGCCTCGAGGTGGTGCGCGCCTATATGAGGCACGTCCAGGACAATGCCGAGGAGTCGGTGCGGCGGGTGCTCGGCGTGTTGAAGGATGGCAGTTTTTCGCTCCCCCTCGACAACGGCGCCGTCATCAAGGTGAAGATCGCCATCGGCAGCGACCGGAGGACCGCAAGAATCGATTTCAGCGGCACGTCCGCGCAGCTGCCGAACAACTTCAATGCACCCTCGGCCGTGTGCATGGCGGCGGTCCTCTACGTCTTCCGCACCCTGGTCGACGACGACATCCCGCTCAACGCCGGCTGCCTGAAGCCGCTCGAGGTCCTGATCCCGGATGGCTGCATGCTGCGGCCGCGCTATCCCGCGGCGGTGGTCGCCGGCAACGTCGAGACTTCGCAGTGCATTACCGACGCCCTTTACGGCGCGCTCGGCGTGCTCGCCGCTTCGCAGGGCACCATGAACAATTTCACCTTCGGCAACGACCGCTACCAGTACTACGAGACCGTCGCCGGCGGCTCGGGCGCGGGTCCCGGCTTCGACGGCGCCGACGTGGTGCAAACCCACATGACCAACTCGCGCCTCACCGACCCGGAGGTGCTGGAGTGGCGCTTCCCGGTGCTCCTCGAGAGCTTCGAGATCCGTCGCGGCTCGGGCGGGCGCGGCCGCTGGCGCGGCGGCGAGGGCGCGGTACGCCGGGTGCGCTTTCTCGAGCCGATGACCGCCGCCATCCTTTCAGGCCACCGCAAGGTTCGCCCGCACGGCATGGCGGGCGGCGAGCCCGGGTTGCCCGGGCACAACTTCGTCGAGCGAGTCGACGGCCGGTTGAGCGAGCTCGGCCCCTTCGATCAGACCGAGATGGCCGCTGGCGACGTTTTCGTCATCGAGAGCCCGGGCGGCGGCGGTTATGCGCCTGCCTAATATAATAAGAACGAAAGAATGAACCCGACCGCCATCTATTCGAAGTCCGGCAAAGGCGTCCAGGAGGCGTCGGGCAAGACCAGCTTCCTCGAGCGCGGCGATCGGGCGGTGCTCTCGGCGATCGATGGCCGGGCCACCCTCGCCGACGTGGCCCAGAAGGTCGGCAAGAGCTTCGACAACGCCTTCCAGACGCTGATTTCGAAGCTCGACAAGGACGGCTTCATCCGCGAAGCGTCGCCGGGCGCGGCAAGCAAGACGGCCGCACCCGCCGCAAAGGCGCCGGCCGGCAAGCCGGCGGCCAAGCCCGCCGCCGACGATTCCGGGGGCGACCTCGATTTCAGCTCCCTCGGTGTGCCCAAGGCAGCACCGGCCCCATCCCGGCCAGCGGCGCCGCCGCCGAGGCCGGCAGCACCGCCGCCACCGCCGCCGCCGAGGCCCAATCCGGCCGCCGACGCGCAAGCCAAGGCGCAGCAGTCGGCGCTGCAGAAGGCGCGCGAGGAGGCGGAGGCGAAGGCCGATGCCGAGCGCCAGCGCGTCAAGCTGGAAGCCGAAGCCAAGATGCGTACCGAGATGGAGGCCAAGGCCCGCTCCGACGCCGAGAAGAAGATGAAGGAGGAGGCCGAAGCCCGGGCCAAGGCCGAAGCCGACGCCAAGATCAAGGCCGCGCGCGACGCCGCGGCTAAGGCCGCCGCGGAGGCGAAGGCCAAGGCTGACGCCGAAGCGAAGGCCAGGGTCGAGGCCGAGCGCAAGGCGCGAGAGGAGGCCGAGCGGGCGCGCAAGGCGGCCGAGGAGGAAGCGCGCAAGGCGCGCGAAGAGGCCGAGCGGGTGCGCAAGGCCGCCGAGGAAGAAGCGCGCAAGGCGCGCGAAGAGGCCGAACGGGCACGCAAGGAGGCGGAGCGGGCGCGCAAGGAGGCCGAGGAAGCGGCGCGCAAGGCGCGCGAGGAAGCCGAGCGCAAGGCCAAGGAAGAGGCCGAAAAGATGCGCCGCCAGCACGAGGAGGAGCGCAAGCGCGAGGAGGCGGAGCGGGCCGAGCGGCGCAAGCGAGAGGACGCGGAGGAGGCGGAGCGGCGCAAGGCGCGCGACGAGGAGGACCGGCGCGCGGAGGAAGAGCGGGCGGCGAAGCGCAAGCAGCGCGAAGAGGAAGATGCAGCCGAACGCCGCGAGGAAGAGGAGCGTTCCGCCCGCCGCAAGCGCGAGCAGGAGGAGGAAGAGCAGCAGGCCGCGCCCAAGGCGAAGAAGAAGAAGGAAGAAGCGCCGGCCAAGTCGGAGGCGGCCGGCGGCCTCGATTCGCTGATGGCGGACCTCGATTCCTTCACCACGCGCGAGGAATCGGATCGCAAGGAGAAGGAAGAGGCCGAGCGCAAGGCCAAGGAAGTGGCCGACCGGCGGGCGCGCGAGGACGCCGAGCGGCGCGAGCGCGAAGAGGCCGAGCGCCAGAAGAAGGAAGAGGCGCGCGCGCGCAAGGAAGAGGAGAAGCGGCGCAAGCGGGAGGAAGAGGAAGAGCTTGCGCGCACGCGCGAGAAGGAAGAAAAGCGCCTGCACGACGAGGAAGAGCGGCGCAAGAAAGAGGCCGACGAGCGCGAGCGCAAGGCCAAGGCGGACGAGGTGCTTGCCGCCAAGGCGACGCGCGGCCCCGCGGTCGCGGTCGGCGAGGACACGGACGAGGTCAGGAAACGCATGATGGGTCGCCGTGGCGGCGGGCCGGCAAGCGTCGTCGAGCCGCCGTCGCTGCGACGCAAGAAGTCGGGCTGGGGCAAGCCGGTCGCGATGACGCTGGTGCTGCTGCTCGTCGCGGCGGTCGGCGCGGTGCACGTGATGCCGGTGTCGACCGGCGACTACGAGCGCGCCGCCTCCGAGGCATTCGGCAAGCCGGTGAAGATCGGCGAGGCGCGCCTGTCGCTCATCGGCGGGCTGGAAATCAAGCTCAAGGACATTCGGCTCGGCGACGACGTGAGGATCGCGAACGGCTCCGCGACCCCCGAGTTCGAGGCGCTGCGCGGCGAGAAGAAGACTTTCACGCGCATCGAGCTCAGCGGCGTGAAGCTGCCGCAGGAAGCCATCGGACAAGCCCTGCTCGCCAAGGTGAAGGGCGACAACTTCACGGTCAACCGCCTCGTGTTGCGCAACCTCGAGGTGACCGGCGCCGCCAAGCTGCCCGAGCCGCTCGAGGCCGAGCTCGTCTACGGCGAAGACGGCGCGCTGCGCTCGGCGACGATCCGCGGTCCCGACACGCTGCTCGCCAGGATCACGCCGGCGCCGAACGGCGTCGAGTTCGTCGTCACCGCGAGCGGCTTTCCGCTGCCGATCCTCCCCGAAGTGACCCTGAGCGATTTCGGCATGAAGGGCACCGCCAGCCAGCGCGGCATGACCATCGCCGAGTGGGGCGGCAAGATCTTCGGCGGCAGCGTCTCCGGCACCGCCAACCTGCGCTGGAGCGGCGGCTGGAGCATCGACGGCGTGGTCACGGCGCGCAACATCAACGCCGCGGTCTTTGCGCCGGCGCTGCTCTCCGAGGGCAAGGGCGAAGGCACCGGCCGTTTCTCGATGAGCGGCCCGGAGCCGGGGAAGCTCGGCGCGGGCGGCAGGCTGGAAGGCAATTTCACGATCAGCTCCGGGGTACTCGGCAGCTTCGATCTCGGCCGCGTGATCCGCACCTCGGGCAAGGAGTACGCCGGCCGGACCCAGTTCAACGAGCTGAGCGGCCAGGCGACTTACGACCGCGGCGCGGTCTCGCTGCGCAATGTCGCCATCGGCGCCGGCGCGCTCAACGCCGGCGCCAGCGCCGATATCGCACAGAGCGGCGCGCTGACCGGCCGTATCGTGGCCGACGTCAAGTCGAGCAGCGGCGGCCGCGCGGTCAGCGCGACGCTGCACCTCGGCGGCACGATCAAGGAGCCCCAGGTCAAGAACTAGTGGCCGACATCCTCCAGCTCCGAGGCCCGCGGGCGCTGTCGGAGTTTCGCCTCGCCAAGCTCGTTGCGTCCCTGCAGAAAATGGATCCCGGCGTGCGCTCGGTGGCCGCCGGGCATCACCATTTCATCGAGACCACGGCAGAACTGAGCGCTGCCGAGCGGGCGCGGCTCGAGCGCCTGCTCGCTTACGGGACTCCGGCAGAAGACGGGAAGGGCGAGTTCTATCTGGTGGTGCCGCGCATCGGCACGTTGTCGCCCTGGTCGTCGAAGGCGACCGACATCGCGCGCAACTGCGGCCTCGGCAAGGTGAAGCGCATCGAGCGCGGCACCGCCTACCGCATCGGCGGCGCCGGCAGGGATCTCTCCGCAGCGCTGCACGACCGCATGACCGAAACGGTGCTGCGTTCCCTCGACGAGGCGAGCAGGCTGTTCGAGCACGTGCCTCCCCGGCCGCTGCAGCTTGTTTCCGTCAAGGACCTGGAGAAAGCGAACCGGGAGCTCGGGCTTGCCTTGAGCGAGGACGAGATCGAGTACCTGGAACAGGCCTACCGCGCGATGGGGCGCGATCCGAGCGACGCCGAGCTGACCATGTTCGCGCAGGCGAACTCCGAGCACTGCCGCCACAAGATCTTCAACGGCGAATGGATCATCGACGGCGTGCGGCAGCCCCAGTCGCTGTTCGCGATGATCCGGCACACGCACGCGGTCTCGCCGCAGGGCACGGTGGTGGCGTACTCCGACAACGCCGCGATCATGGAGGGGGTGCTCGCGAAGAGATTTTTCGCCGACGGGAATTTCGTTTACCGACAGCAGCCGGAGCTGACGCACACGGTGATGAAGTGCGAGACGCACAATCACCCGACCGCGATCTCGCCCTTTCCCGGCGCGGCGACCGGGGCCGGCGGCGAGATCCGCGACGAAGGCGCGACCGGACGCGGCGCCAAGCCGAAGGCCGGCCTGGTCGGCTACTCGGTCTCGCATCTGCGCATCCCCGGGCACATGCAGCCCTGGGAGGAGGGCGGCCCGGGGAAGCCGGAGCGCATCGCGTCGGCGCTCGACATCATGCTCGACGGGCCGATTGGCGCGGCGGCGTTCAACAACGAGTTCGGCCGGCCGAGCCTGTGCGGCTATTTCCGCACCTTCGAGCTCGGCAACCGCGGCTATCACAAGCCGATCATGCTGGCCGGCGGCATCGGCGCGATCAGCGCCCCGCAGTCGAAGAAGGCGGCCGTGCCGGCCGGCGCGCTGTTCATCCAGCTCGGCGGGCCGGGGCTGCTGATCGGCATGGGCGGCGGCGCCGCCTCGTCGATGGGCGCGGGGACCAACGTCGAGAACCTCGACTTCGACTCGGTGCAGCGCGACAACGCCGAGATCCAGCGCCGCGCGCAGGAAGTCATCGACCGCTGCTGGCAGCTTGGCGAGAAGAACCCGATCCTCTCGATCCACGACGTCGGCGCGGGCGGGCTTTCGAACGCGCTGCCGGAGCTTGCGCACGGCGCAGGGCGTGGCGCGCGCCTCGACCTGCGCGCCGTGCCCGCCGAGGACAGCGGCATGTCGCCGCGCGAGATCTGGTGCAACGAGTCGCAGGAACGCTACGTTCTGGCCATTCATCCTTCCAGCCTGGAAGCGTTTCGGGCGATTTGCGGGCGGGAACGCTGCCCGTTCGCCGTGCTGGGCAAGGCGAGCGACGACGGCAGGCTGGTGGTCGAGGATCCGAAGTTCCGGAACAAGCCGATCGACGTCGACCTGGAGATGGTCCTCGGCAAGCCGCCGCGGATGCTGCGCGACGTGAAGCGCGTGCCGGCGGAATTGCACGCCTTCTCCCTGGAGAAGATCTCGCTGGAGGGCGCGATCCATCGCGTCCTGCGCCATCCGGCGGTGGCGGACAAGACCTTCCTGATCGCGATCGGCGATCGCACCGTCGGCGGTCTGTGCGCTCGCGATCCCTTCGTCGGCCCGTGGCAAGTCCCGGTCGCCGACTGCGCCGTGACCCTGCGCGACTTCGAAGGCAAGGCAGGCGAGGCATTCGCGCTCGGCGAGCGCACGCCGCTCGCGCTCATCGACGCGCCTGCGTCGGGACGGATGGCGGTCGCGGAGGCGATTACCAATATCGCGTCGGCGCAGATTCCTTCCCTGTCCAGCATCAAGCTGTCGGCGAACTGGATGGCGGCGGCGGGCTATCCCGGCGAGGACGCCGCGCTCTACGACACGGTGAAGGCGGTGGCCCTCGAGCTTTGCCCGGCGCTCGGTGTCGCCATTCCGGTCGGCAAGGATTCGCTGTCGATGCAGACCTCGTGGCAGGGGAAAGAGATCGTCGCGCCGCTTTCGCTGATCGTCACCGCTTTCGCGCCGGTGGGCGACGTCGGCGAGGCGCTCACGCCGCAGCTTCGCACCGACGCCGGCGACACCGAGCTGGTGCTGATCGACCTCGGGCGCGGCAGGAACCGCCTCGGCGGCTCGATCCTGGCGCAGGTGCACGGCGCGCTCGGCGATGCCTGCCCCGACCTCGACGATCCCGCGCTGCTGCAGCGCTTTTTCGAGTTCATCCAGGCAAACCGGGCGCTGATCCTCGCCTACCACGACCGCTCCGACGGCGGGCTGTTCGTCGCCGCGTGCGAGATGGCGTTCGCCGGGCATTGCGGCGTGACGCTCAGCATCGACGCGCTGGCCTTCGAGGCGGCGAGCGACGACGTCGATGCGTTTCGCCGCGGCGCCGAGGAGCAGCTCGCCGGCAAGGCGAAGGACCTTGCGCTCGCGGCGCTGTTCTCCGAGGAGCTCGGCGCGCTGCTGCAGGTTCGCGCCGGCGATCGCGCGCGCGTGATGGAGCGCCTGCGCGCGGCGGGGCTGGGCGAGTGCAGCCAGGTCGTCGGCCAGCTCAATGCGCGCGACGAGATCCGCATCACCCGCAACAATCGGACGATCTACAAGAACCGGCGCGACCACGTGCAGCGCGCCTGGAGCGAGACCACCTACCGCATGCAGGCGCTGCGCGACAACCCGGAGTGCGCGCGCGAGGAGTACGACCGCCTCATCGCACCCGATGATCCGGGCCTCTCGATCCATCTCACCTTCGAAGAGAAGAGCGTCGCTGTCGGCTCAAGGGCGAGGCCGAAGGTCGCGATCCTGCGGGAGCAGGGCGTCAACGGCCAGGTGGAGATGGCGGCGGCCTTCGATCGCGCCGGCTTCGAGTCGGTCGACGTGCACATGACCGATCTCATCGCGGGGCGCGTGACGCTGGCGGGCTTCAAGGGCTTCTCGGCCGGCGGCGGCTTCTCGTACGGCGACGTGCTCGGCGGCGGCCGCGGTTGGGCGAGCACCATCCTCCACAACGAGCGTACGCGCGCGGAATTCGAAGCCTTCTTCGCGCGCAAGGACACGTTCGTTCTGGGCGCCTGCAACGGCTGCCAGATGATGGGGCAGCTGAAGGAGCTCGTCCCCGGGGCGGAGCACTGGCCGGTGTTCGTGCGCAACCGCTCGGAGCAGTTCGAGGCGCGGCTGGTGATGGTCGAAATCACCGACAGCCCGTCGATCCTTTTCCGCGGCATGGCGGGGAGTCGTATCCCCGTAGTGACGGCGCACGGGGAAGGAAGGGCATTTTTCGAAAAAGACGATCAAAGGCACGCGATCGTGGCCATGCGCTACGTCGACAACCGCGGCGCGGTCGCCGACCGCTATCCGTTCAATCCGAGTGGCTCGCCGCAGGGAATCACCGGCGTGACCACCGCCGACGGGCGCTTCACCATCGTCATGCCCCATCCCGAGCGCGTCTTCCGCACCCTGCAGATGTCGTGGTCGCCGCCCGGCCGCGGCGAGGATTCGCCGTGGATGCAGCTTTTCAGGAACGCGCGGCTCTGGGTGGGCTGAAGGTCAGATCAGCCTGTCCTTCTTCATCGCCTCGAGGATGACGGGGATATACAGCGCCGCGCCCTCTTCGCCGGTCTTGCGGTGGGCATTGGTCGACTTGGTCCTCACGGACCAGATCAGCTTCTGGCCCTGCACGGCAAAGATCGACGTCTCCGCGGTCACGGTTTTCACCGAGTGGTCGCCCCCTTCGCGCATTCCGCCCGTGAAGGCGCGCGCATAGGCGCCGTTGACGCTGTTCGCATCCGCGTAGGGCAAGCCATCGTATCCGACGATCGTGCCGCGGTTCTCCAGCGTGCCGATGTCGGTATTGGTGACGCGCGCGAGCAGGATGAAATCGGCTCCCGACTCGGCGATGCTCTGCATGAAGCGCGCTTTCTCGGCGTCGGTGTAGCGGGTGAAATAGCGGCGGGACGCCACGGCGTTGACGCCGCGCTTCTGCAACTGCGCCGCCATCTGGTCCTGGAAGGCGATCTGCACGAACTCTTCGCTCGCCACGGTGATGATCAGCAGCTTCTTGAATGGCGTTTCCGGCAGCTGGGGAGCGACCCAGCTGACTTCGACTGTCGTCACGGGCTGAGTGGAACAGGCCGTCGCCAGCACCATGATGCCGAGCACCGCGCCCGCACGGAGGTTAGAGAACACGATCGCTCACCATGGCGTCGAAGACGAGATCGATGTACTGCGTCAAAGCCGCGGCGAAGTCGGCGCTTTCCCGGGTATCCACGACACCGGTCCACGCCAGCGCGCCGTTGCTCGCATCGAACAGGCGCGTTTCGGAAGCGGTCCACTTCGGGCCGATGATCGTCTCCGGCGGAACATCGACCGTCTGCCATACGCCGGAGTAGAAGCCGTAGAAGCCACCCCACCCGGGGCCGACGCCGACGCCGACGGCGATCGTGGCGCCGGACACGGTTCCCGACGACCGGGCGACGTTGGTGACCCGCGTGATGAGCACCCCTTCGGCGCCGGACCGGGCGATGGCCTCGCGCAGCTGCGCTTCTTCGACCTTGCCGCGTGTGCCGATCGCCGCGTACGCGGGGAGGGCCTTTCGTCCGCGCTTGGCGAGCAGCGCAACGATGCGATCCTCGTAGTTGCGACGGAGCAGCTCGTCCGAAGTCACCGCCACCACCATGATGCTCTTGAAGGACTTGCCGACGTACTCGGGATTGCTCTGCTGCGACACCAGGCGGCTGGCGGTGCAGCCCGCGAGAAGCGCGAGTGCGACACAGGCTGCGCGAATCAAGCCAAACCTCTTCGGGAGAGAACGAACCCCGCAGTCTACGCGGACCTGCCTCGCAGTAGACTTCCGGACCGACAAAATCGAAGGAGAAGCGAAGCCATGAGCATTACCCGCCACGATCAGAGCGCCATCCTGTCCCTGGCCGTCGAGCACGGCGACACCGTCTATCTGGCCGGCGTGGTGGCCAAGAACCTGGACGCCGATGTGAAGGGGCAGACCAAGGAGGTATTGAACGAAATCGACCGCCTGCTCGCGAAATGCGGCTCGAACAAGTCGAAGATCCTGGCGGCCACCATCTGGGTCACGGACATCCGCAACCGCGCGCCGATGAACGAGGTCTGGACCGCCTGGGTCGATCCGAAGAACATGCCGGCGCGCGCCTGCATCGAGGCCAAGCTCGCCGACCCCCGCGGCCTGGTCGAAATCATGGTGACGGCCGCGAAATAACAAAATCTGAAGCTCTGCGACAAAATCTGAAACTCTGCCTATGGCGCGACGGCAGGGCAGTCCTTATCGTCTTGGGCGATGGCCGAGTCGCAACCCGAAGTCATCCTCGTCGAGGACAGCCCATATGAACCGGCGCTCGCCTACCTCGCGCTCACCCGGGAGACTTCCTCCGTAGTTCAAGTGCCGGACCTCCGCACCGCGGCGCGCCTGGCTTACGGCGGCGGGAAGGGCCTCGCGATCCTCGGCCAGCGTGCGATCAAGCGCGCCTCGAACCGGCAGTTGCGCGCGCTGGGCATCCCGGCGGTCGGCATCGGCGCAAACCTCAGCGAGGCGGACGACCGGCGCGCCCGCGCGGCCGGCCTGAGTGCCGTGTACCGGCGCCCCCGCGAGTGGCAGGCCTACCTGGCCCTGCTCGGCCAGGTGCTCGCCGAATGGCGTGTCACTCGAACAGGTTTGGCACCGCATCCAGCCCGCACCAGCTGATCGCGCAGCTCGCCTGCGCGCGCACCACCGGCTTGGCATGGAAGGCGATCGATAGCCCGGCCTCGGCCATCATCCGCAAGTCATTGGCGCCGTCACCGATCGCGACGGTCTGTTCTTTTTGCAATGATTTGGCTAGCTGAAGGAACTTCGCGGCCTTCGCCTCGGCATCCACGATGTCGCCGAGCACCCGTCCGGTGAGGCGCCCATTCGCGATCTCCAGCGTGTTCGAGATCGTGTAGTCGATCCCGAGCCGTTCCTTCAGGCGCTCGACGAAGAAGGTGAAACCGCCGGAAACGAGCAGCGTTTTCACGCCGTGGCGCTTGCAGGCGGCGAGCAGGGTTTCGGCGCCGGCGGTGAGCCTGAGTCGATTCTCGTACACTTCGAGCAGCCCTTTTTCATCCATTCCTTTCAGCAAAGCCACTCTTTGTCGCAGGCTTTCCGGGTAGTCGATCTCGCCGCGCATCGCGCGCGCGGTGATCGCGGCGATCTCGGGCTTCTTTCCGACCAGGTCGCCTAGCTCGTCGATGGTCTCCATCGTGATCAGCGTCGAATCCATGTCCATCGCCACCAGCTTCAGGTCGGCGAAGCGGCGACCGTCCGGAACGAGGGCGTGGTCAATGCGGTTTCTTTCACAATATGCAGAGTCGACGCTTGTCGCGCCACGAATCCGCCAGGCACGGTCGGTGATGCGTTCCACCGCCCCAAGCTTCCTCGCCTGAGACTCCGTGAGGGAAGGGCCCTGGATGACGAGGTTCAAGCGGCGAGCTGGTTCAGGATGTCCTTCACCGCCGCGGCGCGCTCGGGCCAGGACGCGAGCTTGGCCTCGACGCGCAGCTTCTCCGGACCGGCGAGCCGCGCCTGCCGGCCCTTCTTCTGGATGAAGGCCAGGACGCGCGCCGCTTCGACCGGCGGGTTCTTGATGAATTGCAGCTGCACCGCTTCGTGGGTCGCGTCGATGCGCATCACGCCGAGCGGCCGGGCGGCGATGCGCACGCGGTGGCACTCGATCAGTACCCGCGCGGCCTCCGGCAGGTCGCCGAAACGATCGATCAGCTCCTCCTGCAGCGCATCGAGCCCCTCGAGCGAGGCGGCATCGGCGAGCCGCTTGTAGAGCGAAAGCCGCTCGTGCACGTCGCTGCAGTAGGTGGCGGGCAGGATCGACGGCACGTGCAGGTTGACCTCGGTGTCGAGGTCGAAATCCTTCTCCAGCTCCGGCGCCCGGCCGGCCTTCAGGGCGCGCACCGCGCGCTCGAGCATCCGGGCGTAGAGCGAGAAGCCGACCTCCTGCATTTCCCCCGACTGCTCCTCGCCCAGGACCTCGCCGGCGCCGCGGATCTCGAGGTCGTGCATCGCGAGATAGAAGCCCGAGCCGAGGTCTTCCATCATCGTGATCGCCTCGAGGCGCTTCGCCGCGTTGCGGCTCAACGCCTCCTCGGGCGGCGTGAGGAGGTAGGCGTAGGCCTGGTGGTGCGAGCGGCCGACGCGGCCGCGCAGCTGATGCAGCTGCGCCAGGCCGAACTTGTCGGCGCGGTTGATGACGATGGTGTTGGCGGTTGGGATATCGATCCCGGTCTCGATGATGGTCGAGCAGAGCAGCACGTTGTAGCGCTGCGCGGTGAATTCACGCATCACCCTCTCCAGCTCGCGCTCGCGCATCTGCCCATGGGCGATCGCGAGCCTCGCCTCCGGGAGGAGGCGCGCCAGTCTTTCTCCCATCCTCTCGATCGAGTCGACCTCGTTGTGGAGGAAGTAGACCTGCCCGCCGCGCTTCAGCTCGCGCATCACCGCCTCGCGGATCAGGCCCTCGGACCAGGGCGAGACGAAGGTCTTGATGGCGAGGCGCTTCTCCGGCGCGGTGGCGATCACCGAGAAGTCGCGGATCCCCTCGAGCGACATCGCCAGCGTCCGGGGGATGGGCGTCGCCGTCAGCGTGAGCACGTCGACCTCGGAGCGCAGGCGCTTCAGGGCTTCCTTCTGGCGCACGCCGAAGCGGTGCTCCTCGTCGATGATCACCAGCCCGAGCGTCTTGAAGGAAACGTCCTTCGACAACAGCTTGTGGGTGCCGATGACGATGTCCACCTCTCCCGTCTTCAGCTCCGCGACGATCTTCGACGACTCCTTGCCGCTGCGAAAGCGCGACAGCTCGACGATTTTCACCGGCCAGTCGGCGAAGCGGTCGGAGAAGGTCTGCAGGTGCTGCTCGGCGAGCAGCGTGGTCGGGCAGAGCACCACGACCTGCTTCTTGTCGGCGACGGCAACGAACGCGGCGCGCAGCGCCACCTCGGTCTTGCCGAAGCCGACGTCGCCGCACACCAGCCGGTCCATCGGCTTGCCGGCCTTGAGGTCCGCCACCACGGCTTCGATCGCCGCCGCCTGATCGACCGTCTCCTCGAAGCCGAAGCCGTCGGCGAAAGCCTCCAGGTCGTGCGGATTCACCCCGAACGAATGACCCACCCGCGCCGCGCGCCGGGCGTACAGCCCGAGCAGTTCGGCCGCCGTGTCGCGCACCTGCTTCGCGGCGCGCGCCTTCGCCTTGTCCCATTCGCCGCTGCCGAGCTTGTGCAGCGGCGCTTCCTCGGGCTGCGCGCCGCTGTAGCGGCCGATCATGCCCAGCTGCGAGACGGGCACGTAGAGCTTGTCCCCGCCCTGGTATTCGAGCAGCAGGAACTCGCTCGTGCCGTCCTCGAGACTCAGGGTCACCAGCCCCTGGAACC
>Ga0134123_10001085_pt1 | contig 17885 bp, 14 predicted proteins | sample KB303_FD_96460 | JGI IMG/M metagenome (GOLD analysis project Ga0134123, IMG submission 96460) | Terrestrial soil microbial communities without Nitrogen fertilizer from Kellogg Biological Station, Michigan, USA - KB3-0-3 | ecosystem: Environmental > Terrestrial > Soil > Unclassified ...
ATCTCGTCGAGCGCGGACATGAACTCTGCGGCGACTTGCTGATAATGCGTGACCGTCGGTGTGGGGGTGGTGACCGGCGGTGTGGTGGTGCCGTCTCCGGTTTCCGGTACGGCGGCGTTAGCGGTGGAGGCTCTTGTTTTAGCCATACACCAGTCCTCTTCCCACCGAACCGCACGCCACGCGCGGGCGGCGCGGTGACTACGCGTTACCGGCCACGTTTCGGCCGAAACGTGACGGGCGATCGTTGCTGCAGCAACTGAGTAGCGGTCTGGACCTGCGCCTAAGATACGTTACGTTTGTCAACTTAGTTCGTTACCAAATTGTAACGAGGGTCAATTATTTGTCCCCCGCCTTGATTCTTAAAGACTTAGTTTTTGGCCGTTAATCCTTCTATTTATGGCGTTTCAGCATAGACCTGTAGCATCTGAGCGGGATCAGAATTGAGACACCTTTGGGCGATTGAATGAAACTGTTGCGCTTGACATGCCAATTTTCGCGGGTAGGGAAATGTTGTGGAATGACACCCCTACAGGGTAGGGAGAGGTTTTGCGTGGCAGGCCCCGGACCCGGCAGATCAGGGCGGCCGTAGGGCACTTGCAGAACGCGCCCGGCGAGGTGTGTGGCGTCCTCTTTGGGTGGCGGAATGTCCTCGGGGTGGGAAGCCCGGCGCGGCCGTTGCGGATGCAACGGACGTGACGGGCGGGGGGGCGCCGGCGAAATCTACGGGCGGTGGAGTCCCTCGGTGGGATGGGCAGCGCGGCGCGGCCGGCGCGAAGCGACGGACGCGACGCGCGGGGGGCGCGCGGCCGGCTCCACCAGGAGTAGATTCCCTCGGACGGCTGCTAGTTCATTCCTTCGGCCAGTTGCGCGTGAAGTACGCGCCGCGGTCCCATTCGTAGATCGACTCGCCTACGTCGCGGTGGTAGATGTATTCGGCCGCGAAGCCCACAGGCTCGGCGAATTCGCGGGGCCGGATCGGACGCGGCGCAAGCTCGAAGCCCCGCGAGGCGACGGCGCGGCGAACGGCGGAAAGTTCCGCACGGCCGATGCCGGGAAGCTGTTCTAACTCGCTGGCCGCGCGGCTGACGAGCTGGCCGATTGTCTTGATGCCGGCCGGCTTCAGAGCTTCGAGGACGCGGCGGCGCAGCGACAACTGTTCGACGGGCAGCGCGAACTCCGGCAAGCCGAAGAGCAGGATGTAATCAGCAATGTTCCGGCGGTACTCGAGATAGGTGTGCACGAACTTCTGAGCCTCTTCCAGGAACTCGCGCAGGCCGTCCGCGGGGATGGCGTTGCCTTGGATGAGAAGACTCGCCACCCGCGCGATCAGCGCTTTAGTCTCGGTGTCGTGCAGCTTCGCGATTGCGCGGTTGCGCAGGTACTCGCGCCAAGGTGCGGCGATGAAGGCGCCCGCCGTGAGCGGCAAGAGGAAGGAATTGGCGACCGTGTCGTCTTCGCGGAGGTCCTCGGCCGTGACTTCGGTCGGCTGATGGAGCCACAGCGCCACACCGCCAGCGAGAGCCACCAGCGCGTCAGTCTCGCCGAGCAGACGCGCGGTTTGCGCGTCGTAGAAGTAGCTGTAAGCGAGCGAGGGCCGCGACCAATCGACGACACCGCCGCTGACAGGATCGAACTCGATCCGTGTGACCTTGAGCCCGAGCTCGTCGGCCATGACGCATTGACCGGCAGTGCGGATAGCGCGGCGCCAGGCGCCGGACCACGGCGAGAGCACGGCAGCGCCAGCGGCGCGAGCGTGCGTAACCCGAGACGTGCGGCGCGGACGCGTAGTCATCGCGGCACCCGACGAAGCGCGGCGCGCGCCTGCGAGCGCGTATGTGACCGCGGAGCACTTTCAAGCGTGGCCGGAGCACTTTCAAGTGACGCGAGATCGAATGAAAGTGACCGGCGGTCGAGTGCAACTGTCCTCATTCGGAGATTAAAGTGAGCGGCGATCACTTTCACTCTCCCCCAGCCGAGAATTAAGTGACGGCGGGTCACTTTCACGTGCGCCGCGGGCACATGAAAGTGACCCGCGGTCGGATTAAAGCGTGACGACGATCTGCGCATCATGCGCGGCCACCCTGCACGCGCTTCCGCGGCGCGGGCCGATAGACGGTCAGAATGATTCGGCCCTCGTCTTCGCCGAAGGCGGTGTATCGCGACCCTTCTTCAAAGCCTGCGGCGGCGAGCCACTTGCCGGACATGCGAACTAGGGGAACACGCTCGCGGTTGTTCTTCGTCTGGTAAACGGTGGTGAGTCGGTGCACGCGAACCTTCTTGCGTCGAGCCATGGGACTACCATCCCTCGCCTAATGCCGAACTGTCAGAGCGCCTGCGACTTCGCGAAGCGCGACGACGCGCGTGGGCGCTGCGGACGCCGCGGGGTCGGTTGCGGTGATCACTATCCTGCCCTCGGCAACGGTGATGTAGATGCGCGCGCCGACCTTGAACCCGTTGCGCGCGAGCCAGCGACCGCGCAAGCGAAGCATCGGCACGAGATCCCGATAGGCGACCTCGAAACCGGTCAACGTAGCTTCGCGCACGCCATCAGCACGATTGCGGCGGGTGGGCGGAAGCGGCGGCGCCGGCGCGATCGCAGGCACGCTCGCGCGCTTGCGGCGGCGCGGAACAGGCTGGCGGTGCGAAGGCCGAAGCGCGCCGGGGAGCGTCGCAAGCTGAGGGGCGGCGGCGATGATCTGCAGCGCGTCGATGGGTTCGGCGCGCACTGCATCACGAATCAACGACACGCCGGCGGTGGGAGCTTTCGTGCTGGTGAGAACGCGCGGGCCGACGTCGCCGAGCGCTTCCGCGATCTCCGCCTCGGACCATTGCTCCCTCGCCTTCTCCAGCAGTTGCGCGTGGCTGATGCGGGGAACGGCCGATGCGGCGTCTTCGATGGTGATCACGCGCCACTTCACGGCGGCGTCAAACGTCGAGATCGGCCAGCCGAGTAAGATGACGAAGTCAAAGATCGTGACGGCACTTCCGTCGTGCAGAAAGATGGCGCGAATGCGTTCGGCGATGTCTGAGTTAAGCATGATTAGGCGGCTCCTCTCGTCACTCGTAAGAGTAACACAAAGGTGTCTCGATCTCAAGGTGACGAGCGCCTGATGGTCGAGCGAGCCGAGCGCGTTGCGCAGGTGTTCGGCGAGCGCTTGCGCGAGCTGCGCGAGAAGCGTGGCGAAACGACGCGGTCCCTCGCTGAACTGGCCGGGATGTCGTACGCCTACGTTAACGACTTGGAGCGAGGCATCAAGGGACCGACGCTTTCGATCATCGTCCGATTGGCAATCGCGCTGCGGTGCAAGGTCACGGACTTGGTCAACGTGTTCAACAAACACGACCTCGCGAAGCTCCTCCCGCCGCGCTGATGCGCCGCCGACCCGCGGTAGTGGGAGACACCCAAACTGCGAATGTTCCACGGAGCGAACGTGCAACCTTGTGCGGCTCAGAATCCGCACAAGGTTCCGCACAAGGTCACCCGAAAACACCCGCAAATCGCTGTATTGAAAGGACTTAATCCACAGGGAGTAGAATGCTTTCTCTCTAGAGACCCGCGACCCGCGGCCTGTCACGCCGGAGGTCGCGGGTTCGAGTCCCGTCGACCCCGCCAATCCAAAGTCAACGATGGCCGCCACCTGGCGGCGTTTTCATTTCTGGCGACGCGAAACTGAAAGACCCTCACAAGGTGCGAGTTTCAGGGGCCGCCAGAGACACTCAATGGGGCGAGGGTCAGGTCCGCATCTCGTGTGACCGACAAACCGGCAAACCGACGTTGCGCCCTCGGTGAGCACGTGCACACCCGCCGTGCAGCAGCGTTGCACCCCGATAGCCGCGGTACGGGAATCTCCATACCTCCGAGAACTCGCGGACATCTATGACCGGACCGTTGAGCGCGACGAGATTCTCGAGCAGGCGCTGAGGGATTTCAAACGAATCACTCGGGAGCTCGGCTGCGTCCTCGAGGAAAACGACCCCGAGGTTGGAACGAGGGGATGGGAACCCGCGCGCCATCGTCCGGCGGCGGGAGCAGGGGCCGGAGGTCGTGGATCACGTCGCCCCGGGGTACAACACCGCGCAAGTTCTATGTCTCATGGAACGCCGCCGTCCGCGGGGCTGGTCTGGCGGCGTCCCGCCGCGGAGTGCGCGAGTGCGAAAAGTGTCCTCACGAGTGGAAAATGAGCATGCGTTCAAGGACCGAGTGTCACCTTTCGTGTCTTTCGTGCATGACCGCATGCACGGGCGCACAGTGCGAGTGCCGCCGTGCACCTCGCGCATGCGGCCTGCGCACTCGCGCATGCCAGGCGCACACTCGCGAGCTGCAACGCGAAACGCGCGCACTGCAGCCGGGCATGCGCGAGTGCGAAAATGACACGCGCGCATGTGCGCGGAGCACGACGGCATTGACACCGGAGCATCTCATCATCGAAGTCTGCCGCCGCGACGAGGCCGGCGCGATCCTCTGCTCTCCGTCACAGCGTGCGGACATCGCGTTTCTGATCTCGATCGGTGACGAGTGAGACTCCCCGCCTGCCGCATGCATTACATCCATGACCGGATCCGTCTGCAGGGGCCGCCAGAGACACTCAATCGGGCGAGGCTCAGGTCCCCATCTCGTGTGACCGACAAACCGGCAAACCGACGTTGCGCCCCCGGTGCACACGTGCACACCCGAGGGAAAACGGTCCCCTCCTCACTCCGACGGCACCGCCACGTCGTAGGAGCCGACGTGCCGGCGCGTTTCTCCGTCGATGCCGAAGATGCGCAGCTGGTAGGTGCCGCCGGTGCGGAGGAAGTCGTGGGGGATCACGACCTGGAACGACCCTTCGTCGCTCGCCTCGCCAGGGCGGCTGGTCCAGACCGCGCCTTCGGCGTCGTGCAGTTCCATGCTGTAGTACGGGTACCGCACCTGATTGATCAGATGCGGCTCGAGCAGGTACGCGTCTCCGTCCCTGCTCAGCAGGATCGGCGCCGCGGGGCCGCGGTTGTTGTCCGGGGTGAGCTCCTGCGGCGCGCCGAGAAGGCGCGGGAGCTCGTGGTTGCGCGCGCGGCTTTCCGCCTGCACGTAGAGACCGAAGAACAGCAGCGCGAGAGCCGCGGCGATCGTCGTCGGCAGGTAGCGCCGCACCGGCGCGCGCAGCGGAACGGCCGTGCCGCCGAGACGCCGCTGCACGCCGGCCAGCCCGGCCGCGATTTCGTCATCCGAAACACCCGGCTGGGCCTCCTCAGCGAACGGCGCGCTGTACATCCGCGCCAGTTCCGGATACGCGACCAGCAGATCGCGAATGCGCTCTTCCTCGCTCTCACTCAGCTCGCCGCGGCTGTAAGCCAGCATCTCCTCCGCCGTCGGCGGCTCGCCGAGCTTCTCCCGCTGCTCCGCCGTCAGGCGGCGGTTCGCTTCCTGCCATTCAGATTTGTTCGTCATGATTCATTCCTCCGGGAGTGCGCCTTCGTCTCCCAGCCGTTCGCGCAGCGCGCGCTTTGCATCGCGGATGCGCGATTTCACCGCCACGATCGAGATCCGCAGCGTCCGCGAAATCTCCTCATGGCTGAAGTCCTCGAGCCATAGCTGCAGACACTGCCGCTGCCCTTTCGGGAGCTCGTCAATGGCCTGCCGGACTCGCCGCAGCCGCTCGGTCTCGATCATCGTATCGACAGGATGCCTCTGTTCGACGTCCGCCGGGTCATTGCGCGGCTCGCCGTCCTCGAGAGACTCCGGCCGGACGCTGCCGCGCTTGACCGTATTCACGGAGCGCACGCGGTTGTAGCCCACATTCCGCGCGATCGTCTCCAGCAGCGCCCATTCCGCTTCGCCGCGGTAATCGTCCATCGCCCGATAGAAGCGGAGGAACGAGTCCTGGGTCAGTTCCTGGGCATCGGCCTCGGACAGGTGGAACACCTGGCGGAAGTACCGGAGCATGCGCGCGTAGTACCGTTTGTACAGAAACCGGAACAGGTCGTCGCGGTCTTCGCCGTCGTCTCGCGTGGTCATTGCTCCCACCCATTCTCGCGAACCGCGTATCGTATGGAACGCGTGAAGAAACCGGTCTGCATCGTACTTTTCCTCTGCAGTGCCGCAATGGCCTGCAATAAAGAGAACCCCAATCCGAAGGATTGGAGGGAAAAAGCGCCGGATCCGGTGGCGCTCCTGCGCGTCCTGGAAACCGCCACGGGGGTCGAGCGCGCACGCGTACTGGAAGAGCTGGGACTGACCCGTCCACTGTCCGATCCTCTCCGCGAGTGGAATCCGGAGGACGTCACACGCGCAGTGGAGCGTAACGACACCAACGCGTTGACGAAGATGGTGCGTGCGTTTCCTGTCGACGCCGCGCGATTGTTCGAGAGGTCCGATCTGCGCGACCGCGTGCGTGCACGCCGTTTCGCGACCGCTCTCGCCGAGGCGGGCGAGCACTATCCGATGGCGGTCGTCGAGGCCATGGGACGGACGCGCGACGCAGGAGCACTCGAGCAGGGGCTCGCTGCATTCAAGGGCAGGGACTACCCACGCGCAGTCGTGCTTCTCGAGCGTGCCGGCAATCCTCTTCACCTCGCCGCGCGCTATTACGCGACGATACCCGACGGACCGATCTCACTGCTCGACGCAACGCTCCCCCATCTGAAGCCGGAGTATCGCGAGCTCGCGTCTCGCATTCACACCTGGCGCGCGAACCTGCTGGAGTTCGACGACCAGTACCTCAAGGCGCACGCGGACTACGATCGCGCACTCGCGTTCGCGGGAAACGAGCCGACCGCACTCGCGGCGATTCTGTGTCGCCGAAGCGCGAACTACTCGACGATCGGCAACGGCGAAGCGGCGTTCCGCGATGCACACCGTGCCGTGCGCCTGCTGGACCGCGTTGCCGACACGAATACGCGTCATCTGGCGTATGGAAGCGCGGCGATGGCCGCCAGACAGCTCGGCCATCCGGACATCGCGCTTCTTTATCAGAATGCGGCAGTCGAGGACATCCAGCGAGCGGTCGTTGTCGCTGCTACGCCGCGCGAGCTGGCGGGCGCAAAACTGGACCTCGCGGGGGCGTTGTATCGGTGCGCTGAAATCCAGGTCGAGCTCGACAGCAATGCCGGCGCCGAGGCCAATCTGGCACGGGCAGCCGATCTCGCCGAGGCCGTAGAACAACCTCTTTACCGCGACCTGTTTCGAATGCGCATCCATGAAGTGCGCGGGCAGTCGCTGCTGAAAAAGGCTCCCGCCAGGGCGGTGGCGGCATTCAGCGAAGCACTCGCGCTGGCGAAGGGTCAGGATTCGACGTACCGCGCAATGCTTCATTTCAAACGCGCGGCGGCCCGGCGCAAATCCGGCGACCCGCAGGCGGACGACGATATCGCCACGGCCATGAACATTCTGCGCGATGAGGTGCGGAGCGCTCTCGCGATGAATCCGGCGGCGGCCTCCCAGCCTCTCTGGGACCCCTACTTCTCCCGCTTCCGGGAGATGTATCACGAGCTCATCGAAAGCCGCATCGACGCGGGCGACGTCGAAGGCGCATTCGTCGCGGCCGAGCTGGCGCGCGCGTTCGAGCCGATGCAGATCCTGCTGCAATCGCGATCCGCACCGCCGGGGTTCCGTCCCATTGAGACGGTCGCGGATCTCCGGCAGTCCCGCGCCAGCCTGCCGGAAGACACCGTCATCCTTCAATACCTGGTGCTGGAGAATCGGACGTACACATGGGTCGTGACGCGTGAGCAAGTCATTCTCGTTCCACAGCGCGCCACGAGAGACCAGGTCGAAGGATGGGTCGCAGACGCGGTGGCGGGCGTGTCCACCAGCCAGCGCGATCCCTTCATGAAGGCGATACGGGCCGCGTACGCCGAGCTTTTCCGCAAGCCGTTGGAGCGGGCCGGCGCAGCAAAAACGCGCATCGTCATCGTCCCCGACGAGCCGATGCACGGATTTCCGTTCAACGGCCTGACCGGAACACGCGACGAAGGATATCTGATCGAGCGCGCCAGTATCGCCACCGCCGGCAGCACGTCGCTGTATCTGTACGCACTCGCACGCGACCGCCAATTGTCGAACGACCGCAACCCACCAGCGCTCCTCATCGGCGACCCCGCGTTCATTTCGCCGAAGTTTCCGCGGCTTCCTTACGCCAAAGAGGAAGTGGAGGAGCTCGCGCGCGACTACTACCGCGGCGCCGAGGTGCTCACCGATACCGCGGCGACGGTGGAGAGTTTTCTGGCCAGGGCGAGGAATGCCGGGATCATCCATTTCGCCGGCCATGGCGTGGCCAGTGCGGAAATGCCGTGGCAGTCGCTCCTCCTGCTCGCGCCGAAGGGGAAGGAGTCCGGCGAATTGAGTGCGGAAACGCTGATGCAGAAGCTGCCGTCGCTCGATCGCACGCGGCTCGTCCTCCTCAGCGCGTGCAGCAGCGCCGGCGGTGGTCCCGTCGGTCCGCAGGGTCTCGCTCCTCTGATTCGGCCGTTCATCGGCGCCCGGGTTCCGGCCGTCGTCGGCTCATTGTGGAACGTCGACGACGCCTCCACGAAGCAGCTGCTGGTGTCACTCCATTGTCACTATCGGCACGGAGACGACGTGGCAGTTGCGCTGCGCAATGCGCAACTCGAGCAAGTCGAGAGGCTCCGGAAAAAAGAACCGGCAATGAGTGCGATGCAGTGGGCGGCGTTTCAGGTCGCCGGCTACGCCGCGTCCCCCTGGCCGCGCCCCATCGCACTGGAGAACCAAAGCAGTGAACACGTTTGCACTCAAAATTCTCTTCACCGGCCTGATGGCCTTCATCCCCAATGAAAACGGGACCGAAGTCACGGTCCTCCTCCTCAACTCCGACCACTACCACACGTCCGACGGCTCGGCCATGCAGGCCCACAAGCCGATCGTGTTCGCCCGCGCCGGCGGCTGCAGCGGCGCCTGCGTCGATGACGACACCGCCATCGCCGGCTTCACCTTCCGCGACCTGGCAGCGTCGGCCGCGCTCGACTCCCTCGCCTACGCCCTCGGCAACGGCAACGGCAGCGCGTGGGTGATCTCGGGCTCCGACATCGCCGTGCAGAAGTCGAGCGGAGCGGCGAACCTCCCGGCGCTGAAGATCCTCGACGACGTCCGCGGCACGGTCAATGGCCAGCCGGAGATCATCCCGACCACGTCGGCCTCGCGCCGGGACTTCTCCTGGATTCCGGCGATGCAGCAGCTCTGCAGCAGCGGCTGCACGATCGACTCCGCTCTGTTCGACACCGTTCCGCCGGGCATTGTGGCGGCCCGCTTCAAAATCGACAGCGGCGATCTGTACACCTGGAGCATCGCCCGGCTCGGCAGCGACGTCACGCCCGTGCAGTTCAAGCGGCTCGACGGCACCGGCAGCACGTCTTCCTACGTGCAGGCCATCACGAGCTGGATGGCCCTCGACGTCGAGGTGACGGGCGACAGCATCGACTTCGTCGAGACGAAGCACGACGGCAGCACCGGCCGCACCATGACGCTCTCGCCGGACGAGAACGGCAAAGTGGAAGTGGCGGTGGTGAACCTGCCGCCGTTCGTTCCGCCGGCGTCGTCGAACAATGACGCGCCGCAGGTCGGGAAGCACTTCGAGATGTATTACGACCTGCTGGAGACCCCGCCCGCGCGTGAGGCTCGTCTCGTGCCGCGCGCCGGCGCGCCGAGCGGCACGACCGTGCCGCAGGTCAGCTGGACCTCGGTTCATCCGTCCGGCGCGGTCACTTCCGAGCTGCTGAGCCGCCTGCGGCTCGAGCCCGGCCGCTCGCTGTACGACCGCGTCCTCTGCCCGCCGGTCAAGCCCTGACGTTCACTCCCCTGGACGGTTCGCCATCACGACGGTGGCGAACCGTCCCTTCCATCTCTTCCGCAAGGAGCTCCCATGCAACGGATCATGAGATCGGCGTTCGTCCTGGCGCTCATCGCCTGCAATGCGCAGCCGGCCAGCCGGGAAGCCGCCGCCGCCGAATTGTTCACGCAGGAGCACCGGAAGCACAGACTCCAGGCGACCGCCGGCGGAAGCGACTGCCGGGTCCTGCTGATCGCCATCGAAACGCAGTTCGACGACGACCTGGTGGAATCGATTCATTACGGCACGTGCGATTACGGCGCGTTCGGCGGCGTGGAGCAGTTCGCGCGCGATCGCGGATTCCGCGCCGTGGTCTACCGCGATCCAGCCGGAGGCCTCTGGACTTACGGCGCGACCACGCGGGACGAGGCGCGGTCGCTGCCGCGCTGCCGGTGAGGACGCCGATGCGACTGACAGGACTCGCATTCTTCGCACTGGTTGCCGTTTCCGCGGCCGCGCAGCCGACCCGCCGCGCGCTGCTGATCGGCATCGACGATTACACCGCCTCGACGCTGCCGGCCGCCGGTCCGAAGCAACACCGCGGCTGGCCGGACCTCCAGGGCGCCGCGAACGACGTTCGCATCCTCGGCGAGCTGCTCGTGCTGCGATACGGCTTCGAGCGGAAGGACATCGTCACCCTCACGAATCAACAGGCGACGCGCGAGGCGATTCTCCGCTCGATCGAGCAGCATCTCGTCCGCCCGGCGCGCAAGGGCGACGTCGTCTTCTACTACTTCGCCGGACACGGCTCGCAGGTGCCGAACGCGGCATCCGATGAACCCGACCGGCTCGACGAGTCGATCGTCCCCGCCGACTCGCGCCGCGGCGCCGCCGACATCCGCGACAAGGAGCTGCGCCCGTTCTTCAATCGCATCCTCGATCGCGGTGCGTACCTGACGCTCCTTCTGGACCATTGCCACAGCGGCGGCGGGTTCCGCGGCCGGCCGGCCGAAGGCCGTCCGCGCGGCATCGCGCACGCCCCGCCGATCGTCGATCGGAGAGACTACGGTCCCCGGCCCGACGAGCGCGGCGCGCTGGTCCTGGTATCGACGCAGGATCCCGACTCCGCGTGGGAAACGGGCGGCGACGACGGCCTGATGCATGGCGCGTTCACCTGGGCGTGGATCCGGGCCATGCGGGATGCGGCGGCCGGTGAGCCGGCGCAGGAGACGTTCCTCCGCGCGCAGGCGCGGCTGCGCGGCGAGACGCCGTATCAGGCGCCGGCGATGCTCGGCCGTTCCGAGGCGCGACTGCGGCCGTTTCTCGGCATGAGTGCGGAGCGGCGAGGGGATCGCACGGTCGTTGCGGTGGAGAGCGTCGACGCGGACGGCGACGTCATTCTGCAGGGCGGCTGGGCGCATGGTCTCGTGGCCGGCAGCGAGCTGAGTCCGATCGGCGATCGCCGCTTCCGGTTGCGCGTCACACGACTCCTCGGCCTCGGCCGCAGTATCGCGCGCATGAATGCCTCTCTCCCGCCGAGCATCCGCTCCGGCGCACTGCTCGAAGTCGTCGGCCGGGTCTCGACGCGGCGCCGCGTCAACAGCTGGCTCTCACTCGTATCCCCGCCGGGCATGGGCGCTCCCTACCACCTCGCGGTCCGCGACGAGAAATCGCGGCAGCTCGTTCGCGGCACAACCCTCATCGGCCATCACCTCTACAGCACCGTCCTTCGCGCGTCCGAGCCGCTGCCCGCGGAGCTGCCGCGCCGGCACTACTACGTCTTCGTCGTCGACAGCGACGGTAACAGCCGTCTCGTCTTCCCGAAGACCGGCTCGGTCGAGAACCGCTTTCCGATCGGAGACTCGGCGCCCTCCGAGATCGCCCTCGGCGACCCGAGCGCGTTCCGCATCACGCGCCCTTACGGCACCGATACGTACTTTCTCCTCTCGACCGAGGAACCGTTGCCGAATCCGTCGATCCTCGAGTGGGACGACGTGCGCGCCCGTCGGGCGCTCACCGCGACGCGCTGGTCGATCGAGCGGGTCACGTTCGAGTCACGACCTTAGGAGGGGACTCACGGCTGCGCCTCGACCCAGCCGGCGTCCTCCTCGTCCGCGCCCGCGGCCGGCGGCGCGAGGGTGAGCAGCAGCTTCGCGTCGGCCTCCGGCAGCTCGCCGACGTCGCGCAGCTTCCGGCTCACGACGCGCGTCCGCGTGGCCAGCGCATCCATCTGATTGCGCGCGGTCTCGAGGTTGCGGTTGACCTTCTCGATCACGCCGCCGAACTTCGTGAACTCGGTCTTCACCGCCTCCAGCAGGCGCCACACCTCGCTCGAGCGCTTCTCGATGGCGAGCGTGCGGAAGCCCATCTGCAGGCTGCTGAGGATCGCGGTAAGCGTCGTCGGGCCGGCGATGAGGACGCAGCTTTCCCGCTGGATCTGTTCGGCGAGTCCGGGGCGGCGCAACACCTCGGCATACAGTCCCTCGGTCGGCAGGAACATGATCGCGAAGTCGGTCGTCACCGGCGGGTTGACGTATTTCTCGCGAATGGTCTTCGCGGCGTTGCGCACGGCGCCATCGAGCCTGCGGCCGGCCGCCTCCACCGCCTCGGCATCGCCGCGGTCATGCGCGTCGAGCAGCTGCTGGTAGTCCTCGACCGGAAACTTCGCATCCAGCGGCAGGAGCAGCGGGACGTCTCCTCTGCCGGGGAACTTCACCGCGAACTCGACCGACTCGCGGCTCATCTCCTTCGTGACGACGTTGCGCTCGTATTGCTCGGGCGAGAGCATCTGATCGAGCAGCGTCTCGAGCTGTACCTCTCCCCAGCCGCCGCGCGCCTTGACGTTCGAGAACACTTTCTTCAGATCGCCGACGCCGTTGGCGAGCGTCTGCATCTCGCCCAGGCCCTTGTGCACCTGCTCGAGCCGCTCGGTGACCAGCGCGAACGACTCGCCGAGGCGCTGCGTCAACGTGCCCTGCAGCTTCTCGTCGACCGTGACGCGCATCTCCTGCAGCTCGCGCGCGCTCGTCGCCTGAATCTCGCGGAGGCGCTCGTCGACGGTGCGGCGCACGGCGTCGATGCGGGCTTCGTTCGACTCGGTCAGCTTCTCGACCTGCGCGCGTATGGCCTCGAGATCCTGCCGCTGCGTCGTTCCGTGCGCCGTCACGGCGGCGGTGACTTCCTGGCGCAGCGTGGCCGCGGCCGAATGGGTCTGATCCACCAGCCGGCGAAGAGAAACCCACAACAAAACGGCGAGAGTAGCGATCGTTGCCGCCGCCGCGGCGAGCAGGAGTGTGTTCATGAAGAGAGAGACCCCGCTCCGCATCATCGGAGGCGCCGCCTCTTTTTCGCCCTGACCGTGCGGAGGCGGTGGAGGCTCATGCTAAACTGGTCAATGACTGGTTGATTCGCTCGGAGACATGATGGCCAAGGTGACTGCGTTCGAGGCGAAAACGCGTTTCGGGGAGTTGCTCGCCCGCGTTGCCGAAGGAGAGGAGGTCGTCATCACCCGGCATGACAAGCCGGTGGCGCGGCTGGTGCCGGAAGGGGCTCAACGATCGGACGATGTTCGCCGCGCCGTGGCGGGTCTTCGTGAATTGCAGCAGCAGATCCGCCGGAGATCGAAAGCGAAGCTCTCGAGCCGGGAGGTCCGGTCCGCCATCGATGAGGGCAGGTTGTGATCCAGGCTTTCGTCGCCGATGCCTCGGTCGCTGTCGGCTGGGTGCATCCCGCGCAGGCTACGCCCGAGACCGCCGCGATGCTGGATGCCATCGCCGAGGGGACCATCCTCGAAGTGCCGGCGTTGTGGCCATTGGAGGTGGCCAACGCCCTCACAGTGCTCGTTCGCCGGCGCAAATTGACCGAGAAGGAGCGCCAGACCGCCCTCGGATGGCTGCGCGTCCTCCCGCTGCGCATCGACCATGAGATGTCTTCCCTGGCCTTTTCGCGGTTGTCCGAGCTGGCCACTACGCATCATCTGTCCGTCTATGACGCGGCGTACCTCGACCTTGCGGAACGGCGCAAGCTCATCCTGGGCTGCAACGATGGACCTCTTCGAAAGGCGGCGACGAACCGCGGTGTGCGCATCTGGAAAAGTTGAGCCCATGGCTCTCCCCTTCAGACCAGAGTCGCGTACTTTTTCAGGAGGCCGTCGAGCACGTTGCGGTCGAGCGGCGTGAGCGACGTGGACCGGCGCAGCGACCGCAGCTCGCCCGTCACGTCGCCTCCGGTCTCCAGCCGCGGAACGAGGGCGGCGTCGAGCTGCTCGCGGTACGGCGCGCTCTCCGGCGCCGCGAGTCGTTGCGCGGCCGCAAGGTGGGAGTCGCCGAGAACGGCGTCGCTCACCATGACGCCGAGGGCGCGGGCGAGCAGGAGCTGCTCGTACGCCGCGCGTACGGCCGCGCCGATCAGCAGTTCGGCCGGCAGCAGATCGGCGACCTCGGCGTGCTCGGGATTCGCCGCCGCCTCGTACTGCGCGCGGTAGTAATCGATCTGGCCGAGGATGTAGCCGGGATAGTGGAGCACACGCGTGACCGCGTGCACCGACAGCGCGTCCGGCGCCGGCCTGACCTGCGCCTCCGGGAACCGCCGCTGCAGCCGCGCGGTCCATGCCGCGTCGTTCGTCTCCAGCCACAGCGTGCAATCGCGCTGCATCGAGCGCTGCGCCTGCAGGTCCTCCTCGCGCAGCTCGATCAGCGGCGCGCTGACGTCGGCGAGCCGCCTGAGCCGCTGCTCGAGCTTCGCCTCGTCCGCAAGTGACGACGCCGCCGTGGCAAGGGTCAGCCTGTGAAAGCCGGCGAACGCGGTGGAGGCGTGCGACGCGACCCGCTGCCGGATCTCTTCGATCGCGAGACGGCGCGATTCGGAGCGGCGGAACGGAAACTCCCGCGCGAACGGCTTCCGGTCGTCGATCGTTCGCGCGTACCAGGCATCGACCTCCTCATCGTCCACCACGCTCAGCGACAAGCGCCGGCCGGCGATGGATGGCGGCGTGAATGACGCCGCGAGCGCGCCGAGCGCTTCGCGCTGCGCGCGCAACGCGTCCAGCATCTCCTTCGCCGCGTCATGCGTCCCGCGCAGCACGCGCAGCGCCGTGCGGCGATGCGTCAGGTCGTATTCGAACTGCAGCTCGGCATTGTGCGCGGCGTTCTTGGCCTCATCCGCGGTCTCGATCAGCGACCGGAGGCGCGCCAGCCGCTCGCGCGCGTCGCGCACCAGCGGCGCGATCTGCGTGAGGTATCGAATGCCGGTGACGATCGCGAAGAGCACGAGTGCGGGCAGCACGGCCACACGGAATCCGGCCACGTAGAGCGCTCCCATGCCGGCGACGGCGATGAACAACTGTCGCCAGAGCCACGTCCGGCGCGTCTCGAGCGCCTCGCGCAACGCCTGCTCCGCGCGCGGAAGCTGCGCGAACAGCTCCCGCAGCTCCTGCTCCCGCGCTCCCGTCTCCGCCGCCAGGCGCGCCGTCTCCGTCTCGCGCGCCGCCGTGCGCGCCGCGCTGTTCTCCCGCTCCTCGGCAAAGATCAACTCCGGCACCTCGTGCAGCAGCGACGACTTCTCGCGCTCGAGCGACTCCAGCTGCTTCACGGCGTCCGCCGGCGCATGCGTCTCGGCGACGAGCTTCTGATCCTCGATCAGAGTCTCCAGCTCGCGGACGCGCGACCGTGCGGCGTCGCTCGACGCCGTATTGGCGATGAAGCACAGACGCGCGTCGAGCGCCGCGGTGGCGGTGCGGATCTCCGTCACCACGTTTCGCGGCGCGAGCTCGGCGCCGGGACGCAGCTCCGGCAGCGGGTCGAGGAGCGCCCCGAGCAGTCCGATCGCCGCGTCGTAGCTCGTGCGGTCGAGCGTCTCGTCGACCGTGCGGGCCAGCAGCACGGCGTGATCGCGCGCGGTCTGTTCTCCCTGCTTCGCCAGCGTTTCGAGATTCCCGAGGTGCGTCGAGTCGCGGAACGCCTGCAGCTCGCCGCGGACCGCGGCGATGATCTCCTCGGCGCTGCGGGTCCGTTCGCCCACCCGCGCCTTCGGCTGGAAGCGGCGGAACAGCGACTGTCCGCCTTCGACGCCGATGCGCGACAGCGGCAGCGCGAACTCTTCCGCGGCGACGAACTGCTTCGCCGCGAGCTGGGCGTGCAGCGCCGGCCCGCCGCCGAGGAGCTTCTCCAGCACCAGCTCCGCGCTGAAACGCGTTTCGACGCGCTGCAACGCCACCTCGCGCGGAAAGACCAGCGAGACGTAGCCGAACGAGCTGAATGTCGGATGCATGCCGCGCGGATGAATGCCCGGCAGCGCGCCGCTCAGCTCCGGTTCATGCGTGAGCGCCCCCGCGATCGCGCCGGCGTAGACGTCGTCGATCGCACTGAAATGCACGCGGTTTCCGTTCGTGGCATCGAGCAGCCAGACTTCGTCGAACGGCTTCTCGTCCTCGGCACTGAGGGCCTTGAGCAGCCCATACGCCGCGGCGTAGTCCTCCGGCTTCGCCGCCCCGGCCGCCTCCGGCAGCAGGCAGAGAATCTCGATCGAGACGAACGACGCGAAGCGGCGCGTCTCGTAGATCGTACGGATGCGCCGCACCGTCTGCAGCAGCGATTGCCGCGCCTCACCGGCCGCGGCCAGCAGCACCAGCACGAGCTCGCGCGTGCTGACGTCATCGCGCACGCGCAGGAGGCTGTCGGGACGCTGCCGCTGCGCGTGCATCGACTGAATCGCCGCCTCCGGATCGGCTCCGTCCACGACGCGCGTCTGCACGAGATCTTCGACGCCGTGATGCGCGGCCACGCGCTGCTGCACGGCGTGCGCGAGCGGCGCGACGCAGGCGTCGAGAGCGAGGATGGTGACCGGCTTGAGCATCAGGTCAGCGTCTCCATCCGCCGCACGTAGTCCTCGATGGCCAGGATCTCGTTCTCCACCTGGTCCCTGACCTGCGGCTCGACCGCATTGGCCATCTGCTTCGACAGCGACTCGGCGTACTCGCGGAGGATCTGCGCGGCGCGCACCGCGCCTTCACGCGTCACGATCGCGTCGACGGCCTCTTCGACCTCCTGCACGAGCTGGCGGTTCTTCTCGAAGGCCGCGAATGCCGGCACGCGTCCCTGCGCCAGCCGCACGAGGTTGTGGTCGACGCGCCGTCCGTTCTTCGATTTGATCGAGTACCACGCGCCGTCGCGGCGGATGATCGCGAACGGCTCGGGCGCCTGGGCCAGCGCGAACCAGCGCAGCGCCTCGCCGTCGCCGCTGCGCGGAATCAGGTTCTGGAGCTCCTGCCAGCGGCGATCGACGTGGTTGGAGATGATCTTGTTCGGATCGGCATACGCGCGCTCCATGTCTTCCATCTCCGCCAGCGCGAAGAGCGGCAATCCGGTCTTGACCTTGAAGAGGAGGATGCGCTTCGCATCGCGGGTCGAGACCATCGACGGTTTGGCCATCCCCTTCGGCAGGCCGGTCTCGTAGCGCGACTCATTCAGCACGGTCGAATCGGCGTCGGCGACGCCGTAGTGATAGAACTCGTTGATGAGGGTCTGATTGACGACCGGGATGCGACCGAGGTCGTAGCGCCAGAGCGGCACGGCGAGATTGTCGAGACGCTTGAGCTGCTGCGACACGGCCTCCGGCGACGAGCGGCGGAGGATGTCATCCATGGTCAGTGAGGTCAGCGGCTCGTAGCACTGCTCCACGAACTGCCGGAGGTCGGCGTGAACCTCCGCCGCGCGCAGCCCCGCCCACTGCGACAGCGACGCGCGGTGGCGATCGGCATACCACTTCACGAAGTCCTCGCCGGTGACGCGCGGGCGGTTTGCTCCGGGATCGAAGCCGACGACCTGTTCGAACAGACGCGCCGCGCCGCGCGGATTGACGGCGTCGAGGTACTGCTGCTCGAACTGCTTCCGCGCGGCGTTCAGGTTTTCGCGGATCCGGTAGCAGCCGTCGAGAATCGCCTGCGTGTGCGCGTGCAGCGTCGAGTAGAGCTCGGCCGCCTTTTCCAGCCGCGCCACGCGGACGGTCAGCTCGGTCTCGCGATCGACCAGGCCGCCGTACACCTCGCATGCGGTTTTGACGCGGGCCTCGCGGCGCAGAAAGGCGCCGGCCGACTCCGCGACCTGTTCCTCGGCGGGCTTGAAGCTGATG
>Ga0134123_10001086_pt1 | contig 17884 bp, 17 predicted proteins | sample KB303_FD_96460 | JGI IMG/M metagenome (GOLD analysis project Ga0134123, IMG submission 96460) | Terrestrial soil microbial communities without Nitrogen fertilizer from Kellogg Biological Station, Michigan, USA - KB3-0-3 | ecosystem: Environmental > Terrestrial > Soil > Unclassified ...
CCCCTCAGGGGAAGTCGAGGGAAAACGCCGCGCCCGGTCGCGGGGCCTTGAAATGGCCCTCAGCGGCCGGTGGGTGAACGGCGCGAGCCCGCGGCCAGCTGGAGTTCAAGAAGGCAGATGCCCGAGCTGCTGCAAGATGCCGAGCTCGTCCGAGACGGGCCAGTCCTCAACGATCCGTCCCTCGGCGAGACGCACGATGCTGATCTGTGTCCACTTCACGCGTCTTCCCGTCCCGGTGATGCCCCTGTACGGGCCACGATGCGTGGCCTGCCACGTCCGGCGGGTCGAGACCTTGTCCCCTTCAGCGACTTGGTCCTCGACCACGACCTGAATGTCAGGGAAGGCGACACGTCGGGCAGCCACCAGCTGCTTGATTGCCTCGCGGGGTACCGGCTGCCCATTGAGGAGGACGGTCGCGGCGAACACATCATCCACCACTTCCAGTTTCTGCCCGTTCCACACATCGTCGAAGAAGCGCCGAACGATCGCTTTGTGCTCTTCCGGTGTCACGAGAGCCCCCCCTTGATGTTCAGCTCCAATTCGGCGGCGGGATAGGCGAACCGACGTACCACGAATTATACGTAGTCACGCGTGTGCCCCTCCCCTCGACGATTGTACGACCCGTCGGGCTCTCGCTCAGTGGAAGTCGTGCGAGGGCAAGGCGCCCAGGCGGACCTCGGGCGCGCGGAGGCGCTCGGCGCGCACCGAGATCACGCCGTCCTCGTGCTGGAGGCGGCCGTCCACGAGGAGAAAGGGCTCGCCGGTGAGGAGCTCGCGGTAGCGGGCGAAGTGCTGCGGGCGCACGATCACGTTGATCAAGCCCGTCTCGTCCTCGAGATTGAGGAAGACGAAGCCCTTGGCGGTGCCCGGACGCTGGCGCACCACCACCGCGCCGGCCACCCGCACCGCGCTCCCGTGCCGCCGGGCGGCGAGCTCGGCGGCGCGCGTCACCCCCTGCCGGCCGAGCGCGGCGCGCCGCAGCGCCATCGGATGCGGCCCCACCGAGAGACCCATGCCCGCATAGTCGGCCACGACCTCCTCCTCCTCCGTCATGGGCCGCAGCGGCGAGGGCGAGGGCGGATCGGGCAGGTCGGCGTAGAGCGCCCCCGCCGGCCGGATGGCGCGTTCCCCTTCCCACAGCGCCTGGCGCCGCTCGAGCCCCAGGCCGCCCAGCGCGCCCACCTCGCCCAGGCGCGCCAGCTCCTCGCGGTTGACGTCGCCGCGGCGCACGAGATCGGCCACGGAGTCGAAGGGCCGTTCGAGGCGCGCCGCCTCCAGGCGCTTGCCCGCGTCCTCACGCAATCCCTTCACGTAGCGAAGTCCCAGCCGCACCGCGCCGTCCGCCTCGATAACGCAGAGCCAGCCCGAGCGCGTGACGTCGATGGGCAGGATCACCTGCCCGTGCCGCTGAGCGTCCCGCACGATGGTGGCGGGATGATAGAAGCCCATGGGCTGATTGTTCAGCAGCGCCGCGTAGAACGCCGCCGGGTGATGCGCCTTGAGGTAGGTGCTGGCATAGGCCAGGAGCGCGAAGCTGGCCGCGTGGCTTTCCGGGAAGCCATAGAGCGCGAAGGCGGTGATGGAGCGGATGATGGCCTCCGCCGGCTCGCCGGTGATGCCCTGGCGCAGCATGCCGGCGCGGAGCTTGCCCTCGATGTCGGCCATGGCGCGGGCGGCGCGCTTGAACCCGAGCGCGCGGCGCAATTCCTCGGCCTCGCCCCCGGTGAAGCCGGCGGTGGCCATGGCCATGCGGAGCAGTTGCTCCTGGAAGAGCGGCACGCCGAGCGTGCGCCGCAGGATGGGCTCGAGCGTGGGATGCGGCACCGTCACCGGCTCGCGGCCGGCGCGGCGGCGGAGATAGGGGTGCACCATGTCGCCCACGATGGGCCCCGGCCGGATGATGGCCACCTGCACCACGAGGTCGTAGAAGCGCTCGGGGCGCAGGCGCGGGAGCGTCGCCATCTGCGCGCGGCTCTCCACCTGGAAGACGCCGACGGTGTCGGCGCGCTGGAGCATGTCGTAGACGGTGGGATCGTCGGGCGGCAGATGGGCCAGGTCCACGGCGCCGCCGCGCGCGGAGATCATCTCGATGGCGTCCTGGAGCAAGGACATCATGCCGAGCCCCAGGAGATCGACTTTCACGATGCCCAGGGCGCCGCAGTCGTCCTTGTCCCACTGGACCACGGAGCGGCCGGGCATGGTGGCGGGCTCGAGCGGCACCACCGCGTCCAGCCGCCCCTGGCAGATCACCATGCCGCCCGAGTGCTGGCCGAGGTGCCGCGGGAGGTCCTGGATGGCCGACCAGAGCGCGGCGAGGACCTGCATGCGCGGGTGCGCGGGATCGCAGCCGGCGGCGGAGAGATGCTCGAGGAGGGTGTCGCCGGGATCCTTGAACTCGAAATTCGTCACGAACCCGCTCAGTCGCTCGATGAGGTCGGGGGGCATGCCCAGCACCTTGCCGACCTCGCGCGCCGCCAGACGGCCCCGGTACGTGATGACATTGGCGGTCATGGCGGCGCCGAGGCGCCCATAGCGCTCGTAGACGTACTGGATCACCCGCTCGCGCCGGTCCCCGCTGGGCAGATCGAGGTCGATGTCCGGCCACTCCCCGCGCTCCTCGGAGAGAAAGCGCTCGAAGAGCAGCTCCATGCCCACCGCGTCCACCGCGGTGATGCCGAGCGCGTAGCAGACGGCGCTGTTGGCCGCCGAGCCCCGCCCCTGCACGAGAATGCCCTCGGCGCGGCAGAACTGGACGATGTCCCAGACGATGAGGAAATAGCCGGGGAGGTCCAGCCGGCCGATGAGCTCCAGCTCGCGCGCGATCTGCTGCCGCGCCCGCTCGGCGAGCTTGCCGTCCCCGTAGCGCGCCCGGCGTCCCACCTCGGCGAGGTGGCGCAGGAGGCCGATGGGCGTCTGCCCCGGCGGCAGCGGGTAGTCGGGGAAGCGGTAGCCGAGGTGCTTGAGGGTGAAGGCCAGCCGGATGGCGAGCTCGCCGCTATGGGCCACCGCGTCGGGGCAGTCCGCGAAGAGACGCTCCATGTCGCGCGAGCGCCGGAGATGGCGCTCGCTATTGTCGGCGAGGAGCCGGCCCGCGCGGTCGAGCGTGGTGTGATGGCGGATGCAGGTGAGCGCGTCCAGCAGCGGCCGCTGCTCGCGCTCGGCCATGCGCGGCGCATTGGTGGCCAGGAGCGGCAGGCCCAGGGTGGCCGCGGCCCCGCGCAGCCACTCGTTGCGCGCCTCCTCCGCGCGGCGGAAATGGCGCTGCAGCTCGGCGTAGACATTGCCGCGGCCGAAGACGCCCGCGAGCCGGTCGAGCAGCGCGCGCGCCGCGGGAGCGCCGCCGGCCTCGAGCGCCAGCGCCACCGGCCCGTCCTCGCCGCCGGTGAGGCACACCAATCCCACCGCGTGCTCGGCGATCTCGTCGAGCGTAGCGGCGCTGGTGTCCTTGGATGAGGCCCGCATCTTGATCCTGCTGAGTAGGCGGCAGAGGTTCTGATAGCCTTCGAGGCTTTCCACCAGCAGCGGGAGCCGGCCGCCCTCCGCCAGCGTGACCTCCGCGCCCACCAGGGGGTTGATGCCCACGCGGGTGGCCGCGCGGTAGAAGCGCGGGGCGCCGTAAAGCCCGTCGCGGTCGAGGAGGGCCAGCGCCGGCTGCTCGAGCGCGGCCGCGCGCTCGGCCAGCTCCTCGGGCAGAGCCGCCCCCTCGAGGAAGCTGAAGGCGCTGCGGGCGTGCAGCTCGACGAACACGGGGCGCGCCTCCGGTCAGGCGGGCGAGCGGCGCGGGATGAAGCGGCGCGGCTCGATCAGGTCGAGCAGCTCGGCGAAGCCCGACTTCAGCACATGGGTGGGCCGCACGTCCGCCTCCGCGAGGCGCTCCGAGCTGGCGAGCATGGCGGGCGTCCAGTGAGACACGCGGCGCAAGAGATCGTAGCCGGGCCGGCCGCGGAGGTCGCCGTAGCGGGCGAACACGTCGACCACCCCGGCCGCCTGCGCCATGGCCACGTCCTTGACCAGGCTATCGCCCACGTACACCGCCTCCCCGGGCTCGGCGCCGAGATCGCCGCGCAGGATGTCGAGCAGCACCGCGGCGTCGGGCTTCCACACGCCCTCCCGCGTATGCCGGTGCACGGTGTGGCGGAAGCCGTAGTGCTCCGGCGGATAGCGGCGGATCTCGGCCCGGCTGACGCCGTCGGGCAGCGCGTGATCGGGGGGCGAGTAGAGGACGTCGAGCACGCCGTCCAGATGGAGCGCGCGGGCGCGATAGCTGGCATGGAAGGCGCGCGACTCCGTGTACGCCACCACCTGCGTCCCCGCCGCCCGCAGCGCCCGCAGCGTCTCGAGCACGCCGGGATAGAGCCGCAGCGTCGCGCGGCGCGCGGTGCGATAGGCCTCGATGGCCCCGGCATAGCGCGTGGGCAAGTCCTCTCCCGGATGGCGGGCGCGCAGCGAGGGCAGCGCCTGGATGGCGAAGGCGTACTCCGTGGTGCCGTGCTCCCGGTGCACCGCGTGGAGCTCTTCCTCCAGGGTGGCGCGCGGGAGGCCGCTATCGGTCACGAGCCGGTCGAGCATGGCGCCGAAGGCGGCACGCCACATCTCGAGCCAGTCGAAGAGCGTATTGTCCATGTCGGTGACGAGGACGGTGATGGCGGGACGGGTCATGGCTCGCGTCGCCTCAATCGTAGACGCCTTCGAGCACCCACGCCGAGCCATCATGGGCCAGGCGGCCGAGCGTGCCGTCGGCGAGCTCCACGTCCCATTCATCCGCGCTCCAGCGGCTCTCCAGCCACCACTCGCCCGACACCCGCCACGGCCCGGCGCTGGCCACGATCGGGCCCATGAGCCCGCCGGATCGGAGATGCACCGGCCGCCCGCCCACGAGCCGCACCTGCGCCGGCCGCGGTGGGCGAAGCCGGCGAAGGGCGAGAACTCCGCCCTCGCCCGGCCCTCGCTTCTCCCCGGACGGCGCCGCCGCGCGGAAGAGCGCATCGAGGGGCTCGAGGCGGACGGCGTCGGGGCGATGCGTGTCGAGGAGCACGGGCACGCCGAGATTGCCGGCGCCCACCACCCCGATGACGCGCGCGATGGTCTCGGCCAGCGCGCGCGGGCTCGGCCGCGGCTCGCCCTCGAGAGGCTCCTGCGCGGCGAGCACGCGCACCGGCTGGGCGCGGAGCGTGAGCGCCGTCACCGCGCCCGCGGGCGGCGCGGCGGCGAGGGTAGCGCGAAGCACGGCCATCACTGCGCCCGCCTCGCGCGTGGGCACGGGCGGGACGAAGGAGCCGCGCACCTCGCGCCCCGGCGCACGCGCGACCGGCACGCGACACGACCACTCGAAGAGGTCGGCGGCCACCGCCTCGGCCTCGAGCCGCGCGCAGACGCGGCCGGCCATCTCGGCGAAGAGGGCAAAGAGCGGCTCGAGATTGTCCGCCGCCCAGTCCAGCTCTCGCGTCTCCTCGAAGCGGCGCGGCGGGCGCCAGGGCAAGAGCGGGCGCGGATCTTCTCCGCGCGCGAGCGCCTGGAGCCGCGGCCCCTCGGCGCCGAGCCGCTCGAAGAGCTCCCGCGCGGGAAGCGCGGCGAGCTCGCCGAGGGTGCGGAGCCCCCAGCGCTCCAGCCGCCGCGCCATCTCGACGGGCAAACCCAGCAGCGCCAGCGGCGCGGGGGCGAGATAGGCGGCGTCACCCTCGGGCGGGACGCGCTCCGCGCCCGCGCCCCAGCGCGCCGCGAGGCACGCGGCGACGCGGCTGCCCGCGATGCCGACCCGCGCGGGCAGACCCGCCGCCGCCGTCGCCGCCGCCAGCCGCCGGGCCAGCGTCGCCTCGTCGCCGAACAGCGCGCCGAGACCGGCCGTGTCGAGATAGACCTCGCCGGGGCCGCCTTCCTCCACGCGGGGTGAATGCGCCAGCGCTACCTCGAGCAGCGCCGACTGCGCGGCGGCCTCGTGAGCGGCCACGCGCTCGCGGCAGATCGCGCCACCCGAGCGCGCCAGCGCCGCCGCCTCCGTCATGCCGGGGGCGATGCCGAGCGCGCGCGCCGCCGCGGCGACCTCGAGCACCAGCCGCCCGGGACGCGCCTCGTCGAGCACCACCAGCGGCTGTCCGGCGAGCGCGGGCTCGGCCCGCACCGCCGCCGCGGCGGCGAAGCCGGGCACGAGAAGACAGCCGAGCCGCCTCAGAGCCGCCACGCGAGCTTCCATTCCGTCCCGCTCTCACCCGCGGTGGGCGCGGGGGGGCGGGCGCGCAGCACACGCACGCGCGAGCCCAGCCCGTCGAGCCGGCGGGGGCGCGGCGAGCCCATCCAGCGCGCCGGGCCGCGCTCCACCGCGAGCACGAGCGCGGCCGCGCTCCCCGCCAGATGCCGCGAAGCATGGACGATGAGCCGGGTGGGCGTGTCGCGCACCGCGCGCTGCAGTCGAATCCAGGTGGCCGGCGCGAAGGTCGGCGCCGTGCGGGCGGGGCTCGTCAGATCCGCGGCGAGATCGAGGGCCACCCAGGCAAAGCCCCCGCAGCGCGCAAGCAGCTCCGCCGCGTGGCAGGCGGCATCGAGCCGGCCGCCGCGCCCGCGCACCCAGCACAAGGAGCGCAGCTCGGCGCCGGCGGCCGCCGCGCCCGCGGGGTCAAAGGTGTCGGGGCCGTCCACCAGGGCGACGAGATCGCCGGCGGCGGTGGCGCGGGCCAGAAGGGCCGTGAGAAGACTGCTGCCTCCCGCGGACCGCGGGCCGACAATCTCGCTGAGCTGGCCTCGGGGAAACGCCTCCAGCAAGGAGGCGATGCTCTCGAGACCCCACCCTGGCGAGGGTAAGGGCTCTGTCGCTATGGCCATTGTTGGGTGTCCGGTTGCGCTGAGTGAACAGATTACACATCAAGTGTTGAGTGGGGGCAATATCAAGATGCGGTGGGAGCGATCTCCCGATTACCCCAGATATGGTGGTAAGTTCAGACTCGCATGAATGCTCCGGCAGGCCGCGCCCGTCACGTCGCCGTCATCGGCGAAGCCACCTGCTCGCGGCGCACCGCCGCCGCCGCCGAGCGCATCGGGCGCGCCCTCGCCACCGCCGGCGCCGTGCTCTTCACCGGCGGCCGCGGCGGAGTCATGGAAGCGGCCTCGCGCGGCGCCGCCGAGGCGGGCGGCACCGTCGTCGGCGTGCTCCCCGGCTTCGACCGGAGGGGCGCCAACCGCTGGGTGCAGATCCCCGTGGTCACCGGCATGGATCAGGCGCGGAACGTGATCCTCGTCCGCTCGTGCGAGGCGGTGATCGCGGTGGGCGGGATGTACGGCACTCTCTCGGAGATCGCGCTGGCCCTCAAGCTCGGCATCCCGGTGATCGGCCTCCGGACCTGGCGGCTGCGGCAACCGGACGGGCGCCGGGTGCCCATCGTCGTGGCGCGGACTCCCGAGGACGCGGTGGCCCGTGCGCTGGCCGCCGCCGAGCGGACGCGCGCGCGGACCGGCGCGCGGTCCCGGACCTGGCTCTCGTGATCGCGCCGTCGCGGGCGCCGCGCCCCACGACGCGCTAGACTCTCGCCGATGATCCCCGTGACCGTGGAGGGCCTCCGCAAGCGCTACGGCCAGGTGGAGGCGCTTCGCGACGTCACCCTGGAGTTCGAGGCTGGCCGCCTGTCCGCGATCCTCGGGCCCTCGGGCTGCGGCAAGACCACGCTCTTGCGCTCCATCGCGGGATTCGTCTCGGTGGACGCGGGCGCCGTCCACTTTGCCGACGAGGACGTGACGGCGATGCCACCGCAGGGGCGCGGCACCGCGATGGTCTTCCAGAACTACGCGCTCTGGCCCCACATGACCGTGTTCGACAATGTCGCCTATGGACTGCGCCTCCGGCGCGTCGCCGCCCCCGAGATCCGGCGCCGGGTGCTCGACGCGCTCGCGCTCGTCGAGATCGGCGACGTGGAGGCAATCGCCCGCCGCAAGCCGGGCGCGCTGTCCGGCGGCCAGCAGCAGCGGGTGGCGCTCGCGCGCGCCCTCGTCGTGGAGCCACGCGTGCTCCTGCTCGACGAGCCTCTATCGAACCTGGACGCCAAGGTGCGCCAGCGGCTGCGGGTCGAGGTGCGACGGCTGCAGCGGCGCGTGAATATCACCACCATCTATGTCACCCATGATCAGGAAGAGGCGCTCGCCATTGCCGATCGCGTCGTGCTCCTGCACGCGGGCCAGGTCGTGCAGAGCGGAGCGCCCGAGGACGTCTACCGCCGGCCGGCGAGCGTGTTCGCCGCCGATTTCCTGGGGGTGGGCACGCGGTTCGAGGGCCGCGCCGAGGCCGGGTCGCTGCACGTGGCCGGGCACCGCCTGCCGTACGACGGTGGCGCGCGCGGCCCCGTGCTGGTGGTGGTGCGCTCGTCCGATGTGACGCTCGAGCCCCGAGAGGCGACCGCTTCACAGAGTGCGCTGGTCGGGCGCGTCGAGGAGCGCCTGTTCCTCGGCGCCTTCTACCGCCACTACGTGCGCGTGGGCGACACGCTGCTCATGGCCGACAGCCCCGAGCCGGTCGGGGAAGGCCCGGTGACGGTCCGCGTAGCGCCGGACCGCCTGCGTGTGTACGAGGACACGGAACGCTGATCGCGAGGCCGCCGTGGAGGCGGCCCGCGGACAAGGAGAATCCCCCCATGCTCGTCAGGCTCCTGGCTCTGCTGCTCGCTCTCGCGGTGCCGGCGTCCGCGGCCACCCGGCTCAACGTGGCCATCGGCGCCGACGTGAACGTGGTCGAGGTGCACAAGACGCTGCTCGGGCCTGGGTTCAAGGTCCAGGCGCCCGACATCGACGTGAACGTGGTCGGCACGGGCACCGGTGAGCCCGCGAGCCGCGCCATCTACACCAAGATCAAGGCGCAGGCCGACGCCGGCCGCAAGGACTGGGACATCGACGTCGCCCTCGTCAGCATGGCGGTGGCCTCCCAGATGGTGAAGGAAGGGCTGCTCCACGCCTACGTGCCGCAGATGAAGAACGCCCCCCTGGTGAAGGGCGCCGAGGTGAAGGAGGCCTTCGGGGTCAAGGTCGAAGGCTACGTCGTCCCCATGTTCCAGAATCAGATCGCCATCGCGTACAACCCGGCCAAGGTTCCCACGGCGCCGAAGTCCTTCGACGATCTCGCCGCCTGGACCAAGGCCAACCCCGCCAAGTTCGGCTACAACGGGATCAAGGGCGGCGTGTCGGGCGTCGGCTTCACCATGGGCTGGGTGTACTGGAAGACCGGGCTCTACACGCAGCTCACCCAGGGCCCCTTCGACAGGTCCCGCGAGGAGGCGATTCGCTCGGCGATCACCGCGCTCCGGGACTTCAACCGCGACGCGCTCATCACGAACGGCAATGCCGGCACCCTCGACGCGCTGAATCGGGGCGAGATCTGGATGGGCGTGGTCTGGATCGACCAGCTCGTGGCCTGGAAGAACGAAGGCCGGATGGACCCGTCGATCACGCCCGCGCTGATCGCGCCCGGGCTCCCGATCTATCCGCTCTACCTCGTGGTGCCGCGGGAGGCGGCCAACCGCGCGGCGGCGGCGCGGTACATCGACTACATCGCCACCCCCGAGGTCCAGGCCAAGGCCATCGTCGAGCGCTTTGGCTGGTATCCGGGCGTCGACGCCGACCGCGTGCTGCCGCTGATCAGCCCCAAGGCCAAGGAGCTGCTTTTCAAGGGCGTGACCGCCTCGGATCTGGCGCGGTATTCCCGGCAGATGCCGATCAAGGAGTACCACGACCTGATCACGCTCGCGTACGAGGAGATCGTGCGCTGACCGGCGCCGAGCGCATCCTGTGGGCGGCGCTCTGCGCGCCGGCCCTGGCCGTCCTCGGGCTCGTGTTCCTGTGGCCGCTCGCGGCCTCGGTCGCGGCCAGCTTCACCCGCGACGGCGTCGTCACCCTCGCCAACTACGAGACCGTCCGCCGCCTCTACGCGATCGACGTCGCCTATACGGTCGGGGTGGCGGCGGCGGGCACCGGGCTCACCTTCGCGGTGGCCATTCCCGCGTGCGGCTGGCTCCGGTCCCGCGCGTTCGGCCCCGTCGAGTTCCTCCTGAAAGTTCCGCTCTTCGTGCCGTTCGTCGTGGTCGGCCACGCGCTGCGCGTCTTCATGAGCCCCCACGTGCCGGCCTTCTCGTCATCATGGGGCGGGATCGCGGTGGCGCTGGCCTGGAAGCACCTGGGCCTGGCCGTGCTCCTTCTCCTGGGCGCCTTTCGATCCGTCGACGAGAGCTACCTGGAGGCCGCGCGCAACTTCGGGGCCGGCACCGGCCGGGTGACGCGCGACGTCCTGATGCCGATGGCGGCGTCGTCGCTCGCGGTGAGCGCGATTCTCATCTTCTCCTCGATGCTCGCGTCGTTCTCCATCCCGCTCATGATGGGCCGCGGCGGGGGCCCGCAGATGCTGATGATCGACGTCTACTACCGCTTCGGCCAGCACGGCGACTTCGCCACCGCGTCCGCGCTCGGCGTCGTCGCGTACCTGCTGGCGATGGGCGCCGCCCTCGTCTATGTCCGGCGCCTCACGTCGGGGCGGCATGCCTGACGGGGCCGCCCGCGACTCATCCGGAATCGGCCCTCTCGTGGGGCGAGCGGCCGCGCTCGCCGTCACCGCCTTCGTGGTCCTGGGCCCGCTGGCGAGCCTGGCCGTGTGGTCGCTGGCGGAGCGATGGACCGCGGGCAGCCCCTGGCCCCAGCGCTTCGGCCTGCGGTACTGGGCCCGGATGGCGAGCGGCGACTTCCTGGAGCCGCTTCGCACCGGCCTCATGGTGGCGGCGGTGGTGACGGTGCTCGCGCTGATCCTGGCCTTGCCGCTCGGCTACGCGCTGGCCCGCCTGACCTTCCCCGGCCGCACGGTGGTGCTCCTGCTGTTCCTGCTCCCGCAGGCCTTCCCGCAGCTCCCCGTGTTCGCCAGCGCCACCCGTGAATTCTACCGCTGGGGTCTGGCCGGCACCGTGCCGGGCGTGGTGCTCGTGCATCTGGTGGGGGGACTCGTCTTCGCGGTCTGGACGATGACCGCGGTCTTCCGCGCCATCGCGCCCGAGCTGGAGGAAGCGGCCTGGAACCTCGGCGCGTCCACCACGCGCACCTTCCTCGGGATCGCGCTCCCGCTCGCGGTGCCCGGCATCGTGGCCAGCGCGCTTCTCGTGTTCCTCTACTCGCTCGACGAGTTCACGGGCACGCTGCTCGTGGGGTCGCCGTTCGTCACCACGCTGCCGGTGTACATGTACACGGCGTCGGTGGGCTACGAGCTCCAGATCGCGTCGGTCACCGCCCTGGTGCTGATGGTCCCCGGCGCCGTCCTCCTGCTCCTGCTCGAGCGGTTCCTGCGCTCGGAGTATCTCGCCTTCTTCGGCCAGCTCTAGGGCCCCGGCCCCGTGGTACCCTCCCCGCCATGACCAAGCGGCAGCGCGTCATCGCGGCCCTGCATGGCCAGTCGGTGGACCGCGTCCCGCTGGCATTCTGGATGCATGACTTCGCCAGCGAGAACTCGGCCAAGGGGCTGGCGGAGGAGACCCTGCGACTCCTCCGCCGCTTCGACTGGGATTATCTCAAGCCGCAGTCGCGCGCCCAGTGCTTCGCCGAGATGTGGGGGCTCACCTACGCCGCCTCCGGCGAGCGCGCGCGATCCTTCACGGTCACCCACGCGCCGGTGGCGGACGCGGGCGACCTCGCGCGGCTGCGTCCCGCCGATTCGCGAACCGGCGCGCTGGGCGAGCAGCTCGAGGCGCTGGGGCTCATCCGCGCCGCCGTCGGCCCCGACGTGCCCATCATCTGGACCATCTTCGCGCCCATGATGATCCTGCCCATGCTGTGCCGCGGCGGCCGCGATCAGGCGCTGGCGCTGGCGCGCTCGGCGCCCCGCGAGACCGAGCACGCGCTGGGCGTGATGACGGACACGCTCGCCGAGTACGCCCGGGCCTGCGTGGCCGCGGGCGCCGACGGGCTCTTCTACGCCACCAATGTCGCCACCCGGTCGCTCATGTCGGCGGACGAGTGCCGGCGCTGGCAGCGGCCCTGGGATCTGCGCATCCTGGGATCGGTGGTGAGGGCGCCCTTCAACCTGCTGCACGTTTGCGGCAGCGGCATCCTCCTCGAGGAGTTCGTTGACTATCCGGTGCCGGCGTTCTCCTGGGCCACGGTTACCGACAATCCCAGCCTGGCCGCCGTGCACGAGCGCACCGGTCGCGCGGTGGTGGGCGGGCTCCCCGCCAAGCCCGAGATCGCGTCTCTCCCGGCCGGCGACCTCGTGGCGCGCGCCCGGCGCGCCCTCGATGAGATGAGCGGGCGCTGGCTCCTGCTCGGGCCCGACTGCTCCATCAATCCGGATACGCCGGAGCCGCTGCTGGACGCGGTGGGCGCAGCCGTCCGCGCGCGGCCTTAACGGCTCCGGAGATGGCGTCATGACGATGCTGACGGTCAACGGGCGCGCGATCCAGGTCACCGCCGATCCGGACACTCCCTTGCTCTGGGTGCTGCGGGAGGATCTTGGACTCACGGGCACCAAGTACGGATGCGGCGTCGCCCAGTGCGGCTCGTGCACGGTGCACATCGACGGGCAGGCCGTCCGCTCCTGCGCGCTGCCCGCGACCGCGGTGGGCGCCCGCCAGGTCACGACGATCGAGGGTGTGTCCGGCAAGGTCGCGCGTGCGGTGCAGGAGGCGTGGAACCGGCTGGACGTGGTGCAGTGCGGATACTGCCAGTCCGGGCAGATCATGTCGGCGGTAGCGCTGCTTACCGAAGTGCCGAAGCCCACCGACGCCCAGATCGACGCGGCGATGACCGGCAACCTGTGCCGCTGCGCCACCTATGTCCGCATCCGCGCCGCCATCCACGAGGCGGCGCAGGCCCTGTGATGCCGAGCCGGCGGCGATTCCTCCAGGGCGGCGCCGCCGTCGGGATGGGCCTCCTGATCGGCGTGCGCCTGGACCAAGCCCTCGCCCAGGGCGTTCCCGCGGCATCAGGTGTGTTCGCGCCGAACGCCTTCGTGCGGATCGCGCCCGACAGTACCGTCACCATCATCGCCAAGCACATCGAGTTCGGCCAGGGGGCGCATACGGGCCTCGCCACGCTGCTCGCCGAGGAGCTGGACGCCGACTGGTCGCAGATCCGCGTCGAAGCGGCGCCTGCTGATGCCTCGCGCTACAACAACTTCGCCTGGGGTCCGGCGCAGGGCACCGGTGGCAGCAGCGCTATCGCCAATTCCTGGGAGCAGCTACGCCGGGCCGGCGCCACCGCGCGCGCCATGCTGGTGGCCGCGGCCGCGCAACGCTGGCAGGTAGCGACGGCGGAGATCACGGTGGATCGCGGCGTCGTCGCGCACGTGAGAACAGGCCGGCGCGCCACCTTCGGCGAGCTGGCGGCCGAGGCGGCCCGTCAAACCCCGCCCGCACAAGTCCCGTTAAAGGATCCGAAGGACTTCAAGCTGATCGGGCGCAGCGCGCCCCGGCTGGACTCGCCGGCCAAGACGAACGGCTCCGCCGTGTACACCGCCGATCTCCGCCTGCCCGACATGCTCACCGCCGTGATCGCGCGGCCCCCACGCTTCGGCGCCACCGTGCGGTCGTTCGATGCCGCGGCGGCGCGGCAGGTGCCGGGCGTGGTGGACGTGGTGCGGATACCCGCCGGGATCGCCGTGGTCGCGGGGGGCACCTGGGCCGCCATCAAGGGCCGGCGCGCGCTACGGATCGACTGGGACGAGAGCGCGGTGGAGCGGCGGGGTACTGCCGAGCTCGCCGCCGCCTACCGGAGCCTCGCCGCTCAGCCCGGCGCGCGGGCGCGCTGGCAGGGCGATACGCCGGCCGGGCTGGCCGGGGCCGCGCGCGTGCTGGAAGCCGTGTACGAGTTCCCGTATCTCGCGCATACACCGATGGAGCCGCTCGACTGCGTGATCCGGCTCAGCGCGGGGGAATGCGACCTGTGGGTGGGCTCGCAGTCGCAGACGCTCGACCAGATGGCAGTGGCCGCGGCCGCGGGCCTTCCCCCCGCCAAGGTGCGCCTGCACACCATGCTCGCCGGGGGCAGCTTCGGGCGGCGCTCCACGCCGCGCAGCGCCGAGCTGGTCGAGGCGGTCAGCATCGCCCGGGCGCTGGGCGGCGGGCGGCCGATCAAGGTGGTCTGGACCCGCGAGGATGACGTGCAGGGCGGGTTCTACCGGCCGCTCTACGTGCACCGGCTGCGGGCGGGGCTGGACGCGGGCGGCCATGTCGTGGCGTGGGAGCACCGCATCGTGGGTCAGTCCATCGTCACGGGGACGCCGCTGGCGGCCTTGCGAGTCCGGAACGGCATCGATCTCACCTCCGTGGAAGGCGCGGCCAACCTCCCCTATGCCATCCCGAACATCGCGGTGGAGCTGCATACGACCGCCGTCGGCATCCCGGTCCTCTGGTGGCGCTCGGTCGGCAGCACCCACACCGCGTACTCCACTGAGGCGTTCATGGACGAGCTGGCCCGGGCCGCCGGACGTGATCCCGTGGCCTTCCGCCGCGCCATGCTTCAGAACCGCCCGCGTCATGTGGGCGTGCTCGATCTGGCCGCCGCCCGCGCCGGGTGGGGCCAGCCGCTGCCGCCCGGCCGCGCGCGCGGCGTGGCGGTGCACGAGTGCTTCGGAAGCGTCGTGGCGCAGGTGGCCGAGGTCTCGCGCGACGGCGACGGGCTGCCCCGCGTCGAGCGCGTCGTCTGCGCGGTGGACTGCGGGATCGCGGTGAATCCCGACCAGGTCCGCTCTCAGATGGAGGGCAGCATCGGCTTCGGGCTGGGTTCGGCGCTGTGGAGTGAGATCACCGTCGTGGACGGGCGCGTCGAGCAGTCCAACTTCCACGACTTCCGCATCCTGCGCATCGACGAGATGCCGCGGGTCGAGGTGCACATCGTGCCGTCGGCGGCGCCGCCCACCGGCGTGGGCGAGCCCGGCGTGCCGCCGATCGCGCCGGCGGTGGCCAATGCCTTCCTCGCCCTCACTGGGCGCTCCGTTCGCCGGCTGCCGTTCTCCCGGCTCGCCGACGGCGCGAGGTCGTCCTGAGCGTGGGTTTGCGGAGGTGGGCCCTCGCGGCTGCCGTCGGCGCGGCCGCGGTGGCCGCGCTCGCCGCAGGCATCGCCCCGCGCTCCGCTCGCGCGCAGGCCGATGCGGCACTGCGTGTGCCCGACGCATTCGCCTCCATCACCGATCGGGCTCGGCGCTCGGCCGCCCTCTTCCTGGAGGCCGGCAAGGTCTTCCAGCATCCGCGCTGTCAGAATTGCCACTCCGGGGACGACCAGCCGCACCAGAGCGAGGGGCGGCCCCATCGGCCGCCGGTGAGGGGCGGCGCGGACGGAGTGGGCGTGCCTGGGCTACGCTGTGCCGCCTGCCACGGTGAGGCCAACTACGACGCCGCCGGCATGCCGGGGGTCGCCAACTGGCACCTGGCTCCCGTCTCCATGAGCCTGCGCGCCCCGCTCGCCGTGATCTGCGCCCAGCTCAAAGATCCGGACAAGAACGGTAGCCGGACCCTCGACGACATCGCCCAGCACGTCGCAACCGATGCCCTCGTGATCTGGGCCTGGACGCCGGGCCCCGGTCGCCGCCCCGCTCCGGGCACGCACGCGGGTTTCGTGGCGCTGATGCGCGCCTGGGCCGACACCGGGGCCGAATGTCCCCGCGCGCCCTAGAGCCGGAAGCGGGCCGTGATCTCCTCGGGTCGCTCCGAGTAGGGCGGGATCTCCTCGGCGGGATCGAAGGCGATGGGCAGCACGAGCACGGTCGGCTCGCGCGCGGCCCGCGCCCCATCCAGCGCCTGGGCCAGCGCGCCGGGCTCCGTCACCGTCTCCACCCTGGCAATGCCGGCGGCTCGCGCCAGGGCCGGCCAGTCCACCGGCGCCGGGGGCAGCGATTGCCCGCCGGACGACTCGTAGTGCCCGTTCACCCACAGGATGGTGGTGAGGTTGGCGGGCCTCGCCGCCGCCACGGTGGCCAGCACGTTCGGGCTCATGAGGAGGGAGCCGTCGCCTTCCAGCGCGATCACGTGCCGGTCGGGCCGCGTCAACGCGACGCCCAGCGCGAGCGGGATGGCCGCGCTCATGGAATCGCACATGGCGAAGACCGGCGAGCGGACGGGCAGGTGCGGCAGCCACCGCGCATTGGCGCCGAGACAGGAGATGAGCACATCGTCCGGCCGAAGCCAGGCCACCAGCGCGTCGAGGAAGGGCTTGCGGCCGGTCACGCGAGGTCCTCCCCGCTGATCAGCAGCACATAGGGCGCGCGCGCCGCGGCCGCCGCCTCGACACCCGTCCGAACCTGGGCCGCGAGGTCGCCCGACCTGTCGGCGAGGGCATACGCCAGGCCCCAGGCCTTGAGCGTGGCCTCGGTCACCTTGCCCTTGGGCTGGTGATAGAAGATCGGGTCGCGCGCGTCGCCACGCAGCGACACGATGAAGAAGCACGGCAGCCGGTAGAGCGCGACCAGCCCCCCGAGGATCCCGCCGCAGTTCAGCAGCCCCGCGTTCTGGATGAGCACCGCGCCGCGGCCGCCGGCGAGATTGACTCCGCACGCCACCGCCACCGCCTCCTCCTCGCGCGCCACGTCCACGGCGCGGAGGTGGGGCGAGCGGCGCACCTCCGCCATGAGCTTGCCGATCCAGGTGTCGGGCACGGACGCCGCCAGCGTCACGCCCGCCGACTCGAGCCCGGCCACGATGCGCCCCGCGCCGGTCATGCGGAAGCCCCGGCGCGCGCGAGCAGCATGAAGGCGTCGGCGGGCAGATGGAAGTGCACGGTCTGCCCCACCGCCAGCGGCATGGGCGCGGGCTCGACGACGAAGACGAGCATGCGCTGGCCGTCCCCGAGCCGCGCCGTCACCTCGGTCTGCGCCCCCTGATAGACGAGCCCCTCGATCCGCGCTTCCACCACGTTCTCGCCCGGTCCCGCCGCCAGGCGCAAGCGCTCGGGTCGTATCGCGAGGTCGAGCTCCTCGCCCGCCCGCAGCGCCCGGCCGACGGCCACCTGGACCGTCGCCGCGCCGCCGAGCGCCACGCGATCCGCGCCGCGCGCGGTGCCGCGCAGCACCGTCGAGGCGCCGATGAAGTCGGCCACGAACCGCGTGGCGGGACGCTCGTAGACCTCGCGGGGCGCGCCGAGCTGCTCGATCCGCCCGTGGCTCATCACGGCGATCCGGTCGGAGAGCCCGAGCGCCTCCGCCTGATCGTGGGTGACGAACACCGTGGTGATGCCGACCGATCGCTGGATCGCGCGCAGCTCGTCGCGCATCTCCTCGCGGAGCTTGCGGTCCAGCGCGGCCAGCGGCTCGTCGAGCAGCAGGACCCGCGGCCGGTACACGAGCGCGCGCGCCAGCGCCACGCGCTGCTGCATGCCGCCGGAGAGCTCCGCCGGGCGCTGGCGCTCGCGGCCCTCGAGGCGCACCAGGGCCAGGGCCTCGGCCACCTTCCGGTCGATCTCCGCGCCGGAGACGCGCCGCTCGCGGAGCCCGAAAGCGACGTTCTCGAAGACGGTGAGGTGCGGAAAGAGCGCGTAGGACTGGAACACCACGCCGAGCCCGCGCAGATGGGCGGGCCGGCCCGTCACGTCCTCGCCGTCGATGAGGATGCGCCCGGCCGTCGGATCCACGAAGCCCGCGATCAGGTTGAGGGTGGTGGTCTTGCCGCACCCGGACGGGCCGAGCAGCGAGAGAAACTCGCCCTCGAGCACCGCGAGGTCGAGGGCATCCACCGCGCGCACGGGGCCGTACTCGCGGGTGCAGCCCTGGAGCTCTACCACAGCCTTTGGGACCGTCTTGGCCATGTCAGTGCTGGAGGAAGACCCGGCCCAGCCCGAGATAGCGGTCGGCGAGCCAGACGAGGACGAAAGTGGTGAGGATGAAGAGGCTCGAGAGCGCGGCGATGGTGGGGTCGGTGTAGTTGACCACGTACGAGAACATGGCCACGGGCAG
>Ga0134123_10001089_pt1 | contig 17868 bp, 20 predicted proteins | sample KB303_FD_96460 | JGI IMG/M metagenome (GOLD analysis project Ga0134123, IMG submission 96460) | Terrestrial soil microbial communities without Nitrogen fertilizer from Kellogg Biological Station, Michigan, USA - KB3-0-3 | ecosystem: Environmental > Terrestrial > Soil > Unclassified ...
CGCAAGCATCGCGGCGAGGAAGAGCTGGACGCGATGGAGTTCCTGCAGCTCGCGCGCGAGAAGATGAAAGTCGTCGAGCTCGACGACGCCTTCATGAACCGCGGCGTCAACGAGGGCTTCTCCGGCGGCGAGAAGAAGCGCAACGAGATCTTCCAGATGGCGGTCCTCGATCCGAAGCTCGCCATCCTCGACGAGACCGACTCCGGCCTCGACATCGACGCCCTGCGCATCATCGCCACCGGCATCAACGACCTCCGCAGCGAAGCGCATTCGGTGCTCGTCATCACGCACTACCAGCGGCTGCTGCGCTATCTCGTCCCCGACTTCGTGCACGTGCTCTCCAACGGCCGGATCGTGAAGTCGGGCGGGAAGGAGCTCGCCGAAGAGCTGGAGCAGAAGGGCTACGACTGGATCGAAGCGGAGGCGGTGGCGTGATCCAGGAGCGTGCCGCCGAAACGTTCGCGAAGCTGGGCTGGCCCACGCCGCGGATCGAGGAGTGGAAGTACACGAACCTCGCGCCCCTGCAGAAGATCAGCTGGCGCATCGATGACGAGACGCGCGAGATCGAGACGCCGCTGACGTTCGGCGCGCGGGCGTTCGCGGAGCTGGTATTCATCAACGGCCGCCTCCTGCGCCAGACCGGCGCGCGGCTCGACGTTCCGGGCGACGAGCATCACTACGCCGACTGGGAGCGCAACGCCATGATCGCGCTCAACTACGCCAACATGCAGGACGGCGGGCGGATCGAGATCCCGGCCGGAACGGTCGTCGACGGATTCATTCACCTGCTGTTTATCGGACACGGCGACGGCATCTGGTCCCATCCGCGCAATCAGATCGTCGTCGGCGCGAACGCGCAGGTGGCGATCGTCGAGACCTGGGCCGGCACCGGCGCGTACTTCACCAACGCGGTGACGGAGATCGTCGCCGGCGAAGGTGCGGTCGTCGATCACTATCGCCTGCAATGCGAGTCCGCCGAGGCCTATCACGTCGGCAACGTCTCCATCCGCGAGGAGCGCGGGGCGAGCGTGACCTCGCGCAGCGTCGCCATCGGCTCCGCGCTCGGGCGCAACGAAGTGAGCGTGGCCCTGGCCGGCGAAGGCGCGAGCATCGTGCTCGACGGCCTCTTCGCCGGCACCGGCAGGCAGCATCTCGACAACCGCACGGTCATCGATCACATCAAGCCGCACTGCGAGAGCCACGAGCTGTACAAAGGCATTCTCGATCAGAACGCGCGCGGCATTTTCGACGGACGGATCATCGTACGTCCCGACGCGCAGAAGACGGTCTCGCGCCAGGAGAACCGCAACCTGCTGCTCTCCGAGTCGGCCGTCGTCGACTCCAAGCCGACGCTCGAGATCCACAACGACGACGTGAAGTGCAACCACGGCTCGACGATCGGACAGATCGAGCAGGAGCCGCTGTTCTACCTCCGCTCGCGCGGCATCGGCGAGGAGGAGGCGCGCAACCTTCTCGTGTACGCGTTCGCGAGCGAGATCGTCGATCGCATGAAGATCGAGCCGGTGCGCGAGCAGATCCGGCGCGTGCTGTTCCAGTCGATGCCGGAGCGTTTGCCGGAGCGGAGAGGAGAAGCGCGATGACAAACGTCAAAACCCGAACGATGAGCGATGAGCGAGGAACGATGAACGATGAGAGCCTCGATGAACCTTCATCGTTCATCGTTCATCGTTCATCGCTCATCGATCGTCCTTACGACATCCAAAAAATTCGCAGCGACTTCCCCATCCTCAAACGCCCCGCCCGCGGCAAGGACCTCGTCTATCTCGACAACGCCGCGACGACGCAGAAGCCGCAGCAGGTCATCGACCGCATCGTCCGGTACTACACGCAGGAAAACTCGAACGTCCATCGCGGCGTGCACTACCTGAGCGAAGTGGCGACGAAGCACTACGAGGACGCGCGCGTGGACGTGCAGCGGTTCCTCAACGCGCGCGACGTGAAGGAGATCGTCTTTACGCGCGGCACCACCGAGGGGATCAACCTCGTCGCGCAGTCCTGGGGACGCGCGAACGTGCGCGAAGGCGACGAGATCGTCATCTCCGCGATCGAGCATCACTCCAACATCGTTCCCTGGCAGATGCTCTGCGCCGAAAAGGGCGCGACGCTGCGGATCATCCCGGTCGACGATCAGGGAGACCTGCTGCTCGACGAGTACGAGCGGATGCTGAATCCGCGCGTGAAGCTCGTCGCCGTCGGCCACGCCTCGAACGCCCTCGGCACGATCAACCCGATCCGACGCATCATCGCCGCCGCGCACGCCAACGGCTCGCTCGTCCTGATCGACGGCGCGCAGGGCGTGCCGCACATGCGCGTCGACGTGCAGTCCCTCGGCTGCGACTTCTACGCCTTCTCCGGACACAAGGTCTACGGCCCGACCGGCGTCGGCGTGCTCTACGGACGCGAGGCGCTCCTCGACGCGATGCCGCCGTGGCAGGGCGGCGGCGACATGATCCTCTCGGTCTCGTTCGAGAAGACCACCTACAACGCGCTGCCCTACAAGTTCGAAGCCGGCACGCCGAACATCGCCGGCGTCGTCGGTCTCGCCGCGGCGCTCGACTACGTCTCGTCGATCGGCCTCGACCACATCGCCGCGTACGAGCATGATCTGCTGCTCTACGTGACGCGGCGCCTGCAGGAGATCGACGGCCTGCGGATCATCGGCACGGCGCGCGAGAAGGCCGCGGTGGTCTCGTTCGTTCTCCAGGGCGTGCATCCGCACGACATCGGTACCATCCTCGATCAGGAAGGCATCGCCGTCCGTACCGGCCATCACTGCGCGCAGCCGCTGATGCTGCGCTACAACGTCCCGGCCACCGGCCGCGCGTCTTTCGGGCTGTACAACACGAAGGAAGAGGCCGACGCGCTGGTCGCGGGACTCCATAAAGTCATCGAGGTGTTCAAGTAATCAATGTCCGATTTGCGCGAGCTGTATCAGCAGGTCATCCTCGACCACAACAAGAATCCCCGGAACTTTCACGAAATGGCGGACGCCGACCGGCGCGTCGAGGGCTACAACCCGCTCTGCGGCGACCACTACACGTTCTTCGTGCGCCTCGACGGCGACACGATCAAAGACGTGAGCTTCACCGGCAGCGGCTGCGCGATCTCGAAGGCGTCCGCCTCGGTGATGAGCTCGACGGTGAAGGGGAAGTCGAAGGATGAGGCCGAAAGCCTCTTCGAGACCTTCCATCGCCTCGTCACCGGCGACGCGAGCGGACTCAGCGCGGCAGATCTCGGCCGCCTCGCCGCGTTCTCAGGAGTCAGCGAGTTCCCCGCCCGAGTCAAATGCGCGACCCTTGCATGGCACACTCTCCGGAGCGCGCTGCAGGGGACGGAAGAAAAGGTCTCGACCGAGTAAGAAAAAATGAGAGAAGAAATCACGTTCAGCCGCAACGCCGAAGCCATCATGATCCCGAGCGGCGAGAAGGTCCTGGTGCCGAAGGGTGCGCAGGGCACGATCACGCAATCCCTCGGCGGCACGTTCACGCTGATCACCGACCGCGGCCTCATGGTCCGCGTCTCGGGTCAGGAAGTCGAGGCCATCGGCAAGACGCCGCCGGAAGTCGCGGACGTCAAACCCGAGGAACTGACGCCCGAGACGCTCGAGTCGATGGTCTGGGACGCGCTGAAGACCTGCTTCGACCCCGAGATTCCGGTCAACATCGTCGACCTCGGTCTGGTGTATCTCTGCGAGCTCGAGGAGGGGGACGGCGGCAAGAACGTGAAGATCAAAATGACGCTCACCGCGCCCGGCTGCGGCATGGGCCCGGTCCTCGCCGGCGACGTGAAGTCGAAGCTGGAGTCGATCCCCGGCGTGAAGACCGCCGACATCGAGGTCGTCTTCGATCCGGTGTGGGATCGCAGCATGATGTCCGAGGCCGCGAAACTGCAACTCGGCATGATGTGGTGACGCCGTCGTACAATTCGCCCTTCACGGATCAGGAGTTTGTGAATGGCGTTCTGCGCTTATTGCGGTAACCAGCTCGCGGAAGTCTCGTACGCCCCCTGCCCGAGGTGCGGAAACCCGTCCAATGGCGCGCCGCGCGGAGCCAGGGCGCCCGCTGCGGCGGGCAGCGGCGGATCGAAGACGGCGATGATCGTCGTGATCGTGATCATCGGCGGATTCTTCCTCATCGCGGTCCTCGGCATCCTCGCCGCCATCGCCATTCCGAACCTCGTCACCGCGCAGCAACGCTCGCGGCAGAAGCGCACGATGGCCGACCTGCGCTCCGTCGCCACCGCCGTCGAGGCGTACGCGACGGACAAGAACGAGTACCCGAAGGCGACCTCGATCGAGGAGCTCCGGCCGCTGCTCGCGCCGACGTACATTCGCGACGTGCCGCTGAGGGATGGCTGGGAGCGCTCGCTGCGCTATGAAACGTGGACGCGCGACAGGGAGCTCGACAGCTACGCCTTCGGCAGCGCCGGCAAGGACGGCGTGTTCGAAAAGGAATCGCTGCAGGAGTACACGGGCGGCGGGGTATCGGGCTTCGACCGCGATATCGTGTTTGCGAACGGGAACTTCGTGCAGTATCCCCAGGGATCCGGGAACTCAGCGAACTAAGGAGAAGAAGTGAACTGTCCGAACTGCGGTACGTCCAACCTGGAGAATGCCAGCATCTGCGTGAACTGCGGTCGGCCGATGGCGGGCGGCGGCACGTACACGCCTCCACCCCCGCCCCCGCCTCCGCGATTCGATGCGCCATCCCTTACGCCGGCGCAGCAGATCCCGAACTATCTCTGGCAGTCGATCGTGGTCACGCTCTGCTGCTGTCTTCCGCTCGGCATCGTGGCGATCGTCTTCGCGGCGCAGGTCAACGACAAGCTCCGCCGCGGCGACGTTCAGGGCGCGATGCAGGCGTCGAAGCAGGCGAAGCTGTTCTGCATGATCGCGGCCGGTCTCGGACTTGTGGTGATACTGATCTATGCCATCTTCGGCGGCGCAGCTTTCATGGAAGCGATGCGCGAAGCACAGGCGAACCGCTAGCGCGCTCGGGCTCGGCATCGCCGCCGCGGCGGGAGCGTGGGTGCTCTACACGTTCCCGCCCGGCGCGTATCCGTTCTATCCGCCGTGCGTCTTTTACGCGGTGACGGGACTGCTCTGTCCAGGCTGCGGCACCACGCGCGCGCTGCACCAGCTGCTGCACGGCAACGTCGCCGAGGCCTTCCGCCTCAACCCGTTCCTGTTCGTCCTGATGCTCGGCGCGCTCGTCGCCGCTCCGAGCCTCCTGCGCGGCGAACGGCCGCCCTGGCTGATGAAGCCGTGGTTTGCGTGGACGAGCTTCGTCGTGGTGATGGGCTGGTTCGTGCTGCGCAACGTCGGGTGAGACGACTCGCGTCGTCTCACCTGTGATCGTTGAAGAACGTCCACTCGCCGACCGGGTGTCCCTGCTGGAGCTGCTGCGCCTGCAGGTATCCGTCGATCGCGGCGAGGATGCCCACGAGGCCGGATACGATCCCGCACGACGCCAGGCCGAGGACCCAGACCACGATGGCGACGATGCCCTTCGTCTTCTGGCCCATGATGATGTAGCCGACGCCGCCGAGCAGCAGCAGATTCAGCACGAGGACGAGGATCGGGTCTTTTGGCGGCTGCGTCGGATAGATGATCGCGCCGCCGCCTGAGACTCCGCCCCCTCCGGCCGGTTCCGGAGGAGGCGGGGGATTCATTTCAGACATGAGGTCTCCTTACAACGTCTTCTCGGCGAAGTCCGTGACCACCGGAATGCGCGGCCGCTTCCCGCCGACGCCCTGGATCAAGCAATAGATATGCAGGATCAGGATGGCGATCCAGACGACGCAGCTGACCGTCGCGATGCCACAGCCGACGACGTTGTTGCGGAACACCATCTGCAGGATGAACAACAGGACCCAGACGACGACGTCGAGGATCAGCAGACCGACGCCGTTCTTCGCGTGCCAGTGGATGTCCGGGTCTTCCTTCTTCGTGAGATACGGGATCAGCGCGAGCAGGCCGAGGTACGAGAGCACGATCATCAGCGTGCGGTCGGAGCTCGGGCTCGTGCCGGAAGGCGGGGGCGGGGGCGGAGGAGTATACGAGCCGCCTGGCGGCACTGTGGGCGGAGGGATGTCGCTCATTTCGTCTCCTTGCGTCCGTTCAAAGACGGCTTGATTCTAATCCGATTCTCCGATGTGCGTGAGACGGCGTTCCGCGGCGAGCAGCGGAAGCGCCGCGACGAGGGCCGAAAGCACCAGCGCCATCGCGACCGGCAGCACGATCGAAACGCCGCCGCGCTCGCCGAAAACGCGCCACATGAAATAGCCCATCACCGGCCGAGCCATCAGAAGCATGATCGCCGCCACATAGCCCATCGACACGGCCATATAGCCGAAGCCGCCGAGCGAGAGCCCGACCTGCAACGGGTTCTCGGCGTTGAAGTTCGGCCACATCGCGCCCATGCCGACGCCGAGGCTCACCAGCGTGAACGGCACGATCGACGCGCCGATCAGCGTGAAGATCCACACCGCCGCGTTCGCTCCGAGGATCAGGTTCGCGAACGCGGTCAGACACAGCGACAGGAGCGTGAGCGGCGCGGAGTACACCAGCACTTTCACGAGGATGAAGTGCCGGTACGACACCGGCGCCGTCTGCACGATCCAGAACGCCTTCCCCTCGGCGGACACGGACGGATACGCGAAGCGCAGGCAGATCGCGGCGATCACGAACCCGGCCATGCCGAGGTTGCTGTACGCCACGATCGTCGCCCGCGCGTCGCCGCCCAGCGGCAGCATGCGGATGTTGTACAGGTAGATGAACAGCAGCGCCGCCATCAGGAACACCTGCGACCACTGCGCGACGTCGCGCCCGATCGTGCGCACTTCCTTCCCCGTCATCGCCCGCAGCGGCGGCGACGCCCGCGCCACCAGCCGGTCGAAGAACCGCGTCGCCGACGCCGAGCCCATCGCCACCGGCGCCATGCTCTCGCGAGCGCGGACGAAGGCGATGAAATACGAGCTCCGCGCGATCGCCGCGAAGATCGCGAACAGCAGCGCGAACGTGATCGCGATGCGCGGCGAGATCGCGAACGCGACGTCGCGCGTCATCAGCACCGCCAGCGACGTGCTCGGATAGATGCTCATCGACGGCAGCTCGATCGCCTGCAGCACGCGCGCGACTTCGTCCGTCGAGATCTGCGCGAACAGCCGCTCGGGCCGGCTCATGCGGAACGCGATCACGACCATCGTCAGGATCAACACCGCGATCGAGGCCACGATCTGATGGACGCGCCGCACCGGGAACCAGCGCACGAGCAGGATCGTGACGATCGAGGCCAGCGTGACCGGGATCGCCAGCATCATCACGAGGTTCAGCAGCACCATCGCGTAGAACGCCGGCGGCTTCGAATATTGCCAGCCGAACGCGGCGAACAGCGGCAGGAGAAAGAAGAACACCACCGCCGCGCTCTGCAGGAAGGTCTTCATCCACCGCGCGATGGCGATGCGCAGCTTCGAGCGCGGCGCGGAGTGATGGACGTCCAGATCGAGGTCGGTGAAGAACGAGCCGATCGCCGACGTCATCCCCGAGGAGAAGAGGACGACGCTGGCGACGAGGAACACGAGCCCGAGGAGATTGCGCAGCAGCCCGATCGCCAGCAGCGGCGCCTCGGCATCCACGCTCTGCACCGCCCCGAAGAGCCGCAAGAACAGCACCAGCTCCCCGGCCAGAAACGCGCTGAACACCGTGACGACGACGAGGATGCGCACCACGTTCGCCGCGTTGAACGGGCGGAGCTTTGCGAGGGCGATGCGTAACGGCCACATGATTTCGGTTCCGCGGTCACGCGCAACCGTCAAGCCAAAGGCTTGACACTATCGAACCACTTCATCGTCGACTCCATCCGCGCCGCGCGCGACTTCGACCGTTCCAGGCCGAGCTGGATCAGGCGCTCGATCAGGCGCGGGTACTTCAGCTCCGTCGCCTCCCACAGCTTCGGATACATCGAGATGCTGGTAAAGCCGGGGATGGTGTTGATCTCGTTCACGAACAGCCGGTTCGTGCCGCGCTCGAGAAAGAAGTCGACGCGCGCGAAGCCCGACCCCCCGATCGCCTTGAACGCGGCGATGGCGAGGCGCCGGAGCTCCTCCGACTTCTCCTTCGGCAGCTTCGCCGGGATCACGAGGTGCGATTTGTCCTCGATGTACTTGTCCGCGTAGTCGTAGAACTCGCGTCCCGCGACGATCTCCCCCGGCACCGACGCCTCGGGGGCGTCATTGCCGAGGACCGACACCTCGATCTCCCGCGCGTCGACGCCCCGCTCGATCAGCACCTTCTCGTCGAAGCGCAGCGCGTGCTCGATCGCCTTCTCGAGATCGCGGTCGCTCTTCACCTTCGTCACGCCCACCGACGACCCGCTGTTGGCCGGCTTGACGAAGTAGGGCAGCCGCAGCGCGTTGTTGATCGCGCGCGTCACGCGGTCGCGCTCGTGCGTCCACTCCCGCTCGTGCACCGGCACGAGCTCCACCATCGGCAGCTTCGCCGCGGCGAAGGCCTGCTTCATGTGCACCTTGTCCATCCCGATCGCCGACGCCGTGACGCCGCTGCCGACGTACGGCAGCCCGAGGATCTCGAGATATCCCTGCAGCGTCCCGTCCTCGCCGCCCGTTCCGTGGATCAGCGGGAAGACGACGTCGATCGAGTGCGAGCGCGACCAGGTCTCGAACGAGAACGACGGATGCCCGGCGTCGCTCTTCTCCTCGCCCGCGAGCACGCGCGCGCTCTTCTCCGGGTCGCAGAACCGCCCGTCGCGCGCGATACAGATCGGCACGATCTCTATGCGCTCCTTCGACGACGCCCCCGCGACCGAGCGCGCGGAGAGAATCGACACCTCGTGCTCGGCACTTCGGCCGCCAAACAGAAGAATGGTGCGGATGACGGTTCTGATCATACGAACGCGTTCAAGGTTTCACTTCCCAATCGGAATGCTCCCCAGCAAATACTTCAGATCCTCATCCCGCCAGCGGATCCCGCCGCCGAGGATGAACGCCGTGTCGTTGAGCGCGTTGTCGACGCCCGTGGTGAGGAAGATGCGCGGCGTCAGTTTCTGCTCCTTCCGCAGCATGTACTCGCCGAAGAGGCGGATGTGCGGGTTCTCGTCGCGGCGCTTGCCGAAGTCGAAGGCCTCGCCGGTCACGACGATGCGGTCGTTGACGCGGTAGTCGGCGCCGACGCCGCCCGTCGAGTCGAACAAGCCGACGCGCACGGCGACATTGTCGAGCGTCCAGCCCGCCTGCGCGGAGACCACGTAATCGCGATCGAACTTCGTCTGCTTCGTCACCGTCGTCGTCGACGCGCCGGTGTTCGCGTTCGTCACCGTCTCGACGGTCGTCTTGTCGCGCCGCCGGCCGCGCGGGTCCTGGCTCAGCTCGACGTTGTAGAAGCGGTTGATCTCGGGGTTCGGCACGAGGCGCAGCGATACCGTCGACCGCGCGTTGCCGTCGAGCTCATTCTTCACGCCTGCGATTTCCTGCGTGTCGCTGAGGCCCGCGAGGTAGTCGGCCTTGATGCCGAGGTCCATCTGGATGCGGTTCGCGCGGCCGAGCGTCGACTTCAGCTCCGTCACCCCGCTCTCGACCGCGGTCAGCGCCTTGTTCAGCTTGTCGTGCGCCTCGTCGCTGTAGAACAGCTTGCCGACCGTGCCCTCGCCGCTCTTCACCTGGCCGGTGATCTGATTCAGGTTCTCGGCCGTCACGCGCAGGTCGGACGAGAGGCCGCGCAGGTTGGTGATCACTTCGCGCAGCTCGGTGCGGTTCTCGCCGACCGTGCCGCCGATCTGATCCGCGACCTGGTCGATCGACTGCGCGAGCCGCGGGATCTCGCGGCGCAGCTGTTCGGTGATCGCGCGCGTGTTGGCGATCGTCGCGTCGACGTTGGTGCGGTTCGCGGCGATCAGCGCGCGCATCTCGCGCGTGATCAGCTGCACGTTGCCGACGATCTCGTCGAGCCGCTGCTGGCCCGCCGGCCCGCTCAGCACCGTGCGCATCGTCGTAGTGATGGCCTTCACGTCGTTGGCGATCGACGAGAGCTGGTCGGTGATGTCGTCGAAGCTCGCCGGGATGCTGCCGCGCAGCACGACCTTCCCCTCGGGGAGCACGGGCGCGGTGGGCGTGCCGGGATCGAGCTCGATGTACTTCTCGCCGAGCAGCCCGAGGTTCGCGACTTTCGCGGTGGCGTTGGCGTGCAACGGCACGTCGTCGTCCACCTTCATCGTCACCTCGGCGGTTCCGTCGGGGCGTACCTTGATGTCGGTCACGTGCCCCTTGCGCACGCCCGCGATGCGCACCGCCGACTCGTCGTCGAGCCCGGCGACGTCTTCGAAAGTGGCCTTCACCTCGCGCGTGTTCTTCGAGCGGCTCAGGCTCACGTCCTCGATCTTGAGGACGAAATAGCCGATCACGCCGAGGGCGATGAGCATCACGATGCCGACTTTGGCTGCGTTGGACATGGCGTTACCTCGTAAGGGGGTCGATCCCCGCTTTTCGCATCATCTGGAAAAGCGTAGCAAGGGGCAGTCCGACTACGTTGGTGTAGCTGCCGTGGATGGAGTCGATGAACATCGAGGCGATGCCGTGCACGGCGTAGGCCCCCGCCTTGTCGAGCGGCTCGCCGGTGCCGACGTACCACTCGATTTCGCTCCGCGAGAGCGGCAGCATCCGTACCTCGGATTCGGCGACGCGCGTCTCGCGATGGCCGCGCTCCACGTTCTGCAGCGTGACGCCGGTGTAGACCATGTGCGTCTTCCCCGCGATCGTCGACAGCATCCGCACCGCGTCGTCCGGGTCCACCGGCTTCTCCAGCAGCTGGTCCCCGAGCAGCACCGTCGTATCCGCCGCGATCACCCACCGCCCCGGATACTGCCTCGCAATCGGCTCCGCCTTCTCCCGCGACAACCGCGCCACATACTCCTCCGCCGCCTCCCCCCTCTCATGCACCTCGGGGACATGGCTCGGGATGACATCGAACTCGAGCCCGATGGAGGCGAGAAGGTCGCGGCGGCGGGGGGAGGAGGAGGCAAGGATGAAATTCACCGGGGGGAGTTTATGACGGTTGCGGGGGATGCGCGGTCACCGCCTGAACGCGATTTCCGCGCACCAGCCAGGAATGCAGAAGGCAGAATGCAGAAGGCAGAATTGAGAAGCACACCGCGCCCTGCGCCGCGGGGGCGGACGGGCTTCTCAATTCTGCATTCTGCCTTCTGCATTCTGCCTTCCTGGGCAGTGCACGTATCACAACACAGCTCGCGAAACGCTCATCACCACAACGCGTCCCTGCTCTGGCGCAACCCGATAAACAATCCTCAAATGCGATGCGCGATACGTCCACAGCCCCTTCAACGGATCAAACAACGGCGCGCCCGCAATGGGGTCATCATCGATCCGGCGCAGCGCGTCCTCGACCAGCGCGCGCTCGTGGTCCGCGAGCGCGGTCCAGGCCTCATTCGCCGACGCGGCCAGCCAGACCCGCTCGCCGTGCTGCACCGGTTCCTCCTCGACGGCGGCGTTGATGGCGGCGCCGAGGTCGGGGTCGTTCGCGATCTCGATCGTCTCCCGCAGCGCGAGGTACTCGTCGTACGACACCAGCATCGCCACCGGGCGGCCGTTGCGCTGGAACAGCGTCCGCGCGCCCTTCACCTCCGTCTCGCGCACCAGCTCGCGCGCCTCGTCCGGAAGATCGAGGACCTCGATCGTTTTCACGACGCGGTAACGCTCTCGAGCACGCTCTCGAGATACGTGCGGAACTCCGCGCCGAGCTGCGGATGGCGCAGCGCGTAATCGACCGTCGCCTTCAGATAGCCGATCTTCTCGCCGGCGTCGTAGCGGCGGCCGTCGAAGACGTAGCCGTAGAAATCGCCTTTGCACACCAGCTCGCGCAGCGCGTCCGTCAGCTGGATCTCGCCGCCGGCCCCGCGGCCCGTGTGCTCGAGAATCGGGAAGATCTCCGGCGGCAGGATGTAGCGTCCGATGATCGCGTAGCGCGACGGCGCGTTGCTCTTCGGCTTCTCCACCATGTCCGTGACGCGGAACTTCCGGCTGCCCATCATCTCGCCCGCAACGATTCCGTAGCGCGACGTGTCCTCGGCGCTGACTTCCATCAGCGCCACCACCGGCCGTCCCGTCTCCTCGAACACGCGCCGCATCTGCAGCAGGCACGCTTCGTCGGCGAGGATGACGTCGTCGGGCAGCAACACCGCGAACGGCTCGCGTCCGACCGCGTCCTTCGCCGTCAACACCGCGTGCCCGAGCCCGAGGGCTTCCTTCTGGCGGACGGAGATCAGGTCGACCATGCGGCTGACGTTGTCCACTTCCGCCAGCAGGTCGGCCTTGCCGCGCTCGCGCAGCGACCGCTCCAGCTCCGAGGTGCGGTCGAAGTGGTCCAGGATCGTGTCCTTCCCCTTCGACGTGACGATGATCAGCTTGTCCAGCCCCGAGTCGCGCGCCTCCTCGATCCCGTACTGCAGGATCGGCTTGTCCACCAGCGGCAGCATCTCCTTCGGAATGACTTTCGTCGCCGGAAAAAACCGCGTGCCGAAGCCGGCACAGGGGAAGACGCAGGTCCTGAGGGGCGAGGTCATGGTCTCGTAGCGTATCAGAGGTCTCGCGGTCACCGCGTGACCCGAACGGTGGCCGCCGGTTTGCTTTGCTCTGTGGTAAAACTCTGTCGTGAACGGGCGGGCATGCGCAAACTCCTGATTTTCCTCATCGTATCGATCGCAATCCCGGTGTCGGCGCAGTGGCGGCGGGCGGGGTTGTTCGGCGCGGATGTGCGGGCGCTGATCGCCGATCCGGCGAGCCCCGACATTTTTTACCTCGGCACGAGCGCCGGTGAGGTCTATGTCTCGCGCGACGGCGCGAAGAGCTGGAGCAGCCCGCGCAACGGCATCCCCTTCCCGAGCTACGTCGTCGACAACCTGCTGCTCGATCGCGAGGGACGGCTCTGGGCGGCCTCCTGGGGGCTGTGGGGCGGCGGCGTCATCGCCGTGTCGCCCGACGGCGGCGTGACGTGGGAGCGCCGCGACGCGGGTCTCGACGGCTTCTCCGTCCGCGCGATCGCCATCGACCCGTCCGACGCGAACTTCGTCGTCGTCGGCGGACTCTCCGGCGTCTACCGCAGCAAGGACGGCGGCGCGTCGTGGACGAAGATCTCCGATCAGGAAAACGTCGAGTCGCTGGCCATCGATCCCCGCGACCGCGATCGCATCTACGTCGGCACGTGGCGCCAGGGATGGCGCACCGACGACGGCGCGAAGACCTGGAAGCACATCGCCAACGGGATGGTGCTCGACACCGACATGTTCTCGATCACCATCGATCCCGAGAAACCCGACAACATCTGGGTCGCCACGTGCGGCTGGGTGTACAACACACAGAACGGCGGCGATCTCTGGACGCGCTACCGCGACGGCTTCAACAACCGCCGCATCCACGACGTCGAGATCGACCCCTGCGACCGCAACACCGTCTACGCCGGCTCGGTCGCCGGCCTCTATCGCTCCGAGGACGCCGGGAAGAGCTGGTACGTCGTGTCCGACGAGGGGCTGGTCGTGAACTCGATCGTCCTGCATCCGCAGCGCCCGCAGCGCATCGTCCTCGGCATCGAGGGCGACGGCGTCTACACGTCGAACGACCGCGGGCGGACCTTCGAGCGCTCGTCGGGCGGGCTGCACAACCTCCGCATCACCGCCGTCGCGCCCGATCCGTTCGAGAAGAACCGCGTCTACGCCGCGGTCGCCTTCGGCGGCCAGGCGTCCGGCATCTATCGCTCCGACGACGCCGGGAAGACGTGGGCGAAGTCGAGCCGCACGCTGCTGCCCGAGCTGCTGTCGCTGGAGATCGCCAGCGAGGCCGACGCCGAGGTGAAGTTCGTCGCCGGAACGGAGAAGGGCTTTTTCTGGAGCAACGACGCCGAGGAGTGGACGCAGGCCGAGCCTTCGAGCTTCCCGATCCGCGTGGAGAAGGTGCTACGCTTCAACCGCACGCGCGCCTTCGCCGCGACGGTGGAGGGCGTGTTCACGTCGCGCGACGGCGGGAAGAACTGGTACCGCCTCGCCGGCGCGAAGCAGCGCGCGATCGATCTCGCCATCGGCATGTCCGCCGGCAGGCGCGCTCTCTACGCGCTGACGTCGACGGGCGTCGAAGTGTTCGACGGCGAGAAGTGGACCTCGATCGCCGGCGCGCCCGCGCGCGGCCGGACGCTGGCCATCCGCGGCGACCTGATCTTCGTCGCCGGCGCCCAGGGCGTGAAGGCAGGATCGATCGACGCATCGCAGCAGTGGCAGTCCGTCGAAGCCCCGGACGCGCAATACGCGTCGGTCTACGGCGGCCGCAATCGCCTGTTCCTCACCTCACGCGCGCAACGCGAGATCCTCGTCGGCGAGCCCGCCGGCGCGGAGTGGAGCGAGCTGACGCTCCCCTCGCGCAATACCGAAGTGACCTCGATCGCCCCCGACCCCTTCGCGCTGGACCGCTACTACGTCGGCACCCTCGGCGAAGGCGTGTTCGTGTACGAGGGCAAGACCACGCGCTACACGCCGCCGCCGCCGCGCGAGACCCGCGCACAACTCGCCCCCGCCGGCGGGCAGTGACCATTTAGTTCGCGAGCTAAATCCTTTACCTCGCGAACCCAAACTCTTGCCTCGCGAACCCAGAGGTTTACCTCGCGAACCCAGAGGTTTACCTCGCGAACCCAGAGGTTTACCTCGCGCGCCCAACTTTTTACCGCGCGAGCTAAAACTTTTAGCTCGCGAACCAAAACTTTGCTTCACCGAAACGACGGTATCTGGTTCTCACAGTAAAAGTTTCACCATGCGCGGTAAAAATGTTAGCTCGCGAGGTAAGGACCGTTGGTTCGCGAGGCCAATGTTTTAGTGCGAGAGGTAAATGGTTTGGTTCGTGAGCTAAAGTTCTGGCTCGCGAGGTAAATGGTCTGGTTTGCGTGGTGAAAAGTTGCCTTGCGAGGTAAAAGTTTGCCGCGCCTGCGGCGGTCACGCCGGTCGTAATACCGCACCGCGAGAGCGGCGAGCACCCTTTCTTGCCGCCTGAAACATGCGATCCACTCAGACGTAATTCGATCGGAGGCAGGACATGACATTCCAGGACTCGATTCGAGTCTGCTTTACCAAATACGCGGACTTCACCGGGACGGCGTCGAGATCCGAATACTGGTGGTTCATCGTCTTCCTGGCTCTCGGAGGAGCGGTGACATCGGTGGCCGACCAGAGCTACAGCACGATCTTCTTCCTCGTCACACTTCTCCCATTGCTGGCCGCCGGCACTCGCAGACTTCGCGACACCGGGCAAAGTGGCTGGTTGCAGCTGATCGCCCTCGTTCCCGTGGCGGGCATCTTCGTGCTTGCGATCTTTCTTGCGCAGGAGGGGAAGGAACGGGCAGTCGCTCCCCAGGCAGCAGGCGAGCAGGCGATCGGTGCCTGACCCCACGCTGGCGAAGCACCTGCGAACCAGCACGAACGCGCCATGGTTGATTTGATCAAAAGCGGTCTCGAGGCAAACGAACGAGAGAAGCTTGCCTTCTTCGATCTGGCTGAGCGGCTGGCCCGCACCTCAGATCGCGCGGAGCAGAAGCGCCTCAAGGAAGAGCTGGCGCGGATGACCTTCGGTGAGCCGTAGCGCCGAAGATCGAGTCATGTTTGCGATGCAGGTAGTCGTGGTCTTACCCTGACGACGGCATGACTCTGAGGGAAATCGTCCACTCGGATCCTGACATTCTCGGCGGAACGCCCGTTTTTGTGGGCACCCGCGTGCCGGTCCGCATCCTCCTCGACTATCTCGAGGGCGGTGAACCGCTGGAAGAATTTCTGGACAACTACCCGAGTGTTTCACGCGAACAGGCCGTTGCATTTCTCGAGGAGGCAGCCAGAGCTGCCCTGGCGTAACGGCCGTTTGATGCTCCTCCTGCCGCCGTGCGCGCGGGTAGGGATTCCCTGAGCTGCGTCACTCCTGCTCCGAGGGGGTGCATGAAGGGCGCTTATGCGTGTCTGATGCTTCTAATCGGTTGCGGAAGTGTGTTCGCTGGTGTGGAACACGTGGAGAACGCCTTCGGCGAAGTAGTCATCCGCACCGGCGGGCCGAGGCATGTTCTGGTGCTGGTCGATACCGCGACGGACGGAAAGGACGGCCTGGTCGACCAGTGGTTCGTCCTCGAGTCGGCCGAGAGCTTCGACACCCCGCTGTCGGCTGACCTGCCGGCCGCGAATCTCGTGTTCTACCCCGGCAGCCTTCGCGTGACTTCGCCCGCTCAACGGACGATTTACGAATTCGCCGTTCCCGACCAAGAAGAGCGCCGGTCCACGCCGCAGCACTTTCGTGTCGTGCGGCGTACCGGCATCGGTCTGAGCCACGTGGAGAGCGACACCCGGGTCCGGATCTCGACGAGCGGCCGGAACCCGATCGTGATGCCGTCGATGTCGTGCATCGAAGAGGAAGGGTGCTACCCGTGGGCGGAGTGGATATGGGAAGGCACCGGCGGAACCTCGAACACGTGCGATAGCGGTGGACCGGGATCGACGTCCTGCAGCGCGAGCGGCGGCGGAAGCAGTTGCTCCATCAGCTGCAGCGCCGGCTACTACGCGTGCTGCACTGCGTCCGGAGGACTCAAGACGTGCAAGTGCATCAAGGGTGAGGGTTGGTAACTTACCGCCGGCCGTGACTCTCTCACGGCTCCGGTAGTCGATCGTGACGAAGGGCCTCGTCGATTTGACCTCGACCATAGTCGATCGCGACGAGTGGTGTGGTCGATGTCGACTCGAGCCTGCGTGGATCGTGACTGAGGGTACGTCGATGTCGAGTTGAGCCCTCGTCGATCGCGACGAGTGGTCTCGTCGATTGTGAGGTCAGCCCTCGTCAATCGCGACGAGTGGTGTCGTCGATGTTGACTTGAGCCTTCATCGAAGGTGACTCAGAGGCTGGTCGACGGCGACTCGAGTGTTCATCGACTGCGACGCGGGCTCCGCGCGAGGTTGTAACAGTTTGTTGACAAAAAGAAATAGTCGACGACTATTTCGGGCGCTTGACCAGCGCCGTTACGGTCTCTATATATACCGGCAGCCGCGGCTGAGTAGGTTGAGCCAAGCCGAAATAGACGCGAGCAGCGAGGCGGGGCCCGCAGATCACGCGACCGCCGGGCGCTGCAGGAGATGGGAACCCGTCTCCGGAGCGAACCATGGCGCTCCCCTCAACACGTGATCACGGTTCCTGTGCGCATGGGAGCCGTTGTGGCCCCCGAATCGCGATTTCGGGATTCGATCAACCGCCGCTGGCGCGTAGCCGTGTGGCAAAGCTCTATCCAAACGACGACAAAACAAGGAAAGACATTATGTCCACCATCAACGATACCCAGGTAAATCCTGTTACCCCTGAGGAAGTCGTGCGTCAGCTTCGCGCTCTGCGCGAGCAGATCCCCGACTTCACGCTTCAGTCGCCCGACGACGTGCGCACGCTGGTGCGTGCGGCGGCGGTCAATGACGCCCTCGTCCATGCTTCGATCAACGCCATCGCGGCTTCGCCGCCGCTGCAGAACGCGCTCGGCCGCGATGCCGAGACGCTTCGCAGCGAGAACGAGCTGCTCAACCGCTGGTCGGAGGTCGTCGATGAGCTGGAGGCGCTCCGCCTCGGCGTCATCGGCGCGATCCGCGTACGCCGTCACCGCCTCGGCGGAACGGCGTTCCAGACCATGGGCGTCAGCCGCCAGCTCGTGCGGTACAGAGAAAATGCGAACCTGCTGCCGCACATCGACGCGATGAAGCGCGCGTCGAAGGTCGCGAAACGGCGTGCGAAGCAGCCGACGCCGGTCCCGGTGCCCGAGCCGGTGCAGGC
>Ga0134123_10001090_pt1 | contig 17853 bp, 16 predicted proteins | sample KB303_FD_96460 | JGI IMG/M metagenome (GOLD analysis project Ga0134123, IMG submission 96460) | Terrestrial soil microbial communities without Nitrogen fertilizer from Kellogg Biological Station, Michigan, USA - KB3-0-3 | ecosystem: Environmental > Terrestrial > Soil > Unclassified ...
CATGAGCCGCGACCGGAAGGTGCTCATGGAGGCCATCGCCTGCGATGATTGCGCGGTGTGGGATCTTGTCGGCAAGGCCCTGGGCAAGAGCGTCTCTGCGCTGCTCGGCGGCTATCGGAAGCGGCTGCCCATCATCTCGATCGGCGGCTACTACATGGAAGGCAAGACGCTGGCCGACATCGGCCTCGAGATGGAAGCTTACCGGCGGGCCGGGATGGCCGGCTGCAAGTTCAAGGTCGGCGGTCTCACGCCCGAAGAGGACGCCAGGCGCGTCGACGCCGCGCGCAGCGCCGCCGGCGCCGACTTCGTCCTGGCGGTCGACGCCAACCGCGGATGGTCGGCCGATGACGCCGTACGGTTTGCGCGCCTCGTCGAACGCTACGACATCCGGTGGTTCGAGGAGCCCTGCCACTGGTACGACGACGCGGCGCTCATGGCGCGCGTCCGCCAGGCGACGCGGATCCCGGTTACCGCCGGCCAGTCCGAGATCACCAGCCACGGCGTACGGCGGCTGCTCGACGCCGGCGCCGTCGACCTGGTCAACGTTGACGTCTCGGAGTGCGGCGGCGTCACCGAGTGGCGCCGCGCCGCCGCCCTCTGCGCGGTCGCGAGCGTTCACATGGCGCACCACGAGGAATCACAGATCTCGCAGCACCTGCTCGCCGGCGTGCCCCACGGCACCTACGCCGAGTGCTTCGCCGATCCCGAGCGCGACCCGGTCTGGCAGTCGATGTGGGCGAACCGGCCCGCGATCAAGGACGGCATCATGGAGGTCAGCGCCGATCCGGGCTTCGGCCTGATCCTCGACGAAGGCCTGGTCCGCAAGTATCGCGTGGATTAGCGGGCGGCTACGCCGGCGCGGCCGCCTTCACGAGCGCAACGTGCTCGTCGACCGTGTCCTTGGCGGTGATCGAGCGGACGATGATGTGGTCGACCACGCCGCTCCACGGCGCGAGCCCGCGCTGGACGTCGTCGCGATTCTGTGCGGCAATCGCCGTCTCGACCGGCTTCAACCCCATCCGCGTGAAGTTCGCTGCATAGGCCGGGACCCCGGCATACCGGTTCGCCTCCTGCTCGAGCAGGTCGCGCGCCGTCGGGCCCAGCGCCACGCGCAGGTAAGCATAGAGCTTCGGCGGCGGACGCCGCGCCGCGGCGGCGCCCTCGCGTACGCGCTCGGCCGACATCCGAGCGTACTCGGGGGTGAGCCAGTTGAAGAGCACGCCGTCGGCGACCTCGCCGGCCAGCCGGCACATCTGAGGGCCGAGCGCCGCGACGATCAGCCGCGTCGAGAGATTGGAGCGCAGTTCGGCGATGCCGGCTCGCACGCGCTTGAGCGAATCAGGGTTCGGGCTGCCGACGCCCAGCAGCAGGCGATCGAGCGGCAGCGCGGTCGTCTTCACGCCGTCCACGATCGACTCCGGCCCGCGCGTGTGCAGCGGGATCACGCCGATGCCGAGCTCGATGCGCCGGGTCTGGCCCGCGGCCTGGGCCAGCGCGGCCAGCCCGTCCGTCGCGCCGGGATGATTGACCCAGAAGGACGCGAAGCCGAGCCGCTCGGCCTCCCGCGCCGCCGCGTGGATATTCTCGGGTTTCGTGCCGGCGAAGACGGCAAAGCCAGTGGCCATGAGAAGTCTCCCCTGGAGGTTCAGTCGATTGATGCGACGCGGCGCAGTATACTCCAGCGCAATGAGCGGACGAACCGACTCGGCCCGGGCGATCACGGTGACCGTGACGTTCTTCGCCGATCTCCGGCGCTTCCTGCCGCGCGGCGCCGATGGTCCGCAGCGTTACACGCTGTCCGGAAATGCCACGATCGCCGATCTGCTGGCGGTGGTCGGCATCAAGCCCGACGCCGACGTCACCGCCGCCGTGGACGGCGACCTCGCGGATCGCGAGACGGCCCTGCACGACGGAGCTGACGTCATGCTGCTGAGCCCGATGGAAGGGGGAGCCGCCGCCGCAGGCGAGGCGACCCTGTCAACGGAAGGTGGAGGAGACGCCATGGAACGCTTCGGTTACTGGAACAAGATCCTGCACGTCAACCTCACCGACCGCAGCACGCGGATCGAGGAGCCGGGCGACGCGTTCTTCCGGCGCTACGCCGGCGGGCGCGGGCTCATCGCGCATTACCTCCTGAAGTACGTGCCCAAGGGGGCCGATCCGCTCGGGCCCGACAACATCCTGGTCATCGCGCCGGGCGTCATCACAGGCGCGCCGGTGCCGGGCGCCGGACGTCACAGCGTCGGCGCCAAGTCGCCCCTCACCGGGGGCTTCGGCGAGTCGGAATCCGGTGGCTACTGGGGTGCGGAGCTCAAGCGCGCGGGCTGGGACGCGATCGTCTTCCACGGTGTCTCGCCCACCCCGGTCTATCTCTGGATCAACGAGGGCCAGGTCGAGTTCCGCGACGCCTCGCGTCTCTGGGGCAAGATCACCGGCGAGGTCGAGGAGCTGATTCTCGCCGAGCTCGGCGACAAGCTGATCCGCATCGCCCAGATCGGGCCCGCCGGAGAGAACCTGGTGCGCTACGCTTGCATTGCCAACGAGCTCAACGAGGTCGCCGGCCGCACGGGGATGGGCGCGGTCATGGGCTCGAAGCGGCTCAAGGCCATCGCCGTGCGCGGCAAGACGCCGGTGAAGATCGCCGATCAACGCGGGCTCCTGGCCATGGCCAAGTGGGTCTCCGGCACCATGGACGAGAAGCACCGGGCGTTTCACGAGTTCGGGACCGGCGCGGCCATGCAGGGCAAGAGCCTCGAGGGCGGCATGCCCGTGCTCAACTATCGCCTGGGCGCCGCCGACACGATCGGCAAGGTCGACGCGATCGCCGTGCGCGATGAGGTGCGCGTGAGGATGGGCGCCTGCTACGCGTGCTCGGTGCGCTGCAAGAAGGTGGTCCACATCGAGGAGCGGGAAGAGGCCGCGCGCGCCGCGGCCGAGAACATCTACAAGGGGCGCGCGAAGGTCGCGTTCGATCCCCTCGGCCGCTACAGCGTCGATCCGCGCTACGGCGGTCCGGAGTACGAGTCGCTCGCGGCGCTCGGCGTCAACCTGGGCCTCGACGACCTCATCGCCATCTGCAAGTCGAACGAGATGTGCAATTACCTGGCGATGGACACCGTGTCGCTCGGCTGCACCCTCGCGTGGGCGATGGAGTGCTTCGAGAAGGGCATTCTCACGCTCGAGGACACGGGCGGCGTGCCGCTCCGCTTCCACGACGCCGACGGCGTCATCAAGCTGGTCGAGATGATCGCCTACCGCCGCGGTATCGGCGATCTGCTGGCCGAGGGCTCGCAGCGGGCGGCGCAGCGGCTCGGCCGCGGCTCAGAGGCTTTCCTGACGACCGTGAAGGGCATGGAGATGGCGATGCACGACCCGCGGCACATGCCGGTCATGCGCGCCTCGTACCTCCTGGCGCCCACCGGCGGCGACCATATGCGCCAGACGAGCAACCGCAACGGTCTGCGCAACCAGATCGGGCTCTGTCACTTTCTGGCGTACGAGGACGACCAGTCGCTGCAGATCCTCAAGACGGTCACCGGCTGGGACATCACGCCGGAGGAAATGGTGACGACGGCCCACCGCGGGCTCACGCTGGCGCGCCTGTTCAACCTGCGTGAGGGCATGAGCCGCGCGGACGACCGGCTGCCGGCTCGGTTCAGCGATCCCCTGCCCAAGCACGCCGGGCTCACCCGCGAGCAGCAGGACAAGATCGTCACCGACTACTACGTCGAGCAAGGGTGGGACGCGAACACGGGTGTGCCGACGGCGGAGACCATTCGCGCCCTCGAGCTCGAGGCCGACGCGGTGCACGCGAGGTAACGCGCGGGCGCGAGTCAGTCAGGACGCGGACCGCCATCGACATCCGCGAGCGCCTGGCGGCGCTCGAGGCTGGCCGCCCGGCCTAGCTCACCATCGCGAACGTCCGCTCGATGTTCGCGGCCAGGCCGGTCCGCCACGGCCGGTACTCGCCGTAGGCCGAGAACGGCTTCTCGTAGCGCGGCGCCAGCTTGGCGGTGACGCGCTGCTTGACCTCGTCGAGCGTCGCGCCCGTCGCCGCCTCCTGGCGCACCGCCTCGACCATGTCGTGGACGTAGCTCCGGAAGGTGGCGAGCCACTCGCGTCCGGCCACGTCGCCGTGGCCCATGATGATGTGGGTGAAGTCGAGCTGGGCGAGGCGGTCCAGCGTTCCCGCCCATTCCTCGGGATAGCCGTCGCCCATGAAGGGGGTCCAGCCGATCATCGCGTCGCCGGTGATGACCACCTTCTCCTTCGGCAGATAGACGAACACGTCGCCCGCAGTGTGCGCCCGCCCCAGATGGAGCAGGTGGATCTCGCGGTCGCGCCGGTAAAGCTTCATCGTGCCTTCGAACGCGATCGTGGGCAGTGCCGGCTTGAGCCCGCGCACCTCGGCCAGATAGGACTCGGCCAGCCGCAGATCGGTCTCGAGCCTGGCGCGCTGGGTGGCGTTGCCGGCGGCGGCCAGATCGGCCCGAAGCTTGGCGATCTCGGCGGGCACCTGGCGTACGTGGTCCTGGATGCGCTTGAGCCCCTTCATGATCATCGCTTCGCGCGTGATCTGGTTGGTGACGATCTCCGCGTCCGGATACGCCGCCGGGTACACCTCGTTGCCGTGCCAGTGGTCCCAGTGGAAGTGGGTGTTCACGACGTAGCGGACGGGCTTCTTCGTGATGTCGCGCAGCTTGTCGATGATCACCCGCGCCGCCGACGGCTTCGAGTGCGTGTCGACGATCATCACGCCATCGGCGTTCTCGATGATGGCGGTGTTGCAGTTCACCTTGTACGCGGGCGCCGCCACCGCGGCGTGCACGCCGTCGGCTACTTTGTGAATCTCGAACTTCGCGTCACCGCCGCCGGGTCCCTCGTGGCCGCAACAGTCCATCACCGTCTCCTCAGACCATAGGCGCGCCTCGGCCGGCGGGGCCCCAGCCCCGCGACAGCCTGCGGCGCGCACATCCATGTCATGTGCCGCTCGGTTCGAAGCTCACGCCGCCGCTCGGGCGCGCCGGCCCGACGAGCCTAGCGCGAACAGGCCCCAGCTTACCAGCACCACGATGGGCGCGGCCCCGAAGGGGATCGTGTACGCGCCCGTCACGTCGTAGAGGAAGCCGGCGCTGACCGGCCCCAGCGCGGCGCCAAAGCGCCAGCCGAGATTGAGCACGCCGAGAATTGCGCCCAGCGCGCGCGTACCGAACACCTCGGGGACCGCCTTGGCCAGCATCGTGTCCGCCGACGCGAAGCCGATCCCGAGCAGCAGGAGCGACAGGAGCAGCGCCTCGAGCGACGAGAGCCACAGGAGCGTGGCCAGCCCCAGCAGCTGCAGGACGTAGCTCAGGCGGATCGTCGTGAACGTGCCGATCCGGTCGGATACGATGCCCGACCCGATCCGGCCGCCGACCGCCCCAGCACCGTATGCCGTCAGGGCCAGGGACGCCTGCGCCAGGCTGATCCCCTGATCGCGCGCGAAGGAAACGATGTGGACGGAGATCATCAGGGTGAGCGCGCCGAGCAGAAGCCACGAGACGTTCAGGTACCACTGACGCGGATCCACGAGGGCGTCCGCGAGCGTCACGTTGGGACCGGTCGACGCGCTGATCGCGGCCGCGCCGGGCGACGGCGCCTCGCCGGCCCTCGGCAGACGCACGGTGAGCGCCGCCACCATCGTGACGAGCCCACAGGTGCCGGCGAGAAGCGCATAAGCGGCGCGCCAGCCGACCTTCGCGATGAGCCACGCGGCCAGCGGACCGGCCGTGATGTAGGCGAGGTTGAAGCCGACCAGTACCAGCGCCAGCGCGAAGCCGCGGCGCTCGCTGAACCAGCGCGTCACGGTCGTGGTGGAGAGCAGGTAGAAGCTCGACATGCCGATGCCGCCCAGCACCCCGACGAGGAGATAGAGCTGCCAGAGCGCTGTTACCGTCGAGGCGAGCGAGAAGGCGATGCCGGCCAGGAGCACCGTGCCGACCAGCGTGACGCGAGGCCCGCTCCGATCGGCCAACGTACCAATGACCAGGCCCGCGACGCCGCCGAGCAGCAGATTCACGGAGAGCGCGGTCGAGATGGCGCCGCGACTCCAGCCGAACGTCTCCGCGAACACGGGCAGGAACACGCCGAAGGCAGCGAGCGGGGTCGAGACTCCAAAGGTTACCGTGAAGAGTGCGGCGACAATCCACCACCGACGAGCGGTCGGGCGCACCCTGAGACTTCTATCACAACTGCTCCAGCGTCACGGCCAGGATCGTCTCGCGCCCAATCATCGCGGCCACGGACACAGACACAAGCCGGCACCTCGACGAGCAAGGCCTGACCCCTGATCGCCTCCTGGAGCATCCCCTGAATGGCGCCTTCGCACTCTCCCTTCGTGGGGAAGCTGCCGCGTGGGACCGTACCCCACGGGATCGCCCATACCCGCTCGTCGCTCGGCCACCGGACACTCCACGAGCACTCGGCGCCGGCCCCCGCTCCGGAGAGGAGGACAGCGACGGCGGCGAGCCGGCCGGCGAAGCGGCCCGTCCCTGCCGCCGCTACCGCCGGCCTACGCCACAATCAACGAGGAGCAAGTGAGTCTGGGACGCGGCGCGGCGGAACGATGAAGAGGTGGTCGACAGTCTGCACATCCGGCCTAAGCTTCCAGGCCTCGGCGCTGACGATCCGCATCACCCGTTCGCGAAGCTCGGGCGTTGGTACCTCGCCGGCCACCTCGATCGTGACCTGCGAGCTGCGCCAACCGGAGACGCGCGCCGTCGGCGTGATGTGCAAACCCTGGAGCTGGGACTCGCGGGCGATCGCGTCCGAGAGCTGCGACTGGAGGATCGCCGCTTCATCGGTCCGCTTCCGCCGTCTAGACACGTAGGTGGCGACCACAACCGCGGCGCCGACGATCACAGCAAGGAAGACGAGGGTGAGCAACGTGCCGGTCATAGAGCCCTCCTTCGAGCACGGACGGCCCGGGTGCGGGCCGCTTGGCTCATGCGAATGCTGAGGGTTGTCGAGGACGGCCGCCAAAGGGCATGTACCGTCCCCCGTGAGCACGGAGCTCGAACAACCCCACGATGCGATCGAAGGGAAGAGGCGTCCAATACATTTTCCCGGCAAGACTGAGACGTTGGTGATATGAGTCCCGCATGGAGCTGCGTCACCTGCGTTACTTCCTCGCCGTCGCCGAGGAGCTCCATTTCGGGCGCGCCGCCGCGAGACTCCGCATCTCGCAGCCGCCTCTGAGCCAGCAGATCCGGCGCCTGGAGCGTGAGCTCGAGACCATCCTCTTCCACAGGACGAAGCGCCGCGTGGAGCTGACCAACGCCGGCCGCGTGTTCCTGGGAGAAGCGCGGGCCCTGGTCGCCCAGGCGGAGCAGGCCGCGGACAATGCTCAGCGGGCGAGCCGCGGGGAGCTCGGCCAGCTCCTGGTGGGCTGCGCCCTCTGGACGGACTTTCTCAGCGGCGCGAGCATCATCCGGCTCTTCGCCCGGCGGTATCCCGATGTCGAGATCGAGCTGCGTGACCTGACCGCCGCGGAGCAGATCGCGGCCCTGGAGGCTCGACACATCCACGTCGGGATTCTTCGACCACCGGTGCCGAGCAAGGGCTTGATGAGCGAGCGCCTCCTCTCGGAAAACCTCGTCGTCGTGTTCCCGCAGGGTCACCCTCTGAAGAATTACGGCCGTGTCCCCTGGAGAGTGCTCGCGGATCATCCCTACGTTCTCTGCTCTCGGCGAAGAGCGCCGGCCTTCGACGCGGTGGTCGCGCGCGCCTGCCACGATGCGGGTACGACGCTGAAGGTCCGGTACGAGGTCGAGCATCCGCAAACGGTCCTGGCGATCGTCGCGGCCGGCCTCGGCATTTCGCTCGTCCCGGCCTCGCTGCAGCTGGTCAAGAGACCGGGCGTGGCCTACCGGCCGCTCTGGCCTCGGGGTCCGTCGCTCGAGACCGTCATCGCCTGGCGGCGCGAGGGCGAGCAGCCGCTGGTTCACGCCTTCATCGAAGTGGCGCGGGAGGTCGCGCGTTCACGCCGATTCGTTGCGTGAGCCTCGCGGCCCGCCTCGATCGCCGCCGGATGTGGTGGCTGTTCTCCATCGCCTGGATCGTGCTGATCGTCGTCGGGCTCGTGGAAGGACCGCGCTACGACTATCGCGCCTACATGAAGCAATGGGCGCGCGTCCTCGCCGGCGGCCACCCGTGGCTGGACGATCCCGGCAACGTGTACGGCGTCGGCCACCAGGTCATGGCCGTGGTCTTCCTCGTCCATCCGCTGGCCCCGAAGCTCCTCTTCATCCTCAGCTCGTTCGGGACGTTTCTCGTCATGTTCGAGGCCCAGCGGCGCGACATCGCCGTCGGTCTGGGGACGTTTGTGTTGCTGTTCGCGACCCCGTTCTTCGTGATCCTCACGCCGATGTACGGCGTCGAGGACGCGCTGGTCACGTTCCTGACGCTCTTCGCCGTCGACCTGCGGATCCGCCAGGGACGAATCGTCAGCCCAGCCCTCTTGCTCGCGGCCGCGGTGCTGACCAAGGTGTATCCGCTGGCGCTGCTGCCCTTCATCGCGACCGACCGCGGCGTGATCAGCTTCCGCTTCGTCGGCGTCTTCGGCGCCGCGACGGCTCTGGGGCTGCTGGCGAGCGTGGCGGTCTGGGGGCCGGCGGCGCTCGGCATCGTTCCCTTCGCGCTCGTGCGCGAGGGAAAGATGCTCTCGATCTTCTGGTTCCTGTCCCAGAGCGCGCTTTCGCCGATCGCCCATTCGCCCCTGGCGCGGGCGCTCATCGTCTGGAATTCAGCGGTCGTCGCCGCGGTCACGGCGCTGCTCTACGCGCTTCACTTCTTCGGCAAGATGCGGGCGCTTCCCGGCACCGTCGTCGCGATCCTCGGCCTGCTGGCCTTCTACAAGGTCGGCAACCCCCAGTACTTCCTCTGCTCGGCCTCGCTGCTCATCTACTACCTCACCGTCGACCGGGACCGCGGAACGCTGGCGGATCGGCGCTTGCTGGGCGCCGCCGGCGCCTATCTGCTGGTCCTGAACCTCTTCCAGGTCTGGTACCAGATCAGCGGGGGATCAGTTCGATTTCCCGAGGTGCGCGCGTTCGTCGGTCTGCCGGCGTTCATCACCGCGATCGCTCTGATGTGGCTGATCCTCAGCCGCGAGCTTCGCGAGCGGCCGGCCCCGGCGCGTGACGTGCCGCTGCGCGCATAGAGCCTGCCGATGGCCACCCCGACGACAGACCCGGGATGCCGATCGCTGTCCTCGATGCTCAGTTTGGTGTAGCCACGGTGCGCGCTCCCACACCGCGCTCGTTGTGCACGTAGGCGAAGCCATGACCATTGGCATGTATGGTCAATTTTGACCAGATCTTAGGAACCTGCCTTGGGCATCCTACGGGCGATGGCACGATACTGGGGCGATCCCGACGGCGCGATTTGCGACGCTTGCGACAGGCCCATCACGATGCAGCAGTTGATTATGGACGGCATCGTCTCGACGCTCAGCGCCAAGAAGCGCGCTCAGTTTCACGTCACGTGCTTCCAGTTTGGAGACTACGGAGAGCCGCGTATCGAAGACGTAGCGTCAGCAGCGCTGAGTCCTGCAGGCCAGCAATAAAGTCCCCTGGTACCGCTGTGATCCGCGCCATCGTGAGTCTGCTAGTGGGTGTACTACTCGTATCCTCCGGCGTGGCTCCTGTGGGCACTATCGGCCCGGCGAATGCCAGTCCGGCGTCCGCAGCGGACGCCAAGCCGCTTGCTGCACGCTCGCGCCCTGAAATCCAACGGAGCGTCCTCGAGAATAGTGACCGGGCGGCCGCCCTCGGCCTCCTCCTCCTGCGCGGGATGGCTGACAGTCGACGCGGCTGTAGGTCCGCCGGCCGACTGAAGCCTGCGGCTAGCCGGCGTTCATCACCGCGATCATTTTGGCCTCTGCGACAACGGCCCGGGGATGCCGATCGCTGTCCTCGATGGTCGGTTTGGTGTATAAAGGGGGCCCGAAGTCCGAACCTCAACAAAGGAGAGACCCGATGGCCCAGCTGAAGATCAACCTCGACGCCCAGCGCTTCTCCAAAGGCCTGTCCTGGAAGGATTACATGGCCCAGATGGGCGACACCCGGGCACGCACCGAGGACTACTACTCGAAGGCGGTGCTGACCGACGACGAGAAGAAGTTCTTCGGGGGCATCAACCAGGTGAAGTACGCGATGATGCTGGCCGAGAACTGGTGCGGCGACGTGCATCGCAACTCTCCGCTCATCGCCCACGTCTGCGAGGCGTTGCAGGGCTGCGACCTGCGGGTGTTCTTCCGCGACAAGGAAACGGACCTGCGCGACACGTTCCTCAACAACGGCTATCAGTCCATTCCGGTCGTGGTGTTCTTCGACAAGGACTGGAACGAGATCGGCCGCTGGATCGAGCGCTCCCACGCCGCGACGGGCAAGGCCGCCCAGATCCGCGCCAAGACCGTCGACGTCGCGCCGAAGGACCAGGCGGACGCCGCGATGGCCGAGATGCGCAAGCAGGTCGGCGACGCCTACACCGTGCCGGGCGCCCCACTGTGGCGCGCGGCCGTGGCCGAGATGCGGCTCGTCCTGGAGAACCGGCTGGGTCTGGCTCCGAAGAAGTAGCTCCCGCCACCAGAGCGGGCGCCCGCGTCAATACGACGGCGTGCCGACGGCGATACGATCGCCTCGGCGCGCCGTATTTGTTTCAGCGCCGCTTCACTTCACCCGGCGCGCGAGCGCGTACGCCTGGTCGATGAGACGGACCACTCGCAGGCAGTCGTGGACGCCGATGGGCGGCGGCAGGCCGCGGCGCCAGTGGTCCAGCGCGTCGCGGAGCGCGGTGAGCGCGATCGGCTCCGCGGGCTCGCCCGCCGCGGTCTCCTCGCCCTCCGCGGTAATGAGCCGGAGTGTCCCGTCCTTGAGCGACAGGATGGCGTCGCGCCAGGCGATCTTCCACTCGCCGTCCGTCCCGATCCGGGGGAATGTGTTGCCGATTTCGATCGTCCCCAGCACGCCGCTCGCCGAGCGCAGCAGCACCGAGGCGTAGTCCTCGACCGGCTGGCCCAGCGCGCGCGAGCTCACCTGCGCGCCCGTCACGTCCGCGTCCTCGCCCGTCAGGAACAGAAACAGGTCCAGGCCGTGTGGTCCTAGATTACGCAGGCAACCGCCGCCGGCTTCGCGTGGGTCGAGCATCCACGGCGCGTCCCAGGCGGGATAGCGCGCCGACGTCGGCCGGTTCTGGCGCACGTAGAAGTGGGAGATCGGACCGAACCGCCGCTCGGCAAGCAGCTGCCGCGCGCGCGTCGTGAATGGCTGGTAGCGCTGGCCGAGCGGCACCGCGACGAAGACGTTGCGCGCGGCGGCCTTGTCGGCGACCCGGCGCACCTCGTCGGCGTCGACGCCCATGGGCTTCTCCATGAGAAACGGATAGCCCTGATCGAGCAGGTGGTGGGCCGTCTCCGCCATGCGGCTCGGCCGCCCGAGTGCGATCACGAAGTCGGGGCGCGTCTCGGCCAGCATCTTCCGGTAGTCGGTGTAGACCGCCGGATTGCCGAGCGCCGCCGCGCGCCTGGCCGTGACCGACGCGCTCTCGTCCTGGATCGCGACGAGCTCGGTGTCGGGGATACCGGCGAGATGGACGAGATAGGCCGAGTCGTAGAGTGAATGCCAGTGACTCACCCCGATCGCCGCGACGCGCATCGCTCGAGACCTCCCTGGTGGCCCGAGCAGGATAGCAGGTTCCGGCGCCTTGCTTTGCCCAGGCCGCCCGTCTATGCTGCCCCGTCGATCGCATGACCTACACGCTCTGACGGGGGAGAGACCGATGCGAAGCATCGACGTGCACGCCCACCTGACTCCGCAATGCTTCTGGCAGGCCACCGAGAAGGGCGGCGACTGGCACACGCTCAAGCGCGAGAAGGACGAGCGCGGCCAGGAGAACGCGATCGTCGGCGGCCGGCGCCAGGTGCTCCCGCCGCGCGCCCGGTGGACGCCCGAGGAGCGGCTCGCCGACATGGATTCGCTGGGCGTCGACGTGCACGTCGTCTCGCCCTATGTCGGGTTCTACAACTATCACCTCGACGCGAAGATCGCGGTGGCCACGTCGCGGGCCACCAACGACGAGATCAGCTCGATGACCAAGGCGTGGCCGAGGCGATTCGCGGGCCTCGGCACGCTCCCCATGCAAGACGTCAAGGCGGCCATCACGGAGCTCGAGCGCTGCATGACAGAGATCGGGCTCAAGGGCGTCGAGATCAACGATCACGTGAACGGCCGGACGCTCGACGAGCCGGAGTTCCGTCCTTTCTGGAAGGCGGCCGAGCAGCTCGGCGCGCTGGTCTTCTTCCATCAGGGCGGCGAGACGCTGGTGAGCCCGCGGACGAAGCGCTATCACCTGCCAAACACCGTCGGCAACCTGGTCGATCGCGCGGTCACGTTCGCGACCCTGGTGTCGGGCGGTGTCATGGACGAGTGCCCGGATCTGAAGATCGTTCTCGGCCACGGCGGAGGCTACACCTGCTTCGGGATCGGGCGGATGGATCACGGCTGGCAGGTCCGGACCGAGGCGCGCACCAACATCCAGCAGCCGCCCAGCGCCTATCTGCGGCGCTTCTACTACGACTGCATCGTCTACACCGAGTCGTCGTTGCGCTTCCTGATCGACACCGTCGGAGCCGACCGGGTCGTGTTCGGCACGGACTGGCCGTACGACATGGCACTCGACTGGCCGGTCTCCTGGATCCTCGCCATGGAGAGCCTCACGCAAGCCGAGAAGGAAGCCATCCTCTGGCGCAATCTGGAGCGGCTGCTCGGCCTCACCGCTTGAGGCCATTCGCCGCATGAGACGCGCGATAGTCCTGCGCGGCGCAGCAATGGTCGCCGCACTCGCGGTGCTCACGGGGTGCGTCGTGGTGCGGTCGTTGCGAGGAGAGAAAGGCCCGGACTTCAGCGCCATTCAGGCTGGCGTTAAGCGCTCCGTGGTCGAGGCGGCCCTGGGTCAGCCGCTGGACGAGGGGGTGTCCCAGACGAACGTCCGTTATGCCGTGTACGAGTACAACGCGGGGATCCCGTCACACCCGGGCGACGCCGGGGTGGCGACCCTCCTGGACGTCGTCACCCTCGGCATCTTCGAGATCATCACGTACAAGAACCACGGATGGCGCCATCCGGGCGAATATGATCGGCGCAAGCCCAAGATCGTCATCACGTACGACCAGCGCGACCTCATTCTCGGCATCTTCGACGAGGGCGCCGAGCTCCCGGAGGACGGCCGGTCGGGGCCGTACCGATGGCCGCGGGTTTCGAGCCTCGATCGCGACTCGCCCTTCGCCTAGCGCCAGTCGTCGACCGAGACGGTCTTCGCGTACGACGCGCCCATGATCCGCCAGTAGCCGTTGGTCTCGCCGCCGACGACCACGACGTGGATGTCCTCGCGCCGGTACATCTGGATCATCTCGTCGGGCGCAGCCTTGAGCTTCGTGGCCCATGGCTCCTCGCCGAACGTCGCCCGCGGGTAGAGATAGTTCTGGACGAGCTGATAGTCCCAGAACTCGGCCGCGGGCATCCGCGCGTTGTCGTAGATCCAGTCGATCAGCGCATCCTTCTTGGTGAAGCCGCCGCGGTCGATGAACTGCCGCGCGGTGATCGGATCGAGGATGAACACCGGCGGAATATGTGGGTCCATGCCGCGCAGCATGTTGCGGACGTGCTCGCGCCAGTGCCTCTCGCTGATGCCGAGCGTGTAGGCGGTCGCCCGGCAGCCGCCGAAGACGCTCACGGTGCTGTCGGTCGGGCGAAAGCCGTGCTGGACGTGGAACGGCTCCCAGGGGCTCCGCTCCTCGTTCTCGGGGAACGTGAGGCTGTTGTAGGCGTAGTTGTTGCCCATCGAGCCCATGTACGTGAGCCCCGGCACCGAGCCGCCCTGGAGATTCTGCGAGAGTAGCCCGTAGGCGCGGCCGATCGTCGCGTTGGCGTGGTTGTAGGGCGCGAGCGCGCCGGTGCCCGCGTTCATCTTGATCTCGTGGCGAATCGGACCGTTGACCACCGCCATGGCCGCCATCGAGCTGGTCGTGCTGCCGCGCGCGCTCACGCCGGTCGCGGCCAGCGCGAGAATGACCGGGAAATACTCCGGCCGGGCACCCGCCATCACCGCGTTCACCGCGACTTTCTCGACGGTGTACTCCCAGGCTTCTCGGAAGTGCGTGGGCCGCATCCGCCCGACGATCTCGTCGGGCTTGCGGCGCGTCGCCGCGAGCATCGCCGCCACCCGCTCCTCGGTGGGCAGCACGATCGGCAGGTAGTCCGTCCACCGGTTCTCCATGAACAGCCGGTGCAGGTTGTCCTCGGTGTCGGGCTCGACGAGCCGCGGCGTGGTCCGGTCGTACTCGATCGTTCCGACACCTTGCCCGTCGAACGGCTGGGTGAGCCCCTCGATGACCTCCTGCATGACCGGTCGCCCGGTGAGCGGGTCACGGCCGTCGACGTAGGCGCGAAGCTCGCCCGGCGACTTGCCCATCACCGGCTGCGGCACGAACACCTGCCGGAGCTCGGACATGCCGTTCACGGCGGCGACGTTCCGCACGACCCGGTCGAACTTGTCGGTGTGCATGGCCACGGTGGGAACCCCGTACTGTGCTTCGATCGTCATCGCGTGCGCGGCGACCGCCGGCGCGCAGGTGCTTCAGTGGCCGACCCCGACGATCGCGGCGTGCCCCCTCGCGCGAATCTCCTCCCAGGTCGTCGGATCGTCCTTGAGGTATACACTCGAGATCTGCTTGAAGACCGTGCGCACGTTGGGCATGTGCTCGGTGAACCAGGCCTGCATCTGCTTGAGAAGCACGTCCGAGTCATCGAACCGGCAATCGACCAGGTAGACGGTCTTGCCGTCGAGCGCGGAAAGGCGCGGCGCCATCGGCTTGGCGACCACCTTTGGTGGGAATCCCATCGGGTGCAAGACCGTGAGCTTGTCGCCTGTGCTCATGTGAGCCTCCCCTTCGAACGTGTCGCCGCCGAGTCTACCATTCGAACCCATAGCGACGGCGCATCAGATCCAGGTAGTCCTCGTCGGACATCTGGCGGCCAGTTTCGACGTATTCCTCGTCGGTGAGCTTGCGGCGACCGGCGACCAGGAGTTCCGCATCACGACCGACCAGATACCGCAGCTTCGGCTCCTTCGTGGTCACTGCTTCATAGATCACCTTCGCGACGTCGATCGGTTGACTCGCCATCTTCATCTGCATCTGATAGAAGAGCAGCAGCCGATGCACGTGCACCGCGTAGGGCGAGGCCGGGTCCGCGAACCGCTTCGCCTTCGTGAAGATCGGCGTGATGACGACTCCGGGCTCGACGACCGCCACGCGGATGCCGAAGGCCTGCACCTCCTGGGCGAGAACCTCGCTGGCCGCCTCGAGCGCGTGCTTCACCGCAGAATAGTGACCATGTCCGGCGATGGCCAGCCGGCCGGCGATCGAGCTCACGTTGACGATCGCGCCCGTGCGGCGCTCGCGCATACCCGGCAGCACCGCCTGCGTCATCCGGATCGTGCCGAAGTAGTTGGTCTCGAACAGGGTCTTCGCCCAGTCGACGGGCACGTCCTCGATGGGCCCGCCGCCGCCGATCCCTGCGTTGTTGACGAGCGCGTCGATCCGTCCGGCGCGCGTCAGCACTTCACCGATACCGCGCGTGACCGAGCCCGCGTCATCGACGTCGATCGCGACCGGCGTGATCGGCAGCTTCTCAGCGGCGATCGCCTGCCGGAGCTCCGTGGCGGTCGCGGGATTCCGGATGCCCGCATGCACGTCCCAGCCCTGGCGCGCGAAGTGAAGCGCCGTGGCCAGGCCGATTCCGCTGCTGCTTCCGGTAACCAGAACGACTGACATGCTGTCCTCCCGCGCGGCGATAACACGCTCGTTACGTCGGAAACTTTGACGGTTTCCTGCGCGCACGCGTGATCGAGCGGATGCCGTCGCGCGCATCGCGTTTTCTTTCCCGCGCTTCGCCCGCATGCGCTCGGACGGTACGTCGATTGCAGGTTCGTCCGCGCCCAAGCCGTTGCGAGGAGAATTGAAAATGATTCCGACACCGCCGGGGCCAGTGGTCGAGAAAGCACACGCATCGCGCGGCACCCGAAGCCGCATCGGCGGCTGGCTGCTGGTGATGGCCGGGCTCGGCATGCTGCTCTTCGCCCTGATCGGCGGCAGCCTTCCGCTCGGCGAGCTTCTCGCGCTCGGCCGGGACACCGTGCTGCCGCGCGGCGTCCCGGCCGGCGTGGTCCAGGGACTTTCGCCCCTCGATCTGTTTCAGCTCGCGCTGGCCCTCTTCGTCGGGCTGGCCTTCAAGCGCTTCCTGGCCTGACGGCGGCGTCCGTCAGCGCTCCTTGCGCATCTCTCCGAACACTTCCTTGGCGGTCAGCATCGCCTCGCGGATCAGCGGCACGCCGACATAACCGGAAAGGTGCAGAAGCGCCTCGACCAGCTCATCCTCCGTCCAACCCTGGCGGCGCGCCATCCGGAGGTGCAGCCCCAGCTCCGGCGTGCGCGCGGTGGCGGCATCGGAGATGACGCAGATCAGCGCGCGGGTCTTGAGATCGAGGCCCGGGCGGGTCCAGAGGGCGCCAAACACGGTCTCGGTCGCGACGTCGATGAACTTCTTCATCAGCGGATCGTTGTAGACGGTCTGATTCGAACGCTCGGCGTAGGCCTCACCCAGGAGCTGACGTCGCATCTCCTGGCCCTTCTGGTACAGCTCACTCACGGCCATGTCGGCCTCCTTGACTAGAGATGGCGGGATTGTATTGTCATTCCCCGGCGTGTGATAGTCGCGGGACGAGCGGTGGCAGTGCGAGCCGCAGCACGTCGCGGGGCTGGGGCCCCGCCGTGCGAGGCGAGCCTATGGCAGTGCGAGCCGCAGCACGTCGCGGGGCTGGGCCCCCGCCGTGCGAGGCGAGCCTATAAACAAACAACGAGGTGCAGGCGTGAACGTCGCGACCTGGCAGGGTGAGAACCGGTTCACGATCGACAAGGTGGCCGAGCCCGTCGCCGGGCCGGGTCAGGTGGTCGTCGCCGTACGCGCCGCCGGCATCTGCGGCACCGACGTGCACGCAACGCAGGGGCTCTTCCCCTGGAAGCCGCCGCTGATCCTCGGCCACGAGTACACCGGCGTCATCCGCGCGGTGGGCCGCGGCGTCAGCAAGGCGCTAGTCGGCCGCACGGTCGGCTGCGAGCCCTCGTACGGCTGCGGTGAATGCCTGGAGTGCGCTGCCGGGCGCGTGAGCCAGTGCCCGAAGTGCGTTCGCGTCGGTGGCTTCGCGGAGCGGGTGGTGCTGCCCCTGCGCAACGTCCACGCGCTGCCCCGCGGGCTCGACCCCATCACCGCGGCGATGGCCGAGCCGACGGCCTGCTGCCTGGCCGGACTCGAGACGTTCCAGATACCGCGCGGCGCGACCGTGCTGGTCATCGGCGGCGGCATCATGGGGCTCGTCACGATGGCGCTGGCGAAGCGACGCGGCGCGAAGCGGCTGATTCTGTCGGATCCGATCGCGGAGCGTCGCGAGATGGCGCGGCGTCTCGGCGCCGCCGTGGTGATCGATCCCAGCCGCGAGAACCTGCGTGACAAGCTCATGCAGCTCACCGGCGGGCGCGGCGCCGACGTCGTCTGTGAGGCGGTCGGCAAGCCCGAGCTGGTCGCCGAGGCGATCACGCTGACGAAACCCAACGGCTTCTTCCAGCTCGTCGGGGTGAATCCCAAGGGCAGCCGCCTGCCCCTCGACCTCTGGGACGTGCACTTCCGCGAGATCCGGATCGGCGGCGCATTCGGCCGGGGCACCGCGTACCGGCGCGCGCTCGCGCTCATGCCGAAGCTC
>Ga0134123_10001092_pt1 | contig 17820 bp, 19 predicted proteins | sample KB303_FD_96460 | JGI IMG/M metagenome (GOLD analysis project Ga0134123, IMG submission 96460) | Terrestrial soil microbial communities without Nitrogen fertilizer from Kellogg Biological Station, Michigan, USA - KB3-0-3 | ecosystem: Environmental > Terrestrial > Soil > Unclassified ...
ACGCTGCGGAAATGGTTGAGGAACCAGCACCGCAACGGCAACTTGAAGTAAGGACAAGACATGAGCACGAAGTTCCTCGAGGGGTTCGACTACCTGCCTGTGGGCAATGACACAGCATTGAACCAGATGCTTGTGGCTGATGGTTACTGGGGAGCATGGACTGGATATGGTCAGGGGTTGTATCTCCCCACAGGGCGCTTCGGTCTCGGTCGGTGTCTTGCTATCGGTGACCCTCCCGGTGGCGTATCCGCAGTTCGTCCGCTCAACTGGGTCTTCGAGGACGGCTTCGTCTGGGGACAAGCAATCCTTCAGCCACCGGGAACCAGCGGACCGACGATCCGACTCCGTGACTCTCAGGGTGAGGTCGAGATCTTTCGGATCGAGTTTCCTGGTGCATCCGCTGCGGGGATCATCAGGTTCATCAGTTCGTTTGGAACGACTCGTACTCGTACGGGATCGGTCAAGGCGAATACCTGGTTCTACCTCCAGATCAAGTATGTCGGCAACACGTTCCAGGTCAAGATCAACGGCGACGTGGTTATCAACCTGTCAAGTATCGCATCCTGCCCTACGTTCGACTCGATGCAGTACACCAACGGCTATGCTCAGGGTGCGCTATATCTTGATGATATCTACATGAACGATCCTGTGGACGGTGCGACGAACCACGACTATCTTGGCAACATCGTCGTCCGCTCGCAGGCCGCGATTGCGGAGGGTGACCTGACGCAGCTGACACCGAACGGTGCAAGCTTTAACTGGCAGATCGCCGGGAACAATGTTCTCGACACCACGAAGTACAACTACACGCCGGACGTTGGTGATGCCGACCTGTATCAGATGAACCCGAACGTTGCTGCCCGTGACGTGTTGGCCCTGCAGCTCAAGGGTTTCTATATGCAGGATGACGGCGTGCAGCTGTTCGGTCAGAACCAACTCAAGACGGGAGGAACGGTCTATGGAGGATCACCCCTCGGCTTGAACCAGACAAATTACGGTTCGATCACCGACTATTGGGATCGCAACCCAGACACCGGTGACTTCTGGACGACAGCAGAATTGAACGCGCCGATCCAGGCTGGACCGAAACTGCAGGCGAGCGACTGACATGGCATTGAAAGGATCTTACTTCAATATCAGCCAAGCCGAGTCAAATGGTGGAAACCTGTTCGCCAGCTTTCTGGTATTCCAGCCGCTCTACATGCCTATCGGCCCAACAAACAATCAGGCAAGCTTCATCACAGTGCAGCGTGCCGAGTACCAAGTTCGCAAGCCGCAATTTGAGACCGGCTTCTACATGACCCAATATGCACAGGTTGCACCGGAGGATGACGTGACTGATCTTGTATTTCCACAGTTGATCGGCTTGAGCTGGGACACGGAGATGAAGCCCGTGTTCTCGACGAAGATCGCAGACCATACGTCGGGCAAGGAAACTCGCACTTCGTTCTGGGCTGACCCGAAGTGGGATTTCAAGTTGACCTATGACTACTTGCCGAACAAGTCGGCGGGTGTCACTGACCTCAAGCGAATGATCGGCTTCTTCCTGACGTGCAGCGGTGCCTTCGAAGAGTTCCTGTTCAAGGCACCCGATTTCTACCGAGTCGAGAACCTGGATCTGCTGACCGGCGATGGTGATACCGTCGAAGTGCTGGCCGTTCAGGAACTCGACGGGTTTCTCATGCCTGTGGGACAGCTTAACCCAGAAACCTGTATCCTGTACCTCGAACTGACGAACGAGGACCATACGCTGGACTCGGGTGCCTCGATGACGCTGACCTATCCATGGCAGGCGACGATCAGCCACGTCCAGCAAGGCAGTGACGTCTATACGCAAGTTGCTTCGGCACCTGGCGTCCATGAGTATACCTTCAATCCCGTAACGGGTGTGTTGCAGTTCAGTGCAGCCCACAATAACCAGAGCGGGTTCAAGATCTCATACAAGGGAACGCTTCGTCTTGGCGACGAGTTCTCCATTCTGTCGCCGCGCACTTTTGTGCTCGAGACCGCCCCGCCCGAAGGATCAATCCTCTCGGGCACCTACGAGTACTACTTCGTCTGTCGGTTCCTCGACGACGAGGCAGATTTCGCGCAGTTCTCCACGAAGCTCTGGAACCTTCAGGAGATCAACTTTAGGAGCATCATCCAGTGAGGCCCGTATTCCCACAGCCCGGTTATACCGAAGCGGATATCCATGCGTTGCTCGCGTCGAAGAAGTTCGTCTATGTGGACTGCTTCACCATCGTCTCGACTGACGGTCATACCCTTCGATACTCGACTGCCCAGAAGAACGTCGATGTCTTTCCCATCGATGATCCCGACGCAATCGTCCCGGTGACCTTTACTTCGAAGGAGGTGAAGATCTCCGGACTGAAGACTGTCATCGGCGTCGGCGTCGAGGTGGACGAGCAGGAGATGAAGCTCGACTACTCGGCGACACAGGAGTATCAGGGTCAGGCGTTCTCGACGGCGATCCTGCGCGGTCGGTTCGATGGCGCGAATATCCGACGTGACCGATACTTCTGTGCGAAGTGGGGCGCGCCTTGGATCGGCGGAACCACGATGTTCATCGGCAAGACGTCGACTGCGGATAGCGTCGGTCGATCCTCGGCGACTATTAAGGTCAAGTCTGATCTGGTCCTGTTGTCCATGAACATGCCGCGCAAGCTGTTCCAGCCCATGTGCAATTGGACTGTGTTCGATCTCAACTGTGGGCTCAACCGGGACGACTATACGCAGAACGGTATCACTGCGGGCGGGTCGACCAGCAGTCTGATTATCCCGACGGGTATCACGGGTACGGGTAACTTCGTCAACGGCGTCATCCATATCGAGGATGCAGACGCAGTGATCGAGGTCCGAACGATCAAGGACGTTGTGGGTGGAAACTTCGTCCTGGCGTATCCGCTCGACTTCGAACCTGGTTCGGGAGTTCACTTCTCCTGCTACCCGGGATGCAATCGAACCTATAGTCGTTGCGGCGAGTATGGAAATCAGGCGAGGTACCAGGCTTTCGAGTTTGTGCCCAAGGCGGAGACCGCATACTAATGAAGCGGGAACAGGTCATTGCGGCTACTCGAGACTGGCTCGGTACGCCCTATCATCACATGGCAAGGAAGAAGGGCCAAGGTGTAGACTGCGGTCAGCTCATCATCGCTGGCTTCGTGGATGCCGGTGCAGTCGAGGATTTCAAGACTGGCTATTACACACCCGACTGGCATTTGCATCGCGGGGAGGAGAAATACCTCGGGTTCATCGAGGCGCATTTAGCCCGAGTTGATGACGATGACCGGAGCATCGATGCGCGCCTAGCGAACGACGCCTCCTGGCATGCTCCAGCCGGCGACGTGATCGTGTTTCGTGTCGGTCGAACGTTCTCGCACGGCGGTATCGTATCGTCATGGCCCATGTTCATTCACTCTTATCTTCCCAGTGGTATTGTGGAGGAAGTCGATATCCGCAATACGCCGATGTCTCGCCGACCTGCAAGGGTCTATACGTTTGAGGGATACGAACGATGAGTTTCTTCCTTGGTGGTGGCGGCAAGAAGGTCAAGCCCGAGTACACTGGTATCCAGATGCAGACCGCTTCGTCGGTTCTCGCTCTCGCCATTGTGTGGGGCTGTAACCGAGATGCACACAACCTGATCTGGTATAACGACTTCACCCCGCACAAGCAGAAGCAGAAAGTCGGCAAGGGCGGTGGATCAGTCGACTCCTATACCTACAGTGCCTCGTGCATCCTCGCGCTCTGTGAGGGTGTGACCTATGGTATCGGCAAGTACTGGAAGGATCAGTCGACTCAGGACTTCTCCGCGTCGGGCTTTAGCTTCTTCAACGGGTCGACTCCCCAGGCACCTTGGGGCTATGTAACTTCGAAGCATCCCACAGAGGCACGCAGCTATCCAGGCGTGTCCTATGTCGGTGCGGCGAACTACGACCTCGGCTCGAGTGCATCGCTACCGAACCACTCCTTCGAGGTTAAGGCACTTCGGTTCCAGACGTCGAAGGATGGATCGAACGACGCCGACCCCGCGTATATCATCGATGACTTCCTGCTCAGCCCCGCGTTCGGTGTGGGAATGCCGACGGATAACGTTGGCCTTGACACGCTCTATTCGACGGGTCACGCTACGACCACAGGTGACGCCACGTTCCAGACGTATTGCGCCGCTCAGGGTTTTGGCCTGTCTCCTGTGCTCAGTGATCCTACGTCGGCATCGGACACCTTCGACAAGTGGATGAAGATGCTGAATACCGCGGTCGTATGGACCGGGTACAAGCTGAACTTTATTCCGTACGACATCGCGGACATTGACGGCAACGGGTATAAGTATCGGCCGAACCGTACCCCCGCCTATACCTTGACGGATGACGATTACGTCTCGAACAAGGAAGACCCGGTGCAGGTCTCGCGTGTCGATCCTGCCGACGCATCGAACTCGATGAAGCTGACATTCTCGAACGCGGCCAATGAGTATAACGACGCGCCGGTCGAATGGAAGGACCAGGGGCTGATCGACCAGTTCGGTCTGCGTCAGGCAAGCACTTTCGAGACGAAGGACATCACCCGCATCGACATGGCGACTAAAGTCGTGGCGATCATGGGACAGCGTGAAGCCTATATCCGCAATACCTACATTGTCAACCTTGGACCGGCACACTGCCTGATTGAACCGATGGATCTGCTGATCCTGATCGACAAGAAGATCGGCAGTGTTCTTGTCCGCGTCACCAACGTCGAGGAAGATGATGACGGTGACTTCAAGGTCACGTCTGAAGAAGTCACGTTGTCCGTGTCGAGCTCGCAGGGCTTTACCCCGCCGACGATCACACCAAGCGGCAACAATCAGCTCGCTGACCCTGGCCCCGTCAATACGCCGATGATCTTCGACGTTCCCGCTGATCTATCCAACGGCATTCCGCAGGTGTGGGTCGCCGTAAGCGGAGGCAACGGCACTACCTACAATAAGTATTGGGGCGGCTGTCAGGTTTATATCTCGCGAGACAACACGACCTATACCAATATCGGCGTAGTGGATATCCCCGCCCGTATGGGTAAGACGATGGATGCGCTTCCCGCATATGGCAGTGCTAACCCCGACACAGTCAACACGGTCGGCGTCGATCTGCGTATGTCCAACGGTGAGCTGTTGTCGGTCAGCCCCGATGACGCCGAGGCAAATGCGACTCTCTGCTTGCTCGGCGGCGAGTTCGTCAGCTACCAAGATGCTGACCTTACAGCTACGAACGAGTACGACTTGTCGACCATCTACCGTGGGCTGTACAGGACGGCACCTGGATCCCATCTGTCCGGTGTGCCCTTTGCTCGTCTAGACGAAGCCATCTTCAAGTATCAGCTGCCGCCGGAATACATCGGTGTACCACTATGGTTCAAGTTCGTCAGCTTCAACATCTGGGGCCAGGCCCTCGAGGACGTTGCAGACGTTGCCTACTACACCTACACTCCATCGGGTCTCGGCTTCCTGATCGGTGATCCCGCCTCTTGCAGCCTCGCCTTTAATGCGAGGACTCAAGCGGATGGGACGAACATCATCGAAGGCACGGTTACTGTGGGAGCGTCACCCGGACCGTACCTCGATCACTATGACGTGCAGATTGCCGTTGATCCTTACACGACTTGGCAAGACATCGCGAAGGTGTCCGCTTTGTCGAGCAAGTCGACGTTCCAGCCCGCACTTCCCTCGACCAACTACAAGGCTCGAGCCCGCGCAGTGTCGTCTGCTGTGGGCGGCACTCCCAGCAACTGGGTGACCACAGGGGTTGTCGGTTCTGGTGCTTTGGATACTGTTGCTCCCAGTGCGCCGACCGGGCTATCGACGTCTGGGGGCCTGTTTAGTAATAAGCTGACCTGGACAGCGGGTAGTGGGGGTGGAGCCGTCAATCACTACAATATCTATGCCATCCATGGCTCATCAGGGTCCTTCGGATCGGCAGTCCTTGTTGGTACTTCTCTGTCTCCCTTCTTCACCCATTCGGGGTTGAGCACCTCCGATACCTGGAGATACTGGGTAACTGCCCAGAATTTCGCTGGAGAGTCCACCGAACTCGGGCCCGCCAATTCGACTACCTCATCCTCGGCGGGTGGCGGAGCGTTTACGAGTTTGACCGACGTTCCTTCCTCCTACTCCGGATCCGCGCTTAAGTGGCTGAGGGTTAATTCCACGCCTAATGGGCTAGAGTTCTTCACCCCAACCTTCAAGATGCTTTCCGATGTACCCAGTTCCTACAGCGGTCAAACGGGAAAATCTCTAAGGGTCAACTCGGGAGAAACAGGCCTAGAATTCTACACACCCATAACCTCGTTCTCAGTAAAAGAGGATGGGACACCGGTGGTTGCTACTGCAGTGTCGCTGAACTTCACTGGCTCGGGGGTAGTTGTTACGGATGGGGGTAGTGGCCAAGCTAATGTGGAGATCAACTCACCCACAAGTAGGATCTATGCACCTTTAGTTAATGGCGATTTGCCCGGCCCGGGTATAATGGCTAACTCGGATGGGCAGTGTATTATGGTGGAGGTAGGATAATGTCTTCTTCAATCTTCAGGGACTACTTCGGTCGAGGCTTGGATGCGGATCTACCCGATCCCACGGGCTTTGTTATCCCGGCGGATACAGCAGCTCTGTACTATGCAACAGACACCGGCAAATTCTATCTGCTAAATGCTGCGGGAACAGCCTGGGATCCATTTGTTACGACTCCGCCCTATCGGTTTACCTTTTTCTTTACAAGTACGCCGATAACCAATGAGGTTCTGTTTCTCCATACGGCCGTTGCCGGGTTTACCCTCGAAGATGATTTTGCCGGCGCAGTGGCGGACGTCGGGACAAATCCAGCGGCATCATTTGTGATGACCGTGAAGCTGAATGGTTCATCTGTGGGAACCATTACGGTTTCAACGGGCGGGTCCATCACGTTTAGCACCACTGGAGGGACAGTCAGCGTATCGACCGGGGATCTTATTTCCATCTCCGGACCCTCGACTGCTGATACCACAATCGCTAATTTCTGCGCCACATTTACGGGGAGCTAAGACATGGCCGGTCATCGTTATTGGCGGGTTCGAGGACTAGAACTTAATAGCGGGCTCATGGCTGCCACCAATGTGGAGTTGCGTGAGGTTCTCGGTGGTCCAACGGTTACAGGATCGGGTACCGCGATAGCCAGTAGTTACTACGGGGGTGGATATGAACCCGCTAATGCCTTTGACGGTTCAAGCTCTCCCTGGGCTTCTAGTGGTGGTGGAGCGGGTGTTCAGTGGATTGGCTATGACTTCGGTTCGGGTGTAACCAAAGACATCATTCAGGTTACCTACACCGGTCGAGACAGTGGCTCATCCAATCAGAGCCCTTGGTTTGTTGCTATTGAGTATTCGGATGATGGTTCTTCTTGGACTACGCTATTCAGGAGGTACACCCTATCGGCTTGGGGTAACTACACGACTGAGGTCTATACAGTTCCTTCCCCCATTCCTCTGGGTGCTAATCCCCACAGGTATTGGAGGATCGAAATCCTAAGCTCTTATAGTAATCCTTCAGGCGCCTCCGAGCTTGAGTTTGCTTACGAGCCTGGTGGTATAAACCTTAGTCATATCTTATCCTTCACTTGGTCATGGTCCAGTAATTATGGTGGCGGATACCCCCCTTCTCAGTTGTTCGATTATGTCTTTCCGCCAACCGATAACCAGTTCCTATTCGCCTCAGACGTGGGAACCATCGATCTTGATTGCGATGCTGAATTTACCCTGTCCCAAATCACGTGGTATGCTCGACAGGGATTTCCCAGTCAGTCTCCCGCGACGGGTAGGGTAAGATACTCGGATGATGGCTCGACATGGACTACAGCTTGGACCTTCTCTTTTGGGTCTTGGTCTGCAGGAGAGGGAAAAACGGTATACGACCCGGGGTATGTGCCTCCCACCCCGACTGATCGTAGGCGTCAGGGAAGCATAGTTTTTTAAGGAGAATAAAGATGACTTATGTATGGGGTGACTCCAGCAAAGCCAAGATCCTTCTGCTCGAACCGAGGTTGCAGAAAGTACTGAACCGATACATCGAGATCGCCCATCATGACTCGACCATCGTCGAGGGTCTTCGAACGGACGAGCAGTGCTTCATCAATTTCGGCAAGGGTCGTACCGCGGCCCAATGTATCGCCGGCGGGTGTCCCGCGAAATATGCTCGGCCTGATGTCCCAAAGGTGACGTGGCTCGGTCACGCTCTGTCCTCGAACCACAGGAAGAAGGATGACGGCTATGGCTGGGCTGTCGATATGTACCCTTATCCTGTATCGCTCGTTCTCGGTCGACCCGACAAGGAATGGCTGCCCCTGTTCGATCAGATCGCCAAAGACATGAAGCAGGCTGCCCTGGACGTCGGCGTCAAGATCCGATGGGGAGCTGACTGGGACCAGGACGGTATCCCTCGTGAGAGGGGTGAGACCGACAATCCGCATTTTGAATTGATTGGATAAAGCTATGGGTATTAAGCTTGACAGTCTGCTGATGATGTTCAAGGGTCCGGGCGGTCACTTCGATGTCGTCCGTATCTTGTTCTCGATTGGTGGACTGAACGGGGTCATCATGCCGCCGACGTTTCAGGCGTGGGCAATGATAAAAGGACAGGCCTGGGACCCGTTGGCATTCTGCACCGCATACGGCGGAATGCTTGCAGCTATTGTGACGGCGGGTGGTCTCGCGATCAGTACGAAGGATAAGGGAGTCGCCAGTGCGTTGAACACGACGCCTTCCTCATCCCCCGAGGGCGGACAACCTTAACGCCATTCCGAGGTTCGCTCAGCGCGGACAGTTGGCCCGGGGCTGAAATGTCCCTCCGGTCCCGGGCCGACTTTATACCCGTACAAACGGAAGACTCGTTCAGCCTCCATCGATAGCTCCAGCGCATCCTCATGAACGAGCAGCTCAGCGCGGAGCTCCTTGATCTCGGCTTCCATGATCGGCCCGAGAATATCTTCGTCTGCTGTGGTGACCAGACGCTCGGCAATTCGCTGAGCGCGTTCGAGCTTCTTGTATGTCTCGTGGCGTTCCTGTTGAACGAGCTGCCTCGATTGTCCCATCGAGATGATGAGCTTCTGCAGGATATTCTCCCGCGTAGGATCATCAGTCGTTCCGTCCTTGCGTTGCGCGTGTATCGCGTTCTTCATTGTGTCCCTCAAGAACGCCTGAACGCGCGCAGGCGTCACGCGCGACTCGTCCTGTCGTCCTGTCGCATCAAATCGCTTGCGACGATCTGGATCGCTCAGAATGTCATAGGCATTCTTCATCGCACGGAACTGATTGATGTCACCCGTCGCCAGGTTATCCGGGTGAAGCTTCGCGGAGAGCCGACGATACGCTGCCTTAATCTGCGTATCGCCGGCGTCCTTCGCGACCCCGAGAACTTCATAAGGGGTCGGCTCGGTCATTTCGGTTGATCCTCATTCAGCTTCTTCGCGCGAGCTGCCGCGTCATCGATGGACTTCCACGTCGACTCGAGCTTCGAGGCGCAGTCGTCCCCATACTCGAACGCGTCAGCGATCACGTCCGCAACGTCGTTGTCCGTCTTCACAGGACGGCGACCGGGTTTGTCCTTGCAGTGACGCAGGCGCTCATCCGGAGTCGCGGCCATGTAGTGTTCGCGGACAACGATATCACTGACTGTTGCGGGTCGGCTCTGGTCCCCACACGCTGTCAAGGGTGCGAGTAATGATAGGGTCAATAGGGCGAGTGGTAGCCGGGACAGCTTTGATGACATCGTGGATCTCCTTGTACTTGGTGGAACGGTTGGTCGTTGCGGCGGCTTCATTGTTCGCGATGCCCGTCGCTGCATCCTTCTGTTCGCCTGTGGTCTTCGCGACCGCGGCGTTCTCCTTGTTGATCCTGACGAGCTCAGTCTTCTGGTCTGTGAGCTTCTTGTTGTCGGCGTTGAGGTTGGTGACCCGCGTCTCGAGGTCGGTGATATGCTGGAAGTGCTCATGCACCTTCGAGTACGCCAACCACAGGAGGCCGGCGATGATGAGGCCGCCGACGATCTTGACGATTAGACCGACGGTGATCTGTTTGCCGAAGGCGCTGAACGCGACTCGGGCCAGTAGTCCTGCGAACATGCTACTTCTCCTTGGGGATTTGCTCGTCGTATAATGCCTGCACCCACTTGACGAGCTCGGGGTTGGCGCGGTAACCTGCGTTCCACACAGTGTCGATCTTGCCCGGGCACTTGACCCGTTTGAAGAACTTGCGCAGTCGGCTGATATGGACATCGAAAATCTTGGGCTCAGGACCGCCATCGTCGCGATCACCGTAGACCACCGAGTGGAAGGTGGATCGGGTCACGACTGCGGGAGCACGTTTGACGAGGATATGGAGGACGGTCGCCATCCTGTGGGTCATGCCGCATCGAAGGGCCATTAAGACACCCAGTTCCTTATCCGAACCAGTCAGCTCCTTGAGCTGCTGTGTCAGGATTTCTACCTGGTCTTCAAGTTGTCTTTCTCGTGACGGTACCATTGCCCAATGCCCTCATGCGGTATTAGGGGGCATGATACTTCCTGGTAATGTTTTGGTCAACTGCCATGCCGGGGACGTGTTGGCGACGTGTCGAATGGCATGATACGCGTGCGCCGGGTGCGTCGCTGGGGTCGGTGCGCTAGGCGCGCGTCACGCACTACGCGATCACTCACCCGGCCAGCGAAAAGCGCCCGGTGCGTTTGATGGCACCGAGCGCTTATACGGGGGGTCAGATCGGGCGGCGCCGATCAATCGTCGTCGTCATCGTCCTTCTTGGACTTGCCCTTCGACTTGCCCTTCTTGGCGGGCTTGTCGTCCGACTTGTCCTTCTTGGACTTCTTCGCCGGCTTCTCGTCGTCATCGTCGTCGCTCGACTTGAGCTGCGAGATGACTTCCTTCAGCTCGGCCTTCGAGTTCCAGCCGTACGACTTGCCGGCCTTCTCGATGCCCTTGTTGCGGAGCTGGACGCGCACCGAAGCCGGCTTGATGCCCAGCTCTTCGGCGATGTCCTCGACGCCGAACTTGAACTCGGAGGCCTTCTCCTTGTCCTCGTCCTTGTCGGCGGCCTTCGACTTGCCCTTGGTATCGGGCTTCTCGGCCTTCTTGTCCTTCTTCTTGTCCTTCGCCATTGTTCGTCCCTTCATGGTCAACGTTTCGACAATCGATCATAGAAGGTTTCCGTGATCGACATTTTCCTTCTTACACTGGTAATGATGTCTATGTCAATAGACCGTCGTGCCGCTGGGAAAAAATAATCTGCCCTGTCATCCTGATCGAGAAAATCACCTCGGCTCAGCATCTGATCGTAGTCGATGTAGGAGTGGCCCATCGAATACACGAAGAACTTCCTGGCTCGATATAGATCGACGCCGACACCGCCGGTGCGTTGCTGGCAGATGATCGCGTCGTAGTCACCCCGCTGAAAACCCAGCAGCATGTTCGTCCGTCGCTTATCCTTCTTCAGGTCCTTGACCTTACCCCACAGCTCGGCGACTCGATCATAACCCATACGTCGGATCATGCGCGCGATCATGTGGACTTCCCAAGTGTACTTGCAGAAGACAACAAAAGGCTTGCCGGGTTCGCCATGCTTCCTGATGAGACGACGGAGCAGTCGACGCTTCGCTGTGCCGATGACATGCACGTCACCGTCCTCGTCTTTGATATGCCCGCCTGTCATCTGTTGCAGCTTGCCGATCTGCGTGATCTTCAACGGCGTCGATATGACAGTGCCCCGAACCTTGACAACCATGTTCTTCTCGAGCTTCTCATATCGAGCACGTTCATCATCGGGCAAGTCGAAGCGAACTACATGGACATGAGCAGGCTCGATGCCCGCGTCTGCTTTGCTGATCCGCATGACGTGTGGACTGATGAGGTCTGCATACTCGTCGAGTCGATCCTCACGCATAGGCGCCTTGCGCTTCGCGATCTGATAGGCCAGCATCATCTTCTGACGCTGCACCATTCCCATCTTCTTCTTGAGGTCAATTGTCGGCTCGACTAGGAAGTGTTTCTCGAAGTCCTTCCACACTGTGCCGAGCACGTGAGGCTCGATGAAGCGAAGGATTGCCCACAGGTCCTTCGGGTCAAGATCCATGGGCGTTCCTGTCAGCGCTAGGCGCCGTCGTGCACTGCGGCCGATGAAGTACGCGTCCTTCGATGACTGCGACGACCTGTTCTTCAGCCGCTGCGCCTCGTCCCATATCATCCAGTCCCACTTGCGCCGCTTCAGCTTATCGCGGATCGGTGTGACTGCCTCGGGATTTAGTGCGAGAACGCGGAACTTCTTGGGATGCGCCTTCCTGTGGGCGTCGTAGGATGCGAGGTCACGGTGCACCGAGTAATGGGGTAGCTTTTCTGTCAGGAACTTTACCCAGGTGGACTCGATATTGGTTAACGGCCCAACGAGCAGAACGTCGTGGGACTCGGGCTTTAGAACCTCGAGGCACGCGCCCGTAACCCAAGTCTTCCCCGTGCGTTGCGCGAAGAGAGCGGCAAATCCATTTGTAGAGACGATCGCCTCGACGCCTCTTCGCTGATGCCTCTTGAGCAGCTTTAACCAGGGCGACTGCTTGCGAAGGCGTTTCCACGATACACGCGACTGCTCCCGCGTCTCGGTAGTCAGCGAGAGTCTGGAGTTGAATAGCGCTAGGCTTTCCGGTGAAGGGGAGCTTGACTTCGAACCCGAAGAAGAGCCCGTCGACCGTGCCGATGATGTCCGGCTGGCCAGCTTCCTGGAACGCGGAGCCATGGACTTTGAACCACTTGCCACCAACTTCTTTCCTCAATGCCTTTTGGATGCGTTGCTGCAACCGGGACTCCGCCTTCTTGGCCATGTTAGTCGATCAGCTCGGTGTCGGGTTCCTTCATCCGTTCCGGATACTCGTTCTTGAAACGAGCGAAGTCTTCGATGCGACGACGCACCGCTTCCTGGTGAACGGGGTCCTGGATCAAACTGTGATAGTGGATCAGGACGGCGAGCGCATGGTTATCACGACCACGGAAGATCATCACAGGCTCCTCCTGTGGGATCGTCTCACCAGATGCCCGGTTGATGATCGGGCCGGTTTCATACTTCGGTTCTTGCATGATGTTCTCCTATGGAAAAAGGGCGACCCGATCTCTCGAGCCGCCCTTCCCTTCCGCCGGCGTTAGCCGGATCAGTCCTCGAGCAGGTCGGCTTCCTCGAGCGCGTCCTTGACCGCGGCCACCTTCTTCGGCAGCTTCTTGTAGTCGTCAAGATCCACGTCGATGCCCGACTCGTCGATCACCTCCTGGAGCTCGTCCTCGTCCATGTCGTCGATGTCTTCGCCATCGTACTTCTTGGCCTTCTTCTTGGACTTGCCCTTGTCCTTCGACTTCGATTTGCCCTTCGGCTCATCGTCATCGTCGTCCTTGGACTTCGACTTGGATTTCGACTTGCCCTTGGCCGGCTTGTCATCATCGTCATCATCCTTGGACTTGCCCTTGGACTTGCCCTTGGACTTCTTGGCCGCGGCCTTGTCATCGTCCTCGAGCAGTTCCTTGAGCTCGTCCTCGTCGAGCTTCTTCGCCGCCTTCTTGTCGGCGAGCTCGCGCTTGATGACCAGGTCGCGGAGATCGTCCTCGTCCATGTCGTCATAGTCGGGCGTCTCGTCCTTGGACTTCTTGCCCTTGGACTTCTTGCCCTTCTTGTCGTCATCGTCATCATCGTCGTCATCGGAACCCTTGTAGTTCTCGATGCTGTCGAAGTCGGTCATCTTCGCACGCTTCCGACCCTGGTAGGTCTCGTGCGTGAGGACGCCGACGCAGCTCTCGCCGACGAGTTCGGACAGGTCGATGTCCATCTCGTCCTCGGGAACCTCCTGGCCGAGCGCAGTCAGGAAAGCGTGCAGCTTCCACAGGCTGTTCTCCTGGAGCGGGCAGTAGAACCAGAGCTTGGTGCCCTTGTACTTGCCCTCGGCGACCTCGAGCACGAACTCGATCTGGTCGTTGTTGTTCCCGCTCTTACCGAGCGTGGCCTCGAGGACCTCGACCTTGTAGTCGCCTTCAGGCGGCGTCTGCCGAGACTCGACGCCCTTGAAGTTGACCTTGACACTGGAACCCTTTTTACGACGGGCCATTACTCTTTTCCTTTCATGATCTTCACTATCTTCCGGAAGGTAGGATCGATGATATAATCCGGAGCCTCGATCCCCTTGGGCTTTCGGATCTTGGTGGTATAGACTTCGTTAGGGCCTAACCTCAAGCAGAATTGTTTCTCGACCGTTCGGGTGGTCTTTCCCTTGACCTTCTCCTTATGCACCTTGATGCGGATGAAGGTATTGCCGATGATCGACACCGACGCGCACAGGTCCTTGTTGACCGAAGGCATGAGCTTCGTGCCGACCTCAGGTGCAAGTGCATCGACACCATCGTCTTCCTCATCGCCGGCGTTGAACACCCGCTCCTGTGCGATGAAGACCGACTCGACGGGCAGGTTGCGCACGTCCATGATGAGCGACTTGAGGTCACCGGCAATGCTTCCCCAGTCCTGCTTCGTCAGCGTGCCGAAGTCACCTGCACGTTTGCCCTTGGGCTTGAGCTTCTTTTTCTCGCCCATCTCCTCGATGAGGATACCCTGGAACTGCGTCATCGTATCGATGGCGACTGTCTTGTATTTGAGCTTGCCTCGTTCGGCCTTCTTGTGAAGCCAGAGGACGAGTTCCTTCATCTCGTCCGAGGTGTTGATGTCCACCACGTCGATATCTTCGACATCGCGGATGCTGTCGGTCCCATTGTCCCGAACGTTAATGTAGAGTATCGGTTTGGGCCACGATGCGGTCAGCGTGGTTTTCCCGGTACCGCTGCGCCCGTAGAGCGCGGTGGAGTTGGGGTGCTTGACATCGGCGACGGGCTTGGACCCTGGTGCGCTGTCACCACCCTTATCAGTCTTCCGAACGGTCGTCGCCATTGTGGTCATTTCCTTGTTTCGTTTCGACACTATACTCGCGTTCGATCAACCAGTCAACATCAGAACCGGTCGCTTCAGCCTTGCAAAGCGCCTGATAATCGCACCAGGTGCAATGCCGGCCAATGTTCTGGTCCTTCTTTTTGCCGTGGAAGTCTTGGATTTCGTGGGCCGTGTCAACGAAGTCGTTCCAGATATTGTCCACGATGCGGCGCTTCACCGGACTATAGACCCGAATGAACCGGTTCTTGAGGTTGGCCTCGGCATCATCGAGCAGCTTCCTGTGGTCCTTCTTCTTCAGGCCCTGCTCTTTCAACCAGCGCTCAATGCGCGCCGGTACCGAGTCAATCCTCGCCTGGGAGACTTTACCGGTCTTGGTCAATTCGCCTGGGACATTCGGTGCCTTGCTGCTAACGTAATCCCACAGGACGCCATCGATCTGCTCAAAGCCCATCTGCTCCAGCGCACGGAAGTAGACAGCTGCCTGCACCGAACGCCAACGATCGTCTTCCGAAGGCATACGGGCAAAGGTCTTGTGCTCCATGACCCAACGCATACCCTTCGACTTGACGACCGCGTCGATCTTCCCCGTGAACCACAGGCCGTCGTCGAGCTCGATGCGGAACTCATGCTCCGACCGACGACCGCCGTGCTTGATCGGCTTGATCTGACCTTCCCAGAAACGGAAGTAGTCAGTCATGATATCCCGCATATCCTCGACGAGGTTGCCGTACATCTCGATCTCTTTCTTGAAGAGCTTCTTGTTGTCCAGCTCGATCTTGTCGAGGACTTCGTTCCAGTCATGCCGCTCGAAGTCAGCCTCAGCGATCTCGTGCATGATCGTCCCGAACATGAAGGGACGCTTGATCCGCTTCTTCTTCAAGCCGAGCACGAACTTGTTGTGGTACTGCCGACGACACTGCCGATACGTCTTGACCTTTGACTGACTGATGTTGATCTGGCCATCGGCGGTGAGGACGGTACTGTGATCGTGTGCTGGCGCCGCGCCTGAATTATCGCCTACGCCGCGAGCTTTTCCCTTAGTCGCCTTTGCGCCTTGTTCCATACCGGCCGCGGCGGCCTCGCGCTTTTTGCGTGACCGCTTCTCTTTGATGCTTTCGGGTTTGCCTTTAGCCATTCGTCAATTCCTTTGCCTGCTGCCCAAGGCCCGCATTTCGCTTCGGCTTCAATAGGCACACTAAGATTGATTTCAAACGTTGTCAATAGATCGGGCTGCGACATGATCTCCAGGATACGGCGGTAGACCTGCTCGACCTTATCGTTCCTCACGAGCACCAGCACGGCGTCGTGCACCGTACCGACGAGACGATAATACTTCGACGAGAACTCCTCACGCATCTGCAAGGCCGCCATGAGGTTGAGTTCGTTGGCGAACGACTGCACCGGTGAGTTGATCGCCTGACGCTGAGCCTCACGCCTCTGTGGGGTATCGCGATTTCCCATAGCAGCGGGCAGTCGACGCTTGCGTCCTGAGAGCGAACGGACATAGCCGTTGACCTGTGAGAAACGCTGTTGCTTCTTATGCCACTTCGGGAACTTCGGGTATAGCTCGAAGAACGCTTCACGAGATGCCTGAGCTTCATCGTCTGTAACGGTGACGCCGTAGTTGTCTCGGGCATAGATCTTGAACTTCTTCCACCACATGCCGTAGAGATAACCGAAGTTGATCGCCTTCGCTTTCTTCCGGGTTTCCTTCCAGTTCATGAAAGGCTTGAGTGCTTTTGTTTCAGCCCAGGCCTCGACGACCTTGACCGCAGCGTCACCGCCCATCTTCAGAACATACTCAACGGCATCACTATATGACAGCTTGACGCCGCCATGTAGCTTAGCTGTCTTTATCATTTCCTTACGATAGCCTGCTCCGCGTTCAATCTCGCGAATAGCTGTCTGCCAATGAGGATCCTCGCCATCGTTGAACACCTGCAGCAGGTTGTGCTCATCGGCGAGCTCCGCTGCGATGCGCAACTCAATCTGACTAAGATCGGCCTCGACGAGTGTCCAGCCCGGCGGCGCAGTGATGAGCGTCCTGATCCTCGGATCGCGCGGAACCTGTTGGAGGTTGGGGTGCTCACAGGAGAGTCGGCCGGTAACTGTGCCGTGTAGTTTGAATACAGGATGCAGGCGTCCAGAGCTATCAAGGTACGGTCGCCAACCCTCGATGAAGGCCGACAGTTGCTTCTGAGCCTCACGGAACTTGAGCAGGTGCCCGACCATCGGGTGATCGATGCGCTTGAGCACACTTTCACTGACAGACCACTTGCCGCCTTTGGTCTTCTCAACACCATCGATCTTGAGCTGAACAAACAGAAGGTCAGCCAGCTGATCGTTCGATCCCCAGTTGAACTTACCGGTCTTCTTGTCCTTGAGGACAGCCTTCTTCTCGAACGGTGCGAGGTTCTTCAGTGCCTCGGCAACCTGCTCACGCAAGAAGACCTCAGCGTCATCCATCTTATCCTGATCGATGTAGACGCCTTCGAACTCGGCCTCGATGAACATCTCGACGCATGGCATCATGATGTACTTGAAGACGCGGTATACCTCCTCGTCCTCCTTGAACATCTTGGCAAACTTGAACTTCAGCTTGCGGGTGTAGAAGACGTCGTGAGCCGCGTACTTCGCGTTCTGCAACGACCAGGTGGTCTTCTGTCCTTCCTTGTTGCCGATGTCCCAGTCGGGCACACCGAAGAACTTCTGTGCCAAGTACTTCAGGCCGTGAAGGTCATTCTCGTCGAGCATGAAGTGTGCGAGCAGCGTATCGAAGTCAACCTTCCACACCACGCCGAAACGAACAAGCATCCACAGGCAGTCGAACTTGCCATTGTGGAAGACGGTGATACAGTCCT
>Ga0134123_10001093_pt1 | contig 17809 bp, 18 predicted proteins | sample KB303_FD_96460 | JGI IMG/M metagenome (GOLD analysis project Ga0134123, IMG submission 96460) | Terrestrial soil microbial communities without Nitrogen fertilizer from Kellogg Biological Station, Michigan, USA - KB3-0-3 | ecosystem: Environmental > Terrestrial > Soil > Unclassified ...
CGCACCGGCCGCATCTCATGGAGCACCACGGCCACCCCGCGCTCTGCGAGCTGCCACGCGCACTCCGTCCCCGCGAGCCCGCCGCCGACGATGTGGACAGGGGAGGAGGTCAGGGGAGGCGTCATGAAGGCAAGTATAGGGGCGGATCGCCTCGATCGGGCGACCTCGACCAGCGGCTTCGCTGGCCCCCCGGCGCGTCAACCGTCGCGGTCAGCCTGGCCGAGGAACTGACGGCGTTGGAGCTCGAGCTCGATCTCCAGGAGATCCCGATCCGCGCGGGCACGGGCGTCGTACGCCCTCTTCTTCTTCTCGATCAGGTCTTCGGCCGAATTGTCCTGAAGAGAAGGCCCGACCCTCTTCTGCTCTTCCTCGTAGCAGTCCGCGGCCGTTCTGAGAACGTTCGCCATGCTGATGTCGAGGACGCGGCAAATCCCATCGATGTAATCCTCCCGGAGAGGTGTCCCTCGCCCCTCCTCCATGCGCCGCAGGGTTTTAGGATCGATTCCGGCCTGTTTCGCCAGCTTCTCCGGGGAGCGCCCGCTCGCAGCTCGAAGCCGCGCCACCGCACGCCTGAAGCACGGCTTGAGTTTCTCGAAGATCTCTCCCTCCCGCTTGCGAGTGGTCGTCATCGTGAAGGCATCGTAGTGAGCCCTTTGCCGGCGGGTCAACGAGCGCTTTTCCGGGCGTTTTGCCATTCTACGGGGACTTTTTCAGGGACCGCCGGAAATGTTCCGGCTTCCCAAGGAACAGAGGGGGGTTTTTTGAAGGAGACGCCGGGAATTGCTTGCACCGGAGCAGCCGGTTTGCCTCGATGCACCTATTTCCGATGCTGCAAGATCCGGGACATGCTGAAAGCTGCTTTCACAGGACAGGGCGGGACTCAGGAGCCCGGTTTCCCGAAGATCGGACGCCTGCGTTTTCCGGGCTCTCCTGTTTCAGGGCGGCGCGAGGGGGTACTCCAGCGGCGCAGCCTCACCTTTCCGCTTCTATCTCAGCGACATCACGACCCCGAAAAGCCACCGGCCAGGGCGCACGTACCGCATTCATCACAAGTCGGCATGCACCGCCTCAACTTTGTGTTCCCGAGAACAAGGTTCCGTATATCCGGGACGTTGAGAAGCACTCGTCTCCGGTATTCCCGGTCAATGTACCGAAATCCTGCCACAGGTCTGTTGCCGTCAACCTTTTGTGCCTTCAATGCGCCTTTGACAGGCTGGAGCAGGCGGCCCTACCATGGCGGCGATGAGCGCGAAATCTCTTGGCACCCTTCTCCGGGACTGGCGGATCGAACGTAATGAGACTCAAGCTGAGGTCGCCGAGGCCGCAGGGCTGTCGCGCAAGGTCGTCGGCAACATCGAGCGAGGCGACGGAAAAGTCAGGACCACAGAAGTGGTCAAGGTTTGCTTAGCCCTCGGCAGGCATACCGAGGAGCTGGTTCTGCACTGGTCCAGGTCTGTTCGCGAAGAGCTTCAAAAAATCGAGAATGAGCTGTTTGGATCAGGAGACGCAGAGCAGTCGGACGGGGCGGGTTCCGGGGCTGCCGATGGGACCGCGAGCGGATCGATCAAAGAGAAAGTCGCCAAGATGGGAGCGTTGTTCCAGGAGATCATTCACGCGTCGCAGGAGGAGCTGATCCAAAAGCTGCAGCTCCAAATGAGCCTGCCCGCCGCTTCTTCGCCTCCTCCAGCCGCACCCAAACGACCCCGCTCCCGGGTCAGCCGAAAAGGGCGCGTTCGACCGAGAGACAATTCAGGCCGCTGAGCTGGATGCAGGCAGCCATCGAGACCGCCAGTCCAACCCCTCCATGGGGCCGGACCGCGAGCCGCCAGGCGCACGTCCCCGGCAGTTCCGCCGCCGACGATGTGAACAGGAATGGGCATGGGGGGCGGCATGAAGAGGATTCCAGGGGAGCGTGACTCTTGCGGAGGACCATGATAGCCTTCAGGGGCGGTTTCGCGCAGAAGATTCGCGCGAACCGGGCTGAAAAGGAGGGGTTCCGTGCTGATCCGCTTCCGAGTCGCCAATTTCCGGTCCCTGCGGGACGACCAGGAGCTGTCGATGGTCTCCGCCCTGCGCGGCGGCCGGACCGACCTGGTTCCGGTCGAGGGCCTGGGCATCGACCTGCTGCGTGTGGCCGGGATCTACGGACCCAACGCGGCTGGCAAGTCGAACCTGTTGGATGCGCTCCTGTTCATGGCGGAAGCCGTGGTCGGCTCGCACCGCCTGTGGCCGCCGGTCGGTCCGATCCCGCGGGAGCCGTTCCTGCTCGATGCCAAGAGCCACGAAGAGCCGTCGCTCTTCGAGGTCGATCTCGTGATCGGCGGCGTCCGATACCAATACGGCTTTGCCCTGGACAGCGAGAAGATCGTGGAGGAGTGGCTGCATGTCTTCCCGCGGGGACGGCGCCAGGTCTGGCTCTCCCGGGACGTGGAGGAGGCGGAGCCGTTCGCGTTCGGCAAGCACCTGAAGGGCAACAATCGCATCCTTGCACGGATGACGCGGCCGAACTGCCTGTTCCTCTCCGTGGCGGCCGGCTACAACCATGAAGCTCTGCTCCCTGTCTATCGCTGGTTCGCCCAGGGGTTCCGCTTCGCAGCGGCCGAGGAGAGAGTTTCCTGGGCATCCCTTCAGCAATTCCTCGGCCGGAGAGAGCGGAAGGAGAACGAGGCCGCCCTACTCGATCTCCTGCAACGGGCCGATCTGGGCGTGACCGGGTTCGAGGTCCGAAAAGAAGCCCCCGGGCGCTCCTCCGAGGAGCAGCCGGATTTGTTCTTGCGCTCTCCCGATGGGGGTATCTGGGTCTTCGAGCTGAAGCATCAGACCGGCCGGGCCACGGTTTCGCTGCCCGCGGCGAAAGAGTCGCGGGGTACGCGAGCGTGGCTCTCCCTGGTCGGTCCGATCCTGGAAGCTTTGGAAAGCGGAAGTCTTCTCTGCGTCGACGAGCTGGATGCGAGCCTCCATCCCCGTCTGGCGGTCGAGGTGATCCAGATCTTCCAGAATCCGGACCTGAACCCGAAAGGAGCGCAGTTGCTCTTCAACACGCACGATACCTCGCTCCTGGGGACGCTCCTGGGAGAGCCGGTCCTGCACCGCGATCAGGTCTGGTTTGTCGAGAAAGATCGCGATGGGGCGAGCCGCCTGTATCCCCTGACCAACTTCAAGCCGCGCAAGGTCGAGAACGTCGAGAGGGGTTATTTCCACGGGCGCTACGGCGCCATTCCATACTTCTCGCCGCGGCCGCTCCTGCTGAATGGCCAGAAGCAGGAAAGCTAACCGGCGGGCTCTGCCGCGTCTCCGTTCCTCGGCGGAGCCGGGGCGGCGTATCCTCGTCCTGTGCGAAGGGAAGGAGACTGAGCCCGGATACCTGCACTCGCTTCACGAGGAGGTACGTCCACTTGCCGTCCAGATCGTGATCGAGGGATACGGAGAGGATCCGAAAGCTCTCGTCGAGCGGGCCGTCGCACGGAAGCGAGAGATCGAACGAGAAGCCCGCCGGAGAGGTGATTCCGAGACCTCGCCTGACGAGATCTGGTGTGTATTCGACGTCGACGAGCACACCAGGCTGGCGGACGCCCGGCAGCAGGCGCGGGACAACGGCATCGAGCTCGCGGTGTCCAACCCGTCCTTCGAGCTCTGGGCGCTCCTCCACTTCCAGGACCAGACGGCCTATCTGGCCCGGGAGAAGGTCCGGAGCTTCCTCAAGAAACACCTCCCCGATTACAGAAAGTCGCTCCCCTTCGACCGCCTGCGGCCTGGCTACGAGGAAGCGGTGCGGCGGGCGGAGCATCTCGACCGCCGATGCGAGGAGAGGGGCTGTCCGGGAGACAACCCCTCGACCGGTGTCTACCGGTTGACGGAGCTCATCCGCAAGGAGGGACGCGAGTCGACCGAGCCCTCGATCCGCCAGATGCGCGGCTTCCTGCGAGGAATCGATACGACGGTCGAGCGGGACCCGGACCGGCTTTGACGCTGTGCGTCCCTCACACGTTCAGGTACTGCTTGAAGCGCTGGAAGAGGCGGTCCTGGTCCTCTTCGGTCCGGGTGGCGACGAAGATCGTGTCCTCTCCTTTCTCCCTTTCACCACCCGATCTCCTCCCGCGTCAACTCCGCGTCCGGCTGGACGGCGAAGGTGACGCGGTAGAGGGAGGTAGGTTCCAGCCGCTCCTCGATCGCGGTGCGCACCTCGTCCGCGGAGGGCGCCGGCTCGGCCCGGCGCGGCACGGCGATGAAGGCATCGAGGTCGAGTGACACCTTCTGGTCGCGCAGCTTGCGCCGGACATAGAGGAGGACGGGGTCCGGCGCGAGCCAGCGGCCTTCGAGGGAGCGGAGGGCCGACCAGAGACCGGGTCCCGCTGCGACCAGCATCTTCCCATCAGGATCGACGGCGAAGCCTTCCGGCTCTTCCAGCCGTGGGCCGGGCAGGCGGACGGTCAGGTGGGCTGGGAAGGGATCGTAGACGAGGTGGGAGAGCTCGTCCGGGGAATGGTCGGCTCCTTCCGCGACGAGGAGGACGGCCATCACCTGCTCCATGGCCTCGTGCAGCTGCTCGATCCTCGCGAGCTCGTCTTCGTTCAGCGGCTCGAGGTTCTCCCGGACCTCGTCGGCCAGGAGATCCTCGAAGAGGGTGCCCAGGCAGGCGTGGGCACGGCCGGGTCGTTTGTCCAGATAGCTCCAGAGAGCGCCGGCTTCCTTGAGATAGGTGGACACGTGGCCGCTCCAGGCTTCGAGCGTCTTCTCCACCTCGTCGCGCTGCGCCCTGGTGGCCCGCGCCGCGGGACCGGGGACGATCGCGAGCTCGGCGATTCCGTCCCGGATCTCGTAGGAGACGTCCAGGGAGGTGTCTCCGAAGAAGGCCCTCAGGCCCGCGGGCTCGGTGGCCAGGGCGGCGCGGGTGCCCCGGCTGATCTTGCCGAGCTGCTTTTCCCAGGCGAAGCGCTCGGCCGCGGGGTCCAGGGAGGCGAAGCGCTGGCCCCAGGGGTCCGAGCCCTCCTCCAGCTCCTGGCGCACCCGGGCGAGCCGCCGGACCAGCGCCGGGCTCTCCTTCTGATTCAGATCGGAGACCTCCACGGTGCTGGTGACCACGAAGGAGCCGTCCCGGAGGAAACGGAGGTCGAGGGTTTCGAGGACGGGGGGCTCGAAGCAGGCGGCGAGCCCCAGGACGAGGAGGAGGGCTCCGGCGCGGAGGAGGGATCGACGGAAAGGCATGACAGGAGATTCTGGCTCAGCTGATGAAGAACGTCTCCGACGAGTGCTGCGACCACTCGTCCGAGTCGTCGGCGCGGGGCGGCGGGGTCTCGCGGCGTCCCTTGGGCGGCTTGGGCTTCTTGAGGAGCTTGGGCGGCTTCAGGTGCTTCGCCGGCAGCGGCGAGTCGCCGTCGGTTGCCGCATCGGTGAAGAAGACGCAGGCGCCTGCGTGATCGCGGAGCCAACCGGCGCGCAACGTCCCCAGATGGCGGCCCGAGTAGGAATAGACCGAGCTGTCGTAGAGATAGCCCACGGGATATCCGGAGTACAGGAAGATGTGGACGTCGTCTTCGGTGTAGGCGACCGGCCTGCCCGAGCGATCGTAGAAGGTCATGGGCATGGGAGCCTCCTCCGAGCCGGAGAGTCGATGCATGCTGACTCGGTGATCTTCTCTATTCTGGCAGATTCTTCGCGGAGTGAGATATTCCATCCGCTCCAGCGCTCCCGCGCCAGGTCGTCGACCGCCACGGCCAGCCGGCGCGCCCCCGGCGGCACGGCGAGCGTGAGGGTATGGCTCCAACCCTGGCCGGGGTGCGCGATGCCGGGGACCATCTCGTGGTGGACCCGGGGCTCCTCCTCGTCTGCGAAGGCCCAGGAGATGCGGACCGGGCCCGGAGCGACCGGAGCGGAATCCTCGAACGCCGCCACGGTGAGGCCGAGGACGAGCCGGCCCTCGGAGACGCTCCGCGTGATCCCCAGGGGGAGCGTGCCTTCCGGGTGGCCCGCGGCGCTGAGCAGGAGGGTGCGGACCCGCGCCGCCGCGGCTTCCTCCGGGGTCGAGGAGCGCAGCCAGGCGCGGGTGCGCAGCCGTCTCCCGTTGCGCAGCCGCACCTCGACCGGCCGCGCGCGCCCCAGGTTCGGTTCCGGCGCCTGGAACCAGAGCTGCCAGCGTCCAGCCAGATCGTCCAGCACCGGGTCGAGGAGCGCCTCGAGACCCACGAGCTTGCCGGCCGTGGGGGCCGCCAGCGCGCGCAGGGGCGAGAGGTCCGGCTCGATCTGGAGCGCCACCGCGGCCTCCCAGCGGAACGGCGACGCAGCCGGCCTGTGGAAGACGGCCGGCGGAGGGACGCCGCTGCTGTGTTTGTTATTGGCGCCCGAGTGCTCGACCCGGAACTCGTCGATCTCGGGGTTGGGGTCCGCCGGAGCCATCTCCTCGGCCTCCCGCGTCTCGCGCAGCGGGAGCGGGACCGTGATCCAGCCGTAGGCGGCGAGCATGCGGGCGGTTTCCTGGAGCGCCGCGACCCGGCCGGATGCGGCCGGCTCCATCAAAGCCACCGAGCCCGTCTCCAGGGCCTTCTGCTCTTCCGGCGAGACCGCGAAGCCGTCGGCCACGAGAAAGAGGATGCGGGGTCCGGGCGGACGCGGTTCGGAGGCCCAGGCGATGAGCCGGTCGCATTGCCGCCGGAGGATTTCTGCGTCCGGGGCGGAGCGCTCTTTTACCCGATTGTCCGGACGCAGCCAGGCACGTCCAGCCAGATCGGAGAGCGCCTGGCGGATGCGGAGAGCCTCCCGGCTCGGGGCGAGCTCCGGATGCGGGCCGGGATCGGCCACCGTCACCTCGACCGTACCCAGGCGGACGAGTTGCTCCGCCCGTTTGGCCAGGGCGAGGGTCGCGTGGAACACGGTATCGGGCGGCGCCAGGGTCTCGTCGACGTAGACGGCGACGCTCCAGTCGGGGGGCGTTTCGCCGGACATCCGGGTGGCCGGCTGCAGGAGACCGTCCACGGTCACCAGCACGTCGCCCGGATCGAGGAAGAGCTGCCGCACGACCGAGAAGGACTCGGGGATCTCGACGATCAGCCCGACTTCCCGGACCTCCAGCTCCTCGGAAAACGTCCGGGATTCCCGCGGCCGGTTCTGCGGCGCTCCCTGGGCGAGGATCAGCCCGGCCGGGAGGACGGCCAGGGCGAGGAGGGCGGCCAGGCGCTGGCGCATGGCGCCACTTTAGGGCAAATGGCGTGCCGGGCCTGCACGCAGGCCACCAAGGACGACAAGGACCTCAGGGACGGCAAGGACACGCTTTGTCCCTGCTGTCCTTGCTGTCCTTGCTGTCCTTGTTACGGTACACCGTGTATGACCGAACGTACAGGGCTGGGGGGCCTACCGCTCCGGATTCACGATCCCGCCCATCCCCGTCCCTCGCGGGTCCGAGGCGGCCTCGACCCGGCCGTCGGCGCGGCGGCGGACGGCGTGGACCTTCGCCGTGAGGTCGTTCGCCTGGACCTGATGGCCGCGGCGCTCGAGATCGGCGCGGGTCTCGGGCGCGAGCGTGTCGGGCTCCACGTCCAGGCGGTCCGGCATCCACTGGTGGTGCAGGCGCGGCCGGTCGAGGGCAGTCTGCAGCGGATCGCCGTCGACGATCAAGTTGAGCAGGACCTCGATCGTGTTGGTGGGGATGCGCGAGCCGCCGCGCCCGCCAAGGGCAATGGCTTCGTCTCCCTTCCAGGCGATCGTCGGCGTCATCGAGGAGAGCATCCGCTTGCCCGGCGCCACGGCGTTCGCCTCCCCCTGGACCAGGCCGAACATGTTGGGCCGCCCCGGGGCGGTCGCGAAGTCGTCCATCTCGTTGTTGAGGAAGAAGCCCGCCTCGGGAACGTAAAGACCGCAGCCGAAGAGGCCGTTGAGCGTCGTGGTCAGAGCGACCAGGTTGCCGTCCTTGTCGATCGTGGAGAGATGGGTCGTCTCGCCGCTGCCGGCCGGGAGCGACACCTCCTCGGTCCCCGGCCAGGGACGGATCTTCGCCGACGGGGTCGCTTTCCGGGCGTCGATCTCGCGCGCCCGCCGGGCGATCCAGCCGCGGTCGAGGAGCTGCGCCGCGGTGGCTTTTGTGGTGGCGGGATCGCCGAGGAGGAAGCGGTCGGCGTAGGCGCGGCGGAAGGCCTCGGCCAGCAGATGGTCGCGCTCGGCGCCCCAGCGCGGCAGGTCCTTCCAGCCGAGCCGCTCGAGCTGGCCCAGGGTCTGGCCCAGGATGATGCCGCCCGAGGAGGGGAGAGGCATGGAGGCGAACTGCCAGCCGAACGCCTCCAGGCGGAGGGGCTCGCGCCACTCCGGCTTGTAGGAGGCGAGATCGGCCGCCGTGAGCACCCCGCCGTGGCGGCGCGCGGCGGCTTCGATCGCCTCGGCGGCCGGCCCGGCCGCGATGCCCGCGGGACCCTGCTCGGCATAGCGGGCGAGGGTCGCGGCCAGGGTAGGCAGGCGGATCACGTGGCCGACCGGCGGCGGCTGGCCGCCGGGATACCAGGTCTCGACCGTCTCGGGGAAGCGGAGGAGGATCTTGCGCGTCTCCTCGGCGCCGAGCAGGTCGTGCAGGTGGCGGTCGACGGGGAAGCCTTCCTCGGCCAGCTTGCGGGCGGGAGCCACCACGCGCTCCCAGGGAAGCCGGCCGAGCTTGCGGTGGAGCTCCCAGAGGCCGGCCGGGGAGCCGGGGACCCCCGCGGCCAGCGGACCCACCACCGACGCCCCCTGGACCGGGTTCCCCTTCTCGTCCAGGTACATGTCGCGCTTCGCCGCGGCCGGCGCGGTCTCGCGGAAGTCGAGGGCCAGCACCTGGTCGCCGGACTTGACCACGGCGAAGCCGCCGCCGCCCAGGTTGCCCGCTTCCGGATAGGTCACCGCCAGGGCGAGCGCCGTGGCGACCGCGGCGTCCACCGCGTTGCCGCCGGCGCGGAGGATCTCGAGCCCGGCCGCGGTGGCCAGGGCGTCGCCCGAGGCGACGGCACCGCCCGTGCCGACCGGGGCCGGCGGAGAGGCGGCGCGGAGGGGGAGGGGCAGCACGAGGGCCGCGGCCAGGAGGAAGGGCATGGGATCTCGCATGGGGCGAGGATACCGGATTCAAGTTCAATCTGGCTTCAGATCCGGATCCAGCACACGCAGGAGGCGCTCGCGGGCGCTTCCGGCGCGGGCGGCGAGGGTGGTCTCTCCGATCTCCTGATAGCGCGCCTCCGCCTGGCGCAGCAGGCCGGCGGCATCGCGCAGAGCTCCCCGGGCCTCGCGGACGGCGGCCTCGAGCTCCATCTGCTGCGCCTCGACGAGCAGGTCGCCCGTGCCGTCCGCCAGGCGGCGGGCTCCTTCGCGGAGGGCCTCCTCGGCTCCGGCCAGGTCTCCGGAACGCAGCCGCGCGGTGCCGAGGCTGGCCCAGGCGCGCGCCTCCAGGTCCCGCACCAGGGAGGCTTCGTGCTGCTCATCGAGCCCGCGGGCGGCGGCGAGGGCCAGAGAGGCGAGGTGGGCGGCCGCGCCGGCATCGGCTTCGGTCTCTTCCAGGGTGATGCTCCGGCGCAGCAGCTCCTCGCAGACGCCCCAGGTCCGGAAGCGCGAATCTGTCGCGACCCGCTCCGTCCGGGCGTCCGGAGGGTTGTCCGGCGACGGGGCGAGCAGCTCCGCGCAGAGGCCGGGAGCCGCGGCGCGCTCGCGGTCGAGGCGCTCCCGGGCCTCTCGCAGGCGGGCGAGCAGCGCCTCCTCCCAGGAGGGAGGAGGGGCGGAAGGTGGTTTCATCCTTCACGTATCCGCGTCGGTCGAACGGCTGGTCAGGTGGTCTCTCTTCCAGAGTGCCGGAGGAGAGACAAAAGCGGACTGGGGAGACCTCACCCCCTGGCCCCCTCTCCCATCGCACACCCCCCCAACCGGGAGAGGGGGAACCCCCACCCCTTGCTTTTCCTCGTTTTGGGCGGTGGCGCCCCCTCTCCCGGGGGAAGGGTGTGCGATGGGAGAGGGGGACGGGGGGTGAGGTCGGGCGGGGGAAGGCTTCAACCCCCGGCGGGTGCGGGCACGGCGCTGAAGCTGGGGTGCACCACCTGGCCGGCGTGGGTGAGCAGGCAGCCGGCGATCACCTCGTCCGTGGTGTCCACGGTCAGCTGGCCGTCCTTCGCGACGAGCTGCAGGAGCGACCAGACGTTGCGCGCGTAGAGCGCGCTCGCGTCGTGCGGCATGGTCGCCGCCAGGTTCGACGGTCCGAGGATGACCACGCCGCCGTGGACCACCTCCTGATCCGCCTGGGACAGCTCGCAGTTGCCCCCCTGCTCCACCGCCAGGTCGACCACGACCGAGCCGGGGCGCATGGCCTCGACCATCTGCCGGGTCACCAGCTTGGGCGCGGGCCGGCCGGGCACCAGCGCGGTGGTGATCACGGCGTCGGCCATGGACACGTGCTGCAGCACGATCTCGCGCTGCCGGCGCAGAAAGTCCTCGCCCATCTCGCGGGCGTAGCCGCCGGTCCCCTCGCCGCTCTCGGCGAGCGGCAGCTCGATGAAGCGGGCGCCCAGCGACTGCACCTGCTCCTTGACCGCCGGCCGGATGTCCGAGACCTCGACGATCGCGCCGAGCCGCCGCGCGGTGGCGATGGCCTGGAGCCCCGCCACGCCGGCGCCCATGATCACGAACCGCGCCGGCTTGACCGTGCCGGCGGCCGTCATCAGGAGAGGGCAGTATTTGGGCAGCTTGAGCGCCGCCAGCAGCACGGCCTTGTAGCCGCCGATGTTCGCCTGCGACGACAGGGCGTCCATGGGCTGCGCGCGGGTGATGCGCGGGATCAGCTCCATGGCGAGCGAGGAGACCCCCTGCCCGGCCAGCCCGCGGATCAGATCGGCTTCGCGATGGGGAGCCAGGAAGCCGACGAGCAGAGCGCCCCGCTCGAGACCGTCCGCCTCGCCGGGCTGCGGCGGCGTCACCTTGAGCACCGCTTCGGCGGCGCTCCAGCCCCGCGCCGCGTCGTCCTCCAGGCGGGCGCCGGCCGCCTCGTAGTCGGCGTCGGGGAAGTACGCGGCCACGCCCGCGCCGCGCTCGACGGTGACGTCGAGGCCGGCTTTCACCATCTTCTTCACGGTCTCGGGGGTGGCGGCCACGCGCGTTTCACCGGGCCGTTTCTCGCGGGGAATGTAGACGTTCGCCATCGATTAGCTCCTATCCCAGATCAGACAGATCGGACCGCTCGGACGGATCGGTCCGATCGAGGTGCAGGTCGTGCGCCGCGGGGGAGTGGGCGAAGTCGCAGTTCGCTCGCACGGGGTCTACGATCTCCTCCGGAGCGACCGGCTTGAGCAGCGACGCCACGATCGCGATGGTGAGGATCGCCAGCACGACGCCCAACGACCATTCGGTCGGGATGGGCACCCACTCGTGGAACAGCATCTTGGCGCCGACGAAGACGAGCACCAGCCCGAGACCGAACCCCAGGTAGTGGAACTTGTGCATGAGGCCGGCGAGCAGGAAGTAGAGCGCGCGCAGGCCGAGAATCGCGAAGATGTTCGAGGTGAAGACGATGAATGGGTCGCGGGTCACCCCGAAGACGGCCGGGATCGAGTCGACCGCGAACACCACGTCGGTGGCCTCCACCACCACCAGCACCAGCATCAGAGGAGTGGCCAGCAGGCGGCCGTTCTCGCGGACGAAGAAGTGCTTGCCGTGATAGTGGACGGTCAGCGGCACGAAGCGCCGGAAGAGGCGCAGGACCGGATTCTTCTCCGGATGGACCTCGGTCTCCTTCTGGACCAGGATCTTGATCCCGGTATAGATCAGGAAGGCGCCGAAGACCAGGATCAGCCACTCGAAGCGGACGAGCAGCGCGGTCCCCATGCCGATGAAGAGGCCGCGCGAGATCAGGGCGCCGAGGATGCCCCAGAACAAAATCCGGTGTTGGTGCTCCGCCGGCACGGCGAAGTAGTTGAAGATCACGATGAAGACGAAGATGTTGTCGAAGCTCAGGGAGCGCTCGATGATGTAGCCGGTGAGGAACTCGAGCCCCGGCTGTGCGCCCCCACGCCAGTAGATCCAGGCATTGAAGATCAGCGCGAGGACCGTCCAGAAGACGCTCCAGAAGACCGCCTCGCGCAGACCCACCCGGTGCTCCTTGCGGTTGAACACCCCCAGGTCGAGGGCCAGCAGGCCGAAGATGAGGGCGATGAAGGAGCCCCACTGCAGAGGGGTGCCGAGCGTTTCCATGGCGTGCGGAGTCTATCCGAAGCATGCCGGTGCCGGACGGCCGGCGGCAGGGGCGGAGCGAGGACGGAGCGCAACTGTCCGAGCCCGCAGGGTGAGCTCGTGAGCACCGCCCACAGCCCGGCCCTGCCGCCGGTCCGTCGGCGAGGCGTTCGGCGCCGGGAGAGGCCCCCCGCCCTGGCGGCGCGGGCGGGGGCGCCTGCGGGCTCCCTGCTATTTCTTGAGATGGCTGTTGACCAGCTTGGTCATCTCGAACATGCTGACGGCGTCCTTGCCGTCGAAGACCGGCTTGAGCTTGGCATCGGCGCGGATCGTCCGCTTGTCCTTTGGATCCTGGAGGTTGTTCGTCCGGATGTAGTCCCAGATGCGCTTGGTGACCTCGGTGCGCGGCTGGGGATCGGAACCGATCACCGCGGCGAGCGCGGCGTCCGGCTGGAGAGGCGCGCTGAAACCTCCCCCACCGGATGTCTTCTTGCTGGATGGCGCGGTCTTCTTGTCAGCCATGTGCTTTGCTCTCCTCTTCAAAGTTGGGATGGGACTGCTGCGAATCTCGACCCGGCTCCCCCCCGGTCAATCCTCTCACAGTTGCACAAGAGCCCGCCTCGCCGCAAGGGACTGGTTCACATCCGCCTCGTGCTAAGTTTCACAGCCATGGCTCGGCGCCCCCTGTTCATCACCTTCGAAGGTCTCGACGGCAGCGGCAAGTCGACCCATCTGCGGCGGGCTTCCGCCTGGCTGGAGGAGCGCTCGGTCCCTCACGTCGTGACCCACGAGCCGGGAGGCACCCCGCTCGGCGACGCCGTGCGCGCCATCTTCCTCGATTCCCGCTGGGGAGCGATGGACGGCACGGTGGAGCTCCTGCTGGTCTTCGCCAGCCGGCGCCAGCATCTGATCGAGGTGATCGAGCCGGAGCTGGCCGCCGGCCGGCACGTCCTGTGCGACCGCTTCACCGACTCGACCCGAGCTTATCAGGGGTATGGCCGCGGCGTCCCGCTCCCCCTGATCGAGCAGGCGGACCGGGTGGCGACCGGGGGGCGGTCGCCGGACCGCACGCTGCTGTTCGACCTCTCCGCCGAGGAGGCGCGTTCCCGCGGACACTCGCATTCGCGCCAGGTGCGGGGCGCCGCCGATCGTCTGGACGCCGAGGAGCTGGCCTTCTACGAACGGGTGCGCCGGGGCTTCCTCGAGCTGGCCCGGGCTGAGCCGGAGCGCTTCCGCACCCTCGACTCCTCGGGCAGCTCCGAAGCGACCCAGGAACGGGTGCGCGCCGAGCTCGCCCAGTGCTTCGGGCTGGAGGTGAGGGTGTGAGCTTCGCGGTGGCCCTGGATGCGGCCCGCCGCGGACGCCTCTATCCGTCGGTCATCCTCCACGGCCGGGATGCCGCGGCGCGCCAGGAGGCGGCGGTGACGCTCGCCCGCACCCTTCTCTGCGAGGCGCCGGCGGAGCGGCCGTGCGGCGTCTGCCGGCATTGCCGGCGGATCGGCTGGCCCGGCGACGGGGCGCCATTCCATCCGGACTACCAGGTGCTCGAGCGCGACCTGAAGACCGCCACCTCGGTCGAGGCCACGCGCGAGCTCCTGCGCACCGCCCAGGTCTCCCCGTTCGAGGCGCGCGGCCAGGTCTTCGTGATCGCCAACGCCGAGACGCTCTCCGGGGAAGCCGCGAACGCCCTGCTCAAGAACCTGGAGGAGCCGTACACCTCGGCCCCGCGCCACTTCCTGCTCCTCGCGCCCTCGACCCTCGACCTGCTGCCGACGCTGCGCAGCCGCTCGCTCGCCGTCTTCCTCGGCCCGGCGGAGCCGGTCGACAAGGCGTCGGTCGAGCCGCTGGCGCGCGCCTTCGCCGCCGCGGCCGCCTCCTGGGCGCGGACCGGCGCGGCCATCTACCTGCTGGCGGCGGCCGACGCCCTGTCCGGCGCCGGAGGGTGGGAGGACGCCCGCGCCGCGTTGCCCTGGGCCACGGCGGCGGCGGCGGTCGTCCGCTCCCTGGAGCTCGATCCGCAGGTCCCGCCTCCGGCGCGGCGGTCCCGCCTGGCCCTGGCCGAGGCGCTGCTCGGCGCCCCCGCCCTGCGCCTGCGGGCGGTGCCGGCCGAACGCATCCTCGAAGGTCTTGTGGCACGCCATCTGGCCTCTTGATATAATGAAAGGCTTAACGCCGTACAACTCGAGGAGGATGGGGCCATGAGCAGACCAGGAGTCGGATATGCAGTGCTGCCGGGCGCGAGGAGCCACGCGGGTGGCACGTCGTCTCCCATGGACCTGACCGCCGACCCGTGGGCCGGGCGGGATCCGCGGACCACAATCGTCGACCAGGCGGCGATGGACAGACGGTACGGGCCTCATTGGCGGGCGGGAGCTCCCGGCCCGCACTCCAACGTGTACGCGGACGGTCTGCGGGAGAGGTTCGCCCTCCGCAAGGCGGGGTGGCCCGTCCAGTACGGGGAATGGGACGGAATCCCCATCGGGCGCGAGATCAACGACGCGTATTACTCGATGGACTCCCGTGCGCTTCCACCCCCTCCCGATGATGATGCAGAGTGCGAGGCCCAGCTCGCCGAGGCCCGGCAGGCGCTCGCCGCGACCCAGCAGGCGCTCGATGTGTGCAGAGGACAGGTCACGGCGCTCACGACCGAAGTGGGAACGCTGAACGCCCGCGTGCAGGCGCTCAAGGAGATACCGGCGGACATCACGAAAACGGTCCAGGTGTTGAGGAATGCGGGCCAGATACTGGAGATCAAGACGGGCCTGAAAGCGGCGATCCGCCGGCTGGAACAGTGGATTCTCAAGAGAAGCACTCTCTGAGGAGGGTGGCGGCGCTCCATCTGTCTGCGATATAATGAAAGGCTTAACGCCGTACAACTCGAGCAGGAGGGGCGCATGAGCAGACCAGGAGTCGGATACGCGGTGGTACAGGGAACGATGAGCCATGCGGGTGACGCCCACGGATTCCCGCCAGTCCGCATGGACCTGACCGCCGATCCATGGGCCGGGCGGGACCCGCGTACCCCGATGGTCGACCAAGCGGCGATGGACAGACGATACGGGCCTCATCGGAGCGCGGGAGTTTCCGGCCCGCACCAAAACGTTTACGAGGACGCGCTGCGGGAGAGGTTCGCTCGCCGCAAGGCGACGTGGACCGTCAACTACGAGGAGTGGGACGGAATCCCCATCGGGATGGAAGTCAACGACGCGATGTTCTCGAAGGACAGCAAGGTGACGGCCCCCATAGTTGGCGGTGGTGGTGGTGAGTGCGAGGCCCAGCTCGCCGAGGCCCGGCGGGCGCTCACCGCGGCCCAGCAGGCGCTCGATGCGAGCAGGGGACAGGTCACGGCGCTCACGACCGAGGTGGGAACGCTGAACGCCCGCGTGCAGGCGCTCAAGGAAGTACCGGCGGACATCACCAAAACGGTCCAGGTGTTGAGGAATGCGGGCCCGATACTGGAGATCAAGACGGGCCTGAAAGCAGCGATCCGCCGGCTCGAACAGTTTATTCTCAAGAGGGGAACTCTCTGAGGAGGCCGGGCACATCTCCGAGGCTGTGGCGCGCCATCCGTCCCCAGGAGCACCTTACTCTCCTGGGGGCGCTCCCCCTGTGCTAAAATGCCAGTCCGTTTTTTGGAGAGCCCTTCGATGCGTCTGGCTCATCCGCAGGGACAAAGCGAAAAGGAGTCCGAACCCATGAAATACCTCAGTCACCGCACCTTCTCCGGCCTCATGGCCCTGGCTCTCTGCCTGGGCGTCCTGCTGCCGGCATGCGACGCCAAGGCGGAGGACGCGAAAGCCTCCGGAGGCGCGCAGGTGATCGCCACGGTCAACGGCCAACCCATCACCGAGGCCCAGGTGCGCGAAAAGGGCGCCGCCCAGTTCAAGCAGCTCGATCGCGATTACGAGCAGAACAAGTACCAGCTTCTCCAGGGGCAGCTGGAGCAGCTGATCCAGGACCGTCTGCTCGACGCCGAGGCCGCGGCCAAGGGCGTCAGCAAGGACCAGCTCCTCGCCGACATCAAGGCGGCCGAGGTGACCGATGCCGCCATCGACGCCTTCTACGAGGAGAACAAGGCGCGGATCCCGCAGCCCAAGGAGCAGGTCGGGCCGCAGATTCGTCAGTATCTGCAGCAGCGCGGGCAGTTCGAGGCACGCGAGAAGTTCTTCAGCGACCTGAAGGCCAAGTACAAGGTCGAGATGAAGCTCGAGCCGCTGCGCACCGAGGTCGCTGCGACCGGTCCGGCCAAGGGTCCGGAGAGCGCGCCGGTGACCATCGTCGAGTTCTCCGATTTCCAGTGTCCGTTCTGCGCCCGCCTCATTCCGACCCTGGACCAGGTGAAGGCGAAGTACGGCGACAAGGTGCGGGTGGTCTTCCGCCAGTTCCCCCTGGCCATGCACGCGCAGGCGCAGAAGGCCGCCGAGGCCTCGCTGTGCGCCAATGAGCAGGGCAAGTTCTGGGAGCTGCACGACGCCATGTTCAAGAACCAGCAGCAGCTGGCCGTCGAGAACCTGAAGGCCAAGGCCGCGGAGCTGGGTCTGAACGCCGACTCCTTCAACTCCTGCCTCGACTCCGGGAAGTTCCAGGCCAAGGTGGCCGAGGACATGGAGGCGGGCACGGCCGCGGGAGTCAGCGGCACGCCGGCGCTGTTCATCAACGGCCGCTTCATCAACGGCGCGGTGCCGCTCGAGCAGATCACCGAGGTGATCGACGACGAGCTGCACCGCAAGGGCGCCTGATCCGCGCGCCCACGCATCGAGGTCTCCTGAAGGGGGGCGGCGCAAGCCGCCCTTTTCGTTGCTACCCCCGCCCGGCCACGTTCAGCGGGAAGCCATATTCCAGCCGCAGCCGCCGGAAGGTGTCGCCGCCGGCCGCGTTCCGAGGGCGCAGGTGGGGGAGGAGGAGGCTCCGTGCGCCAGGTAGAACGCGCACGTCGCAGGCGCCAGCGTCGCGGGCGGCGGCGAGCAGCTTCCGCAGCGCCGCCTCCCCGTCGTTGACTCCCGCCACCAGCAGGCAGAGCACGCGCACGACGATCCCCTCGGCCGCGAGCCGGGCCACCGCCTCCAGCCGCTTTCTCGGAGGCGCACCGTCCGGCTCCAGCTTCCAGGCGAGGACCGCGTCGGCCGTGGGCACCATCAGGTCCACCGTCACCGAAGAGCGGCGGTCGAGGCTCGCGAGCAGCGGGATCTCGCCCGTGATCTCCGGCGAGCGGGTGACGACCGCGATCTCCAACTCCTCGAATCCTTCGAGGACCGTGAGCGGCGAGTGCCCGGCCGGCTCATACGGGGCGGCCGGCGTGCCCAGGGTGACGGGACCTCCACGCAACGCCGCCCGGCGGAGCCGCGCCTCCGGGGAGCTTCCCGGCAGGCGCAGGCGGAATTTCACGTCTAATGGTGCGGGAACCTCGACAGGGGAGGAGGAGAAGGGGAGGAAAAGGGGGACCGCGGCTTTCAGGATCATCTTGCGCCTTTTTTACGCCTGTTCCGCCCTCCTGTCAAGAGGTCGGATACAATCCACCGCCGATGCCCGAGCTGCCCGAGATCGAGGTCCTGCGCCGGAGCCTGGAGCCTCACCTGACCGGCGACCGGATCGAGCGCGTCGAGGTGAGCAACGCCGCCCTGCGCGAGCCGGTCGACCGGGCGGCGCTGGCGCG
>Ga0134123_10001097_pt1 | contig 17762 bp, 18 predicted proteins | sample KB303_FD_96460 | JGI IMG/M metagenome (GOLD analysis project Ga0134123, IMG submission 96460) | Terrestrial soil microbial communities without Nitrogen fertilizer from Kellogg Biological Station, Michigan, USA - KB3-0-3 | ecosystem: Environmental > Terrestrial > Soil > Unclassified ...
AACTTGTCCATCGGGGTGCAATCATGCAATCACGCGACCGCCTGGTGGTAGCCCTCGATGTGTCGAAACGCGAAGACGTGCTCCGGCTCGTCGACGCGCTGCACGGCGTGGCCGGGATGTTCAAGCTCGGGTTGCAGGCGTTCATCGCGAACGGTCCGTCGATCGTGCGCGAGGTCGTCTCGCGCGGCGAGCGGGTGTTCCTCGACCTGAAGATTCACGACATCCCGAACACCGCCCGCAACGCCGTCGCCGAGGCGGCTGCGCTCGGGGCGTCGATCGCGACCGTGCACGCGGCGGGCGGCGAGGCGATGCTGCGCGCCTGCGCGCACGACTCGCTGCTCGTGCTCGCGGTCACGATGCTGACGAGCCTCGACGACGCGGAGCTGCAGCGCATCGGCATGTCCGGCTCGGCGGTGGAGAACGCGGTGCGGCTCGCGCAGCTCGCGAAGAGCGCCGGCCTGCGGGGCGTCGTCGCGTCGCCGCACGAGATCGCGCCGATTCGCGATGCCTGCGGCAGCGGCTTCGTGATCCTCACCCCCGGCATTCGTCCCGGCGGCTCGGACGCGGGCGACCAGCGGCGGACGATGACGCCGCGCGAAGCGATCGAGGCGGGCGCGGATTACCTCGTGGTGGGCCGGCCCATCACGAATGCGGCCGACCCGAGGTCGGCCGCATCGAGGATTTTGGAGGAAATGTCATCCTGAGCCGCGAAGACGGCGAAGGATCCCCTGAATCAGGGGATCCCTCGCTGCGCTCGGAATGACACTCAACGCACCGCGCGGCGGCGCGGGATGCTGCAGTTGTTCGGAGAGCCGGGGAAGAAGAGGCGCTTGAACGCGAACTGCCGGCGCTGGCCGTGCGCGTCGGTGGCGATGGCGCGCAGCAGGTGATCGCCGCGCGCGGTCGAGTCCAGGTTGACGTTGAGGACGCGCCAGTTGACGACCGGCGTCGTCGACGAGACGTCGGTGCGCACCGGGCCGCCGACGATCGCCGTGCCGAGGGACGTGTTGTCCAGGAACAGCTCCACGTTCACGATCTTCTGCGTCCCGGTGACCCAGCCATGGATCTCCGTCCCGCCGCAGATGAGGAACGTCGGGCTGTCGAGCTCGATGCGGCCGGTGGCGGCATTGCACGCCCCCCACTCCTGCACGCCGCTCTCCTCGCCGACCACGTAGACGAACGCGCCGACGGCGAGGGGGTTGTACTTCACCTCGTCCTCCAGCGTCGCCGTCACGTCTTCGTAGATGCGCTCCACCGAGCCCTCGAACTGATCGACCGTGAAGTCGAAGACGTCGAACGCGATCGTGCGCGCGGGATCGAGCGTCAGCGGATCGATCTCCTCGATCAGCGTGATCAGGCGCGCGTTCGTGTCGTCATAGAACGCCTGCGGATGGAAGCGGATGGCGTTGGCGCGCTCGATCTCGAGGTAGCTCGGGATGGTGATGACTCGCGTGAGCTGCGTCGTGGCGAAAAGAGGATCGAAGCGATGGATGCTGATGACCCGGTCGGTCCCGACGCCGATGAAGTCCGTGCCGTTGCTGATCAGCCACTTGCCGGTGATGGTCTCGTTCCGGACGATGCGGACCGGCACGGCGGGATTGGAGACGTTGTAGATGCTGAGCGCCCCGTCGCCGAGGACGATCAGGAAGCCGAAGTTGAACGAGATGTCGTTGAAGCCGATCACTTCCGCGCGCGGCGCGACGATGGTGCCGGCGAGCGTGGGAGAGGCGGGGTTGGTGATGTTGAAGAGGTCGACCTGCGTGCTGCAGGGCAGCGACAGGTTCGGGAGCGGGTAACAGGGCAGGTCGTAGAGCGGATAGAGCCCGGCCAGCTTCGTCCCGTTCACGGCGAGGCGGCGGTAGTGGAACCCGGCGCGGCTCGCGACCAGGAGCGGGGCATTGCCGCCCGCGCGCACGTTCCGCATGTCGAAGACTTCGAGCCCGGCCTCGCTGCTGACGTAGAGGTAGCCGTTGCCGAACGCGACGCCGCCGTTCGCCTCCCGCCCCTCGAGCGAGTTCATGGGGTCGACGCGCACGACCTGGAGATCGCCGACGTCGTTGATGGTGTACGTCGTCATGATGTTGCCGCGGAGAGCGTGCACGAGCGTTCCGTTGCGGAACACGCCATGCGGCGACAGGTCGAAATCCTGCGACGGTGTCTGCGACGCCGGCGTGGAGTCGACGAGCGACAGCGGACACTCTGCCCGGAAGTGATCCGCCGAGAGTATCGGAGCGCAGACGACGAAGATGAAGAGCAGAGCGACCCGTGACCAAACGCGCATATAGCCTCCCAAACCACACCCATCGACGCCCGGGTTGCGGCCGGACGTCTCACTCCAAAGAGCCGATCGAGTCTCGTCTGACCGCTAAGTGTGTCTCAGATCAGGGTTTTTTTGCAATATCATGGTGGCCCGGCTGTTGAGGGTGGTGAGTGTAACGGTATGCTCGACGGTCATGTGCTGGTGCTGAACCGCGTGTTCCAGGCAGTGCAGATCACGTCGGTGCGTCGCGCGCTGACGCTTCTGTACAAGGGACAGGTGCGCGCCGTCGACTCCGACTACCGGACGTACGATTTCGAGAACTGGGCGGACATCCCGGTGCAGCCGGACGATCACTACGTCCGCACGCCGAGCCGCAACATCCTGATTCCGCATGTGGTGCAGCTGCTGGTCTTCGACCGCCTGCCGCGGCAGGAGGTGAAGTTCTCGCGGGGCAATATCTATCTGCGCGACCAGAACCGCTGCCAGTACTGCGGCCGCAAGTTCCCGTCGTCGGAGCTCTCGCTCGACCATGTCGTCCCGATCTCGCGCGGCGGCAAGTCGACCTGGGAGAACGTCGTCTGCGCCTGCCTGCCGTGCAACGTGCGCAAGGGCAACAAGCTCCTCAGCGAGTCCGACATCCGCCTCATCCGCCACCCCCAGCGCCCCAAATGGCACCCTCTGCACCGGCTGCAGGGACGGACGTATCCGGAGATCTGGAAGAACTTTCTGGATGAGGCATATTGGAATGTGGAACTGAAGTCTTAGCGAGAGCCGAAGGTGATTGCTTATGAACGGGCGCGCAGGCGCCCGTTCATGCTTTGGGCGCACCGGCCAGGAATGCAGAGCGCAGAACGCAGAACGAAGAATTGAGAAAGCACGCCCGGGTTGTTTTCTCCGTTCTTCGCTCTGCGTTCTGCGTTCTGCGTTCAAGCTTTTGACTCTCAGTCGAGACCGGTGGGTCCACATCTTGCTAAGACCCCCGTCAGGTATGACGTTGGTCAATTCGCTCTGCGCTGAAATCAGCGTGTTTCAGGGGGTTGGGGAGTCGACGGGGATCATCGTCGAGCGGTCGGCGATCCGCGGGAAGCATGGGCTGTGCAAGAGCATGCGCGATCTGGCGATCAAGTCGCGGGTGCTGGGCGACGGCTATTACTACATCCCCATCGATCTGTGGCCGAAGGCGAAGGAGCCGGTGGTCGTGAGCAAGCATGACTGGACCGTGATCAGCTCCATCCCGCGCACCTCGCGGGCCGCGAAAAAACGCGCGAGGAAGTAATCTCAGCAGTGGTATGCCCTATGCAATCGGGGCACTGCATGAAACGAATTCTCATCGCCGTCGCGATCGCCGCTTTCGCGGTCCCCTCGTTTGCGCAGAACGAAGAAGGCGGCCCGGTCTCGCCCTCCATCCAGAACAACCCCACCGGCTTCACCGCCGCCTACGTGATCGAGCCGTCGAGCGGGCGGGTGCTCTTCGAGCAGAACGCGCATACGCCGCTGCCCACCGCGTCGATGGCCAAGATGATGACGCTGCTCATCGCCATGGACGAGATCCAGAACGGGAACCTCCACTACGACACGCCCGTGACGATCTCGGCGCGTGCGAGCAAGATGGGCGGGTCGCAGATCTATCTCCGCGCCGGCTCGGTCTGGTCGGTGAAGAACCTGCTCATCGCTACGATGGTCCATTCCGCGAATGATGTTGTCGAGGCGCTGGTCGAGAAGATCGGTGGCTCCGCCGAGTCGTTCGCCGATCTCATGAACGCCAGGGCCCAGGACCTCGGGCTGAAGGAATCGCGTTTCTACGACCCGCACGGCCTGCCGGCGAAAGACCCGTCGCGCAACAACGTCATGAGCGCGCACGATCTCGCGATCGTCGGGCAGGAGCTGATGAAGCACCCCTTCATGCGCTCGCTCGCGGTGATTCCGGAGATGGAGTTCCGCAACGGCACGCTCGCGCGGATCTACAACCCGAACCGCCTGCTGCGCTTCTACGAAGGCGCGACCGGCATCAAGACCGGCTTCTCCGGCCCCGCCGGCTTCTGCGTCACCGCCTCCGCGAAGCGCAACGGCATGGAGCTCGTCGCCGTGGTGATGGGCGCGAAGACGTCGCGCGGCCCCGAGAGCTCGTTCGAGATCGCCGGCCGCCTGATGAACCAGGCGTTTGTGAACTACAAGATGGTGACGCCGGTGAAGCAGGGCACGGTCGTCGCGCAGGCGTCGGTGAACGACGGCCGCTCGAAGTCCGTCCCGGTGATGGCCGGCTCCGACGTGAAGGCGCTCGTGAAGCGCGGCGAGGAGAAAGGCGTGCGCGTCGCCTTCAGCGGCGGCGCCGTCACCGCCCCCGTCAAACGCGGCCAGCGCATCGGCACCATCGTCGTCCAGCGCGGCAACGAAACCCTCGCCAAAGTCCCCGCCGTCGCGGCCCAGGACGTCGCCAAGGAGCCGTGGTGGAAGTCGTTTTTGCCGTTCTGATGGGGTGATTGGTGATTGGTGATTAGTGGTTGGTTGTTCGAACTACCAACTACCAACCACCAACCACCAACTACCAATCACGACTCGAAGACGACACGCCTCCCCTCAATCCGCCACCTCCTCGTAGCCAGCAAAATCAGCGCCTCCACATACGCCCCATGCTCCTCCTCCAGGATGCGCGCGGACAGCGAGGCGGGGTCGTCGGTGTCGAGGACGGGGACGGTGCGCTGGACGAGGATGGGGCCGGCGTCGAGGTGTTCGTCGACGAGGTGGACGGTACAGCCGGAGACTTTGACGCCGTGGGCGATGGCCTGGGCCTGGGCGTCGACGCCGGGGAAGGCGGGGAGGAGGGAGGGGTGGATGTTGACGATGCGGTTGCGCCAGCGCTCGATGAAGGACGCGCTGAGGAGGCGCATGTAGCCGGCGAGGGCGATGTAGTCGGGTCGTGCGGCGTCGAGGACGCGCAGCACCTCGGCTTCGTGGGCGGCGCGATTGGGAAACGCCTTGTGATCGATCGCCTGTGCGTCGTAGCCGTGCTCGCGCGCGCGCTGGATGCCGGGGGCGTCCGGGCGGTTCGAGATCACGCAGACGATCTCCGCCGGCAGCTCGCCGGCTTTCACGGCTTCATGGATGGCCTGGAAATTCGAGCCGCGGCCCGAAAGAAGAACCGCGAGACGCATTACTCAATCCACGATGCGAAGCCGGTCGGCGGGACGTCGTACTGCACGCGCCCATTGCCTCGCACGACGTTGCCGATGAAGTAGTACGGCTGTCCGATCTGCGTGAAGTGTTTCGCCACGCGATCGACTTTGTCCGGCGCGAGCATCAGGACCATGCCGATGCCCATGTTGAAGACGCGCAGCATCTCCTCGCGGTCGACGTTGCCCTTCTCGTACAGGAACCGGAAGACCGGCAGCACTGGCCACGAGCCGAGCTTGATGTGCGCGTCGAGCGTGTCGGGGAGCACGCGCGGCACGTTGTCGGTGAGGCCGCCGCCGGTGATGTGCGCGAGCGCGTGGATGGCGCGCTCCTCGACGAGCGGCAGGAGCGGCTTGAGATATGACAGATGCGGCTGCAGCAGCACCTCGCCGGCCTTGCCGAGGCCGGGGATGATGGACTGCTCGTCGTAGCCGAGCTTGTCGAAGAGGATGCGGCGCGCGAGGGAGTAGCCGTTGGTATGCAGGCCGGCGGAGGGGAGCCCGAGGAGGATGTCGCCCTCGCGCACGGCCTTTCCGTCGATGAGGTTCTTCGCGTCGACCACGCCGAGGATGAAACCGGCGACGTCGTAGTCATCGTCGCCGTAGAAGCCGGGCATCTCCGCGGTCTCGCCGCCGATGAGCGCGCAGCCGTTCTCGCGGCACGCGCGCGCCATCCCGCGGATCACGTCCGTCATCACCGGCGGGCGCAGCTTGCCGGTGGCGTAGTAGTCGAGGAAGAACAGCGGACGCGCGCCCTGCACGAGGATGTCGTTGACGCAGTGCGAGACGAGGTCGTAGCCGACGGTGTCGTGGATCTTCATCGCCTGGGCGACGCGCAGCTTCGTACCCACGCCGTCCGTGGATGAGACGAGGATCGGCGCCTCGATTCCCTCGAACGTCCCGCGAAAGAGCCCGCCGAACGAGCCGATGTCCGACATCACGCCCGGCGTGTAGGTATCGCGCACGATGCGCTTCACCTCCCGCAGCGCCTCGTCCTGCGCGTCGATGTCGACGCCCGACTCGCGATACGTGGTCCTGTCGGTCACGGCGGGCGAGTCTATCAAACGGGGGGATAGGTGCTGAGTGCTGGGTGCTGGGTGCTGGGAGTGTCATGTGTTGCGTTGTATGAACCGCAGCACTCAGCACTCAGCACCCAGCACCCGGCACTACAATGCGCGCCGTGGCCCAGGCCCTACTCATCACGACCTTGCTGACCATCGCCGGCCTCCTCGTCACGATCGTCATGGGATTTCAGGCGACGCCGGCGCATGCGGCGGATCACATCGTGGTCGCGATCGTGACGGTCGTGATCGGGTTGTTCTCGCAGTCGATGACGATGTTCTTCTTCATCGGGACCGGCAAGGAGCTGAAGGAGAAGTCGAACATGGACGCGGACGTGCTGCGGCGCACGAAGGCGTTCAAGTCGAAGGTCTTTCCGACGGCGATGTATGCGATGGCCGTCATCATGGTCACCTTCATCATGGGCGGCGGCGTGGGGTCGGGGAAGACGCCGCGCTGGCTGCACGACGCGCTGGCGGCGGCGTCACTGCTGATGTACCTGCGCGCGTACTGGGTGCAGATTCAGGCCATGCACGAGAACGCGTCGCTCATGGAGCGTTACCTGCGCGACGAATGACGCCGATCGACGCGAGCGCGGCCAGGTACTCCTCCACGTCCTTCAGCTCGACGGGCTCGTAGATCGCGGAGAGCGCGTCGCGGATCTCGGCCGGCGTGCGCCGTCCGTCGACGAGGTTCAGCGCTTCGTAGCGGTACTCTTCGCTGAGCGCGAGCTTCTTCGCGGTGCCGAAGTGGTCGGTGAAGTAGTCGTAGCCGAAGGCGCCCATGGTGCCTTTGATGGCGGGGTTGCGTTCGTAGGCGCCTTTCAGTGATTGGGGGTTAGTGGCTGGTGGGTGGAAGAAGCGGGGGACGGATTCCTTCATCTGCTGTTCGTACCACTCGGCGAACTTCATGGCGTTTGCGTCTCGTTTGCGCATGGCGGCGGCGCGGCGTTCGAGGGCGAAGGGCTCGAGCATCGCGGTGAGCATGGGCGCGTCGTCCGGCGTGATCGTCGCGAGGACGTAGCCGCTGGCGGCGGCGATGAAGCCGGCGCGGGCGAGTTTGGTGGAGTCGATGTTCGCCGGCACGTCCATGTTCGTGTGGATGTAGCGGTCGGGCCAGTCGTTGAGATAGATGGCGGGGATGCCCCACGAGCTGTCGCTGTAGACCTGATGATCGCTGCCCTGCGAGAACGGCGACATCATCGCCAGCAGCGCTTCCTTCCCGCCGTCGGGCGCGACCAGGGGCCAGCGGGCGGTGCCGGTGGAGGCGAAGCGCGCGCTCTGGTCGTTGACCAGCTGGCCGAGGGACTCGGCGATGTCGTAGATGAACGACGGCTGGCTCGCGGGACCGCGGGTGACATGGAAGATCGCCTTCGTCTCCGGACCGCCGCCGACCATATCGAGATGGATCGCGGCTTTGATGCGCGCGGCGATCCCGGGTCGGCCGTTGAGCAGCGCCAGCGTGCCCTCGACCTCCGGCGGGAAGACGAAGCGGATCGTGCGGCGGGGCGGCGCGAGGCGTTTCTCGGCCACGAGCTTCGACAGCGTGCGCGCGACCTCGAGGATCGTCGCGCAGCCGCTGGCGTTGTCGTTCGCGCCGGGGCGCGGGTGGTCGAGATGGCAGCTGAAGACGATCTCCTGCTCGCGCAGCTCCGCCCCCGGCATCGTCGCCGTCACGAGCTCGTATGCGCCCGGCTCCTGCCCCGCGCGGACGACGGCATGCATGCGGACGGTCTCGTTCCTCGCGAGCCGCTGCTGCAACGCGCGCGCGGTTTTGAGCGAGACCATGAACGCGAACGTCTTCACCGGCGTGAAGGTCTCGAGATGTCCCCAGCGGATGAGGTTCTCGTTCTCGCCGTACCACGCGGTGCGCTGGTTCTGCGCGTAGCTGACGATGCCCGCGGCGCCGAAGCGCTGCACCGCCAGCGCGGCGACCGGTCCGGGCTGCGCGGCGGCGAGGACCAGCTTTCCCTTCACGTCCCGGTTCGCATAGTCGGCCTCCGACGTGCCCTGCCCGACGTCGATCAGCTCCGCGGTGACGTCGGCGCTCCAGCTGTCCTGCGCGAGCGTGATCGGCGCCGCGTCCCAGCTCGCGAGCCGCGTGACGCGCTCCCCGTTCGCGCCGACTTCCCACAGCTCCGCGAATTCGGCGTTCCAGGCCGGCCGCGAGCGCTGCGTGCCGTAGAAGATCTTCCCGTCCGCCGGCAGCGCCTCGATATGCGCGTCGCCGAGCCCGTAGCCCTTCAACTCCGCCACGATCTGCTCCGTTGCCGCGTGATACCCGCGCGACCCCCGCATCCGATGATGCCGCGAGAACCCTTCGAGGTTGCGCTTCGCCGACTCGCCGGAGACCTCGGTCGCCAGCGCGGCTATGGTCTTGTCGTCGATGAACGGCAGGGTTTGGGCGCTCGCGTTCGCGGTCAGGAGGAGCAGCGTGAGTGCGAGTCTCATAGTCTCAGAGTCTCATAGTCTCATAGGGGTTTTTGCCAGGAGACTCGGAGACCAGGAGACTACGCCCGATAAAGCGCCGCCCCCCAATGCAACCCCGACCCGAGCGCGGTAAAGCACACCAGCATCCCCGGCCGGATGACGTCGTCCTCGACGCATTCGTGGAAGAGGATCGGGAGGGTGGCGGAGGTGGTGTTGCCGTAGCGCTCGATGTTGTGGGGGACTTTTTCCGGCGGGAGGGCGAGCTGTTTCGTCACGGCTTCGACGATGCGGAGGTTGGCCTGATGGATCAGCAGCACGTCGATGTCCTCGACGTCCACGCCCGCGGTTTTGCACACCACGCGCACGGCCTCGGGCATGCGCGAGACGGCCTGCTTGAACACCTCGCGGCCTTCCATGTAGGGAATGAGATCGCCGGTCTCGATCTGGCCGGACGTGACCCACGGACGCTGGCGCGAGCCGCCCTTCATGTACAGCGCTTCCATGTTCGAGCCGTTGGTGAAGAGGCGCGAGCTGATGAGCCCGCGGTCGCCGTTTTCCTGTCCCTCGATCACCACCGCCCCGGCGCCGTCGCCGAACAGCACGGTGCGGTCGCGGTAGCGCGTGTTGAACTCGTACTCCTCGGGCGTGATCTCGCGGTTCTCGCCGAGCGTGATCTGCCAGCCGCGCTGCCAGGGCATGAGCGGCGTGTGCACGTCCGCGCCGACGAGGAGGAGGCGGTGATACTTGCCGCTCCGGATCAGCGAATCGGCGAGGTCGAGGCCGTAGAGGAAGCCGGAGCACTGCTGGCGGATGTCGAAGGTCGGGATCTCGCCGAAGCCCATCTTCGCCTGCAGCACCGGGCCGTTGCCGGGGAAGTAGAAGTCGGGCGTCATGGTGGCGAAGATCACCGCGTCGATGTCGCCGGTGGTCTTCTCCGCCGCCGCGAGCGCGTTCCGCGCCGCGATCATCCCCAGCTCCGCCGATCCCTCGCCTTCATCCGCGTAGCGGCGCTCGACGACGCCGCTGCGCGTGCGGATCCACTCGTCGGTGGTATCCATGATTTTCGACAGCACGTCGTTCGTCACGACGTTCTTCGGAATGCCGATGCCGGTGCCGGTGATGACGGATTTCATGGACGGCGCGACATCATGCATCGTGCTTCGCGGTGAGCGCAAGAAGGTCGTCGGAGGAGAAGACGTACTTGCGTCCGCAGAACTGGCAGACGACTTCGGTGCCGCCTTCGTCGATGAGCTCGCGGATCTCGTCCTCGCCGAGGAGCGTGACCGGAGCGAGCGCGCGCTCGCGGTTGCACTGGCAGGTGTAGCTCACCGGGACGGTGTGGCCGGCGTCGATCTGTTTGTAATCCATGCCCTGCAGCACCGTTGCGACGACGTCTTCGATCGGCAGTTTCTCGAGGAGCGTGCTGAGCGGCGGCGCGTCTTTGATGCGGCGCTCGAGCGCGGCGATCGACTCCTCGGCGGCATGCGGGAACGCCTGGATGATGATGCCGCCCGCCGCGGCCACTCCGTCGCGGCGATTCAGCACGCCGAGGAGCACCGCCGAGGCGATCTGCTCCGAGCGCATCAGATAGCGCGTGATGTCGGTCGCGATGCCGGTGCCGCCGAGGAGCAGCTGCGACGTGTACGGCTTCCCCGCGGGCGGCGTGCCGCGCACCACCGTGAGCTTGCCGTTGCCGATCGCGGCCTCGACGTCCAGCACCGGGTCGTCGGGGACGGGATTCGCGACGAACCCGCGCACCGCCCCGACGGCCGTCGCGTCGGCGATGACGAGGCCGAGCGGCCCGTTGCCCTCGAAGCGCAGCGTGACGTACTGATTGCGCACGTCCTTGTCGAGGAGGCGGGCGAGGAGCAGCGAGCCCGTCATCGCGCGCCCGAGCGCGTCCGCGGCGACGGGGGCGAGATCGAGGATCTCTCGCGCCGTCTCGGCGGCGGTCGTCGTCTGCGCGGCGATCACGCGGAAGTCGCCGCTGCCCGCCATTCCCTGGATGATGCGGTCGTCGTTCTCGGCCATGGGGGAGCAAAAACCGAAAGGCGCGTGAATTGCTTCCGTCCGCCAGTATGAGAAAAGCAATCATCGTCGTCCTGGCATCGAGTCTCGTCCTGGCGTGCGAAGGCAAGATCGAGCCGAGCGCGGAAACGCAGACCGCGACCGCGGAAGCGAAACAGAATGCGAAGGAAGCCGCGCAGAAGGTGAAGGAAGGCGCCCAGGAAGTCGGACAGCAGATCAAGCAAGGCGCGGAGGAAGTCGGCAAATCCGAGGCCGCGAAGCGCGTCGCCGCCGGCGCCCGCGAAGCCGGCGAAGGCCTCAAACAGGGTGCCGGCGAAGCCGTCGAGAAGGCCGGCGAAGCGCTGACCGAGAAAGGCCGCGAGCTGCAGAACGACGCGAAAAAGAAACCCGCGCCGCCGGCGACCACGAGCACGCATTGATGCGGCGGTTGCGCGGTCGCGCGGTCACGCAGTCACGCGGTGGGGTGCCGCGCGACCGCGCAACCGCGGATACAATCCCCCCGACGAAAGGAGAACCCCATGGTCACCTTTGGACGAACCTCCGTCGCCGACAAGACCCGCACGCTCCAGGTCGGAGATCAGGCTCCCGACTTCGAGCTTCCGGGGCATCGCGGCGGCGAGCGGTTCAAGCTCAGCGACTCCCGCGGCAAGAAGAACGTCGTCCTCGTGTTCTACCCCCTCGACTGGACTCCCGTCTGAACGGTTCAGATGCCGTCGTACGAGGCCGAGATGGCCGACTTCGAACGGTATGATGCCCAGGTCGTGGGCATTTCGGTCGACTCCGTCCCCAGCCACATCGCCTTCGCAAAATCCATCGGCGGAATCCAGCAGTACCCGCTGCTCGCCGACTTCCATCCGAAAGGCGATGTCTCCCAGAAATACGGCGTTTACATCGATGCCAGGGGCCACTGCGAGCGCGCCATCGTCCTCGTCGACAAGGAGGGCGTCGTCCGCTACATCGACGTCCACAATATCGGCGAGGCGCCGGAGAATGCGCAGTTGCTGGAGGTGTTGAGGGAGTTGTGATTTCGGTCGCGCGGTCACGCGGTCTCGCAGCAGAGGCCGTTGTGCCGCGTGACCGCGTGACCGCGTGACCATGCTATCCATCGCCCGCCGCTGCATCCCATTCACCCCCTTCGAGAAGGACCTGGCCACCGCGGTCGTCACGCTCGTGTCGGCGGCGGGGGTGTACGGGGCGGATCAGGAGCCGTTTCCGGCCGAGGATCCGGGGGACGTGACGTATCGCGTGATTCCGGGGGTGGCGGATGCGGTGTCGCTGCGGATCGCGCATCATCACTACGATCACAGCGAAGCCGACGGCGATCCGAATATCGTCTTTCCGATCGACACCCTGCGCGAGCTCGCGGCGGAGGGCGTCATCGCCGGGGTGAACGACCATCACTACAGCTACGGCTTCACGACGCGGCTGAAAGAGCTGTACGAGAAGACGTTCCCCGAGATCGCGGACAAGGTCGAGCGCTCGAAGACGAAGCTCGTGCTGCTGACGGCGGGCTGTCCCGAGACCTGCCATCGCTCGGTCGGCAACCTCGCGCGCGAGATCGAGTCGCGCGGCGTGCCGACGCTCATCCTCAGCGCCTCGCCCGCGGCGACCGAGTCCGTCCGCCCGCCGCGCGCCATGACGTTCGAAGGCTCGGAGATCGGCCGCGTCGTCGGACGCGCGGGCGACCGCGCGCAGCATCGCCGGGTCGTGCGCGCCGCGCTGGAGCTGTTCACGCGCGACACGCCGCCGGGCAAAGTCGTCACGGTGCCACTCTGAAAATGCGGTCGTCGCTCGCGTCCGGATTCCCGCGTCCGTCGCGGTTGCTCGTCGAGAAATAGAGCGCGCCGTCGCGGCCGACGGCGACTTCGCGAATGCGGCCGAGGTTCGAGTACAGCGTCTCCTCGCGCAGCACCCGGCGGCGGTCCTGCGGATCGAGCACCACCCGATGCAGGTGCTCGCCGCGCAGGCAGCCGAAGTAGAAATCGTTCTTCCAGAACGCCGCGCTCGCGGGCGCGACGGCCGGCGAGAACTCGAGCAGCGGCGGCTCCATGCCGGCGTGTTTCTGCCGGTGATGGATGACCGGCCATCCGTAGTTTTTGCCCTTCTCGACGATGTTCACCTCGTCGCCGCCGGTGCCGCCGTCGAAGCCGGACGGGCCGTGCTCGGTCTCGAACAGCAGGCCACTGACCGGATCCCACGCGAGGCCCTGCGGATTGCGATGCCCGTACGTCCAGACCGGCGAGCGCGGAAACGGGTTGTCGGGCGGGATGCTGCCGTCGTCGTTGACGCGGAGGATCTTCCCGCCCAGGGACGAGAGATCCTGCGCGATCTCGCGGTCGGTCGCGTCGCCGGTGGTGATGTAGAGCTTGCGGTCGGGGCCGAACTTCAGCCGGCAGCCGGCGTGGAATCGCGCCGCCGGCAGGTTGCGGACGATCGGCCGCGGCTCGACGAGCGCGGTCCCGGTCTCGCGGAAGCGCACCACGTCGACGACGAGCCTGCCGCCGCACTCGATGCCGTAGCTGAGGTAGAGCAGGCGGTTCTTCGCGAAGCCGGGATGCAGCTCGAGCCCCATCAAGCCGATCTCGCCGGTCTGCGCGACGTCTTTCACGACGTACAACGGCTCCGCGCGCAGCCTGCCGTTTTCGATGACGCGCACGCGGCCGGAGCGCTCGGTGAAGAGCATGCGGCCGTCGGGCGCGAAGGCGATCGACCACGGCACCTCGAGGTTCCGGGCGACGACCGCCGGCGCCGGCTGCGACGCCGCGGGCTGCGCGGGAGGGCTTCCGGAACTGGGCGAGCAGGCGAGCAGGACGAGCAGCAAAGACCACTGTTTCATGGCGGTGTACGATAGCCGCATGTCGCGTACCAGTTCGCGGCGGAGCATCATCTGCGTGTCATGCCGAGCGCAGCGAGGCATCCCCTGATTCGGGGGATCCCTCGCTTCGCTCGGGATGACACAGCATCACGAAGACTCTTTCTTCCGCACTCTCCTCGCCGACGGCCGCCCGCTGCTGCGGCTCGCGTCCCTCGTGCTCATCGGCTGCGGCGCGTTCGCGCTGTTCCAGGCGGCGACCGGGCATTTCCTGCCGCACGATACGGCGTACCTCGGCATGACGGCGCAGCAGCTCTGTTCGATGCAGGGCTGCCGGATCGTGCATTTCATGATGCACGACCGCGTGTCGTTCGGCGGCGTGCTGATCGCGCTCGGCGTGATCTGGCTCTGGCTGCTCGAGTTTCCGATGGGGCGCGGCGAGGCGTGGTCGTGGTGGGCGATCGCAGTGAGCGGGACCGCGGGCTTCCTCAGTTTCCTCTCGTACCTCGGCTACGGCTATCTCGACACGTGGCACGGCATCTCGACGCTCGCGCTGCTGCCGCCGTTCGTCTGGGGGCTCGTGCGCACGCGGCGCATCGTGGGCGAGCCGCGCGGCTGGCGCACGCTGCTCGCGCCCGGCGAGCGAATGTACTTCGCGCGCCTCTGCCTCTTCCTTGCGACGATCGGCATCGTCGCGGGCGGTCTGACGATCATGGCCGTCGGCATGACGCAGGTGTTCGTGCCGCAGGACCTCGCGTTCATGGGCATCGACAAGGCGCACATCGCGGCGATTCATCCGAACCTCATTCCGCTCATCGCGCACGACCGCGCCGGCTTCGGCGGCGGGCTCGCGTCGTGCGGCATCGCGATGCTGATCACGGTGTGGTGCGCGCCGCTGTCGCGCAGTCTCTGGCAGGCGCTCGCGGTCGCGGGAGTCGCCGGCTTCGCGACCGCGATCGGCGTGCATCCGGTGATCGGCTACAACAGCGCGACGCACCTCGCGCCGGCGGTCCTCGGCGCGGGGCTGTACTTCACGGGACTGATTTCGGCAGGGATAGCGCGTCGGACAGCGCCCGGTACATCGCCGGATTGGTCACCTCGAACGCTCTCTGGGGACCGGTGAAGCCGAGGAAGATGCCGAGCAGGATCGAGTAGAGCGCGAGGACCAGCACGCCGATGCGCAGCGGCCACGTCCTCACGCCCGTTTCGTCGAGGAACGAGAGCCCGGCTTCGATCGCCACGACCGCGCCGGCGGTCATCAGCATCGAGAAATCGAGCGCGTAACGCGCGATGACGTACCAGCAGGTGGCGAGCCCGAAGAGGATCAGCCACGCGCTCCAGAGGATGCGCAAACCGCCGCGCGTGCCTTCGTCGAGCGGACGGCGGCTCAGGACGACGACGATGCCGAGGAGCGTGGCGATCATCGTCAGCGGATTGATCGAGCCGATGCCGAGCATCGGCTCCGAAGTGCCGGGGAAGGAGACGCTGGCGTCGAGCCTCGTGTAGGAGAGGTCGACGTACGGAAATTCGCTGCGGACCGGCGGCGCCCACGAGACGTAGTGCAGGATGTTGTTGAGGAAGCGCAGCGCCTCGGGGGCTGTGCACAGGCTGCAAACGCGGTGATCGCGCATCGGCGTCAGCGTCAGCTGATACGTGACGCCGTACTCCGACACCGAGCGAAAACGCGCGTAGTTGTGCGCGGCGAGCAGCATCGCGACGACCGCGAGCGGCGCCGCGCACGCCGCGAGGACGCGCCACTGGCGCCACGGCAGCGCGAGGGCGGTGATGAGCAGCAGCACGATGAGATTCGGACGGGCGGCGATCGCCAGCGCGAGCCAGAGCCCCATCCAGAACGCCTGGCGCATGGAGCCGGTCTGCATGAAGCGCACGAGCGCGTAGGCCCACGTCGCCGACATGGCCATCCCCGCGATGATCGCGACCTCGTACACGCGCACGTAGATCAGGATCAGCGGGACGAGATTGCCGAAGCCGATGACGAGCACCCAGATCGTGAACGGAATGCGCAGCCTGCGTCCCGCGAGAGCGCGCCACGCCGCGGCGACGGACAGGACGAACGCCCACGCGGCGAAGAACGCCGCCGCGAGACCGTCGGGCGGATACGCGCCGCGCAGCAGGCGGTAGGGGAGATAGAACAGCACCGCCGGCACGGACGAGAAGTAGAGGTAGTACTTGCCGTGGATGTAGCTGGCGTCCCACAAATAGGGCGTGCCGTAGAACTGGCGGACGTTCGGATCCCACGGGTCATGCAGCTTCGCGAGCCCCGGATCCGCCTCATGCGCCATGTTCAGCTGTCCGCGGCGATAGCCTTCGGCGAGACTCGAGTAGTAGCCCTCGCCCGGCTTCGAGGACGTGCGGTCCCACGACACTCGCGGGAAGTCGAAGGTGCCGACGCTGCCGTAGAAGGCGTACGCGGCGAGCACGACCAGCACCGCGATCGCGGTCAAAGCCGCGCGGGCAATCTTCATTCGGGGAGAGAATACGACCGTGGAAAAGAAAACGCTCAACGAAACCGGCGAGTCGATCAGCGCGATCGGATTCGGCGGCATGCCTCTGTCGATCCAGGGACGGCCCTCCGAGGAGGTCGGACGGCGCGTCCTGCACGCGGCGATCGACGCGGGCATGACCTTCATCGATACCGCCGACGTCTACTGCCTCGACGACGACGACATCGGTCACAACGAACGCCTCATCGCCTCGGTGGTCCGCGAGCGGAAGGAAGACGTGTTCGTGGCGACGAAGGCCGGCCTGCGCCGTCCGCGCGGCTCCTGGACGAACGATGGCAGCCCGAAACACATCCGCGAGGCCTGCGAGCTGAGTTTGCGCGCGCTGCAAACGGACCAGATCCGCCTGTACCAGTTTCACGCGCCCGATCTGAAGGTGCCGTTCGCGAAGAGCATCGAGGCGTTCGCGGAACTGCATCGCGAAGGGAAGTTCCGCTGGTTCGGCCTGAGCAACGTCTCCGTCGCGCAGATCGACGAAGCGAGCCGCATCCTGCCCGTCGTCTCCGTGCAGAACCGCCTGAACGTCTACTTCCGCGAATCGATCCCCGTCGCGCGCGAATGCGCCCGCCGCAACATCACCTTCCTCGCCTACAGCCCCGTCGGAGGCGGCCGCCTCACGAAGAAACTCCCGAAGTTCGAAGTCCTCCAGCGCATCGCCCGCGCCCACGACGCCTCCGTTCACGCCATCGCCATCGCCTGGACCCGCGCCCAGGCCGCCACCGTCGTCCCGATCCCCGCCGCGCGTACGGTGGAGCATGCGGTGGATAGCGCTGGTGCCGTGTCGCTGGTGTTGAGTGAGGACGAGGTGCGCGAGATTGATCGGACCGGGTTTGATCGCACGTGATCGGGATTGGTAGTTGGTGATTGGTAGTTGAGGGAGTCCCTCGCGGTGCTGCCCTCAACTACCAATCACCAATCACCAATCACCAATCACCAACTACCAACCTTTTGCTTTATTCTCCTCATCCGGAGGAACCAACGCGAAATTGACCACGCACGCCGAAGAAATCATTGAAGCGCAGCAGCGGGACTGGACGATCGAGGACTCGGTCTCTCTTTACATGATCGACCGCTGGGGCGGGGGGTACTTCGACGTGCATCCCGACGGCCAGATGACGGTCGCGCCGCTGCAGGGCAAGGGCATCGCCGTTCCGATCATCGACGTCGTGCGTGAGGCGCAGAGCATCAGTCTCACCACGCCGATCCTCATCCGCTTTCAGGACCTCCTCCGCCACCGCGTCGAAGCGCTCAACAGCGCGTTCAACGCCGCCATCGCCGAGCAGAACTACCGCGGCGTCTACCGCGCCGTGTTCCCGCTCAAGGTCAACCAGCTGCGCGAAGTCGTCGAGGAGATCCTCGACGCCGGGCGCCCGTTCCACCACGGCATCGAAGTCGGCTCGAAGCCGGAGATCTTCGCCGGCCTCGCCGTGCACAACGACCCCGAGTCGCTGATCATCTGCAACGGCTACAAGGACCGGAACT
>Ga0134123_10001100_pt1 | contig 17749 bp, 18 predicted proteins | sample KB303_FD_96460 | JGI IMG/M metagenome (GOLD analysis project Ga0134123, IMG submission 96460) | Terrestrial soil microbial communities without Nitrogen fertilizer from Kellogg Biological Station, Michigan, USA - KB3-0-3 | ecosystem: Environmental > Terrestrial > Soil > Unclassified ...
ATGAAATCGAGCTCGCCCCACTTCACGTCGGTGAGGAACTGGTCGAGCGCTTTCATCACCATCGGACCGCGCCAGATGACCGGCGTGTCCGGATCGGTGATCAGACCGAGGGACATCGTCTTCACGCCGTGGTTCTCCATCGGCATGATCTTCTCGTCGCGCTCGTCGATCTGCGGCCGTCCCGTGATGCCGAGCATCATCTGCTGCGACGGACCGTAGATGTCGGCGTCGAGCAGGCCGACGCTGAACCCGAGCGCGCGCAGCGACAGGGCGAGGTTCGTCGAGACGGTGGACTTGCCGACGCCGCCCTTCCCCGACGCGACCGCGATCCGGTACTTCACTCCGGAGAGCGCGCTCGGCGACATCCCGCCGGCGCCGGACGACGTCCCGCCCTGCTTCCCGCCGATGTCCAGCTGCACGCGCACCTCGCCGACGCCGTCGAGCGCCTTCACGGCCGCGTAGGCGTCGCGCGCGATCGTCTCGCCGATGCCCGGATTCTCGGTCTGGAAGTGAATCGTGAACGACACCGTCGTGCCGGCGATCTGCAGATCGCGGACGAAGCCGAAGGAAACGATGTCGCGCGAGAGGCCCGGAAACTTAACTTTTTTCAGCGCCTCGAGAACCTGCTCCTGCGTGGGCATGCCCTTTCTCCTGTTCCAGCCATCGTTCGTACGACTCGCGGATGATCGGAACGGCGTCGTCGGCGGAGCCGACGACGTTGACCACGTCGAAGTCGGACGGGCTGACGAGGCCGCGCTCGAGCATCGTCGAGCGGATCCAGTCGATCAGTCCGGGCCACATTGTACCGACGAGGATCAAAGGATGCTCTTTCATGTGCTTGACCTGCAGGAGCTGCCAGACCATGAAGAGCTCGAGGGCGGTGCCGACGCCGCCGGGAAAGACGATGAATGCGGAGGAGAGGCGGATGAAGTGATGCAGGCGCGAGAAGAAGGTGCGGTGGCGGAACACCTTGTCGACGAACGGGTTCGCGGACTCCTCGGTCGGCAAGTGAATCGCCAGCCCGAACGAGCGCGACTTGCTCTCGATCTGCCCCTCCACCGCGCCCGCGTTCGCCGCTTCCATCAGCCCCGGACCGCCGCCGGTGACGATGTCGACCCCCATGCGCGCGAGGTCGAAGCTGAGCTTCTTCACCTCTTCGTAGATGGGATCGCCGCGGCGCACGCGCGAGCTGCCGAAGATCGAGACGCGGTAGTGCTCGACCCGCTCCGGCTGGATCTGATCGAGGTCGTTGATCGTGTCCCAGAGCTGATAGATCGCCTTGTCGAGGATGTGCGTCGGATCGGCGCCGGGCCGCTTTTTGGCAGCCTGGTCCTTGCGCAGCGCTTCCAGCTCGGGTGTGGTCGTCCGTCTGCGGTTGTTCGCCATTACTTCGCGGTGATCCAAACCTCTTTGGAGAACTCACGCAATTTCGGTTCCGCCGCCCGCGCCTCGGCCTCTGAGGGGAACTTCACGCGCACGCGGAACACAGGACCCTTGTCCGTGGCGCCGCGCTCGACGTACGCCGATGAGAATCCCTTCTCGATCACGCGCGCCGCCAGCCCTTCCGCCGTCTTCTGATCGCTGGTCGACAACAGCTGCGCAAAGTGCGGAATGCGGAGCGCCGGCGTCCCCGCCGGCTGAACGGGCGGCGTCTCGCCGCCGCTCTCGGTACTCGCCACCGCCGTCTCCGTCGCGGCCGCCGCCTCCTCGATCACCGCAGTGGCGGCGCTGTCGGACGCGGCCGGCGCCGTCGCCGTCTCCTCGGCCTCGTCATCCTCGGCCGGCAGCTCGACGATCTTGCCCTCGTTCTTCTTCGCCGCCGGCGCGAGGCTCGCCTCGGTGACGACGGGCGTTTCCCGGCGCACGACGAGACGCTCGTCCGCCTGGCCCTTGCCGATCATGAGACCGAACGCGAACGAGGCCGCGAGCGAGAGCAGCAGCAGGACGAAGGCGATGAAGGCCTGTCCCGCGGTCAGTGAGATTTCGTAGTGAGACTGATCGTCAGTGTGGTGCTGTTCTTCCATCCTGCCACCCTCCCGGAACGCACTTCGTCACTTCGCCGGCGGAGCCGCCGCGTTCCAGTTTGTGTGATAAACGACGCCGTTGTCAAAGTAGACGGCCGATGCCCCGCCGTCCGCCTTCGGGTAGATCCAGACCGAATAGACCCGATTGTTCTGTACGACCTGCTTGATCCAGTCCTCGCGCGGGAAGCCGACGATGCGCCGCACGTCGTCTTCCTTCATGCCCTTTTTCACGCCCGCGAAGGAGGTCATGTTGACGTGACGCTTCTGCTCGGCGAGCGCAATGCGGGCCGTCGCGTCCGCATTTCCCGGATCGAGCTCGAGCGCCTTGCGGTACATCTCGAGCGCTTTTTCGTAACGGGAAAGGACGTTCATGTATTCGTCGCCGAGGAGGATCTTCTCGCGCGCCAGGAGCGTCGCCGCCCGCGGATCGCTGGTGCGCTGGTAGTACTCGTCGACCTTGTCGACGAATCCCTGATACGCCTGGGCGAGTTTCTGCTGGTTCTCGAGCACGATCTCGATCTGCTGCTTCCGCGTCGCGCTCGCCGGCACCGCCTTCTGCGACGCGCGCAGCGTCTGGATCCACTGGTAGTCGGCCGTGAGGAGACTCCACTCGCGGTCGTTGGGGGCGGTTGGGGGACCGGGGGGGGTGCAGGCTGTGATGAACAGGACGAGGATGAGGCACTTGCGCATTGGAGGTTATTTTACCTGACGATGATTTGGGCGCACCGTACCGGAAGGCAGAACGCAGAGCGCAGAACGCAGAATTGAGAAGCACAGCCGGGCGGGTTTCTCAGTTCTTCGTTCTGCGCTCTGCGTTCTGCGTTCCTGGCCCGTGCGCCATCCTCACGCAATCCACCCTCGTCCCATCCGGCAACTCCAGCGTCACCTCCTCCACAGCCTCGTACCCACACGCCCGATACAACGGCACGCCGGGGAGCGTGGCCATGAGCTCGAAGCGTGAGAACCCGAGGGCGCGCGCATCGCGCTCGGCGGTAGCGAGAATCAGGCGCCCCAGCCCGCGGCGCGAGTACTCGGGCAGCACGAACATCGCGCGGATGCGGGCGGGGTCGCTGGCGGGGTCGACGAAGCCGGCGATGGCGTCCTGGGCGCTCGTGCCGGTGAACAGCTTCGCTCGCCGGCTCCAGCCGCCGCAGGCGACGATGCGGTCGTCTTCGATGACGACGTAGTACGTGCCGTCATCCACCAGCTGACGATCGAGCACGGCGATGTAGCGGACGGCGCTCGCGGTCTGCGCGGCGTCGTAGAACTGCGCGCCGAGGGCGGCCATCGAGGCGCGCATCACCTGCTCGATCCCGGGGAGATCGGCGGGCGTCGCCGTCCGGATCATCGCCGCAGCGAGCCGGTGATGGCGGTGATCTTCGGCTCCAGCGCGGCTCCGAACTCGGTCCGGATCTCATACATCCAGCCGGTCAGCAGCTCGTCGCAGATGTTCTGCACCACCGCACCGTGACTGCGCGAGCCGGAGGCATAGAGGTTGTTCAGCAGCTGATCGAAGTCCAGCCGCCCCTCGTTCACGAAATTCATCCCCGACAGATACGGCATCGTCTCCGGCGACATGTGCAGCAGCACGCGGTCCATGAAGTCGTAGACGTGATCGCCGATCTTCTGGAACACCACGCCGAAGATGTCCTGGTAGACGTTGTTGTAGCGCTCGACCAGCGCCTCCATCTCGTACTCGCTCTCGATCACGGCGCGCTTCTCGTCGACCGCCGCGACCTCCGTGTCCTGGATGAGGTTCACGGAGAGCAGTCCCCAGATCGTGCGGAAGGTCTGGAAGTTGGAGAGGTACGCGCGCGCGCAGAGCTCTTCGATGCTCTGCGGATCGGCGAGCAGGGAGAGGACGTGGTTCTCGTCGTCGTTGAGCTCGAGCTGGAACGTGCGCGTGTCGGCGTCCGGCACCTGCTCGAGCACGCGGTCGAGCCGTTCCACGCCGCGCGTGATCAGCGACCAGAACTCGATCCGCCGCACGCCGTCGAGGATCAGCCGCTCCGTGGACAGCGGCAGCACGATGATCCCCTCGGGGAACTCGGAGGTGAAGTCGACGGTGTACGTGCCGGTGCGATAGGCGATGGCGTCGAGCACGATCGCGCTCGCCTGCCGCTCCGCCGCCCGCTGCAGCTCGTCGACCTTGAGGTAGCCGAGCTCCACCAGCAGCCCTCCCACCCGCCGCGCCACGAGCAGCCGCTCCATCGCGTTGTTGTACTGCTGGATGTTCAGCTCCCCCATCCGCAGCAGCGTCTCCGCGAGACCCATGTCCGGATCGGTGCTCGACGCGAACACGATCCGTCCTTCGTGAAAATAGATCGTGTCGTTGCGGCCCGACGCGTCGAGGGAGACGATCGCCGTCTCCCCGCTGCGCACGATCGACCGGAAGAGATCCGGGACCGTGGTCTCGGCGAGCGAGCCGTGGATCGAGAGATCGTCCGACATGGCGCTCTATCTTACTCACACGCCGCGCCTCCATCGTTCACTGTTTTGTAGCCACCCACGTGTCAACGGTCGGACGCCACGGATCGTTCAATGAAGGGGGAAATTCATGAAACGAGCCGTCCTGTCGGCCCTTGGCGCGATCCTGTTCCAGCTCTCGCCCGCGCACGCCCAGGAGATCACCCTTCGTCCGATCGCCGCCGGTCTCGATCGCCCCGTCGCGGTGACGCATGCGAATGACGCACGCCTCTTCATCGCGACGCAGCGGGGGGAGATCTTCGTCTACGACGAGACGGGACTCCGCTCCGAGCCGTTCCTCGACATCCGGGCCGGTGTGCTCTGCTGCGGCGAGCAGGGACTCCTCGGCGTCGCCTTTCATCCGCGCCACAACGAGAACGGCTGGTTCTATGTCAGCTACGTCAACCTCGCCGGCGACACGGTCCTCGCGCGCTATCGCGTCAGCGCGGACGGCCGTGCCGCCGATCCCTCGTCACAACGCATCCTGCTGACGATCGCGCATCGCGAGTCCGACCAGCACTTCTCCGGACACCTCGCCTTCGGGCCCGACGGCGATCTCTACATGAGCACCGGCGACGGCGGAGGCGAGGATTACCTGAAGGCGAGCCGGCTCGACTCGCTGCTCGGCAAGATCCTCCGCATCGACGTCGATCGTGAGCCGTACGCGATTCCTCCCTCCAATCCGTTCGCGGCGATGCCGGCCGCACGCGGAGAGATCTGGGCGTACGGACTCCGCAATCCGTGGCGCTTCTCGTTCGATCGCAAGACCGGCGATCTCTGGATCGGCGACGTCGGCCAGGATCTGCGCGAGGAGATCAACCTGCAGCCCGCGACGAGCAGCGGCGGCGAGAACTACGGCTGGTACGGCATGGAAGGCACGTACTGCCACGCCGACTCCGGAGCCTGCCAGGTGCTCCCCGAGGTCACCACGCCTCCGGTGCTCGAGTACGAGCATAAGGACGGCGGGTGTTCGGTGACGGGCGGCTATCGCTATCGCGGCACGCGGTTCCCGAAGCTGCGCGGCGTCTATTTCTACGGCGACTTCTGCACCGGCACGATCGCCGCGGCGACGAGGTCGGAGGACGGCGCGTGGGTCGCGCAAACCGTGTACTCGGGGCCGCACCGGATCAGCTCCTTCGGTGAAGACGCGGCAGGCGAGCTGTACGTCGTCGACTATCGCGGCAGCATCTACGCGCTGGAATCGACCCAAAACGACCGGCTCCGCCGCGACCCCGTCCGGCGCGGTGAGCCGCGCGCCATTCCGTGAGCCTTTCTCTGGTGGCCGACCTCCCTGCTCGCATCGAAGAGTTGCGCGCGTCCGGCGTTCGCTTTCGCAACGAGATGGAGAGCGGCCCCGCCGGCAAACAAATCCAGCTCGAAGATCCCGACGGGAACGCCGTCGAGCTGTTCGAGCCGACGCATTAGCAAACCGCTTTCCGGAACGCAGGCGGCCGTCCGGGAAAGCATCGCGGCTCGCTTTGCGGCACAATGATGCGCGAAGGAGCTCCCTACGAAAGACAGTGTTTTCAATGTACCGGCGTATCCGATGAGCGAAGCGGCACGCTATCTTCGCGTCTCAGCCGCGACACTTCGTTCGTGGTTCGTCGGCCGGCCATATCCGACGGCGCGCGGAACGAGCCAGTTTCGGCCACTCCTGAAGCCTGCCCGCATCGATCCGACGACGCTTTCGTTCTCAAACCTCATCGAGGCGCACGTCCTGCGCTCGTTGCGCACCGAGCACGGCGTGCCGCTGGCAGCCGTGCGGCAGGCACTCACCTACGCGGAGCGCGAGCTGCGGATCGAGCACCTGCTCCTGCGGAAAGAGCTGCGTACCTCCGGCGGCGAGCTCTTTCTCGATCGGTACGGGGAGCTGGTGAATCTCTCCGCATCGGGGCAGCTCGCCGTACGAAAGCTCTTCGACGCGCATCTCGCGCGCGTCGAATGGGGCGAAATGGGCTCCGCGGTGAGGCTCTATCCGTTTCTTTTCGGCGAAGCCGTCAACTCGAAGCCGATCGTCATCGATCCGACGATCGCGTTCGGGCGTCCTGTCGTCGATCGCGTGTTCGTGTCGACGCGCAGCATCCTCGAACGGATCGACGCCGGCGAGAGCGTCGCGGACGTGGCCACCGACTACGAGCTGAGCGTCGAAGCGGTCGAGGAGGCCGTTCTTTTCGAGCAGGCCGCGTGAGCGTCGTCTACTTCACCGATCGCGACCTCGGACTTCAATTCCCGAAGATCCTGCAGGACGCCGGCCTGGCGGTCGAGCGCCACCGCGATCACTTCGCGCCCAATGCATCCGATGAGCAGTGGCTTGCGTTCGTCGGCGCGAAGCAATGGGTGGCGCTGACGCACAACAGCCGCATTCGATATACACCGAACGAGAAGCGGGCCGTCATCGCGTATGGCGTCCGGCTTCTGGTGATCGTCGGCCAGGCACCCTATGCGGAACATGCGAAGTCGTTCGTGGCTACACGTGGTCGCATCGAAGCGTTTCTCCGGAAACACGAGGCACCGTTCATCGCCAGGGTGTATCGCCCATCACCGGCGGACCTGGCGAAGAACGCCTCAGCGCCCGGCAACATCGTGCTTTGGATTGACGAGTGACGACGGATACGCACCAGGTCAGTGCAGTCCGGCGCGATCCCACTTCTCGATCGTGTCGCTGATGAGCGCCGCGACCTTGTCATTGACCTTCCGGAAGTACTCGTCGGCCTTCTTCTGATCGAATTTCGGATAGCCCTGGCCCGGCTGATACAGCCCGATCGACGACGGGAACGGCACCGCCGCCCAGGTCCCCGGCACCGGGTACGCGGTGGCGAGATTGTCGTTGTAGCGCTCCGGGTGCACGAGTGTGCGGTCGGCCGCCTGCACGTACGCGGTCTCGTTCCAGCCCGCGTGTCCGCCGTCTTCGCCGAACACTTCCTTCGTCACGTCGGAGGCGAAGGACCACCAGTTGATGACCAGCGTCCGCACGCGCTCCTCGGTTGCCACCTCCGCGGCGACCGCGGTCAGCACCGCCGTCTGCGGTCCGCCGTGTCCGTTGAGGACGATGATGTTTTTGAATCCGTTCTTCGCCAGCCCCTGCATCACCTGTTTGATGTACGGCCGGTACGCCGACTCGGTGATCTGGAACGCGCCGGGATAGGCCTCCATCGAGCCGGTGATGCCGTACGGGACCACCGGGGCGATCATCGCGTCGACGCGCGGCGCGAGATTGCGCGCCATCGCCACCGGCGCGGTGATGTCGGCGCCGTTGTTGACGACACCGTGCGGCTCGAGCGTGCCCGTCGGCAGCAGCACCGTCCGGATCTTCGCAGGCACGAGCTCGCGAAACTCCATCCAGTTCACGCGCTCCATGTCGCGCTCCTGGCCGTATACCGTGGTGCTGAGAAGGATGATCAGGGCGATGGCGTGTTTCATCGCCCGATCATAGTTGTGTTCCGTGTTCCGTGTTCCGTGTTCCGTGTTCCGGGACCCGAGCTTCTTTCGCCTGGGCATCATTGCGCGGCTCACTCATGTGGTGTCCAGGCCAAAACGCCCGGGTCCCGGAACCCGGAACACGGAACACGGTCGAAGCAACCGCGCAACCGCTAACCGATCAGCACCAGTTCGGATAATCGGTCGGCCCGCTCATCAGCGTCCAGCCGTCACCCGGATTGCAGCGGCCCCAGTACTCGGTGTTGTACACCTCTTGATAATCGCAGTCGTAGAAGTCCGACACTTTCCAGAGCCCGTTGAACGAGCCGCCGCTGTATGAGCCGCAGCCGCAGTCGCGGTCGTGCCAGCCGATCTGGTTCAGCGTCCAGCCGTAGTCGTAATAGGTATCGAAGCGCCCGAACGGCGGACAGGCGCCGACCTGTGCGGGTGAATACGACACCGCGGCGAGGATGACGAGGGCAGCAAGCGAGCGGAACAGGATACGGCTGTACTTACGCATATGCGATCCTCCAGAAGTCATTAACTATACTCCCGATGGAATGTCCGCGCACCCTTTGCGTTAACCCCCGCGAATGCAGCACTTTCGATACGACATCCGCAACGTAGCCATCATCGCCCACGTCGATCACGGCAAGACCACGCTCGTCGACGCCCTTCTCAAGCAGGCCGGAGCGATCCGCGCCAATCAGCAGGTCGACGAACGGGTCATGGACTCGAACGACCTCGAGAAGGAGCGCGGGATCACGATCCTCGCGAAGAACACCTCCATCCGCTATCTCGTCGACGCGCCCGACGCCCTCGGGCACGCCGTGCATCACGAGGCCACGCACACCGCCAGCGGGCACGATCTGCCGGCGGAGTTCATCCATCCGAGCGAAGTGAAGATCAACATCGTCGACACGCCGGGCCACGCCGACTTCGGCGGCGAGGTGGAGCGTGTGCTGTCGATGGTCGACGGCGTGATCCTGCTCGTCGACGCCGCCGAGGGGCCGATGCCGCAGACGCGGTTCGTGCTCCGCAAGGCGCTCGGCCTCGGATTGCTGCCGATCGTCGTCATCAACAAGATCGATCGCCCCGACTCGCGCGCGACCGAAGTCGTCAACGAAGTGTTCGATCTCATGATCGAGCTCGGCGCGTCCGACGAACAGCTCGACTTCCCGATCCTCTATGCCTCCGGCCGCGCGGGCTACGTCCGCACCGAGCTCGAAGACACGAACGACGACTGCCGCCCGCTCTTCGACACCATCCTCAAGCGCGTCCCGCCGCCGACCGGCAACGCCGACGCGCCGATGCAGTTGCTGATCAGCGCCATCGACTACAACGACTACGTCGGCCGCCTCGGCATCGGCCGCGTGCAGCGCGGACGCATCCGCCAGGGCTCCGACGTCGTGCTGATCCTCCGCGACGGCACGCAGAAAAAGGGCCGCGTCACGAAGCTGACGGTGTTCGAGGGACTCAAGCGTCAGGAAGTCGACGAAGCCGCGGCCGGCGAGATCGTCGCCGTCGCCGGCTTCACCGACGTCGAGATCGGCGAGACCTTCTCGTCCGCCGAATCGCCCGAGCGTCTCGAGCCGATCGCGATCGACGAGCCGACGGTGTCGATGTTCTGGATGGTGAACGACTCTCCGTTCGCCGGCACCGAGGGCAAGTACGTCACGTCGCGAAACATCAAGGACCGCCTCGAGCGCGAGCTGCGCAAGGACGTCGCGCTGCGCGTGCGTGAGACCGGCCAGGCCGACCGGTTCGAAGTCGCGGGACGCGGCGAGCTGCACCTCTCGATCCTCGCGGAGAACATGCGCCGCGAGGGCTACGAGTTCGCGCTGTCGCGGCCGCAGGTGATCCTGAAGGAAGTCGACGGGAAGACGATGGAGCCGTACGAGGCGCTCGTCGTCGACATCGAGGAAGCGCACACCGGCGCGATCATGGAGAAGCTGCAGGCGCGCCGCGCGGAGATGACCGACATGGTCAACCCCGGCACGGGACGCGTGCGCATCGAGTTCAAGATCCCGACGCGCGGCCTCTTCGGCATCCGCACGGAGTTCCTGACCGAGACGCGCGGCACGGGTCTGCTGTACCACACGTTCCTCGAGTACGGCCCCTATCGCGGCGAGCTCGCGGGCCGCAACCGTGGCGCGCTCATCGCAAAGGAAGGCGGCGAGACGACCGCCTACGCGATCGAGCCGCTGCAGGAGCGCTCGACGCTGTTCATGGGACCCGGCAACAAGGTGTACGGCGGCCAGATCGTCGGCGAGAACTCGCGAGACTCCGACATGGTGGTGCAGGTCTGCCGCATGAAGCACCTGACGAACATGCGCGCGTCGGGCTCGGACATCGCGGTGAAGCTCACTCCCCCACGCCTCCTCACGCTCGAGCAGTGCCTCGAATGGATCGAGGACGACGAGCTGGTGGAAGTGACGCCGGAGTCGATCCGCATCCGCAAGCAGCTCCTCGACCACTCGCAGCGCGACGTGGAGAGGAAGAAGGCGAAGAAGGCCGCGGCCACGGGCTGAAACGTTTCGAGGCCTCGAATCACTACTCATCGGAGGTAAGAGCGATGAGTAAGCGAATTCTGGTGGTTTCGATCCTTCTCCTGATGGCCGCGGGTGCGGCCGAGGCGGCGACGAGCGCGTGGGTATGGGCCAACAATCCCGTCGCTGCGGTCTATAACCCGATCGCGGTGCGCGCCCACAACCCGGCAGGCGGCCCGATCACGATCACGCGTCCGGGCGTCGGCGTGTACAACGTCCGCTTCGGCGGCCTGTTCCCGCTCGCAAACACGGGCGGTGGAATCCTCGCCGGGAACGTTCAGGTGACGGCGTTCGGGGGAAACAATACGTGTAACGTGCAGAACTGGGTGCCCCTCGGCGCGGACGTGCAGATCACCGTGCGCTGCTTCACCCCCGCGGGCGCACCGGTGAACGCGCAGTACACGGTCCTCTACACGTTCAACTGAGTCAGCGCAGGCGCCGCAGGTAGTACGCCCAGAACGCGACACTCTCGCGCGCGACGTTGTACGCAATCGGCCGCAGCGACGAGGGCTCCGCGGGCACGGTGTACACCTCGGCGCCGTAGCGCTGGTACGTCATCTTGATGCGCGGCAGGTGGTAGAAGTGGCTGACGGCGAGGATGCGTCCGTTGCCGCGCGCGGTGTTGCGCACCGTCGACTCGGTGTTGATGCCGCGCGCGTCGAGCGTGATGGCCGACGGCGGGACGCCGTGGCGCAGCGCGAACCTCTGCATCGCCTCGGTCTCGTGAATCGCGCCGTCGCCTTTGCCGCCGGAGAAGATGATGCGCGGCGCGAGGCCGGCGCGATAGAGCGCGCAGCCGGTGCGCACGCGATCCGTCAGCGACGATGACATCGAGCCGTCGGCATACGTGCGCGCGCCGAAGACGACGATCGTGTCGGCCGGGCGGCGGTAGTCGGTGACGCCGAAGAGCGCGATCTGCGCGACGGGAAACGCGATCGACGCGGCGACGAACGACGCGATGACGACGAGCGGACGGCGCTGCGGCTCGGAACGCTGCGCGACGATGATCATCACCAGCGCCGCGGCGACGAGGAGCGAGAGCGGCAACGGGATCATCGTCGAGACGCCGCGGCCGAGGATCGCGTAGTAGCGGACCGTGCTCACCAGCGCGGCGATCGCGCCCATCGCCAGCAGCGCGGTGGTGATCGCGCGCCGTCCGCGCGAGGCCCGCGGCGCGAAGCCCCAGGCGAGCATCGCGATTCCGAGAGCGAGCGCGGGCAGCGGCGGGAGCTCGATCCACCAGAGGTTCGCATTCGCATTCGCGAAACGGAGATCGCCCGCGAGATTCAGCAGGCAGAACGCGCCGAGAAAGAGCGCGATGCCGCGGGCGATCGCGGGGAACATGTGCACGGAATCATCGCGCGGAAGTGAACGATCGGCAAACGCGTGACCCGCCTCACGCAACCTTGTACGGCGCGAACCGAATATTCATCGCGTATGAGTTACACGAACTGGCTCCGCCGTCAGGTCGAACGACTGGAGGACGAAATCCGGCGGCACTCCGTGTTCGACAGTTCCATGCCCGCGAGCATCAGCCAGCTCCGCGAACTGCGGGCGAAGAGCGTCCTCCACACGTATCTCCGGCAACAGCTGCTCCGCCGAGAGACCGTCATGATCTCCGAGGACGAGTATGAGACGCAGGAGTTCGTGGTGGTGCGGAGGTAACCGGTTGCGCAGTCACGCGGTCGCGCGGTCACGCAGCAACACATTGCACCGCGTGACCGCGTGACCGCGTGACCGCGTGACCGTATAGTTCGCGGCTCATGCTGCTGCGCCTACTCATCTTCCTCACGATCTGCGTCCTGATCTTCCTCCCCTTCAACTGGATCACGTATCGCCAGCTGGTGCGGATCCATCCGCGGCGGAGGCGGCTCGTGCTCGGGCTGGTGATCGCGGGCAATCTCATGTGGCCGCTGCTGCCGTTCCTGCGGGTATCGAATGCGGTCATGCGGTTCCTGCGCGCGACGCTGGGGCCGGTGTGGATCGCGTGGACGATGTTCGCGATGCTCTATGCGCTGGCGATGTTCCTCGTGCTGCTGGCGTGGATTCCGTTCCGGCGACGCGGAACGTTCGCGGAATTCGCGCGCTGGCCGTCGCGGGTGTTTGTCGCGGGCATGGTCCTCCTGTCGATCATCGGCGCGTATGACGCGCTCGTGCCGCTGCGCGTGGAGCGCGTGCCGATCGCGATCGAGGGTCTGCCCGCTTCGCTCGAAGGCACGCGCATCGCGCTCCTCGGCGATCTGCACGTCGGCCTGTTCACGCGCCCCTCGCGTCTCGATCGGATCTTCTCGACGACGGATGCGCTGCGGCCGGACGTCGTGCTGCTGGCCGGCGATCTGATCGACGACGATCCGTACTTCGTGCCGAAGCTGCTCGCCGGCACGCGCGCCCTGTCGACGTCGACGCCGCTGCTGGCGGTGCTCGGCAATCACGAGATGTACGGCGACCCGAACGCGGTGATCGCGCAGCTGCACGGCAGCCGCATCCGCCTGCTCGTCAACGAGGGGTACGCGCATCGCGAGCTCTGGATCGCCGGCCTTTCGGATTACGCGGCGCGCGACATTCCGGATCAGCGCGCACTCGCGCCCGACTTCGACAAAGCGCTCGCCGGCAAGCCGCCGGCGTCGCCGGTCATTGCGCTCGCGCACCAGCCGCGCGTCATCGACGAGGCGAAACGCCGCCGCGTTCCGCTTGCGCTTTGCGCGCACACGCACGGCGGACAGATGGGAATCCGGCCGCTCGGCTGGTCGCTCGCCGGCGTGTTCCTGCGCTATCACATGGGCCTCTACCGCGCCGGCCCGACGCAGCTCTACATCAACACCGGCACCGGCTACTGGCTCCTGCCGTGGCGGCCGGGGATGACGCCGGAGATTACGCTGCTGGAGCTGCATGCGGTTGCGCGGTCACGCGGTCACGCGGTCACGCAGTCACGCGGTGAAAAACCTGGAGACGCGCCGGAACGTCGCAATGGCATGAAGCGACTGACCGTCATCCTCGCTCTCGTTCTCGCGATGTCCGTAAGCGCGCAGCAGAGGCGCAATCCGTTCCAATATGTCGAGCCGCCGCCTGCGCCGGTGAAGGAACAGCGCGTCATCGCGGCCGTCGTCATTGCGGCGCCGAAGCCGCCGCAGGTCGTGACCGTGCCGCCGGCGCGTGTCGAGCCCGCGCCGCCGGTGTTCCCGTATCACTTCATCGGACGCTTCGGCCATGATGAAGACCCGATCGCGGCGCTGGTGTCCGACGACCGCGTGATCATCGCGCAGGCCGGCGACACGATCGACGGCAAGTTCATCGTTCGCAGTGTGGGGCTCAATACGGTCGAGATCGGATTCGTGAGCCATCCATCGACGATCCGGTTGCAACTCGACGGCTGGCTATAGATCGCGGTTACGCGGCAGAAGCTCACTGCGTAACCGCGCAACCGCGCAACTGCGCAACCGCCTCGGCCAAAGCCTCCCCGCACTTCCGCTCGATCTTCAGCGTCGCGAGGTCGTCGGCGCGGGTGGGGCCGATGTTGACGATGGCGATGGGGAGGTTGCGGTCGGCGGCGCGTTTGACGAAGCGATAGCCGGACCAGACGGTGAGCGACGAGCCGACGACGAGCAGGGCGTCGGCTTCGTCGACGCGGCGCATGGCGTGCGCGACTTTCTCCGGCGGCACCGACTCGCCGAAGAAGACGACCGCGGGCTTGAGCACGCCGCCGCAGCGATCGCACTCCGGGACGCGAAACGCGCCGACGACGTCCTGCGCGACATTCGCGTCGCCGTCGGGCGCAAAGTCCGCCTCGTCGGCGTCGAGCGCGTGCCACGGCGCGCGCGCGAGCCACTCCGCGTTCAGCGCCGCCAGCCGCTCCTGCATCTGCTCCCGCGGGAACTCGCCGCGGCATTCGAGACAGACGACGACGCGGTTGCGGCCATGCAGTTGCACGACCGCACGGCTGCCTGCCTCCTGATGCAGGTCATCGACGTTCTGCGTGATGAGCTGATGCACGCGCCCGCCCGCCTCCAGCTCCGCCAGCGCCCGATGCGCCGCATTCGGCCGCGCCGCATCGAACCGCGGCCACCCGCGAAAACTCCGCGCCCAGTAAAACCGCCGCACCTCCGCGCTGCGCACAAACGCGCTGTAGTAGATCGGCTTGTGCCGCGTCCACGCCCCGCCGGGGCTCCGATAATCGGGGATGCCGGATTCGGTGGAACAGCCGGCGCCGGTCAGGACGGCGAGGCGGCGTGTTTGGGCGAGGAAGGATGCAAGCATCGTGTTCCGTGTTCCGTGTTCCGTGTTCCGGGCATTGTCGCCCAGGCGAACAGGCCCGGGTCACCAAACACGGAACACGAATCACTCATTACGGCTTAAACGGCTCCCCAACCCTCGCACCCGTCGCCAGATCCACCAGCGCCCAAACCAACACCCTCGCCCCCCGCTCCAGGTCCGCGATCGCGATCTTCTCGTCGAGGTCGTGGCCGGGGTAGGGCTTGCCGGGGAACCACATGCCGAAGGCGATGGAGTTGGGGAGGCGTTTGGCGTACGTGCCGCCGCCGGAGATGGCGGGCTTCACGTTTTTCTCGCCGGTGGCCTGGGTGTAGACCTTCATCAGGCGTTTGATGAGCTTGGCGTTTGGGTCGAAGGCCAGCGGCTCGTCGAGGAAATACGACTCGTCGGCGAGGATGGATAGCGAAGCGTCGGTGCGGGCGTTGAAGTCGCGAACGAACGACTCGAGATGCGCCTTCATCTCCGCGCCGGTGCGCGGCGGCGTTCTCCGGAGATTGATGAAGAGCCGCGTCTTCGTAGGATCGTTCAGCGACGGCTTGATCGTCGCGACGTTCACGACGTAGCGGCCCCAGAGCGGGTCGTTGTCGGTGATGCCGAGGCCCGTGCCGTAGAGGTCCTGCCCCGCGACGCGTGCGAAAGCCAGCAGATCGTCGGCGCCGCCGCGCGGCAGTTTGCCCTCGAGCGCGCGGGCGAGGGCGACGAGCGCGTTGCGGCCGCCGGTCGGATTCACGCCGGCGTGCGACGACTTGCCGTACGCGACGACGCGCAGCGTGTCCCCCTCTTCGCCGCCGACGACGAGCCGCGTGCCCTCGGGCATCTTCGTCGCGCGCAGCGCGGCCGCGAGGCTCTCCCAGTTCGGGACGCCTTCCTTCCACCGCAGCTTCACCTCGGCACGGTCGGGAACGATGCTCGGCGACAGTCCGGCGTCGATCGCCGCGACGGTGTACGGCAGCGCCGAGCGCTCGACGAGCGTCGTCGCGACCGCGAGTCCGTCCCATGCCTTCTCGCCGACGACCACCGGGAACTCGGAGTCGAGGACGAGCGAGTAGTCGGGCGGCGCGTGCGTCTTCAGATACTCCGGGATCTCCGTCGCGCTCGACTCTTCCTCGCTGCCGACGAGCAGGCGAATGGTGTGCGTGCGCCTCACGCCGCTCTCCTTCAGCGCCTTCATCGCCAGCAGCGCCTGGATCAGCGGACCCTTGTCGTCCGCGGCGCCGCGTCCGAGGACGTAGCCGTTTTGGACGCGGCCCTCGAAGGGCGGGAACGACCACGCGTCGGCGTCGACGGGCTGTACGTCGCCGTGAATCACGAGCCCGAGCACCGGCGCGCCCTCCGGGCCTGGCAGCTCGATCTCGGTGATCTTGCCGGCGTCGCGTGCGACGAATCCGAGGGTCGCGGCGGTCTTCATCAGCCACGCCTTCTGCGCGGCATGTGCTTCATCGTTGTGTTCGTACGTCGGAAAGCGCACGACCTCGGAGACCATCGGCACGAGCTGCTTCGCCTCGTGCCGGTCGTAGTGCGCCAGAACTTTCGTGGTGAGAGTCGCTGCGAGAATCAGTGTGAGCATCTCATCGTAGAATACCCATCAATTCGTCCATTCGTTCGGAGAGAGAAATGAAAACCTTCTTCAAGGTCCTGGGCATCCTCGTGCTCGTCCTCCTCGCGGTCGCCGCGCTCGGCGTCGGATATCTGATGATGAAGAAGCCCGCGCAGCGGCCGGCCTCGGCGGAGAAGATCGAGGCGACGCCGGAGCGGCTGGCGCGCGGAAAATATCTCGTCCATCACGTCTCGCTCTGCATCGACTGCCATTCCGAGCACGTCCTCGCTTACGCGCTGCCGCTGAAGCCGGGACGCGAGGGCGTGGGCGGGTTCATATGGGATGCGAAGATCGGATTCCCAGGCACGCTCGCGGCGTCGAATCTCACGCCCGACGCCGAGACCGGTCTCGGCAAGTGGAGCGACGGCGAGATCATGCGCGCGTTCCGCGAGGGCGTCGATCGCGAGGGCAAGCCGCTCTTCCCGATCATGCCGTACGGGCACTATCGCAACATGAGCGACGAAGACGCGAAGTCGGTCGTGGCGTACCTCCGGACGTTGAAGCCGCAGCGCTATGAGAGGCCGAAGAAGCAGCTGAACATGCCGCTGCCGATCGTGGAGAAGTTCGTGCCGAAGCCGCTCGACGGCCCCGTCGCCGCACCCGACCGCAGCGACCGGGTGGCGTACGGCAAGTACCTCACGCAGATCGGCGCGTGCGCGGAGTGCCACACGCCGAAGGACGACAAGGGCAACGCGATTCCCGGCAAGGAATTCGCCGGCGGATGGGAGATGCACACGCCGTGGTTCCGCGTCGTGACGGCGAACATCACGCCCCATCCCTCGACGTTCGTCGGCCGCGCGACGAAGGAAGAGTTCATCGGCCGCTTCCGCGCGTTCGCGAACTTCACCGCCGAGAACGCGCCTCCCGCGCCGAAGGGCCGCAACACGCTGATGCCCTGGATCGACCTTTCCGGCATGACCGACGAGGACCTCGGCGCGATCTACGACTATCTGAAGACCGTGCCGCCGGTGGCGGACAAGGTGAATCCGTTCCCGGACGCGCCGTAGCAACCCGGCAACTCAGCAACCCGGCAACCGATTTCTCGTACAACCGCGCATGTCACTCGACCTGCGCATTTCCGGCCTCTCGAAAACGTACCCCAACGGAGTCAAAGCGCTCCAGGACGTGAACCTCACGATTCCGACCGGCATGTTCGGGCTGCTCGGGCCGAACGGGGCGGGGAAATCGACCCTGATGCGGACGATCGCGACGCTGCAGGAAGCGGACGCGGGCTCGATCATGCTCGGCGCGATCGACGTGCTGCGGCAGAAGGACGACGTGCGGCGCGTGCTCGGATATCTGCCGCAGGAGTTCGGGATCTACCCGCGCGTCACCGCCGAGGCGCTGCTCGACCATTTCGCGATCCTCAAGGGAATCCACCACCGTGGGGAGCGCGCAGAGATCGTCAGCGCGCTGCTGCGCCGCAC
>Ga0134123_10001101_pt1 | contig 17748 bp, 11 predicted proteins | sample KB303_FD_96460 | JGI IMG/M metagenome (GOLD analysis project Ga0134123, IMG submission 96460) | Terrestrial soil microbial communities without Nitrogen fertilizer from Kellogg Biological Station, Michigan, USA - KB3-0-3 | ecosystem: Environmental > Terrestrial > Soil > Unclassified ...
CCGGTGGAATCGCCGACGTCGGATTTCTACGGCGGCCATCGTCCCGGCGACAACCTGTACGGCGAGAGCATCGTCTGCGTCGATCTGAAGACCGGCCACAAGAAGTGGCATTTCCAGATCGTCCACCATCCGATCTGGGACTACGACCTGTCGTCGCCGCCGATCCTCGCGGACATCACGGTCAACGGCAAAGCGATCAAGGCCGTCGCCGTCCCGAGCAAGGAAGCGTTTCTCTACGTGTTCGATCGCGTGACGGGCCAGCCGGTGTGGCCGATCGAAGAGCGGCCCGTGCCGCAGAGCGACGTGCCCGGCGAGAAGACGTCGCCGACGCAGCCGTTCCCGACCAAACCACCGGCCTATGCGCGGCAGGCGGTGACCGAATCCGAGCTGATCGACTTCACGCCGGCGCTGCGTCAGCAGGCGCTCGAGCAGTTGAAGTCCTATCGCATGGGGCCGATGTTCCTGCCGCCGGTGTTGAGCAAGCCCGGCGGTCCGTACGCGGCCGTCACGATCGGCACGACCGGCGGCGGCACGAACTGGCCGGGCGCCGCGTACGATCCCGAAACGCACACCGTCTTCGCGCCGGCGTCGAATGCCGGCGTCGCGCTGCTCGGGCTCATTCCGCCGCCGCCGGGATTCTCCGACATCAACTACGTCGCGGGCACGGCGGGACAGCCATTCGTCGAACGCGAAGGCCCGGGCTTCGGCAGCGCGGCCGATGCGCCGCAGCGCCGTCCCGCTGGGGGCGCCGCCGCAGGCCGTGGTGAAGGACAGGCTGCTGCCGCACCGCCGCCGAGCGGCACGCAGGTGCAGGGCCTGCCGATCGTCAAGCCGCCGTACGGCCTGCTGTCGGCGATCAACCTCGATCGCGGCGAGCTCGCGTGGCAGGTGCCGCACGGAGATACGCCGGACGCCGTGCGCAACAACCCGGCGCTCAAAGGCCTGACGATTCCCAAGACCGGCCAGCAGGGCGCCGTCGGCGCGGTCGTGACGAAGACGCTCGTCATCATGGGCGATCCGCAGGTGACGACGACCGATCAGCATCCGCGCGGCGCGATGCTGCGCGCGTACGACAAGGCGACGGGCAGGCAGGTCGGCGCCGTGCTGCTGCCGGCGCCGCAGAGCGGGTCGCCGATGACCTACATGGTCGATGGACGCCAGTACGTGATCGTCGCCGTCAGCGGCGGCGCGTACTCGGGTGAATACATTTCCTTTGCCCTCCCGAACGAAGGAGCAACGAAATGACGAGACGAGCGGTAATGCTGGCGATCGCGCTGTGCGCGCCGGCGATGGCGCATGCGCAGTCGCCGAAGGGCGCGACGTACATCACCGACGAGGAGATCAAGAAGGTCAACACGCTGCCCGGTGTCGACCGGCAGATTCGCGTCGTCGACGTCGGCAACGAGAACGTCGCGGTCGGCATCGTGCATCGCGGGCCGACGACACCGCCGGCCGCGCCGGCGGGAGGCGGCCGGGCAGGCGCACCAGCGGCGGCAGCCGCGGCTGCGGAGCCCTGTGCCGAGCAGGCCAGCGGCCGACCGGCTGACGCCGCCGCGACGGGCATCTCGCACGACTCGCAGACCGAGAGCTACATCATCGTCTCCGGCAGCGGCACGCTCGTGACGGGCGGCCACATCGTCAACGGCCGGAAGTCGGCGGCGGACAGCCAGGTGACGAAGGTGCTGAACGGGCCGTCGTGCAACGGCATCATCGCCGGAGCCGACGTCGTGAAGCAGGTCGTGAAGACCGGCGACGTGATCATCATCCCCGCGGGCGTGCCGCACGGCTGGATCGACATCGCGGATCACGTGGACTACCTGAGCATCCGTCCGTCGGCGCGCGTGCTCGAAGCGGGATACGTGAACCCGGCGATCAAGAAATAGCCGGGCTTTTTGAGCAGAATTGGCCCCACAGAGCGGGGCCGGAGCCTGTATCGTGTCGGTCACGGATCTATGACACCGACGGTCAGGCTCTTCGTTCGTACGGCCGCACTTCTCGCCGTCCTCGCGGCGCGTCACGCCGCTGCCGCCGACGATCCGCTGGTGCACGCGGCTTCGGCCGGCGATATGAAGACCGTCCGCGCGATGCTGCAGCAGGGGCACGAGGTCGACGCGCGGGCCGGCGACGGTTCGACCGCCCTGCACTGGGCGGTGCGCGCCGAGGACCTCGACACGACCAATGCGCTGCTGCGCGCGGGCGCGAAAGTCACCGTGGCCAATGCGCTCGGCGTCACGCCCGCCTATCTCGCTGCCGAAAGCGGCAACGCCGCGATCCTGAAACGGCTGCTCGATGCCGGCGCCGACGTGAAGTCCGCCGACGCGTCGGGTGACACGCTGCTGATGGCCGCCGTGCGTGCCGGCAGCGCGGACGCCGTCGAACTGCTGCTGGAGCGCGGAGCCGCGGTCAACGCCGGCGATCCGCAATTCGGCCATACCGCCCTCATGTGGGCGGCGCGCCGCAACGACACCGCGATCATGAAGCGCCTGCTGGCGCGCGGCGCCGAAACGGACGCGCGCACGCGCGCCGGCGAAAAGCCGGTCGCCCGTCCTCCCGGCGCCGGCGGCGGATCGCACGGCGTGGGCATCGTCCGCAGCGGCGTGCCGCCGCAGGGCGAGCAGCAGCCGATACCCGGCGGCATGACGCCGCTGCTCTTTGCCGCGCGCGATGGACAAGCGGACGCCGCGCGGCTGCTGCTCGAAGCCGGCGCCGACGTCAACGGCGCGGATCCCAACGGCCTGACGCCGTTGCTCATGGCGCTGACCAACGGGCAGTTCGGCGTCGGCAAGCTCCTCGTCGATCGCCGCGCCGATCCGAAACGCGCGGACTGGTGGGGACGGACGGCGCTGTGGGCGGCCGTCGACGCGCGCAACCTCGCCGTGCGCAGCGGCGCGCCGACCGACGAGAACGGCGTCGATCGGCAGGCCGCGCTCGAGGTCATCACCGCGCTCATCGACAGCGGGGTGGACGTCAACGCGCGCGTGAAGGAATTCCCGCCGGCGCGGCGATATCTGCTGCCGCTCGCGTCGCTCGAGTGGGTGGACTTCACCGGGCAGACGCCGTTCATCCGCGCGGCGCAGGCCGGCGACGTGCCCGTGATGAAGCTGCTGCTGTCGAAGGGCGCGGATCCGAAGATCGCCACGTTCAACGGCACGACGGCGCTCATGGCCGCCGCGGGCGTGAACTGGGTCATCGGCGAGACGTTCAGCGAGTCGCCGAAACGCTGGATCGAAGCCGTGCAGCTGTGCCTCGATCAGGGCCTCGACGTCAACGCGGTCAACGCCATGGGACTGCAGGCCGTGCACGGCGCCGCCAATCGCGGCTCCGACGACATCATCGAGCTGCTGGCGCGCCACGGCGCTCAGCTCGATCGTCCCGACAAAGAAGGACGCACGCCGTACGCCTGGGCGCAGGGCGTCTTCCTCGCCACCAACTCTCCGGTCGCGAAGCCGTCGACGATGGCGCTGATTGAGAGACTGACGAAGAAGCCATGAGGACACTCGTCATTGGCGCGCTGGTGCTCGTGGCAGGCGTGCGGACTGCCGCCGCGCCGGATCCGGCGTTCCTCACGCAGTACTGCGTCACCTGCCACAACGCGCGGACCAGGAGCGGCAACTTCGTGCTGCAGGGACTCGATCCCGCGCAGCCGGACGGGAAGATCGACACCTGGGAGAAAGTCGTGCGCAAGCTCCGGACCGGCATGATGCCGCCGGTGAGCGCGCCGAAGCCGACATCCCAGGCGCGCGAGTCGTTTGCATCCGCGCTCGAGGCGCAGCTCGATCGCGTCGCGGCCGTTCATCCGGACCCGGGCACGCCTGCGCTGCACCGCCTCAATCGCGCGGAGTACGCAAACGCCGTCCGCGATCTGCTCGCCGTCGACGTGGACGTCAGCGCGATGCTGCCGCCAGACGACTCGGCGGCGGGGTTCGACAACAACGCCGACGTGCTCGGCGTGTCCCCGGCGCTCATCGAGGGCTACGCGAACGCGGCGGCCAAGGTGAGCCGGCTCGCGCTCGGCGATCCGTCAATCGGTCTCGATCGCACGACCTACCGCGTCCCCGGCGACCTGGCGCAGGACGTCCATATCGACGGCCTCCCCCTCGGCACCCGCGGCGGCATCGTCGTTCACCACACGTTCCCGCTCGACGCGGAGTACGACGTCGAGGTCGGCGCCGGCGGTGGGCCTGCGCTCGGCGCCGCGCGGGGCGCCGGTCCTCGCGGCGGCGGTCCGCCGCCCCAGGACGATCGCTACGTGACGCTGGACGGCGAGCGGCTGACGCTCTCGCCGCGCGGACCGACGCGAATCAAAGTTTCCGCCGGCCCGCACGTCATCGGCGCCTCGACGATCGTGCGGACACACGTGCTCGGCGCCGACAGCGTCTTCAACGCGCCGGTGCGGACGCCCGGAGTGTCGCAGGTGACGATCGCCGGACCGTTCAACGCGAGCGGGCCGGGCGACACTCCGAGCCGCCGAAAGGTGCTCGTCTGCAGCCCGCAGCCGGACGAGATCCGCTGCGCGAGGACGATTCTCAACACGCTCGCGTCGCGCGCCTATCGTCGTCCCGTGGCGGTGACCGGCGCGGACATGGACACGCTCGTCGATTTCTATCGCCAGGGCCGCGAGCACGGCACGTTCGAATCGGGACTGCAGCGCGCCGTCGCGCGCGTCCTCGTCGACCCCCAGTTCCTGTTTCGGTTCGAACGAGATCCCGCGAGCCTCGCTCCCGGCGCGGCGTTCCGTCTGACCGACATCGAGCTGGCCTCGCGACTGTCGTTCTTTCTGTGGAGCAGCATTCCGGACGAAGCGCTGATGGCGGACGCGCGAAAGGGCACGCTGCACACACCTGCCGTGCTGGGGCCGCAGGTGAAGCGCATGCTCGCGGATCCGCGCGCCGACGCGCTCGTCACGAACTTCGCCGGCCAGTGGCTGCTGCTGCGCGAGCTGAAGAACATCCGTCCCGATTCGCCGGCGTGGGACGGCAACCTGCGCCAGTCGTTCGAACGGGAAACGGCGATGCTCTTCCGCGCCGTCATCCAGGAGGATCGCAGCGTCATCGACCTGCTCGACGCGGACTTCACGTTCGTGGACGAACGGCTCGCCCGTCACTACGGCATCCCGGATGTCCACGGCTCGCGCATGCGGCGAATCGCGCTTGCGGCCGACGATCCGCGGCGCGGGCTGCTTGGCCAGGGCAGCATCCTGACGGCGACGTCCGCCGCCAACCGCACGTCCCCGGTGACGCGCGGCAAGTGGGTGCTCGAAAACGTCCTCGGCGCGCCGCCGCCGCAGCCGCCGCCCGGCGTCGAGACGAATCTGGAGAAGGACGCCGCGCAGGTCAAGGTGACGTCGCTCCGCCAGCGCATGGAGCTGCATCGAGCCAACCCCGTCTGCGCCTCGTGCCATCAGCTGATGGATCCGATCGGCTTCTCGCTCGAGAACTTCGACAACACCGGCAAGTGGCGCGCCCTCGACGGCCGCGCGCCCATCGATGCGACCGGATCGCTCGTCGACGGCACGAAGCTGAACGGTCCCGCGACGCTGCGGCAGGCCCTGCTCGCCAAGTCCGACGTGTTCGCGGGCGTGTTCGCCGACCGCCTGCTGACGTACGCCGTCGGCCGCGCCATGCGCCCGCAGGACATGCCGGCCGTTCGCGCGATCACGCGAACCGCCGCCAGAGATCGGTATCGTTTCTCGTCGTTCGTGATGGCGATCGTCTCGAGTGCTCCATTCCAGATGAAGACAAAGGCTGAATGATGTTCATTACCAGAAAACATCTGTCTCGACGGACGTTCCTGCAGGGCATCGGCGCCACGGTGTCGCTGCCGCTCCTCGATTCGATGGTCGCCGCGCAGACGCCGCTCGGCCAGACGGCCGCGGCGGGGAAGTCCCGCTTCGTCGCCATGTACGTCCCGCACGGCGCGACGATGGACAAGTGGACGCCCGCCGGGGAAGGCACGGGCTTCGCGTTCACCGAAATCCTGAAGCCGCTCGAACCCTTCCGCGATCGGCTGAACGTCGTCAGCGGCCTGGCGCATCCGTACGTGGCAGGGGCCGGCGGCGCCGATGTGTCGGCGGGCGCCAACCACACGCGCGCGGCGGCGGTGTTCCTGACGGGCGCGGTGCCGCAGCGCGGCGCCCAGGCGCACCTCGGGATGTCGGCCGATCAGGCCGTGGCCGAGCACATCGGGCAGGACACGCCGCTCCCGTCGCTCGAGCTCTCGATCGAAGAAGCCGTGCTCGCCTGCGAGGCGTCGTTCAGCTGCGCGTATCGCAACTCGATCTCCTGGAAGTCTGCAACCCAGCCGCTGCCGATGTACAACAACCCGCGGCTGGTCTTCGAGAAGCTGTTCGGTGTCGGCGCGACGGACGCCGAGCGGCGCGCGCGTCGATCCGAAACGCGCAGCCTGCTCGATTCGGTGATGGGCCAGGTGGCGGGCCTGCAGAAAGATCTGCCGGCCGGCGACCGGCGGCGGCTCACGCAGTACCTGGACGACGTGCGTGAGATCGAGCGGCGCATTCAGCGCGCGGAGGCGTCGGCGAGCAAGGACCTCGCGCTGCCCGACGTGCCGAGCGGCGTGCCGCCGACGTTCCAGGAGCACTTGAAGCTCCTCATGGATCTGCAGGTCATTGCCCTGCAGGCGGACATCACGCGCGTGTCCACGCTGATGTTTGCGCGGGAGCTGAGCACGGCCGTCTTCCCGGAGACGACGATCCGCGATCCGTTCCACAACCTGTCGCATCACTCGAACGACCGCGGCAACATGGACCGTTTCGCGCAGCTCAACACGTATCACGTCACGAAGCTCGCGTACTTCCTCGATCGCCTGAACAAGACCCCGGACGGCGACGGCACCCTGCTGGATCACTCGCTTGTCCTGTACGGCAGTTCGCTCAGCGACGGCAATCAGCACAACTTCAGCCCGCTGCCGATTCTGCTCGCCGGCGGCGCCGCCGGCCGCGTCAAGGGCGGACGCCACATGGTGTTCCCGAAGGACACCCACATGTCGAACCTGCTGGTCGCGATGCTCGACAAGATGGGCGTGCCGACGGAGAAGTTCGGCGACAGTACGGGTATGCTGACGATCTGATGCAGATCCGCGGCAACCTGAAGAGCCAGTACGGCGACGTCCTGACCGCCGAGGTCGTCGCGGCGCTCACCGCGTTGTCGCCGCTCGACGCCTCGCGCCGCGCAGTGATGCAGGCCCGGCTCGACCGCCGCCTCGCCCGCCGGCAACGGCGCGAGCGCATCACCTTCCTCGACGCCGGCAGCGTCATCGCGCGCACGTCCATCCGCGTGCAGGACGCGCGCGACGGCAGGTTCGCCGGCAGCGAGATTCCGCACGACCTGCAGCGTCAGTGGATCCAGGGCACCGGTCCGGCCGCGCGGCCGAACAGCCCGCTCGACCGGAGCATCCGCAACGTCGCCTACGCGCTGCTGTCCGGCGCGGACGGCTGGATGTTCGACGGCGAAGACGCGCTCGGCCAGCTCTCGACGATGTCGCTCGAGAACCAGCGGAATCTCAAGCTGGCCTTCCACGACGACGAGCGGTTCCTGGCCATCGCGGAGCAGGTCGCCGCCGAAATGAACCGCTGGGCCGAAGGGTTCCTGCACCGCCGCACCATCGCCGACTGGCGGCAGCAGTTGCGGTTCACGACGCGCATCTTCAGGCCGCGCGGCCTTCACCTCGACGATCGCCACATCCGCAACGACGACGGCTCAGGCTTTTCCGCCTCCATCGTCGACGCGACGCTGTATGTGGTGAACAACCACCAGAGGCTTCGCGACAACGGATCGTCGCTCGTGCTCTATCTGCCGAAGATTCAGACGGCCGAAGAGGCGGCGATCTGGAACGAGATCCTGTCCGCGCTCGAAACGCAGCTGCAGCTGCCGGCGGGGGCGATCAAGACGTACGTGCTCGTCGAGCAACTCGAGGCGTGTTTCCAGTTGATGGAGATTCGCGCGGTCCTCGGACGGCGGTTCGTCGGCTTCAACACCGGCCGGTGGGACTACATCAACAGCGTCTCGGACGCGATGGAGTGGGACGAGACGTTCGTCAACCCCAACATCGACGCGATCACGATGACCTACGGCTACATGCGGACGTACGAGGATCGCGTCCGCCGCGCGGTCAACACGCCCGATGCCAACGGACAGTTCGCGTTGTGGCAGGGCGGCATGGAGCCGAACATCCCCGTCGGATCGGCGGAAGGCGTCGCAGCGAGCATGAAGCGCGCCGTGGCCGGCGCCGAACGCGAGCAGCGCGAAGGCGCGAGCGGCAAATGGGTCGCCCACTGGAAGATGGTCCACGTCGTCCGTCCCGTGTGGGAAAAGGTGGCCGCGGCCAACCAGCTCGGTCGAAAGTTTCCACCGCTCACATACACGCCGGCAGATGCTGACGGTCTGCTCATGCTCGAACCAGCGCCGCGGACCGATCGCGGCGCCCGCGATCTGCTGAGCGTGGCGATTCAGTACGCCAACGCCTTCGAGCAGGGGTTTCAGGCCGCGGCGCTGAAACCGGCGGATTTCTTCGGCAACGACGACGTTCTCTATCTGATGGAGGACATGGCGACCGGCGAGATTCGAATCAGCATCCTGTGGGAATGGCTGCATAAGCACGCCACGCTCGCGGAGGGCCGGTTCGATCGCGAGGCGTTCGCGCGGCTGCTCGACGAGGAGTACGCCAAGCTGCTGAAGGCGGACAATCGCGACGTCCACGACAACTCGAAGGGCACGACGCTCCCGATCGCGCGGGAGATCGTCAAGGCGTACGTCGACAACGCCGACAAGCTGCCGTGGTTCATCGACCTGCTGAACGTCAACATCGGCACCCACGATCTGGCGGAGGCGAAACGGCGCATCGCGATGCTGCTCGAGGAGTTCGGCTCGCGTGGCCGGCGTGTGACGGACAATATCGACTTCGAAAGGCAGCCATGAAGATCGCAGCGATTGCGTTGAGCCTGATGCTGGCGGCGGCCGACGTTCGCACCGACGTTCGTAGCGTCCGGCTTCAGCCGGACGTCGTCCGAGGCGCCCGCGTCACCGCGGGCGAGTTCATCGTCGATCCGCCGACGCTCATCAACCTCGGCTTCGAGTGGTTCATCCAGGGCGACGACAACCGCAACGCGTCCGTCGAGGTGTCGTACCGCAGGCAGGGCACGACCGAATGGAAGCCGGGGATGCCGCTGCTGCGGCTGCAGGGCGAGCGCATCAAGCAGGGCGAGCAGCTCGATGTCGTCGCGCCGAACATGTTTGCCGGCAGCATCCTCGATCTCGAGCCGAACACCGCGTATGAAGCGCGGTTCGTGCTGCGCGATCCGGACGGCGTCGGCGGGCAGGCCACGAAGACCGTCACGGTGAAGACGCGGCCCGAGCCGATGCCGGCAACGGGCGGCAACGTCTACCACGTGTATCCGCCGGGATTTAAGGGGACGAAGATCGAGCCGGCGTTCGAAGGCCTGATGTGCGCGTACAACCTCACGTGCGCCGGCACCGATTGGGCAACGGCCGGCCGTCCGCGCGTCAAGCCCGGCGACGTCATCCTCGTGCACGCGGGCGTCTACAAGTACAACCGCTACGAGTACACGAACGATCCGGCGGTCAACCGGACGACGCCGCTCGACGGGACGTACTACCTGCTCGCGAAAGGCACCGCGGAAAAGCCGATTGTGATCAAAGGGGCCGGCGACGGCCCGGCGGTGTTCGACGGCGCGGGCAACTACGCGCTGTTCGACGTCCGCGCGGCGGACTACACGTACTTCGAAGGCCTGACGTTCCGGAACACCGACTACGCGATTCTCGCCGGCACGCAGTTCCTGGCGGGCGCGAAGGGGCTGACGGTGAAGCACAGCCGGTTCGAGGACATCGGCGCGGGTGTGTTCACGAACTACGCCGGGTCGAGCAACTTCTACATCGCCGACAACTACTTCATCGGCCGGCACGATCCGGATCATGTGATCGGCTGGGCAGGGGAGTTCTGGACGAAGTTCAACGGCAAGGACGGCCAGAAGTTTCCCCCGGTCATGAGCTCGTACATCGCCGTCAAGGTGTTCGGCCCCGGCCACGTCATCGCGTACAACTACGTCGCGAACTTTCACGACGGCATCGACACCGAGACGTACGGCAACCCCGACGGCTCGGCGGCCGCTGCCGGCGCGGCGAAGTACCCGACGCGCGAGTACTTCGACAAGCGGACGGTCTCCATCGACTACTACAACAACTACATGACCAACTTCCACGACAACCCGTTCGAGGTCGATGGGAGCATGCACAACGTGCGCGTGATGCGGAACATGATGATCAACTCCGCGTCGCACGCGCTGTGCAACCAGCCGTCGGTCGGCGGGCCCGTGTACTGGATCCGCAACGTCGCGTATCACCTGCCCGGCGGCTCGACGCGGCTGACGGGCGGCTCGGCCGGCGTCATCTTCTACAACAACACCGTGCTGTCGGAGACGCAGGCGCAGGGCGCGTCCAATGTCCACTGGGCCAACAACCTGTTCCTCGGCGAGAACTCCGCGCCGGCGATCTTCAACATCAACACGTTCACCAACTACAGCTCGTCGGACTACAACGGCTTCAGGCCGAATCCCGGCGCGGCGTTTTCGTTCGCGTGGAACTCGCCGCCGTGGACGACCGCCGCCGACTACAGCACGCTCCTGCGCGGCCGCGGCGCCGGACCGCAGGCCGGGCCGGCGGCGCTGGAGACGCGCCAGTTCAAGACGCTCGACGAGTACAGCCGCGCCGCCCATCAGGATCAGCACAGCGTGCTCGTCGACTACGACGTGTTCGTCAACGTCCCCAGGCTCGACGCGCAGGACACGGCGACCGTGCAGAAGGTCTACAAGGCCGAGTCGTTCGATTTCAGATTGAAGGCGGGATCAGCGGCGGTCGATCGCGGAATGAAACTGCCGAATGTGACGGACGGATTCAGTGGAGCGGCTCCCGACCTCGGCGCGATCGAGCTCGGCCAGGCGCCGCCCCACTATGGGCCTCGTTAGTTTGCGGCGCCAGCCGACCCCTTGAGCAGACGCTGGAACGCCGCGGCGTAGAACGACAGCTTCGGCGCCGGGACGGCGGGCTCGACTTCCGGCGTCTCGCCGAACACCATCACCTTGCTGGTCGACAGGCTCTTGAACTCCGGCCACTTCGGGAGGCCGGCGCCGTTCGGATCGCCCTTCGAGATGAAGTTGACCCAGTAGGACGACATCTCGTCGGCCAGCTTCGTGTCGCTCGCCGTCCACGTCTGGTTGGCCTGTCCCTTCGGGTTGTTCCACGCGAAGGAAATCTCCGCCGTATGCGTCGCGCCGGCGGGTGACGGCTGGCCGTTGACGTTCTGGACGTGCGAGAAGAAGTAGACGTAGGCTTTCTTGCCCTTCGCCGCTTCGGCGGCTGCCCACTGCCGCATGTTCCACGTGATCTCGTCTGCGCACGCTTCGTGCGCCATCTTCCGCGCGTCCTCGTCTGAGGCGGCGGGGTAGAGCTTCAAGTACTGATCCGTCAGCTCGCCGAACTTGCGTTCGGCGCCGCTCTTGAAGGTCGCCATGGTCATGCCCGCGCCGCCGCGGCCATTGAGGCCCGCGGTAGGTCCACAGATGCCGAAGTTCGCCTCGTCCTTGTTCGATCCGGTGAGCACGTCCACCTGGTTCTGTTTCCCCGCCTGAAACGTCAGCGACGTGTCTTCCGGGATGACGTAGCCGTCAACGACCAACCCGGCGCCATTCAGGCCCGTGAGCTGATCGATCGGCTTCGCGCGAAGTTCGGCCATCGACTTCACGCCGAGCGCGTCGACGGCCTTGACGCCCGCCGCCTCCGCATCGGCGGAGGTCCGCATCCGCGCCATCGTCAGGCCCATCCAGCCGCCGCTTTCGGCGATGGCGCGCTTGAAGAGGCCCTTGGCCTGCGGCGAGCCGACGAGCGCGCCGACCATGATCGCGCCGGCCGATTCGCCCGCGACCGTGACGTTGTTGGGATCGCCGCCGAACGCCGCGATGTTGCGCTTCGTCCACTGCAGCGCGGCGATCGCGTCCATCATCCCGTAGTTGCCGGAGCCTGTGTGGCCGGCTTCCTTCGCGAGATCCGGGTGCGCGAGGAACCCGAACGCGCCGAGGCGGTAGTTGATCGTGACGATGACCGGACCCTTGGCGGCGAGGTTCTCGCCGTCGTACCAGGTGAGGCCGCCGGAGCCGCCGGTGAAGCCGCCGCCGTAGATCCACAGCATCACGGGCCGCTTGTCGTTCGCATTCGCGCTGGTCCAGACATTCAGATAGAGGCAGTCTTCGCTGCGAGCCGGCTCACGCGGGGGCGCGGCCGCTGCCGGTGGCGCCCCGCCCGGAGCCTCGCCACGCGCGCCGCCGCGGGCGCCGCCACGACCGGCGAACGGAGCGCCGGCCGCGCAGGGCGCGCCAAACGCGCTCGCGTCGCGAACGCCGTCCCACTTCGCCGCCGGCTGCGGCGCCTTCCAGCGGTTGTCGCCCGTCGGGGCCGCGGCAAACGGAATACCTTTGAACGCGCGGACCGATGACTGGGTCGTGCCCGTGACGCCCTTGAGGGCGCCGGTCTCGATCCGCACCTGATCCGGAATCATCGCCGACGGCCGCGCGACGATGAAGAGAACGACACTGAGCAGGCCAAGAAATCCAATTCGTTTCATGGCGGGAAGGATACAACATCGCTGCCGAGGGTGCATAGACAGCAGCCGGTTATGTTAGGCTTTTTTCCCGATGAGCCGTGGCGGAAGGCGAGTCGTGTCTCGATCGATCTCGATCGTTTGCTTATGCGTGATCGCCATTGGTGGCGCAGGCTGCAGCGCCTCCAATCCGGTTGCCCCGATCGATCTGACTCCAGTCGGGATGTTTCTCACGGGCAGCCGCTCCGTGACCGGAACCGTGGTCCAGTCCGGGCTTTTCTCAGTCCCGTTCAGGGCATATGCGCTCACGAAAGACGGTGGTTACCAGGACGTCACGGGCCAGGCGACATGGACCGGCACTCCGACGCTGGTGCCGACGTCGTCTCCCGGGATGTTCAACAGCACCGGCGCCGGCACCGGACGCGCGACTGCGCGCTATCTGGGAGTCGAGGCGTCGCTGGCGATGGAAGTCGTGCCTTCCGGCCGCACGATCTTCCCGACGCTGTCGATGATCGATCCCGGTGTCCTGAAGCTCGGGGATCGAGTGCAGTTGACCGCCGTGTTTCAGCCGACCCAGACGGCCTTCATTCAGACAGCCGTGGTGGATGGGGTGACGTGGACGTCGCAGGACTCGCGCATCCTGGCGATCACCGGACGTGTCGCTGACTGCGTTGGTATCGGGACGACGGTGCTGACCGTCGAGTACTCCGGCGTGACCACGCGCTTTTACTTTTCGGTGTTGCCTCGCTGACGTTCGATGCCACGGTTTCCTCCTCGCCTCGTGTTCCCGCTGGTTGCGACGATGCTGAGCGCCGCGCTCTCATGGGCCCAGCCGCCTGGGCCTGCGGTATCCGGAGTCATTACCCGGATCACCGGCGAGCTTTACGAGTTCAGCGTGGCCGATCAACACAGTCTTTTTCTCGTCACGCCGGACGGAATCGTTGTGGCCGATCCGCTGGCAAGGGACTCCGCGGACTGGCTGCAGCGGGAGTTCCAAAGCCGGTTCCCTGGTCGGCCGGTGCGCTACGTGCTCGTCACTCACTATCAACGTGAACGCGCGGAGGGCGTGTCGGCGCTCTTTCAGACCGCGGAAGTGATCGGTCATCGCGAGTTCAACGACGTGCTCTCGCGGGCCAGGCGTGCGAACTCCAGCGCCCACCGGTTTGCCCATGAGGTCGAGACGGTGTTCGACGACCGGAAGACCGTCAAGATCGCCGACGACACGGTCGAGATGATCCACGTCGGGACCGACAGGGCTCCGGACATGAGTCTCCTGTTCTTTCCTCGGGAACGGGCGGTGTTCGCTGTGGATCCTCCGCCGGTTACGGTGGTGCCATTCGCATTCGGTGTCTGGAAGGCGAATGACGTCTTCACCTGGCTGCATGTCGTCTCGGCGCTCGATTTCGACGTGCTGATCTTCGGCAACGGGCAACGGGCCACGCGTGCCGATGTCGTGTCGCTGCGAGACTACCTCGACACGCTGCGGGCGAACGTCTCGACTCTTTATGAAAAGGGTCATTCTCTTGACGACGTCGAGCGGCTCGCGACCATACCGGCGTACGCAAGCAGTCCTCAGTACTCGTCGCGTCGCGCCCAGGCTGCGGAGATCTACAGGACGCTGCACCTGTTCCGCGTCGACGTGCTTGCTGCCGGAGTCTTGAATTACGTGCAGCAGGGTCCCGCCGACTACTGCGCCGGCTACGCCTCGTGTTCCGCCGGCGGTGCCAGGGTCGAAGGCACCGGAGGCCTGGGCCTGTCGTTCAATCGCGGGGTGGGCATCAGCGCCGAGGTGACGCTGGGAGCGCAATCATGGAACTCCCGGCTGAATCCGAATTACGCCGAGGAAGTCGCTGTCAGGCAATCGCGCGCGACGGTTCTGTTCCGTTACGCGCCGTTGTCGCCGCATTCCACCGGCTACGCGGTGGTGGCCGGATTCTCAGGCACGCGGGCGGACATCAAAGGGGCGAACCGGCTGGACGGCGCCCTGCTTCCGGCAGGCGGACGTCATTTGATCGAAGAGCGCAGCTTGCGGTACGGCGTGACGGTCGGCGCCGACCTGACGCAGGCCGTGAGCCGTGGAGTCCGGTTGTATCTCCCGGTGCGGTTCACCCGGTTCTCCGGCGACGCGTCGCCGCACTGGCCGGGTACATGGGATGTTCAAATGGGCGTCGGGTTCAGGTTTGGCCTGGTCAGGCAGGTCAATTAGGTGTTCATGCTGTCGATGCGGCCGCGCGCGTTCATAGTCGCAGTGATGGTGCTCAGCGCGCCTGCCTGCAATCAACGCACGGATGTGCCTGGACTGAACAGCATACCGACGGCGCCGTCGTCGGTCTCGGCGCCACCTCCCGCGCCGAGCGTCATCTTCTCGCTGAACTTCAAACCGGCCGCGGTGTACGCAGGCGCGGGCAGCACCGGCACGGCGGTGCTGTCGGTACCCGCGCCGGCCGGAGGCGCGGTGGTGGCGCTTTCGGCCGGCGACCCGGCGGTGACTGTTCCGTCTCTGGTGAGCATTCCCGCCGGATCCGATACAGCGACGTTCAACGTCTCGACGCAATTGATTACGGCGGACCGCGACGTGAACGTCAGCGCTTCTTTCGGCGGCCGCTCCGTGTCCAGGACGCTGCCGGTGTGGACCGTGCTGCCGACGTTCTTCTCATTCATCAGTGACGCCGCCGATCCGATTGGGAGAGGCGGGGTCAAGAGACTGACGCCGCAGAGCGCGCGGTTCACGGCCTGGTGCAATGCCAGCCAGGTGACGGTCAGCCTCGACAGCAGCACCGACTTCTGGACGGCGACGTTCGCGGCTCCCGCCGGAACGAGGCTCGCCCCAGGCACCTATGAGAACGCTCCAAGTGCATCGATTGCTCCGTCGTTTCCCAATACGAGCGGGCCGGAGATGAGCATCAGCGGTAACGGCGTCGGATGCAGCAGCGTTGGTCGCTTCGTCGTGCACGAAGCCGACATCGCGACGAACGGGCGTGTCAACCGGTTCTGGGCGAGTTTCGAGCAGCGCTGCAATGGACGAACGGATGCCCTGCAGGGCGACGTGCGGGTCGTCGCTCCGTCTCCTGTCAGCACCTTTCTGATCTGTCGCTGAAATCTGGACCGACGACCGCTGCGCTAGTCCACCGGCTTCTCAGCCACGTGATCCACGACGATGACGGGAATGGATCGCCGTTGTCTGACCAGCTTCAGGCCGAGCTCGCGTTCCATGGCGTCGAACACCGTGATGCCGTTGGGATCGGCGGCCTCGACGTTTGCGGCGCCGCCGACAGTCCCCCCGGGGGCCTGGCCCGCCCCCTGCTGTGGCTGCATCAGGTTTCGCGGCGTCCAGCCCATCAGGAAGTTCCAGCCGCCGGAGAGACCGGTCGCGTCGACGACAGGATGATCGATGTACGCATTCGCCTGCTGCTGAATCGTCTGCGCGAGATCGGCCATCGTCGTGTTCCTGCAGGAAATCATGACGTTGATGTTCGTCGCGGGCTTGGGCGCACTGGGATCGGGCCTGCAGCCCGAACGCTCCGAGTCGTCGGCCTGCGTCATCTTCGGTTTCGCGCCGGCGAGCGTCAGCGCATAGACCGTGACTTCACGGTTCTCGCTGTGGGTTTTCATCTCGAACCGTTCCACCAGCAATCCGCGGAGCATCTCCAGGCCGACGCTGAGCGGCGGCGGCGCCGGCCGTCCGCGAACGATGTTGGGCGCGCCTTCGCCGGAGCTCGGCACCTTGGCGAGAATATTCCACCGCTGGGTGTCCGCTGACTTCGGCAGGCCCAGCACGACGTCGGCGCCGACGTTCGGCGACACCTGCAGCGACATCGCGATCAGCTGCCGCAGCGTGCCGCCGGCGCGCATCTGGCTGCCGCCGGTGTACAGGAGCCCGACAAACGGAGGCGCGTCCGGATCGACCGGTTTGATATCCGCGGCTTCGAACCGGGCGGCCGCAAACGCGAGCGCGGCTTCAATGCCTTGCGGATTCGGCGTCGGCTTTCGGTTGACGCGTTCCACCGCGAACGAGTCCATCGGCACGTTCTGCAGCTCCAGCTTCAGCCCCAGCTGCTTCTCCGCGGCGTCGAAGGCCGAGATCCCGTCGGCGCCCTTCGCCGCAAGCACACCGCGGGCCGTCCACTCGAATTCGAAGTCCCAGGTGCCATCCAGCTTCGTGGAGTCGACGATGTCGCGATCGAAATAGCCGTTCGCCATCTGACGGAGGTTTTCTCCAATGGCGGCCGTCGTCAGATTTCGGCAGGCGACTTTGATGTTAGGCGTGGCCGCGGGGTCGGGGGCCGTCGCCGTGGGCTGCTGGATTGTCTGGCACGACGGAGCGCCGGAGCCGCTGGCGGCTCGTAGTTTCGGCCCCCCTTTCGCGACGGTCATGACGTAGCGCGGCACTGGCCGTGTGCCTCGACCCATGGCCAATCCAAAGCGATCCGCCAGCAGCGCCTGCAGCATCAGGTTCGCGCTTGCCGGTGTCGTGCCGTCGGGCACCTTGGCAACGACGTCGAACAGATCGAGGCTCAGCCAGCCGGGACCGCCGGAGATGTTGTCCTCCGCGACGCCGTAGGCCGCCGCGATGAGGTTGAGCATGGTCGCGTCCCGGTTGACGTAGTGCCCTTCGCGGAGGACGCCGCCGAAATTCTGGCCGAAGCCGCGGGCCGTCGGGCTCACGTGTACGTCCGCTGCGTCGAATTTTGGCTGCTGTTGCTGGGCAAAAGCAGGTGCAGCCAGCAGGAGGGCCAGGAACGCAGTCTTCTTCATATGGCGCCTTTCACGTGAGATACCATCTATCGCCCGCCCATGAAATCGACGCCGCTTAGGGTACCCCGAGACGCGCCGAGCTACGCCACGATTCTGCACGCGCTTGACGATGTGGCGCGACGAGTGCCGGATCGTCCAGCGCTCATCTGCGAAGACCGTCAGGTGACGTTCTCGGAGCATTTGCGGGCCGTGTCCGGGTTTGCCCGGCGTCTGCAGCGGATTGGCGTGCAGGGCGAGCGCGTCGCGATCCTGATGACGAACTGCCTGGAGTTCCCGATCGCGATTCTGGGCGCGATGGCGGCGCACGCATACGTGGCGCCGATGAATCCCAACTACACGGACTCCGAACTCGTCCCGCTGCTGAAGGAC
>Ga0134123_10001106_pt1 | contig 17694 bp, 16 predicted proteins | sample KB303_FD_96460 | JGI IMG/M metagenome (GOLD analysis project Ga0134123, IMG submission 96460) | Terrestrial soil microbial communities without Nitrogen fertilizer from Kellogg Biological Station, Michigan, USA - KB3-0-3 | ecosystem: Environmental > Terrestrial > Soil > Unclassified ...
CGCGGCGAGAATCACCTCGGTCGCCTCCTTACCGATCTTGAGGAATGCGGGTGCGGTCGGTTGCGCCGGCGATGAGGATGTGGGCGGGGTCGGCGAAGGCTGGCACCGCGAGGAAAATCGCGAGGCAGACAACGATGAGCGACGGTTTGTGCTTAGCGGCCAACTATAATTGAGACATGGCGGCGCGCGTACGCGAGGAAGCGACGTACGAAGATCTCATCAAAGTTCCGGAGAACATGGTTGCGGAACTGATCGAGGGCGAGTTGTATACCGCGCCGCGTCCGGCCGGGCCGCACACGAATGCTGCGTCGGCGCTCATGATGCTGATTGGTCCGCCATTCCACTTCGGCAATGGCGGCCCTGGCGGCTGGTGGATCCAGTTCGAGCCCGAGGTGCACTTCGGCCGGAACGTTCTCGTGCCGGATCTCGCGGGATGGCGGCGCGAACGCATGCCCGAACTGCCGCAGAATCACATCTATGCGATTTCTCCGGACTGGGTTTGCGAAGTTCTCTCCCACTCGACCGCGCGGATCGATCGCGCGAAGAAACTGCCGATCCATGCGCGAGGCGGCGTCGCGTACGCGTGGATCGTCGATGTGGAGGGGCAGTATCTCGAAGTGAAACGACGCGCGGACGACTCGTGGCTGGACGTCACCACATTCGGCGGCGAGGAGAAAGTGCGGGCCGAGCCTTTCGAGGCGATCGAGATGGACATGACGCTCGTGTGGGGACCGCCGCCGTCCTAGCGCTTCTTCGCTCCAGGCATCCGCGATCTCCGCGACCGTTCGCATGATCTGCGCGCACGGCCTGGGAACGCAGAGCGCAGAACGCAGAGCGAAGAATTGAGAAGCCCGCCCGCCCAAACCGTGTTCCGGGTGTGCTTCTCAGTTCTGCGCTCTGCGTTCTGCGTTCTGCGTTCCTGGGCCGTGCGCGCGTACTTTCAATTCGTCGACGACGTCACTCCAATCCACGCCTTCATCCACCAATAGCACCGCCAAATGAAACACCAGATCCGCGATCTCGCTGATCGTGCGTTCGCGGCCTTCGCCGCTCGCGGCGAGAATCACCTCGGTCGCCTCCTCACCGATCTTGCGGAGAATGCGGGGGCGGCCGCCGTCGAACAACGACGCGGAGTACGAGCCCGCCGGGCGGGTGGCGCGGCGGTCGCGGAGAGTCGCCATCAGCTGTTCGAGGAACGGCGGCGGCACGTCGGGGAAGCATGAGGCCGTGCCGGTGTGGCATGCGGGGCCGCGGGGCTCGACGGTGAGGACGAGGGCGTCGCGGTCGCAGTCGGGGGCGATGTGGACGACGCGCTGGGTGTTGCCCGACGTCGCGCCTTTGTGCCAGAGCGCGTTGCGGCTGCGGCTCCAGAACCAGGTCTCGCCGGTCTCGATCGTTTTCCGCAGCGACTCCTCGTTCATGTATGCGAGCGTGAGGACGGCGCCGCTGCGGGCGTCGCGGACGATCGCGGGGATGAGGCCGTTCGTGAATCGGAGGTCGTTCATCGGACAGGAATCCCTTCCGCTGCGAGATGGCGCTTCACGCCGCCGACGGTGAGCACGCGGTCGTGAAAGAGCGAGGCCGCGAGCACGGCGCGCGCGCCGCCGGCTTCGATCGCGTCGCGGAAGTGCTCGACGCGTCCCGCGCCGCCGGAGGCGATGACGCCGATGCTGACGGCGCTCGTCACCGCGCGCAGCAGCTCGAGGTCGAAGCCGGAGCTCGTGCCGTCTCGGTCGACCGAGGTGAGGAGGATCTCGCCCGCCCCCAGCTCCTCCGCGCGTTTGCACCAGGCGACGGCGTCGAGGTGCGTGACCACCCTGCCGCCGCGTACGGCGCAGAAGCCCTGCTTCGCGTCGCATGACAGCACGACCGCCTGCACGCCGAACTCGCGCGAGCATTCGGCGATCAGCTCCGGCCGCTCGATCGCCGCGGTGTTGATGGCGACGCGGTCCGCGCCGGCGCGCAGCATGTCCCGAAAGTCGCCGACGGAGCGGATGCCGCCGCCGACGGTGAGCGGGATGAAGATCGAGCTCGCGACGCGGCTCACGGTCTCCATCGAGGAGCGCGTACCGTTGATATCCAGAATCACCAGCTCGTCCGCCCCTTCTTCCTCGTAGCGCATCGCACATTCGACGGGATCGCCGGCGTCGCGGATGTTTTCGAACGACACGCCCTTCACCACGCGTCCGTTGCGGACGTCGAGGCAGGGGATGACGCGCTCCGGCACGGCGTTGCTCGCGTCGAGCCGCGCGCGCGCCTGGGCGAGATCGATGCGGTGCTCGAGCAGCGCGCGGCCGATGACGCAGCCGCTGATATTGCCGAGGCGCGCGAGTGAGACGAGGTCGCTCGTCTGCGAGACCCCGCCCGAGGCGATGAGCTTCACGCGCGTCATCGCGCGCAGCTCGCGGTAGAGCGCGAACGACGGGCCGCGCAGCGCGCCGTCTTTCGCGATGTCGGTTACGAGCGCCTCGGGGACCGCGAGCGACTCGATGCGCGCGAACAGGTCTTCCATCGATGCGCTCGACGATCGGGTCCAGCCGTCCGTGCGCACGACGCCGTCGCGCACGTCGATCGCGGGGACGACGCGGTGCGGACCGAAGGCGTCAACCAGCGAGTCGAGCAGCGCGCTCGTCGCCGCGGTGCCGACGACGATGCGCTCGGCGCCGCAGTCCAGCCAGCGCCGGGCGTCGTCGAGCGCGCGGATGCCGCCGCCGACCTGCACGATGAGGTCGCGCTGCGCGAGGCGGCGCACGATGGTGGTCTCGATCGGGTGGCCGCTGCGCGAGGCCTCGAGGTCGACGACGTGCAGCCGCGCGCCGCGCGGGACGTCGAGCGAGTCGAGCACCGCTTCGGCGTCGCCGTAGACGCGCGCCGTCGCGAAGTCGCCGTGCGTCAGCCGCACGACGCGTCCGTTCAGCAGGTCGAGCGAGGCGATCAGCTGCATGCGATGAAGTTCCTCAGCACGCGCAGTCCCGCAGCGGACGATTTCTCGGGATGAAACTGCACGCCGAAGACGCGCCCCTGCTGTACCGCGGCGGTGAAGCGGCCGTTGTATTCGGCGAATGCGATCTCGCTTTCCGTGTCGCGTACCGCGAATGAGTGGACGAAGTAGAAGGCAGTACCCGGCTCGATGTCCTTTAGGAGTGCGGTGGCGGAGCCACCGCTTTCCAAAGCGGCGGCTTTGCCGCCGCACTCCGAAAAGACCCGATTCCAGCCGATCTGCGGAACGGGCAGCGGGCCCTCGAAGCGCCGCACTTCGCCGCGCACCAGGCCGAGGCCGCGCGTCTTGCCGTGCTCGTGCGAGACGTCGAACAGCAGCTGATGGCCGACGCAGATGCCGAGGAGCGCTGCGCCGTGCGCGACGGCCTCGGCGATCGCACGGTCGATCTTCGTCTCCGCGAGCCACGCCCGCGCGGCGACGAAGCTGCCGACGCCGGGGAGCACGAGCTTCGTCGCGCGCGCGATGGTGGCGGCGGCGCGCGTCACGTGCAGCGCGGCGCCGGCCGCGAGCAGGGCGCGCGTGATGTTCGCGACGTTCGCGACCGGCGAGTCGACGAGCGTGACGTTCACAGCACCCCCTTCGTGCTCGGCACGTCGCTGCCCGCGATCTGTTTTGCCTCCCGCACCGCGATCGCGAACGCCTTGAAGATGGCCTCGGCGGCGTGATGGCCGTTGCGTCCGCGGATCAGATCGATATGGAGGTTGCACGCGCACTTGTTCGCGAACGACTTGAAGAACTCCTCGACCAGCGCGAACGGGAAGTCCTTGTGGATGAGCAGCATCTCGCGGTCGAGCGGGACGTTGAACACGAGGTACGGCCGGCCGGAGAAGTCGACGACCACGCGCGCGAGCGCCTCGTCGAGCGGGACGTAAGCGTGGCCGAAACGGCGGATGCCGCGCTTCTCGCCGAGGGCCGCGGCGAAGACTTCGCCGAACACGAGACCGACGTCTTCGACGGTGTGGTGGTAGTCGATGAACGTGTCGCCGGCGGCGCTGACCTCGAGATCGAGCTGCGCGTGCCGCGCGACCGCATCGAGCATGTGCGAGAGAAAGCCGATCGGCGTGTCGATCGACGCGCGCCCGCTGCCGTCGACGTTCACGGTGATGTCGACGGAGGTTTCGTTCGTGGTGCGGCGGAGCGTGGCGGTTCTCATGCGTCCCCCTCATCCGCCCTTCGGGCACCTTCTCCCCCGCGGGGAGAAGGGATTCTCGATGCCCCTCTCCCCGCGTGCGGGGAGAGGGTGGCCGAAGGCCGGGTGAGGGGTGCGGCGAGGGCCTGTAGAAACGCGTCGTTCTCGTCGCGCGTGCCGACGGACACGCGCAGAAAGTCCGCGTACCTGCGGACGAGGATGCCGCGCGCGAGGAAGTCGTCGAACGACGCGCGGCCGCGGAAGGCGATGAAGTTCGCGCGGGTGGGGAAGACGGTCACGCCCGCGGTCGAGCGCATCGCGGCGAGCATGCGCTCGCGCTCCGCGATCGTGCGCGCGACGTTCGCGTCGCGGAGGTCGCGATGCTCGAGCGCGAGCGCGGCGGCGGTCTCGCTGATGACGTTCAGCGAGTACGGCAGCTTCACCTTGCGGATCTCGCGGCAGGTCGGCGCGGTCGACGCGAGCCAGCCGACGCGCAGCGCCGCGAGGCCCCACGCCTTCGAGAACGTCGAGAACGTGACGAGGCGGTCGTGCAGCGGCGGGAGCTCGTCCTCCGCGAAGTCGCCGTAGGCGCGGTCGAAGAGCACCGTCGCGCCGGTGGCGAGCAGCTGCTCGAGCCCGCGCTCCGGCAGTACGCCGCCGGTCGGATTGTTCGGCGAGCAGACGATGACGACGGCGCCGCGCAGCGCGGCGAGCGCGCGGGTCATTTCCTCGAGCGGCAGGAGGCCGGTCGCCGGATCGAGGTCGATCGGTACCGGCAGCCCGCCGCTGATCACGACGAGCTTTTCGTACAGCGCGAACGTCGGGCGCGCGAAGACGACCGGCGTGCCCGGGCCGACGAACGCACCGATGGCCGCCGCGAGCAGCTCGTTCGAGCCGTTGCCCACCAGCACGTTCTCCGGCTCGAAGCCGTACGCATTCGCGAGCGCGGTCCGCAGCATCGCCGACTCGAAGTCGGGATAGCGATTCCACGCGCGCCGCGCGACGCGAGCCAGCACCTCCTCCTTGAACGGGAAGTCGAACGGCGACTCGTTCTGATTGAGCTTGACCTCCGCCTCGCGCAGCTCGAGCGTGTACGCGGTCATCGCCGCGACCGTGGCGCGCGCGCTCATGGGCGCACCGCCGCTCGTGCGTGATTCGGCAGTCCCTCGAACGTCGCGATCGTCGCGGCGAGGGGGCCGAGCTCCAGCAGCTCATCCTCGCTCAGCGTGATGACGTTCGTGCGTTTGACGAAGTCGTACACGCCGAGCGGCGAGAAGAAGCGCGCGCTGCCGGCGGTGGGGAGCACGTGATTCGAGCCGATCACGTAGTCGCCCGCCGCGGGCGTGGAGAAGGGGCCGCAGTAGATCGCGCCGGCGTTGCGCGCGCGCTCCGCGATCGTCGCGGCGTCGCGCGCGTGAATCGAGAGATGCTCCGGCGCGATGCGGTCCGCGATCGCGACCGCCTCGTCGATCGTGCCGACGACGAAGGTCTCCGTCGCGCGCACGTCGATGCGCGTGCCGATGCAGATGCAGGTGACGACGGAGTCGGGGCCGTGCTCCTGCTGGGCGTCGAGATCGGCCTGGATGAAGTCCGCGTTCGCGGTGTCGTCGGCGATGATCACCAGCTCCGTCGGGCCGGCGGTCATGTCGATGCCGACCTGTCCGACGAGCCGCGCCTTCGCCGCCGTCACGTACGCGTTGCCCGGTCCGACGATCTTGTCGACGCGCGGCAGCGACTCGGTGCCGAGGGCGAGCGCGGCGATGCCGGCCGCGCCGCCGCTGCGATAGAGCTCGCGGATGCCGAGGCGGTTGCAGACGTAGTGCAGCTCATCGCGCGCCGCCGCCGCGGGCGTGGTCGCGACGACGATCTCCTCCACGCCCGCGATGCGCGCCGGCACCGCGCACATGATGAGCGTCGACACATACACCGCCCGCCCGCCCGGCACGTACACGCCGACGCGCCGCAGCGGGCGCACGCGATGCGTCACGCCTTCCCACTGATACGACCGCGGCAGCTGCGGGAGGTGGAAGGCGCGCACGCGATCGATGGCGATGTCGAGCGCGCGGGCGAGCCCGGGCTCGATCGCGACTTCACGGGGCGCGATCAGGATCTCGTCCGGCGCGACGCGCACGCCGTCGAAGCGCTCGACCTGTTCGGCGACGTACGCGTCTCCGCGCGCGCGCACGCCGGCGATCATTTCGTCGGCGACGGTTTCAGGGTTCGACATGACGGCTCCTCCTGTCATCCCGAGCGTGAGCGAGGGACCCGGGGCCCGGGTGGGTCTCCGAGGCTCGTGATTCGAGCGCCGCCCGCACAGGTCCCTCGCTACGCTCGGGATGACGAGCGACGTCCTCGATGCGCGCGATGAGCTCGCGCATCCGCTGGTTGTTCGTTCGATACGCGTTCTTTGCGACGATGAGCCGCGGCGTGATCTCGGCGACGAAGTCCTGCAGCTCGAGCCGGTGTACGCGCACGGTCTCGCCGCTCTCCACGAGGTCGATGACGTGCGAGGTGAGGCGCAGCACGGCGGCCAGCTCGACCGAGCCGCCGAGCGGGATGACCTCGGCATGCAGCGCGCGGGAGTCGAGGTACTGGCGCGCGATGCGCGGGTACTTCGTCGCGACGCGCGCGCCGTTCGAGAGCGGCGCCGCGCCGGGCGCGCCGATGACCATCATCCGGCAGCGGCCGTACGGCAGCTCGACCGGCTGATACGCGCCGCACTCGTGCTCGAGGATCTGATCGAGCCCCGCGACGCCGGCGTCGGCGGCGCCGTGCTCGACGTACACCGGCACGTCGCAGTCCTTGACGAAGATCCACTCGATGCCGCCGCGCGTGAAGACGAGCCGGCGCGTGCCGAGCTCGTTCGCCGACGGCACGTCATAGCCTGCCGCGGCGAACGTGGAGAGGACAGGAGATTGAAGGCGGCCCTTTGGAATCGCGATTCGCATAGTCAGTCCAGGTCGTCGATGGTGAAGGTGAAGCCGATGGCGGGCGCGGATGCGCCGAAGCGTTCGTAGAGCGAGTCGTAGCGGCCGCCCTGCGCGACCGGCTTGCGGCGATCGGCGCCGTAGACCCAGAAGCGCACGCCGGTGTAGTAGCTGCCGCGTTCCCGCGGCTCGTCGGCGTGGAGGACGAAGCGCGGGTCGTCGATGGCCGCGCGCGCGTCGGCGTAGACGACGAGCGGGTCGGGGATGAGCGCGGCGGCCAGACGGAGCATGGCGAGATCGGCTTCGACGCTGGCGTCGCCGATGATCTCGGCGCCGATCTGGAAGAGCTCGCGGTTCGCGCCGAGACGCGAGGCCTCGCAGCGAATGACGTCGCCGCGATAGAAGACGCGCAGCGGGAGGTTCGTGTCCTCGATCGCAGGCGCGAGAGCGCGGGCCACCATCGGCGTGAAGTCGGAGCGGATGGAGACCAGCTCGCCTTCGCGATCCACAAATCGATAGCTCTGTCTCGCGGTGTCGCGCGCGGTGACGCCGTCATACGGTTCCGCGAAGTCGATGATGGGCAACACGACCTCGGCGAACCCGGCACGCTCGAGCACCGCGACGAACCGCGACTCGATGCGCCTCCGCCGCGCCGTCTCTTCGATCAGCAACGGCCTCGCTCCGACTGGATATCGAAATCTCGCCATAAAGCCAAAAACCTCTTCCCGCGTCAGGAAGAGGTTCTCGACTTCGCTCGCTCAGCTCGTGCGCCCCTTCCTTTCGGCGGGGCACACGCGAATCAGCACCCTACCGTTGTTTGTGGTGATGGTGGTGGTGCCGGTGAGCGCGGGTGGTGTTCATTTGCGGAGGGCAGTGTCGCAGGCGTCGGTGGGCGTTGTCAAACGGTTGCTGGGTGGCTGGTCACGCGGTCACGCGGTCACGCGGTAGGTTCTGCTGCGTGACCGCGCGACCGCGTGACGCGCAACCTATAATCCCGCGCGGCATGACTCTCGACGAACAACTCGCATACCTCGCCAAAGGCGCCGTCGACCTCATCGACATGAAAGACCTCAAGGCGAAGATCGCGCGGGGGAAGCCGCTGACGGTGAAGGTGGGGTTCGATCCGACGGCGCCGGACATTCACCTCGGGCACACGGTGCTGATGCGCAAGATGCGTCATTTCCAGCAGCTCGGGCATCGCGTGATTTTTCTGATCGGCGACTTCACCGGGATGATCGGCGACCCGACGGGGAAGAAGACGACGCGGCCGGCGCTGACGCGCGAGGAGATCCTGCAGAACGCGGAGACGTACCGGCGCCAGGTTTTCAAGATCCTCGACTCCGAGAAGACCGAGGTGCGCTTCAACTCCGAATGGCTCGGCGCGCTCGGCTCGGAAGGGATGGTGCGGCTCGCGGCGAAGTACACGCTGGCGCGCATCCTCGAGCGCGACGACTTCCGCAAGCGCTTCGACGCGCACCAGCCGATCGCGATTCACGAGCTGCTCTACCCGCTCGCGCAGGGCTACGACTCCGTCGCGCTGAAGTGCGACGTCGAGCTGGGCGGCACCGACCAGCTCTTCAACCTGCTCGTCGGCCGCGACCTCATGCGCGAGTACGGCCTCGAGCCGCAGGTCGTGCTGACCACGCCGCTGCTGGAGGGGCTCGACGGCGTCGAGAAGATGTCGAAGTCCCTCGGCAACTACATCGGCATCAACGAAGAGCCGGCGCAGATCTTCGGCAAGATCATGTCGGTCTCCGATGACCTGATGTGGAAGTACTACCTGCTGCTGACCGACCTCACCGCCGCGCAGGTGGACGCGATCCGCGCGGAGAAGCATCCGATGGAGGCGAAGAAGGAGCTCGCGAAGCTCATCATCCGCGACTTCCATTCGCCCGAGGCCGCGGAGAGCGCGGAGGCGGAGTTCCGCCGCGTCTTCAGCGAGGGCGAAGTTCCGACCGACATCCCGGAGAAAACGCTGCCGGCGAGCGATGAACCGCAGCTGCTGAGCAAAGTGATCACGCAGGCGGGACTCGCGGAGAGCAACAAGGACGCGCAGCGGCTGATCGCGCAGGGCGGCGTGCTGGTGGACGACGTGAAGATCGACTCGACGCGGCACGCGCTCGATGCGAGCGCGGGGAAGTCGTATCTGCTGAAGGTGGGGAAGAGAAGATTTGCGAGGGTGAGGTTCAGCCTGTGACCTGGAATGCGACAGTCCTGTCCCTCCATACTCACGAGGGAGGACAGTCATGAAAAATTCGCTGTGGCTCGTGGTGTTCCTGATTTTTCCGAACGTCGCTTTCGCGGATTGCGAGGGGAAGGTGGTCGCGATCGAAGCGTTTGCGGGAGGCGGCGGCACCGCGTTCGTTTTTGCCCAGGATTCGCCGCCGGGTCGCACCGCGCTCTCGTCGTCGAGCGTCGTGGTGCAGGGCGCGCTGATCCGGGCGTTCATGACCGGTGCGAAAGTCAAGGTCATCACTGAAGGAACGACGAGCATCATCAGGCGTGTCGAAGCGTTCGAACCAGGCAACGGACTCTCAACATTGCTCTATGGAGAGTACCGGGTGAACCGGCTGGCGACGCAGCGAACCAAGGATGGAGACCTCCTGGAAGTCTTCCTCATCAAGGGGAACAATCCGGAGACGCAGTTTCTCGTCTACGACGAAACACTTCAACCGCTGTTCTTCGCTGTATTCGAGTCGAAGAGGCCGGTGCCGATCCCCGTTCAGATCAAGTACGACGACAAGACGGTGGTTGCCGTGCGCATTGGCGAGAAATAAAACGAAGGCGGACCTTGCGGCCCGCCTTCAGGTATCCCACGCGCTCTGATTAGCGGTAGCGAACGGGGATCGTGAGCAGCGACGAGGAGCCGCGGACGGTGGCCTTGACGACGATCTCGCCGGTCTGGCCTTTGAGGCCGTCGAACGGCGAGGTGCGGAGGGTGCCGTTGGCGTCGATGAGCTGCGCGTCCGAGGTGGACGAAACGATCTGCAGCGTCACGGCCTCGCCGAACTCGCCCGTGGCGACGATGCGGAAGTAGTTCGGGAACGCGCCGGTGAAGAGCTCGATCTCCTGATCGAGGCGGCCGTCGCCGTCGGCGTCGGTGAAGTCGATCGTGCCGTTCTCGTCGTCGTCGACGCCGAACGCGATGAGGATGTCGTCGCGCGTGCGCACGCCCTCGACGAACGTCGGATCGCCGGTGGCGTTGATGACGCTGCCGAAGAAGATCGCGTTGCCGGCGGTCACGCGCGCGTGGACGGTGTCGTTGTCCTTCGCCTCGAGGCCGAACACCGACGCGATGCCGTTGTTGTGCTGCACGTGCTCGCCCGCGGCGAAGGTCGCGTCCGCGGTCCCGGCGATGGTGCCGTCGGCGCGCACGAGCTCCCACGTCAGGGTCGTGGCGGTGACGGCGTACAGGCCGAAGTTGAAGCGGCTCGTGGCAACGGACGAGGGTCCGGTGATCGCGGCGATGTCGCCCGCGCCGGCGGCTTCACTGGGCCTGACCGCGGGGATGTCCTGTCCGAACTCTCCCTCGGGCGCGGTGTTGAAGGTGCGCGAGTTGACGGCGAGGTGGCGCAGGTTGCGGTCGTCGACGGTGATCTCGAGCGCGCCGCTGCCGGCGCTGATCCCGAACTTCGTCTTCACGATGTCGGCGATGGTGACAGTCTCGCGCGCGGCGAGGGTCACGGTCAGCGGACCGGCGACGTTCTTCCCGGTGTGAAACACGATCGAGACCGTCACCGGCCGCGGCGCCGCGCTGTGCAGCGTGAGACTGCTCTGCCACTGACTGTTGTTCGCCCCCGGACCCGTGCCCGCTCCCGGAACGATGAGCGTCGCCGCGCTCGCGGCGACCGGCAGCAGGACGATGGCCGCCGCGGTAAGGATGTTTCTGAGTTTGTTCATGATGCCTCCCAGTTGAATTGCCCGGTGATACGGGAGGAGGGCGTTATTTGTCTATGGGAATGTGGGGAAATAATTGGTGATGAAAATGAGGATACTGAGGCGATTGTTGATACGGATTCGTGCGAGGAAACGTCTATGCGCACGGCACCGGAATGCAGAATGCAGAAGGCAGAAGGCAGAATTGAGAAGCCCGTCCACCAGGCACTTGCGCGTGCGGTTGCCTGAGGGTGTGCTTCTCAATTCTGCATTCTGCCTTCTGCATTCTGACTTCCTGGCTGGTGCGCGATGATTTCGCAAGAGGCACGTCGCGCGCCGTCACCGGCGCGCGCGCCCGTGCAGTAAACTCCGCCGCAAATGCCGATCCCCTTACTGGACCTGAAACAACAGTACGCCTCCATCCGCGAGGAAGTCCTTCGCGTCACGGCGGAGGTTTACGAATCGCAGCTCTTCATCCTCGGGAAGCGCGTGGACGACTTCGAGCGTGATTTTGCGGCGTATTGCCGGACGAAGCATGCGGTGGGGGTGTCGTCGGGGACGGATGCGCTGCTCGAGGCGCTGATGGTGCTCGATGTGGGCGTGGACGACGAGGTCATCGTGCCGGCGTACTCGTTTTTTGCGACGGCGGGAGTGGTGGCGAGGCTCGGCGCGCGGCCGGTGTTCGTCGACATCGACCTCGGCGACTACAACATCGATCCCGCGCGGATCGAAGCGAAGATCACGCCGCGCACGAAGGCGATCATGCCGGTGCATCTGTACGGCCAGTGCGCGCCGATGGACGAGATCCTCGCCATCGCGGAGCAGCACGGCATCGCCGTCGTCGAAGACGCGGCGCAGGCGGTGGGCGCGGATTATCGCGGCCGGCGCGCGGGCTCGATCGGGACGCTCGGCTGTTTCTCGTTCTTCCCGTCGAAGAACCTCGGCGCGTTCGGCGACGCCGGCGCGATCACCGCAAACGACGACGCGCTCGCGGAGAAGCTCATCGACTTCCGCGTGCACGGCATGCGTCCGAAGTACTTTCACCACTACGTCGGCGGCAACTTCCGCATCGACGCGCTCCAGGCGGCGATTCTCCACATCAAGCTGCCGCACCTCGAGGCGTGGCACGAGGGACGGCGGCGCAACGCGGAGATCTACCGGCGCTTGTTCGCGGAGTCCGCCGACGAGCGCATCGTCCTGCCGGAGGAGCTGCCGGGGCGGCGCCACATCTATAACCAGTACATCGTCCGGTTCCCCGAGGGACGGGAAACGCGCGACCGCGTCCTCGCGCACCTCAAAAGCGCCGGCATCGGCTGCGAGGTCTACTACCCCCTGACCCTCCCACAGCAGGAATGCTTCCGCAACGTCCCCGGCGCCGCCGACCGCTACCCCAACTCCGAGGCCGCCGCGGAACAGACGCTGGCCATCCCGATTTATCCGGAACTTACGGAGGAGCAGATCGGTGAGGTCGTGACTGAGATCCGGCGCGCGTTGCGTTCGACGTGATCCGTGTTCCGGGATCCGGGACCCGGGCTTCCTCGCCTGGACATGATTTTGCGACTCACCTAACGTGGTGCCCAGGCGACAAGGCACGGATCCCGGGCAACGCTTCTATGATTCCCCTCCGCACCACCTGCGTGCGTGAGCGCTCGCGGCATGTGGCTCGATCCGCGTGCACTGCACCGGAATGCAGAATGCAGAATGCAGAAGGCAGAATGAAGAAGCCCGCCCGCCGTAGCCGCAGCGCTCCCCGCGCTCCCCGGGTGTGCTTCTCAATTCTGCATTCTGCATTCTGCCTTCTGCATTCCTGGCCCGTGCGCCCAAAGCATGCAACCACCCGCCACGCCACGAGCCAGCACCCACCTTCGTCCCCCGACACGCAGAAATGATCCCTCTCCGCACCACGCTCGAACGCCGCACAACGCCGATCGTGAATCGCACGATCGTGGCGCTGAACGTCGTCATCTTCGTCGCGCAGCTGTTCATGGGCTCCATGACCGAGCGCGTGATTCAGACCTTCGGGTTCCTGCCGGCGCGGCTGATGGATCCGCAGGCGTTCGGGTATCAACCGTGGGAAGTGGCGATCACGCTCGTCACCTCGCTCTTTCTGCACGGCGGGTTCGTGCATCTCATCGGCAACCTCATCTACCTCTGGGTCTTCGGCGGCGCGGTGGAGGACGTACTCGGGCACGGGCGGTTCCTCCTGCTCTATCTCACGTGCGGCGCGGTCGGGAGTCTCACGCACGCGCTGCTCTTCCCGGGCTCCACCGTCCCCTCCATCGGCGCCTCGGGCTGCATCGCCGGCATCCTCGGCGCGTTTCTCGTCCTCCTGCCGCACGGCCGCATCGTCACGCTCTTTCCGCTGGTCGTGTACTGGGCGATGGCGGAGATCCCGGCGGTGCTGTTTCTGCCGATCTGGTTCGGGATGCAGTTCTTCAACGGCTATCTCTCGCTGCAGGCCGCGCGCAACGCCGTCGAAGTCGCGGGCATCGCATGGTGGGCGCACGTCGGCGGCTTCCTCTTCGGCGCGCTGCTCGCGGGCGCCTTTCGCCTGATGCGAAGAAACGCCACAATGCGCGCGACATGACCGACCACATCCTCATCACCGGCGGCGCGGGGTTCATCGGCTCGCACATCGCCGATGCCTTTCTCGCGCGCGGCTGGCGGGTGAGCATCATCGACAACCTCTCCACCGGCGATCGCCGCAATCTCGATCCGCGCGCGAATTTCCATGAAGCCGATCTCCGCGATCCCGAGACGATGCGCCTGCTCGACGAGCTGCAGCCGACGGTGGTCTGTCATCAGGCCGCGCAGGTCGACGTGCGGACGTCGGTCCGCGATCCGGCGACGGACGCGGAGATCAACGTGATCGCCAGCCTGCGCCTGCTGCAGAAGGCGCAGGAATGCGGCGTGAAGCGCCTGCTCTTCGCCTCCACCGGCGGCGCGATCTACGGCGAGCCCCAGGAAGTGCCGCAGACGGAGTCGCATCCGCGCGAGCCGCTCTCGCCGTATGGCTGCGCGAAGCTCGCGGTCGAGCATTACCTGCACTACTACCGCGAGGTGCAGGGCCTGCCGGCGGTCGCGCTGCGGTATGCGAATGTCTACGGCCCGCGCCAGAGCGCGCACGGCGAGGCGGGCGTGGTCGCGATCTTCGCGGCGCGCATGCTGCGCGGCGAAGGGGTCACGATCAACGGCAGCGGCGATCAGACCCGCGACTACGTGTTCGTCGGAGACGTCGTGCGGGCGAATCTCGCCGCCGTCGACCGGGAGCTGACGGGCGCGTACAACGTCGGCACCGGCATCGAGACGTCGGTCAACGAGCTGCATGCGATGATGGCCGAGTCCCTCGGCACCGATGTTCCGCCGCGGCACGCGCCGCCGAAGGCGGGCGAGCAGATGCGGAGCGTGCTCGACGGATCGAAGCTGCGGACGCTGGCGGGTCTTCCGGACCCCGTTCCTTTGCGCGACGGACTCGCGCAGACGCTCGCCTGGTTCCTGGAGCGGACGTAAACTACCGCGACTTTACGGAGCCCTTTTCGATGACCACGGAGAAAACGCGCCGGACTCCGGCGCTGCAATGGTGGCTGTGCTGGTCTCTCTTCACGATCTTCGTCGTGCTGCCGGGACCGCAGCGCTCGCCCTTCTCCGGGATCTCGTTCTCCGCGAAGGCGTCGCTGGTCTTCGCCGCCGCCGTGGTCCTCGCGGTCGTCACGGCGATGTTCCGTCCGCGGGGCGGCACCGGCCCGGTCCCGATCGTCCTGCTGCTCGCGGCGATCGGCGCGAAGCTCGCGCTGGCGCCGCTGCTCGTCCCGGCGGGATGGCGCGGCCACTACGCCTACTCCCTGCGCACCGCGAGCAAGACCTACACTCCGCTCACCACGGCGTGGTTCCAGGACGGGCGCGTGGCGAGGCCGTACCGGATCGACCGCGAGATCGAGTTCAACCGGTTGAACTTCGGCCTCTCCTTCATCAATGAAGAACAGCCGGAGGATCGCGACTACACCGGGTTCCAGCGCGACGTCGGGCAGCCGCTCCTCGTGGACTGGACGGGCTACCAGTTCCTCGACGCGCCGCGGGAGCTGTCGACGCTCCTCTCCGGACGGGGCTACGTCCGCATCCGGGTCGACGGCAGGGAAATCGTCTACGGCGATTATCCGAACGAGAAGAAGGTGACGACCGGCGTGCTGCCGGCGGGGCTGCACGAGATCCGGATTCAGTACTGGAAGCCGGCGGACGCCATCCCGTCGATGCGGATCCAGCCGTTCGGCACGATCACCGCCCGGCCGGCGACGCAGGACGAGATTCGCAGGAGCGACCTCGCGGCGCGGGGGATCGACGCCGCGGGGCTGCTCGCCATCCTGGCGCTCGCGTTCGCGATCCTCCGGGCGTATCGCCCGATCGGCGCTTTTTTCCTCATCGATCTCTGGACCGACATCGGCAAAGTCGCGGCGGTCCTGTTCTTCGCCGGCTTCGCCCTCTACGGCACCTGGCACACCATTCCGACCCGCCACTCGACGGTGCAACTGGGCATCGGCGACGACCCGCTCGGCTACGAGACGTTCTCGCGGCAGGTCCTGCGCAACGGCATCCTGATGCTGGACGACCGCGGCCACGCGAATCCCTACTATCACTACCCCGGCTATCCGTACGCGCTCGCCGCGGCGCACGTTCTCTGGGGCGACGACATCGTGGCCGCGGTGCTGCTCAATTACTTCTGCGCGGGCTCGCTCGGTCTGCTGATGTGGGCCCTGCTGCGGCGCCGGCTCTCCCCGAACGCGGTCGCGGCGGTGCTGGCGGTGCTCGCGCTCTTCACGACCTCGCACGTTTTGAAATGGGCGCACCATCCGTTCACGGACAACCTGTTCCTGCCGCTGGCGCTGCTGACGGTGCTGGCCGGCCTGAAGGCGTTCGAGCAGCGCAGCACCGGCTGGCTGTTCGTCACCGGCATCGTCACCGCGCTCGGCGCGGCGACGCGGCCCTCGCTCCTGCTGCACGTTCCGGTCATGTGCGCGGCGATCCTGCTGTACCGCGAGTTCGGCTCGATCGTGCGGCGGGTGGTGCGGGTGTTCGCCTTCGCCGGCGGCTTCTTCACCGGCGTCGCGCCCTTCACCATCCGGAACTGGATCGTGTCGCACAAGTTCGTGCTGCTCGTCTCCTCGTTCATCATGCTGCCGTACTTCCTCTTCGCTCCGGGCGAGACGATTCCGGGGTTTTCCGTCGACGGCCGGCCGCCGATGTTCCTGGACTCGGTCCGCATGGCGTGGGGCGTGTTCGTCGATGACCCGGGACGCGTGGTTTGGGTCGAGATCCGCAAGGTGCTCTTCACGTTCGGGTTCACTCAGACCTTCGATCAGGGAGTCGGCTATCCGCGCTATTTCGTGATTTTGCCGCTGCTGTTCGGGCTGGCGCTGTTCGCGCGGCGCATCGACCGCCCGATGAAGTTCGCGCTGCTGACGTTCGCGTCGTCGCATCTGCTCGCGATGGTGGTCGCCGCGCCGTGGACGTACGGCTACAAGACCATCCTGCCCTTCCACGTCATCGCGCTCGCGGGTGCGGCGTTCCTTCTGCCGCGCCGCGCGGACGCGCGCGAGAAATCGCCGCAGCGCATTCCGCGGAAGGCGCTCTCCCCCGATACGCGGCCGAAAGTGAGCGTGATCCTGCCGACCTACAACGAGAAGGACTCGATCCGCGCGTGCATCCAGGACTTCTTCGCCACCGGCGTCGTCGACGAGGTGCTGGTGATCAACAACAACGCCGCTCCCGGGACCTCGGAAGAAGTCGCCGGCACCGGCGCCGTCGAGATTTTCGAGACGAAGCAGGGATACGGCGCGGCGATCCAGCGCGGACTGCTCGAGGCCAAGGGCGACTACCTCGTGGTCTGCGAGCCCGACGGGACGTTCCTCGCCGCGGACATTCACAAGCTGCTCGCCTATGGCGAGGACTTCGACGCCGTCTTCGGCAGCCGCACGTCGCTGGAGATGGTCTGGCGCGGCGCAAACATGGGCTTCTTTCTCCGCTGGGGCAACTGGGCGGTGGCGAAGTATCTCGAGTTTCTCTTCAACGCCGCGACGAGCCTCACCGACGTCGGCTGCACGATGCGCCTGATCCGCCGCGACGTCGCCGACTCGCTGCGCGATCAGTACCGCATCACCGGCAGCCAGTTCGGTCCGGAGATGATGATCCTCGCGCTGCGCGCGGGCTGGCGCGCCGTGCAGATTCCGGTGAATTACCTGCCGCGCGTCGGCGAGTCGGCGGTGACGGGCAATCCCGGCAAGGCGTTCATCCTTGGGCTGCAGATGATCTGGCTGATCACCTCGCGGCGTTTCGAGCACCTCTTCGTGCAAAAAGGAACCGATGAGTACGGGCACTCGGCCGGCCGGATCTGAGTCCGCCTACTTCGACACGCGCCTCCGGCACGATCCGCGGCGCGAGGGAGTGTGGCGCCATCTGACGCGCTACCTGCAGCGCTTCGTGCGCCCCGGCGCGGCGGTGCTCGAGCTCGGAGCGGGCTACTGCTATTTCATCAACAACGTCGCCGCGTCGCGCCGCGTGGCCGTCGACCTCTCGCCGGCGATGCTCGACTGGAAGCGCGAGGACGTCGAAGGCTTCGTCGGCGACGCGCTGGAGTACCTGCGCGGCGCCGGCCCCGGGCAGTTCGACTTCATCCTCGCCAGCAACTTCTTCGAGCACTTCGACTGGACCGCGCTCGAGGAGATGATCCGCGAGATCGTGAAGGTGCTGCGCCCCGGCGGCCGCCTCGC
>Ga0134123_10001109_pt1 | contig 17680 bp, 17 predicted proteins | sample KB303_FD_96460 | JGI IMG/M metagenome (GOLD analysis project Ga0134123, IMG submission 96460) | Terrestrial soil microbial communities without Nitrogen fertilizer from Kellogg Biological Station, Michigan, USA - KB3-0-3 | ecosystem: Environmental > Terrestrial > Soil > Unclassified ...
CGCGAGGACGAATACGACGGACCGCATGCCTTGATTATGAGGGGATTCGCGGGTCGCGCCACAGTCCCACGAGCCGCTGGCCGTAGTCGATGGTCACGAGGAAGCGCGAGAGCAGGCGGTTGCCGACGCGGGCCTGCGCGACGTTCGCGTACTTCACGTCGACCGTCCCGAAGTCGTGTCCCGCGATCTGCACCGACACCTTGCCGCGTGCGTCCGGTGTGCCGGGCAGCACGAGCGTGTCGGGACTCGACGTGTCGACGATGGCGTTCCGCCTCGTCCCGTCGACCGTGATCTCGATCATCGGCTCGTTCGAGAAGCGATAGAGCGTCATCAGCGCGGAGTGGATGCCCGGCTTCTGATAAGTCACGAGTCCGTTCTGGTAGTTGATCGTGATCGCGCGCCCGCGCCACGCGTCGGCGCCGATGATCGCGTCGGCCACGCCGCCGAGGGACATCGCATGCGGCGACGGCAGCGCCAGCGTCTCCTTTCGCGTGAGCTGCAGCACATGCGTCCGCCGCGGATTCGCGAACGCGGGGTCGACCACGCTGCGCGGCGCCGCCGTTCCGAGGACGAACCGCCCCGGCCGCCCGTCGAGCGTGACGGACGAAAGCGTGACGAGATTGTGCTCCAGCGTGAACCCGAGGTTCACCTCGTCCCGCAGCGGCTCATTGCGCCAGGGGGTCATGGATGTGCACGCCGCGAACGCGAACATCAGGATTGGGGTTTTGGATAAGATGCGCATCCTTGCTCGGAGTCTCCTGGTCTCCTGGTCTCACAGTCTCATAGACCGCCCGCCCGCGCGTACTCCTATGAGACTCGGAGACCAGGAGACTCCGTAGCAACACTAACGCCCGAAAGGACCAAACACGTGCCACCCACCTCCCTCCCCGAATTCCACAACGAGCCTCTGACCGATTTCTCGACGCCGGAGAACAAGTCCGCGATGGAGGCGGCGATCGCGAAGGTGCGAGGCGAGATCGGCCGCGACTATCCGGTCGTCATCGGCGGCGAGCGCATCACCGGACTTCCCACCTGGGACTCGACGAATCCCGCGCACAAGGAACAGGTCCTCGGCCGTTTCTCGAAAGCGACACGCGAGCACGTCGATCGGGCCGTTGACGCCGCATGGAAAGCCTTCGAGAGCTGGAAGCGCCAGCCCGTCGACGTCCGCGCGGGACTGCTGGTGCGCGCCGCGAGCCTGATGCGCGAGCGCAAGCACGAGTTCTCCGCGGCGATGATTCTCGAAGTCGGGAAGACATGGGCCGAGGCGGACGCGGATACGGCGGAAGCGATCGACTTCATGGAGTTCTACGCGCGGGAGGCCTACCGCTACGCCGGCGAGCAGCCGATCGTGAAGATCGCCTCCGAGGACAATGACCTCGTCTACATTCCCCTCGGCGTGGGCGCGGTCATCCCGCCGTGGAACTTCCCGCTCGCCATCATGGCCGGCATGACCACCGCCGGCGTCGTGACCGGCAACACGATCGTGCTCAAGCCGTCGTCGGAGTCGCCGTGGATCGCCTGGCGCTTCTTCGCGCTGCTCGAGGAAGCGGGCATGCCGGCGGGCGTCGTCAACTTCCTCAGCGGCTCGGGCGGGGAGGTCGGCGATCCGCTGATCCAGCATCCGCGCATCCGCTTCATCTCCTTCACCGGCTCGAAGGAAGTCGGGCTGCACATCAACGAAGAGGCGGCGAAGCACCAGAAGGGGCAGCTCTGGATCAAGCGCGTCGTCGCGGAGATGGGCGGCAAGGACGCGATCATCGTCGACCGCGAGACCGCGAACCTCGACGAGGCCGCGGCGGCGGTCGTCGCCTCGGCGTTCGGCTTCCAGGGGCAGAAGTGCTCCGCCTGCTCGCGCGTGATCGTCGACCAGGCGATCTACGACCAGCTCGTGCCGATGATCGTGGCGAAGACGAAGGCGCTGCGCATCGACGATCCGACGTCCGGCGACGCGCAGGTCGGGCCGGTGGTGAGCAAAAAGGCGTTCAAGACCATCAGCGAGTACATCGAGAAGGGCGTGAAGGAAGGGACGCTGCTCGCCGGCGGCGAGACGGATGCGAAGGAAGGGTTCTTCATCCAGCCGACGGTGATCGGGGACGTCGATCCGAAGGCGACCATCGCCCAGGAGGAGATCTTCGGGCCGGTGCTGGCGGTGATCAAGGCGAAGGACTTCGACGACGCCCTGCGCATCGCCAACGACACGCAGTTCGGCCTCACCGGGGCGGTATTCACGGATAACGAGGAGAAGCTGGAGCGCGCCCGCGAGGAGTTCTTCGTCGGCAACCTCTACCTGAACCGCAAATGCACCGGCGCGCTGGTGGGGGTGCACCCGTTCGGCGGGTTCAACATGTCCGGGACCGACTCCAAAGCCGGCGGCCGCGACTACCTCGGCCTGTTCCTGCAGGCCAAGTCCATCGCCCGCAAGGTGAAACCGGAGCCGAGGACGGTCGCGGACGCGCAGGCGTTCTGACGTTCGGTTGCGCGGTCACGCAGTCACGGCGAGGGTGAACACGTCAAAAGTCAGGGTCAGGACGTCAAAAACGAGGGTCAGGACGTCAAAAACGAGGGTCTGCAGGTCTGCACTTCAAGAACGAGGGTGCAGACCTCGAAAATGATGTCCACCGCGTGACCGCGTGACCGCGCAACCGCGCAACCGCGGGTCAGTTCAGCTTGAACGTCACCGTCAGATTGAAGATCGTGGCCACCGGCTGGCCGTTCAGGGTGCCGGGCTTGAAACGCCACCTCTTCACGGCTTCCTCCGCCTCGTGGGAGAGACCCATTGGCAGGCCCTTGATCACTTTCACGTCTTCGACGCGGCCGGATTTGCTGATGATGGCCTCGACGATGACGGTGCCGGTGATGCGCGCCTTGCGGGCGGTCTCGTTGTAGAGCGGCTCCGCGCGGTCGATCACGACCGGCGCCTTCACGTCGCCGCCGACGCGCAGCGGCGTGCTGGGCGCGGGCGGGGGAGGCGGCGGCGGGGGTGCCTCGGGTGCGAGCGGGGCGTCGTTGCCGCCGCTGCCGGTGCCCTCGGTTCCCGTTCCGGTGCCGCCGAGCTGTCCGCCGACGACTCCGCCGATCTCGCCTCCGACCACTCCTCCCGTCACTCCGCCGACCACGCCGCCCGCGACTCCACCCTCCACGCCCCCCTCGACCCCGGCGTCTTCAGCGACGCCCGCGGATGTTTCGGGCAGCGCATTCGAGGTCTGGAGCGGCGTCACCTCCGGCAGTTCCTGCGGGATCTCAGTCGGCGCGACGAGCGTCTGCGGCCGGATCTCGACCGGTTTCTGCTGCTGCACGCGCGGGGTCGACTTCACCGCGCCCGCGCTTTTCGGCGGGGGTGGTGGCGGGGGAGGCGGTGCCGCGCCGCGGGTGATGAACAGCGGGATCGGCTTCTCGGCCGCGAGAGAATGTTTCGCTGTCTGCGCGCCGCCGACGACGAACGCGGCGATGAGCAGGGCGTGCAGGCCGATAGCGTAGCCGGACGCGCGCCAGCGTCCGCGGATTCGCTTCTTGCGGTTGGCTTCGACGAAGTAGCGTTCAAGGTCCATGATCGCTACTTATTTGCAAGGTGATAACCAACTATTTCTTCTTTTGAATCAGCAGGTTAGAATGCGCCGCGATGCGCCGTCTGCCGCTCCTTGCGATCCTGCTTGCAGGCTGTGCCTCCACCTCCGAGCTCATCCCTCCGGAGTGGCTGAGCGTGCCGGAGGCGGCGCGGATTCGCGCGGTTCAGCTCGACGACGAGGGCAGGGTCACGACCGCCCTCCAGCCGCTGCGCGAGAGCGGCGTGCGGGTGGTGGGAAACGCGCTGGTGCGCGGCGAGAAGAAGCTGACCGACGCCTTCGCCGCGATCGAGTCGTTTGACGTGTCGGAGTCGCGCGGCGAGGTCGCGTTCTCCGCCAAGCGCACGGACAACTTCGACATCGGACTCGTGTCGACGGACGGCAGTCCGATCAGCTGGGTGCCCGCCGAGCCGGTCGACGAGGCCGGCGTGCAGTGGGCGCCGCGCGGGAACAAGATCAGCTACATCGTGCGGTCGAAGAGCGGCGACTTCGTGCGCGTCGTGCACATCCCGACGTCGGCGCAGGTCGCGGCCGATTTCCCGGCCGCGCGCATTAACAAGCTCGGCTGGGACCCGGCCGGCGAGAAATTCGCCGTCGCGTACTCGACACCCGACGCCTCCGACCGCGTCGAGGTGATGCATTACCGCGGCGGCTCGCGGCGCACTGCCATTCCGCCCGCCGAGCAGCTCGAGGTCGAAGTCGCGACGTTCGCGCCGGAGGCAGTCTCCCTGCGCCCGCGCGACATGGCCTACGGCGAAAAGCTCCCGCTCGTGATCTGGGTCGACGACGAGCCGTTCGCCTGGAACGACGCCCGCGCCGAGCTCCTGCGCCACGCCCGCGTCGCCTGCATCGTCACCCGCCGCCCGCCCGGCGCCGAGGTCCGGGCCAGCGTCGCCAACACGCCCTGGATCGACCGTTCGCGCACCTTCGTGATCTCAGGGGGTCACATCTGGAAATTCAACCCTCGGGTTGAATTTCCAGATGTGACCCCCACCGTCATCACCGCGGACGCGGCGGTTCCCGCCGGACGCTACCGGCGGGACGGGGCGGTCGTGGCGGTTCCTCCCGCTGTCGTACAATCATTTGCCGCGCGCTTCATCGTCGATCAATTGAAAAGGACCGGTACCCCGAATGGCAGCAGCCAGTGAGAAGGAGAAGAAGTCGACGGCTCGGGAGTACTTCGAAGCGCTGCTGATCGCGATCATCTTCGTCAACTTCGCCCGCGTCTTCGTCTTCCAGGCATTCAAGATCCCGACCGGATCGATGGAGGACAACCTCAAGGTCGGCGACCACATCATCGTCAACAAGTTCATCTACGGGCCGAAGTTCGACAACCCGCTCACGAAACTCTTTCCGTTGCGCGACATCCGCCGCGGCGACATCATCGTGTTCCGCTTTCCCGAACAGCCCGAGACCGACTTCGTGAAGCGGGTGATCGGAGTTCCGGGCGACACGATCGACATCCGCGACAAGAAGGTGTTCGTCAACGGCAGGCCGCTCGACGAGCCGTATGTCATCTACGACGATCCGCAGGTCTATCCCGACCAGCCCGCGCTGCCGGAGCCGTGGCGCTCCCGCGACCAGTTCGGGCCGTTCCGCGTCGGACCGGGGCAGTACTTCGCGATGGGCGACAATCGCGACCACTCGCACGACTCCCGTTACTGGGGACCGGTGCCGCGCGGCATGATCAAGGGACGCGCGTTCATGGTTTACTGGTCCTTCGAGCTGCCGCCGCCTCCGCAGGGGAGTCCCCCCGGCGCGCGAATGAAGGAGCTGTGGAACGTCGTGCGCCACTTCATCGACAAGACGCGCTGGCACCGCATGTTCTTCATCGTCGACAGCAGGTATCACTACACGCCCGGCATCAGTTCCTATGGAAATGAATGAGGTTTCGGAGGTCGAGGCACCCGGTACGGTCATCGATCGCAGCGGCCATCGCATCTCGCGCCGCAGCATTCCCGAAAACGTCCTGAAGGTGCTGTACCGCCTGCATCGCAGCGGATACCGGGCGTATCTCTGCGGCGGGAGCGTGCGCGACCTGCTGATGGGGCGGACGCCGAAGGACTTCGACGTCGTCACCGACGCCCATCCCGCCGAGGTGCGGAGGCTGTTCCGCAACAGCCGCATTATCGGACGGCGCTTCCGCCTCGTGCACATCATCTTTCAGGACCAGGTGGTCGAGGTGGCGACGTTCCGCCGCGAGCCGGACCGCGCCGCGGTAGTGCCGGGCGAGGAGGAATCCGAGGATTTCCTGATCACTGACGACAACACGTTCGGCTCGCCGCTGCAGGACGCGAAGCGGCGCGACTTCACGATCAACGCGCTGTTCTACAACATCGCCGACTTCTCGGTGATCGACTACGTCGGCGGGATCGACGACCTCGCCGAGGGGCGCGTGCACATCATCGGGGACCCCGACCTGCGCTTCCGCGAGGATCCGGTGCGCATGATGCGCGCGATCGAGTTCGCCTCCCGCCTCGGGTTCGAGATCGAGAAGGAGACTTACGACGCCATCCTCCGCCACCGCACCGAGATCCTGAAAGCCTCGCCGCCGCGCGTGTCGGAGGAGATCCTCGAGCTGCTGCGCCGGGGCTGGTCGCGCGGCGCGATCCGCCTGATGGTCGACACCGCGCTGCTCGAGCCGCTGCTCCCCGAGGTCTACAACGCGATCCGCGGAGACCACGCGCCGTACTTCTGGAAAATGCTCGAAGTGCTCGACCGCACCGTGCAGTCGGGCCGCAGGATCTCCGACGCGGTGCTGCTGTCGGTGCTGATGCTGCCCTGGACGATCGACGAGATCGAGCGCGAGGAGGAGCGGCGGGTGTCGCGGATGAAGCTGGGCGAGGTGATCCCGTTCATCCGCGACCTGATCCAGCCGCTCTGCGCGCGGATGGCGCTGGCCGCCGGCACGCGCCATCAGATCGAGCAGGCGCTCGAGACGCTGTGGCGCCTGCTCGAGCCGCCGTCCGACCGCCGCTCCCAGTTCCGCGCCGTCTATCGCGAGCCGTTCAACGACGCGCTCGCGCTGCTCGAGCTCTACGCCCTCTCCTCCGGCCGCTACGTCGACGTGTTCCGCCAGTGGCAGGCCTTCGCCGTGCGCGTGAAACGCGCGCAGGAAGAAGGCGCCGCCGCTACCGAGACGACGCGGCGGCGGAGACGGCGGCGTCGCTGACCTGCAGCTGCACGTGCCCGTTAATCCGCGACGTGAACACTTCCCGGCGCGTCGCGCCCTCCGCGTCGGTCGCCTCGATCGACGTCCGCACGGTCATCGGCCGGCGAGCGGTCCCGATCTCCGAGACTTCCGCGCGCGCCCAGTAGCCGAACGTCTCTTCTTTACCCGGCGCGATGGTCTTGTCGTACTCGCGCGAGGTGACGGGAATCGAGTACGTCGTGCCGGCCATCGTTTGCAGCGTGATGCGCTTGACGGTGTACGGCACCTGCGTGCGGTTCTTCACCGTGATGTCGAACTGCACGTCGGCATCGTGCTGGTTGCGCATAACCGTCGGCGTGTTCGTCTGTACGACCGTGACGTCGAAGTCCTCGGTCGATTGCTGCGAGGCGCGGCTGGTGTTCGCCACCAGCGACGCCGATTCCGCACACCCGAGGCAGGCGAGGAGCAGAAGAGGGAGCACGAGCTGTCGCATGGAAGCCTCCTGGCGGCGGGACACGTGCGTTCGCGATGCCAGCGTTTGGGGGGACCAGTGGGCCTGTCGGCGCCGCGGGTGTCGTGAATTGCGGACGAGGTGTCCTCTGAGAGTCTCAGAGTCTCATAGTCTCCGAGTCTCTATGAGACTATGAGACCAGGAGACTATGAGACTCCCGATCTACCTCGACCACCACGCCACAACCCCCGTCGATCCCGCGGTGCTGGCGAAGATGCTGCCGTACTTCACGGAGCATTTCGGCAATCCGGCGTCGATCACGCACGGGCATGGGCGGAAGGCGTCGACGGCGGTCGAGGATGCGCGGATCGCGATCGGGCGGTTTTTCGGCGTGCTGCCGCCGGAGATCTACTTTACGGCCGGCGCAACGGAGTCGAACAACATCGCGCTGAACCTCGTGCAGCCGGGGCAGCAGCTGATCACGTCCGCGGTCGAGCACAAGTCGATCCTCGCGCCCGCCGAGCGGCTCCGGAAACGCGGCGCCGAGGTGGCCTTTCTCGCGCCCGATCGCGAAGGCGTCATCCATCCCGAGGCGCTGCTCGCCGAGCTGAAACCGTCGACGCGGCTGGTGTCGATCGAGGCGGCGAACGGCGAGATCGGCACGATCCAGAATATCGCCGAGCTCTCGCGGGTCTGCCGCGAGCGGGGCGTCCTCTTTCACACCGATATGACCCAGGCCGCGGGCAAGGTGCGCGTCGATCTGTCGCACGTCGATCTCGCCTCGTTCTCCGCGCACAAGGTCTACGGCCCGAAGGGGATCGGAGGGCTGTTCGTGCGCCGCGGCGTGCGGAGCGATCCGGTGGTGATCGGAGGCGGGCAGGAGCGCGGGGTGCGCGCCGGGACGGTGAATGTCCCGGGCGTGATGGGCCTCGGCGCGGCGATCCAGCTGCGCGCCGCGGAGATGGACGAGGAGGCTCCGCGGCTCGCCGCGCTGCGCGATTCCCTGCGCGCCGCGCTCCTCGCGGAGATCGACGGCGTTTCGGTCAACGGGCCGAGGGAGTTAAGATTGCCGGGAAATCTCAACGTCAGCTTCGACCGGATCGAAGCCGACTCGCTGATCCTGGCGATGAAACACTTCTCGCTGTCGTCAGGCTCAGCGTGCAGCGCGGGGGAGCGAGGGCCGTCGCATGTGCTGCGTGCGATCGGCGTGAGCGACGACGCGGCACTCGGGTCGATCCGGTTCGGGCTCGGGAAATCGAACACGGCGGAACACATCGAGATGCTCGTCGATGATCTGAAACGCGTCGTCCGGAAACTGCGGGAGATCTCCGCCGCATGAGCGCCACTCTGCAGACGGCGGGCAGCATCCTCCTCGTCGATCACTCGCGCGGCGCGCTGCTGTTCCAGGAGACGATCCTGCGCCGCCGCGACATGCAGATCATGACCGCGCTGGCCGGCTCGCAGGGCCTGGTGAAGGCGCGCATGGAAAAGCCGAATCTCATCATCTTCGGCTACGACCTCTTCGACATGAGCGCGCCGGAGTTCTGCCGCGAGATCCGGGCCGACGAGCTGACGCGCGCGATCTCGCTGCTCCTCGTCTGCGACCGCGAGCATCAGGACCATGGGGACCTCTGCCTGTCGGCGGGCTGCAACGACGTGATTTTCCGTCCGCTGCAAAAGCCGGAGCTGGATCAGAAGGTGGAGCGCCTGACGCAGATCCCGGTCCGCCGGCAGCTGCGGACGATCACGAAGATCGAGATCTCGCTGGAGAAGAACGGGCGTTTCGTCCTCGGCCGCAGCGTCAACATCTCCGCGACGGGCATGCTCGTCGAGGTGGACCGAATGTTGCCTCAGGAAGGTCCGATGCGGCTGCATTTCTATCTTCCCGCCGATCCGCGGCCGGTGCAGGTCACCGCCGAGGTCCTGCGCGCCGAGTTCTCCGGCTCGATGCCGAAGTACGGGATGCGGTTTCTTTCCCCGAGCGAAGAGGATCGCGAGCGGATCACGCGCTACGTGCATCGGCTGCGCTCGCGCGAAGCGATCTGATGGCGGCGACGGTCGAGGCCGCGATCGCCGCGGCGCGCGAAGACGAGTACCTCGAGGCGCTGACTCTGTTCCTCGACATCTACGGCACCGCCGAGGCGCCGCCCATCCGGACGCCGAAGTCCGCCGCCGGCCTGTCGTGGTTCGGGCTCTGCGTCGGGCTGGTGCGGAAGGAGTACCGCTCGGCCGTCGATCTCTGCCAGCGCGCGATCGATCTGGAGTTCTATAACGGCGATCACTACGCGAACCTCACACGCATCTACGCGGCGATGGGGAAGCGGAAGAAGGCCATCGAGACCGCGGATCAGGGCCGGAAGCTGGCCCCGGAGAATCAATACCTCCGCGACGTCCGCCGCTCCCTCGGCATCCGCTCACGCCCGGCCCTCCCGTTCCTCGACCGCACGAACCCGATCAACGTCTCCCTCGGCCAGGCCCGCCACGCGAAGAAGACCGCCGACCGCGAGCGCAAGAAGCGCTAGCGGTACCAGCGCGCGAGGCGGTCCGGCGAGACGCCGGCGTGGTAGCTGGCGATGATCAGCCAGTTCAGGACGGCGGTGCGGACCAGGCCGAGCTCCAGGAACCGGCGCCCCGAGGTGTGGACCGTGAGCGGGAGCAGCGCGGTGCGGCCGGCGCGCTTCATGCGGCGCGCGAGCTCGTAGTCCTCCATGATCGGGATCTCGGGATACGCGCCGGCGGCGAGGAAGGCGTCGCGGCGGACGAACTGCGCCTGGTCGCCCCATGGCTCGCGGGTGAGCCACGTGCGGGCGTTGATCAGGCGCGCGACCGTGTCGAGGCCCGCTTCGATGAAGGCGATGCGAAAGCCGCCGAAGACGATGCCCTGCGCGATCGCGTCCTCGACCGCCGCCGCCGCACCCGCGGGGAGCAGCGTGTCGGCGTGCAGAAAAATGAGCGCGTCGTTCGCCGCGTCCCGCGCGCCGAGGTTCAGCTGCCGCGCGCGTATGTCCGCGCCGGTGAGAATGCGCGCGCCATGCGCGCGCGCGACCGCGATCGTCGCGTCGCCGCTCCCGCCGTCCACGACCAGCACCTCCGCCGCCCCCGCCGCGAACGCCGAGTCGATCGCCGCGCCGACGCGCGCCTCCTCGTTTCGCGTCGGAATGATCACGCTGACGGGCACGCGCGGATGCTAACGTACCGGAGGCGCCGGGACGGCGCCTGGCCAGCCGGCGGGACGCCGGCGCTCCGGATGTGCGGAACGCCGCCGTCCCGGCGGCTGGTCAGGCGGCGTCTCGCCGCCACGCGCCGATGAACTGCTACATCCTCACAGGCGGACGGTCGAAACGCATGGGGCGCTCGAAGGCGGCGCTGTTTTTCGATCGCGTCGCCGCGGCGGCGCGGCCCGTCTTCGACGACGTGATCGCCGTCGATCGCGCCGAGGGAGAACAGGCGCCGATCTTCGGGGTCGCGCGGGCGCTGCGCGACGGGGGCGAGCGCGCGTTCGTCCTCGCGGTCGACTACCCGCTGATCACGAGCGACGTGCTGCGCTTCCTGCGCGACCGCGGCGGCGTGCCGGTGTGGAACGGCGAGCCGCAGCTGCTCTGCGCGGTGTGGGAGGGCGGGCTGCTGCCGGCGATCGAGGCACGCATCGCGGAGGGGCGCTTCGATTTGCGCGGTCTCGTGGAACGCGGCATGATCGAGGAAGCAGAGTTGCGCGCGCGATTTCGCGGCGAGCCGCTGATGAACGTGAACACTCCCGAAGAGCTCGAGGCGGCGGAGAGGTGGTATGGCGGCTAAGGATTTCTCGCATCTCGACGAGACCGGCGGCATCTCGATGGTCAACGTCGGCTCGAAGCGCGCGACGCAGCGCGAGGCCAACGCCTCCGCGACGGTGCGCATGTCGCCGCAGACGCTGACGCGCCTGATGGAGAGCGCGTTGCCGAAGGGCGACGTGCTGACCACCGCGAAGATCGCCGGCGTCCTGGCCGCGAAACAGACGCCCGCCCTCATCCCGCTCGCGCACCCGATCGTCATCGACTCCGTCGACATCACCTTCGACCTCGATCCCGCCGCCGGCACGATCGAGATCCACGCCATCGTCCGCTGCGAGGGCAGGACCGGCGTCGAGATGGAGGCCATGACCGCCTGCGCCGTCGCCGCGCTCACGATTTACGATATGTGCAAGAGCGCGGAGAAGGGGATCGTCATCGACGGATTACAGCTCGTGCGCAAATCCGGGGGAAAATCGGGCACATGGGAAAGGTGATCCTCGTTCTGGCGATGCTCGCGGCGGTTCCGCTCCACGCGCAGACGCGCGAGGAGATCACCGTCGAAGTGGTGAACGTGCCGGTGTACATCGACCAGGGCACGAAGCCGGTGCAGGGTCTGACCGCGAAGGACTTCGAGCTGCTGGTGAACGGGAAGCCGCAGCCGTTCGAGTACTTCGATGTGCTGGACCTCGGCGAGCCGTCCGCGCGTCCCGACCAGCGCCGCCTGTTTCTCCTGCTCTTCGACATGGTCTTCACGTCGCCGGAGCGCCTCCTCCGGGGACAGCGCGCCGCCGCCGCGCTGGTCGAGCAGAAGGCGCCCGCCGACGCGTTCGCGGTCGCGACCTTCACGAAGACGAACGGGATCGAGCTGCTGATGCAGTTCACGACCGAGCGCGAGCCGATCCTCGGCACGGTGCTGACGCTGCGTCCGCGGACCGTGGAGCCCGCGACGCGGATCGCCGAGGTCGATGTGGACGAAGACGACACGTCGGTCTCCGCGGAGATGGCGAGGGCGCCGATCCAGCGCCTGGCGGAGCTCGGGGTCGAGGGGCTCGCGGAGCTCGCCGCGGCGCTGCAGAAGATCGACGGCTTCAACAAACACGTCATCCTGATCTCCGAGGAGTTCCGCACCGGCACCAGCGCGCGGATGATTCCGCTCGTCCAGGAGATGCAGCGGACCTTCCAGCACGCCAACACGTTCCTGCACGCGCTCGACGCCGCGGGCCTGCGCCACACGTTCAAGAGCGGCTCGGGCGACGCGCTGCGCGAGCTCGCGGTCGGCACGGGCGGGCAGTGGCTGCACAACTCGAACGATCTCGCGCGCTCGCTGCTCGATCTCTCCGAGACGTACCGCCGCGCGTACATCCTCGGCTTCCGCCCGCGCGCGCCGCGAGAAGGACACAACTCGATCGTGGTGCGCGTGAAGAATCTGCCGCGCGGCGCCCGCGTGATCTATCGCAGGGGATTTTCGGTGAACGGGGGATGAGGATGCGACGACTGCTGTTGCTCGTGCTGCTGGCCATGCCGCTCGCAGCGCAGCATCGCGAGTCGGTCACCGTCGAAGTCGTCGATGTCCCGGTCTACGTGCGGCGCGGCTCCGAGCCTGTGCTCGGTCTGACGCGCGACGACTTCGAGCTGTTCGTCAACGGCAGGAAACAGCCGATCGAATATTTCGACGTCCTCGGCCAGAGTGCGGTCGAGAGCGCAGCCGAGGCTTCCGCGCCGTTGCGCGAGCGCCGGCTCTTCCTCATCGTCTTCGACGTCACGTTCACGAAGCCGTACTTCGTCAGCCGCGCGCGCAAGTCGGCGCTGGAGCTGATCGATCGCGCTCCGGCCGCCGACCTTTTCGCGGTCGCGGTCTCCTCCGGCACCGGGATGGCCTACACCATGCCGTTCACGACGGATCGCGCGGCGCTGCGGAGAGCGCTCGGACAGGTGACTGCCCGCTCGTCGTGGGATCCGCTGCATCTCGTTCCGCCTCCGGATGCGCCCGACGTCACGGAGACTCTCACACCGGAAGGCGCCCTCGATACGGAGCTGGCGGCCCAGCGTCCCGCGATCGACGGTCACCTCGCGGGGCTGCGCGATGCCGCGGCGCGGCTGACGCAGATGCCGGGGCAGAAGCACGTGATCCTGCTCTCGGAAGGGTTCGACGCCCGTGCGTTCAATGACTATCGCACCGTCCCGTTTCCTCAGGCGGAGAGTGCCGGACCGGTCCCTCGCGACGCGCGCAGAAGCAAGGGATTTACACAACGCAGCGCCGAGCTGCTGATGCACAACAAGATCGAAGCGCTGTATCGGGTCTATCGCTCCTCGGGCGTTTTTCTGCACACGCTCGATCCCGCCGGCCTGCGGGAGATCGAGGAGTCGACCGGCGCCGAGGCGCTGCATCTGCTGGCGAGCGGAACCGGCGGTCAGGTGATCAACGATCGCAACGACGTAGGAGCCGCGCTCGCCGATCTCACCGGCTCCTACGCCTCCGGATACCTGCTCGGGTTCCGTCCCGTGAGCCCGCGGCGCGGCGACAACGCGATCGTCGTTCGCGTGCGCGCGAAAGGCGTCGCGGTGACGCATCGCCGCGGATTTTCGGGCGAGTCGCCGTCGATCGATCCGAAGAACGGCCTCTTTCTCGCCGATGTGCTGCTGAACGACGTGCCGCAGACCGGCCCGGCCGCGACGGTGGAAGTCGTCGCGGGTCGTCTCCACGCGCGCGTGCCGGCATCCGAAGCGGCGGCGGAGCTGATGGTCTATCTGTTCGACGAGCATGGAACGGCGGTCGATTTCCGGCGCAGGATGGTCGCGGCCGGAGACGCGAGCGTGATCGATTTGCAGCTCGCGCTGCGGCCGGGTACGTGGATCGTGAAGACGCTGCTGCGCACGGGTGATTCGCTCGGATTCACGCGGACGGACTTCAGGGTCTCCGCGCCCACGGGGGCTGGTTCGGATTCGCCTCCCGCGGCGACTCCAGCTCCTGCTCCGCCGTGACGAGCTGCTTGCGGATCGAGCCGAGGATGCGCGCGTCGGTGGCGACGGCGAGATCGACGAGCTTCTGGCGGTCCTTGTAGCCGTTGAACGCGATCAGGAAGCGGTCGATGCGGAATGCGACCGTGCGCCCGAGGAACTTGTCCTCGGCGGTGAAGTTGTCCTCGCCGAGGTTCGGGATCGGATCGAGCAGCTTCCCGTTGCGCACGTAGAGCGCGCGGTACTGATCGAGGATGCGCGCGGCCGCCGTCTTGTTCGCCGCCGGGATGATCAGCCCGTCGATCTGGTCGCCCGCGACGTCGAACCGCGCCTGAAACGAGTTCGCGAGCAGCGCCTGCCCGAATCCCTTGTCCGCCGAATAGCGCTCGCTGTTCGGCACGCGCGCGTCGACGGGGAAGAAGGCGAACACCGCCGGCTTCGACGGCGCGGCGGGCATCCGCTCGGCCACGAACGCCGCGAGCTGCGTCAGCGACTCGAACGCGTTCTTCGAACCGCCGGTCACGCGGATGTAGAACGGCCCGCGCCACACGTGCACCGCGAACTTGCTGACGTACGCTTCGTTCGCGATCTGTACGAACGCGCGCACCGCTTCCTTGCGCATCGAATACGCGCCGAACGATTTCACGAAGTCGGGGAAGCGGAAGATCTCGACGATCGCGAATCCGTCGTCGGTGGTCGACGCGTACTTGCCCGCGGTCAGGTCGATCACTTCATAACGCGAGAAGTGCGCGCCGTCGGGGCCGAGGTAGGAGTTGATGCGATCGCCCGGCACGACGACCGGGTCTTCCTCGAGCTGCCAGCCCTTCGCCTCCTGATGCCGGGGGAGGAACTGCAGGCTGGGCGAGTCGATGACCGTGAAGTCGACTTCCGGCTCCGCCGGCGGCGCGACCGGAATCTTTTTCGCGGCCCCGCCGCACGCGGCGAGCAGGACCGCTACGAGGGCGACAGCGACTGCAGGAGCTCGATCGTGACGCGCACGCCCGCTCCCGTCGCTCCCTTCGCCTCGCGCGGAGTCTCGTTCTCCGCGTATGCCGTGCCCGCGATATCGAGATGAGCCCATGAACGACAATCGACGAACTCCTTCAGAAAGATGGCGGCGGTGATGGCGCCTCCCCAGCGGCCGCCGGAGTTTTTCATGTCGGCCCACTCGCTGCGGATCAGATCCCTGTAATCGTCCCAAACCGGAAGTCTCCAGATGCGCTCGCCGGTGCGCTCTCCGGCATGGATCAACTTCCGGGCCAGCTCATCATCATCGGTGAAAAGACCCGCCGCCTCGCTGGCGAGCGCCACCACGCAGGCGCCGGTGAGGGTTGCGTAGTCGATGATGTGGTCGGGCGCGAGCTTCGAGGCGTAATGGAGGGCGTCGCCGAGGATCATCCGCCCCTCGGCATCGGTATTCACGATCTCCACGGTCTTGCCGCTCATCATGGTGATGATCTCGCCTGGCTTGTAGGCGCTGCCGCTGGGCAGGTTCTCGGTGGCGGCGAAGATGCCGGTGACCTTCACCGGCAGCGCGAGGCGCGCCGCCGCTTCGACGATGCCGATCACCGCCGCGGCGCCGCACATGTCGAACTTCATCTCCTCCATCTTCTCGGCAGGCTTGATGGAGATGCCGCCGGAGTCGAAGGTGATGCCTTTGCCGACGAGCGCGACGTGCGTCTTCGCGCGCTTCGGCGCGTACTCCAGGACCACGAAGCGCGGCTCGAGGACGGAGCCGCGGTTGACGGCGAGGAGGCCGCCCATCTTCATCTTCTCGATCTCGCGCTTCGCGTAGACCGTGCACTTCACGCCGACGTCCTTCGCCACTTCCTGCGCGCGCTCGGCGAGGCGCTCGGGCGTCATGACGTTGCAGGGCGCGTTGCCGAGGTCGCGCACGGTGTTGACGCCCGCCGCGACGGCGCGGGCGGCGTCGGAGAGCTGGCGCGCGCGCTTCGCGTCGATCGACGGCGGCGCGAGGAGCGTGGCGTCGATCGGATAGCGCTTCTGCTCTTTTTTGACGGTGATATACGGGTCGTACTTGTAGTCGCTCTGCGCGAGCGCGTCGGCGACGACGGTCGTCGTCTGCTCGTCGTCGAGCTTCGGGAGCGTGTACGGGAACAGCACCGCGATCGATTTGTCGCGCTGCTTCTTCGCCGTCCGCCCCACCGCCGTGATCGCCCCGCGCACCCCGCGCAACCCGAGCTTGTCGGCCTTGCCGAGCCCGACGAGCGTGACCTTGCGCGGCTCGCCGGCGAGGACCGTGAGCGACTCCTCCGCCCGCCCCTCGAACCCCGAGTCGTGGACGGCTTTTTTGACGGCGTCCGGCAACCGCGCGTCGTCGCGCCTGCCTTCCGCGAGGAGTACGAACAAATGATCGATTTTCGAGAACCTGATGTCGCGAGAGATGTCGACTTGCATGCGGGGCGCATTCTACGGTTTCGCAGTCACGCGGTCACGCAGTCACGCGGCATCCGTGGTCATGCGAAAACGCGAAGCGCCGCCGCGCGACCGCGCGACCGCGTGACTGCGTGACCGCGCCACCGCATACAATGCTGGCCGGACTCATGCACGTGAGGCGGAGCTGAATGCCGTATCGAGTGTTGGTAATCGACGACGAGACCGGGATCCGCGAGGCGATCCGGATGACCCTCGAGTACGAGGGCTACAAAATCGACGAGGCGCGGTCGGGGCAGGAGGGGCTGGACAAGGCGGGGAAGGTTCCGTACGACGCGATCCTGCTCGACATCAAGATGCCGGTCCTCGACGGCATCGAAGTGCTGGAGAACCTGCGCGAGCAGAAGATCAACTCGCCGGTGGTCATGGTCTCGGGCCATGGCGACGTGCATACGGCGGTCGAGTGCACGAAGCGCGGGGCGTACGACTTCCTCGAGAAGCCGCTCAACCGCGACAAGCTGCTGCTCACCGTCCGCAACGCCGTCCGCCAGCGCTCGCTCGAGGAAGAGAACACCGAGCTCAAGGAGAAAGCCGAGAAGGAGTATCAGCTCGTCGGCAGCGCGCCGCTGATGCTGGAGCTGAAGTCGCAGATCGAGCGCGCCGCGCCGACGAAGGCGACGGTGCTCATCACCGGCGAGTCGGGCACGGGCAAGGAGCTGGTCGCCCGCGAGATCCATCGCCGCTCCTCGCGCGCGAACATGTCCTTCATCCAGGTGAACTGCGCCGCGATCCCGGACGAGCTGATCGAGTCGGAGCTGTTCGGCCACGAGAAAGGCTCGTTCACCGGCGCGATCCGCAAGCAGACCGGCAAGTTCGTCGCCGCCGACGGCGGGACGATCTTCCTCGACGAGATCGGCGACATGTCGCTGCGCACGCAGGCGAAGGTGCTGCGCGTACTGCAGGAAGGAGAGGTCGAGCCGGTCGGCTCGGCGACGGTGGCCAGGGTCGACGTGCGCGTGATCGCGGCGACGAACAAGGACCTCACCGAGGAGATCCGCGCGGGGCGGTTCCGCGAGGACCTGTACTACCGCCTCAACGTGATCCCGGTCCGCACTCCGCCGCTGCGCGAGCGGAAGGAAGACATCGCGCTGCTCGCGCAGCACTTCGCGAAACTCTTCGCCGAGGAGCACAACTATCATCCGAAGCGCTTCACGCCTGCGGCGGTGAAGGCGCTCGCCGACGCGCCGTGGCGCGGCAACGTGCGCGAGCTGCGGAACATGATCGAGCGATTGGTGATCATGGTGCCGGCGGATTCGATCGACGTCACGGATCTGCCGGCGGAGTTCTTCCGCACGCCGTCCGACATCATCAGCACGGCCATGCGCCTCTC
>Ga0134123_10001110_pt1 | contig 17675 bp, 16 predicted proteins | sample KB303_FD_96460 | JGI IMG/M metagenome (GOLD analysis project Ga0134123, IMG submission 96460) | Terrestrial soil microbial communities without Nitrogen fertilizer from Kellogg Biological Station, Michigan, USA - KB3-0-3 | ecosystem: Environmental > Terrestrial > Soil > Unclassified ...
AATCGGAATAGAACAGTTTCCGATGAAGATGAGAAGCGCCGAAACCCGCGCGAACATGGCTACAGCTCTAATATTTGATCTGCTTCGTATCCCGAGCGACTGAAACATGCTGGAAAGCCCGTGGCTCAAGTGCAGACACAGCAATCCCATCGATATCAGGTAAAACGCAGACACCCACGGATTGCTAAAACCCAGCACGACCATCTTGTAGACATCGTGCTGCGAGTTCAGGTCTTCGAGCCGCATGAACTCTGGATTGGTGACTCCAAACGTAAAATGCATCAGGTGATAGATAACAAACGCAAAGACGACCAGCCCGCTAACCAAAATCGTCCGCGAAGCAAAGCTTGCGATGGGTTTGCCCTCTTTATAGTTTTCAGGCCGCGCAGCTCGGTTCTCGGCAGCAAGCGTCACGGCCGACGTGATGTGCAATATCGCAAGCAGCAGCAACCCGGCTCGAGCCGCCCAAAGCAAACCCGGCTTGGATTTGAGAAGGGCCGCATACGCATTCATCGGCTCCGGCCCCAGATAGACTTGCAGGTTGCCTAGCATGTGAATCATCACAAACAGGAACAGCAGGAACCCGCTGATCGCCATGATGTACTTTTTTCCGAGTGAAGATCGGTAGACGCGCGAGAGCTGGTTCATCAAAAGATCCCTAGGAAGTAATGCCCAGTGCATTCCAGCGTGTTCACTTGCTAGAAGGTGACAATAACAAGGAGAGGTCGAGTTGTAAAATTCAAAAAGATTCAAGATCAGTTGCTAACATCGTCGGTGCGGGCGGGATTCGAGGCGTTGGTTGGATTCCGTGCGTTGGTCGGAGTGGGGAAACCGGAGGGAATCGTGTGGTTCGGAAACTTACATCAACCTTAGCGGCACTGCAGTTTCGGGAGTCCAGGGCAATCCTTCTTCCCGACCTTCTTCGGCAGCCCTGTTGGGTTTCTTAACCGACGCGACAGTATCAATCGACTGGCCAAGTGCGCGCGCCCTCAGAATATAGTCTCTCGCCCGGCCATTCTCGCCTCGTGCTGCGAAAATCGCGGCTATGTTTAGGCATTCTTCGCTTGCCCTATCGATCATCTCAGACCTCAGGTAGATATCCTTGAGCTTCGCGCGTATCTGAATGTGATCGGGTTTGTGGAGTAACGTCGCCCTGAGCAGAGCCAGCGCTTGAGCAGAGTCTCCATCGCCAACGAGTAGTTCGGCCAATGCGATTTGCTCGACTATCCCATCCTCACTCATGCATTCGAGAGGCTCGTCGTTTGACGGGGATTCGCCAGCAGGAAGTTCGGGTTGAAGTTGGTAATCGTACACCGGTACAAAGCCCGTCGCGTCCGGCTCATCCGGTACCGAAATCAGAATCTGCGGGAGTTCGCCGGCGGCGGGCGTCGGTGAAGGCGGTTCTTCAGACTGGCTGGTCTCCTGTTCCAATAGGGCGAGTGCGGCTTTTGCTTGTCGACTATCCGGTTTAGTGGCCAGCGCGCGTTGGTTCATACTTTTGGCTGCACTGGTTTTGCCCTTGTGCCAGAACGCAGCGCCCGCTTCAATAAAAGCAGAATGGGCTTCGTCGGTTTTGCCGGCGGCTAGATACAACTCACCTAAGCTCATGTGGGCTCGAGCAGCCGATGGATCAAGCTTCAGGACCTTTTTGAGAATATGGGTCGCGCTGATCGCGGATCCTGTCCGGAGATAGTTCTCGGCAATCCGCAAGAAATGGTCTACAGCTTCCTGGGCCCGTCCAGCCTTTACATAGACCTCGCCGAGTCTGCTGACAACTGACAGGTCCGATGGATCGGCTTCAAGAATGCTTTGGTAGAGACGAATAGCGGAGGACATCCTGCCCGACTCGATAGACTCCTGAGCTTGCCGCAGAGCTTCTGACTTGTTGAGTTGCATAATCAAGGCGTCACCGTCGAGCGCATGAAACTGCGCCGGGAAATCACTAGTCAAGAATTATGCCACTCTTGATTGCGGAGCTATTGTGCCATTTAACGGCCCTTTAAGATGATTACCTGGGCTTTTTGGTCAAGTTGACCGACAGATTTTGTTCGGACCGAACGAACTGTGACACCCATACGGGGCTGCGCATCTATTGTTGACTTTGGTCGGAGTCTCTCAGCTGTCTCGTCGTGTGTTCAGTCACGCTGGATGGTGAAGGCGTGAATTCGGAAGTATCTCCCACCGGCAATGCCGCTGGTTGAGCGTTTTTCTCAAACGCGTTGGGCTTTGCCAGAGCCTGGCCGGAACCTTTAACGAACAAGCCATTGATCAGGAGTCCCAGCCCAACTAGAAACGGGATCACCCCAACAATCCATAGGCGGCTAAGGATCGCCGCCGCACCCGTTTCGATGTTGCCGCTCGCGATGATCCCCTGCATGAAGACGAACAGAAAGATTCCAAGCCCAACGCCGACGCTCGCGGTTATGACTCCTGCCTTGATCTCTCTGTGGCTTCGCAATTCGGGTGTGATCCCGCGCTGCCGATCGCGTTCTTCCTTGGAGAGCATCATCTCCGCGACCCAGGTCTTGCTCCAATCAAACTTCCCGCCGGTCTCGCGAGTTGCGATGGCCTGGCGCACCGCGAACAGGTTCCCGCCGCATGACTTGCAGAATTTCACATCGTCGCTTTGAGTGCTGCCGCATTGCGGACAAAACATGGATTCGCTCCTCTATGGTCGTCTCAGGGAAATCCTTCGAAGATACGAGCATTATAGACTCGATGTTCTTGTTCTTGAATCCTGAATCCTCCGCACAGTCTCTGCTAGAATTGCCTGGTGCCGGAACTGCCTGACATTGTCGCGTACCTCCGAGCGCTCGAACCCCGAATCCTCAACCAGCCGATCATCGATATTCGTCTTTCAAGTCCGTTTCTCCTTCGTTCAGTCAATCCGCCCTTGAGTGAGGCTGAGGGAAGAAAGGTCATCAACCTGCGCCGGCTTGGGAAGCGAATCGTGTTTGGGCTTGAAGATGAGCTCTTCCTGGTTATCCACTTGATGATCGCCGGACGATTTCACTGGAAGGAAAAACCGCCCAAACCCAACAAGCTGACTCTCGCGAGCTTTGTCTTTCCTTCGGGAACGTTGACGCTAACCGAAGCCGGTTCGAAGAAACGAGCTTCGATGTACTTTGTTAGAGGAGAAGGTTCCCTGGCTGCGCACGATCCCGGAGGTCTTGAAGTGCTCGAAGCTGACCTGGAGAGCTTCAAAACTCAACTGACCGCGGAGAATCACACCCTCAAACGATCGCTCACTGATCCGCATTTCTTTAGTGGGATCGGCAATGCTTATTCAGACGAGATCCTTCACGCGGCTGGTCTCTCACCGCTCAAGTTGACCAGACGGCTCGACGATTCAGAGATTCAACATTTGTTCGAAGCAACCATGACAACCTTGCGGTTTTGGATGGACAAGCTCTGTGATGAGGCTAAACAGAACTTTCCCGAGAAGGTCACTGCTTTCAGACCGGAGATGGCCGTGCACGGGCGCTACGGCAAACCTTGTCCCAAGTGCGGCGGGCCGGTTCAACGGATCGTCTACGCGGCTAACGAGGCGAACTACTGTCCGGCTTGTCAGACTGGGGGGAAGCTGTTGGCTGATCGAGCGATGTCGCGTCTCCTCGGAGCTGACTGGCCGCGCACACTTGAGGAGTTGGAGCAGCGGCGTTCGGGATAGTTGAAAACCGGAGTTTGTCAATCAAACCGTTTAGAGGCGGCATTCCGTGTTTAGTTGTTCGAGGTTCACCTGCGAGGAGGGGCGGCCTCGGAGGGCCGCCCCTACAAGCTCACCGATTGATGATCCTGTAGTAAGGCTCAGGCACGATCCGCCACTCGGTTTTCACTCGACGCAGTAGAAACACAATCTCAAACGGACCAAACAATCCAACCATAACGGTTTCCTCTCCCGAAGCGCTCTTCTTAACAAGCTTGCCCGACAGAAGCGGATAGACTTCCTCAGATTCGGCTTCAACCAAAGGCATCTCCATCGCAAGCGACGGCAAGACGTCGGAAGGTTCGGGAACGCTGGGCGCGCCTTCAAACACGACGCTGATGTCGGCGCCGGGAACCAAACTCGCGCTGACGGCTTGGCGGTTTAAGCGCAGCAGGTTCAGCAGAAAGCTCTTTATCAGTAGTTCCTTCTCTTCAGGCTTGTCCTTCTCAGCGCGCAGCGACATTTCTCGGAGCTTGAGCCACCAGCGTGCGTCGACCAGCCAGCGGCTTCCTTTCTTGACCAGGCTTATCACGATGAGGTTACCCTCAAAGGCCGCGTCGTATCGGGTCGTAGTTCCGTCCGGGTAAGCGCCCTCGGGTCCGCGCTCAACCATCTTGCCCAGATATCGAAACGGCTGACGTTGTCTGAGCCGAAGCGACCCAATCTGAGTCTCGATCTCCTCGAGTCTCTCTTTCGCGACCGGCTCGCCACTCAACAGGACACTCGAGGCGGATCGCTGCAAGACGAGATTGTTGAACTGAGCGGCGTCGTGCGCGTAGGCCGCGCGCAAGAATGCCTTCACGACAGCTTCGGGATTATCGCCGGTCATCGAAGGCGCAGACAGAGCCGGTGGTGTCGTCAGCAAGAATACGGTGGCGAGTATAATCATCAAATCATCTTCAAGCGGATCGGAAGCCGGCTCCGCAACACAGACCAAAATCTGCGCCACTGAGCGGTATTCGCCTCAAAGAGTAAAGTCCGAGCCACGCGAGAGCTTGCGCGCCAGCGCGACGCCTACGCCAATGATTCGCTCTGAAGCTTCAAGCGGACGAAGCCCAGACGGAGTTTCAAGGTAACCGAGCGTCGCTAGTATGCTGAGCCTTACCTGGCCCCCTTGTTCGATCATAACGATGTCGCCGTCTGCACCCACCGAGCTGGCCGTGCACAAAACGATGTCGCCCTCAAGCAGTCCCCGCTCCGGCCACGAGCTGTTCACAATCATGCATTCGTAGTCCGCTTCCGGAACGCCCAACACTTTGACCAACACGTCGTGGCCGGAAGCATACACCTGCCGTCGGCGATCCTCATTTGGTTGTGTGTTTTCTTGTTGTTCCATCTTGCTTGAAGTCGTCCGTCACCCGCCGCTCAACCGGCTGCTTTTGTGAGTGGGTGCGATAGCAGTTCGGCGTTCTCGCGATACAACTGCAGGTCGTCCTTCAAATTCTCGCTCGTTGCAAACAGGAAGAGTGGGTACAAGTCAAGCAGTATCGCTTGAGCACGGTCGAGAAAAGAGCGGCGAGACAACCGAGGATCGTTCGGCGTGAAGTGCTCGCCTACGATGAAGCTCTCGAGCTCCACCCAGCGCCGCGCCGTCTTTGGAAGCGGCCACTTCGTCACTTTACCGCTCTCTTCGCCTGCAAGTTCCGAGTAAGAGTTGGATATCCCGCGATCATCCAAATAACGTTGAAAGATGCGAATGTTCTGCTTGATGGCCTGTTGAATCGGGCCAGTCTTCAGCGGGTTATGCCCGCCCGGGTAGAAGCCAATCGAGACCCCCCTGGAAAATATGCCTGCGTAGAGCAACGGCCCGCTCGACCACTTATCACCGCGGCGCGGAAAGCTCACGTAGATGTAGGGGCGATAGGGCGGCCGGTTCTTATGAAAGCGCATGTCGTTGCTGATCCGGCTAACGGTCCGCCCGACTCGCGGCTCCGTTTCAAGCTCCTGGTTGAGCATTCGCACTATCGGCCCAAGCTCCCCAACAAACGCTTTCACAGGCCCAAGCACTTCGGATTCGTACTCTTTGCGGTGTTCGTCAAACCACGGTTTGTTGTTATTACTGGAAAGTCCGGCTAGAAAACGGAACAATTGGGGCGAAAACCCGTCAAACTGAGCAGCCTTCATCGTTTCCTCTCCTGGATCAGCCGTGAGGTTACCGGCCAGCTTAAGTGGCCTAAAAGTGCTCTGTCAACCGGCTACTCCGGCGCCGTTAAACGGCCGGCGGGCGTCCGAACTCGCCGCTGGCTCTTGTTATCCCGGACTGGTTAGGACGCGCGATGAACCGGTAGAATGCCGCTATGTCTCAGCCGTCTTATGTTGCGCTGCTCGAGTCCGGCGAGTTCGGGCAACGAGTTGAGAGCTTGATGGAGATGCTCAGAATCTGTCGGGTGTGCCCGCGCGATTGCGACAACGATCGACTCAACAACGAAGTGGCTGCCTGTTACTCGGGGCTTCTGCCGATCGTTTCGACCTATACCGCACATTTTGGCGAAGAGCCGGCCCTTGTTGGCACGAACGGGGCGGGAAATGTCTTTCTCGGATTGTGCAATCTCCGGTGCGTCTATTGTCAGAACTACCAGATCAGCCAGACTTTCAAAGAGCAGCGGAAGAACGAGGTCTCATTTGAGCGGCTGGCGGAGATCTTCATCGAGCTTCAAGAGCAAGGCTGCCACAATATCAACTGGGTTTCACCTACTCACTTTGCGCCCCAGTTGGCCAAGTCCCTCTTCATCGCAGCCGGGCGCGGACTCCGGCTGCCGGTTGTCTACAACACCAACGCCTACGACTCAGTGGAGGTATTGCGGCTGCTCGATGGAATAGTCGATGTTTATCTGCCGGACTTGAAGTACAGCACCGACGAAGCTGGGCGCGAATATTCGAAGGTTACCGAATACACGCACCACTCGCGAGCGGCGCTCAAGGAGATGTATAGGCAGATGGGGCACGAGCTCGAGTACGACGGGAACGGTTTGCTGAAGCGAGGATTGATAGTTCGGTTGCTTGTGCTCCCCAATGACATCGCCGGCATCGCCGAATCGCTTCAGTGGATACGCGACGAGATGTCTTCAAAGGTCGCGGTTAGTTTGATGGCGCAGTACTTCCCGACAAACAAGGTTGGGCTCGAGCGGTACCCGTTGATCTCACGCAAGATTCGATGGAGTGAATGGCTGACGGCGGTCGAACAGATCGAATCGCTCGGAATGGAAGAGGGCTGGATGCAGGACTTTGACTCGGCTGCTGAGTACTATCGTCCTGACTTTGGAAACAAGAAAACACCCTTCAGTGATATTGTAGATTTCCAGAAGCAGTAGCAAGTCTGGCGAGGAGTATCCTGGTCACCTCACGTCGATGTCTCCACATTCCTGGAGTCCTTTGAAACAGTTCATTTCTTGTCCGCGAAGAATTCTCCGACCTTGTTGAGGTATCCGTTATGGACGATGGTTCCGTCGGAGTAGGATGCCTCTGCCCGCCCGTTAACAAAACAGCCAACGCTGTCAAATCCATGAAAGATCAACGTATTCTCGCGGTTGATGAGATTCCATCTGAGGCCGACCCGGCCCGGCACGGCGTAGCCGACAGCGGCCAGCCCTTCTCCCAGGATCTTTACCGCATCGTAGTGCACGTGCGGAGTGACCTGCGGCCCAAGCTTATACACGACAGCCCACTTAAGGTTCCGGCCCCTGCCGTAGAACCTCCCCACGGAGGCCAACCCGCCGTAAAAGGAAGTCACTACGTCATAGCGCGTCGGTATTACTAAGCGACCCGTACCGTCAATAAAGCCCCACTTTTGAGTGCGTTCCCCTCGAGAAACGATTGCCACGGCAGCCAGCCCATCCGAGAACGGTTTTACTGAACTGTACCGCCGAGCGAGCCTCTTGTCCGGCAAATCACCAGACCGGACAGCTGATGGACAAATCTGAGCCGCCGGCAGGTTTGCCGGCATAGCCATAATCGACCGCGATCGAGCGCCTGTGCATACTGTTTCGGTTTGTCGCTGATTACTGGGTGCATCGATTACCACTTGTCTAATCGAAATCTCCTCGCCTTCGAGGTCGACACTTTGTTGGACTACAGTCGTTATTCCGCGGACCGTGTCATCGCCGGCATACTTGCCCGCGCCGACTTTCCTGAGCCTTGGGAAACCCTCCCCAAATCCAACCGGAAACTTATAGAGCTGATAGCTGCCGTCGGAATCCGATTCAATAACAACTAACGATTCATCGCTGTCCTGGGAGACAGTCAACGGGTCTCGATTCTGATAACTCGTTACCCCACATTTCACTCGCCACTCCCCGGTTAACGGGTCTCCTGCATCTCCTCGGAGGTTCGGGTATTTTTGTGTATGCCGCTGTTCAGCTGTGTGGCCCATTGGTTCCTGTAAAGGACAGACTGACAGGAAAGCAAGGCCAATAAACATTGCGGTGCAGGTTTGAGTTAGATGGTTCATATTTCGTCACGCCGCAAGTCCGGCTTCCGTGGGTGTTGCGGCACGAACTGGAATCGCGTGATACGGGGCGACAGATGGTTGCAGGATTTCACTTTGCTGTTGAGTACTATTGTCCTGACTCCGGCGACGCCAGGGTGCCTTATCCGGGACATCGAAGACTCTACCAGCCGCTAGCGTTCCCACGTCTACCTTGGCCTCGGTTGTACGGGGCCTCCGGCCTGGAGCCATGCGTTCCAACCACCCTTCAGCACCAGCACACTCTTGAAGCCGTTGGATAGAAGAGCTCGCGCAGCGATAGCTGCCGCTTCGTCGTCCGGACAGGCGCAATAGGTTACGACCTCCTTGTCGCGCGGAAGCTCTCTGAGCCGATACGCGACTCTGCGAAGCTTTGAGTGGAGGGCCCCTTTTATTGTCTTTTCGCTTTGCGAGTACGCATTCGGGCCGCGTACATCTACGATGACGACAGCTTCGTTTTGAGCGATCTTCGTCTTGAGATTTTCGGGAGTGATGAACCCCACCGGACGTAGCGTGTCCTTTTTTGGTGGGGGCTTTAGACTCGAGGCGTCGATTCTCTGAAACGCGAGACTCGTACTCGCACAGGCTGCGAGTACAGCCGCAAGAACACCGGTCCACTTGCTGATTTTCATAAGGCACCTGTTGAAGGCACGTACCGAGTTGCTCTACAGAATCGAGAAATGTGAGTCATCTCATTGCACGCACCGGAGCGTGTCCAGCCATCGGTACGATTTCTGGCTTGTAGTTCTTCCGGTCGTACCAGCCATAGACCCCTCCCTTGAAATGAATAAACCCCGATTGCCCGATAAGCGTCTCCTGAATCAAGTCCCCGTACACGGTTGGGAACGGCCTTGTCCCTTTGTAAGCTTTGAGCACATCTGCTCGGGGCAACACTCGAAGGTTGTCGCCGACCACCTCCCTCAAGAGGTGGGTTTGTGTCGCATCGGGATCACGCCAACCGACCGGTCCAGACCCGTGGATGATCGCGAACAACACGTCGCCCTGCTCGAAGCGAATTGTCTGTCCCGCCGCTGCGTCGGGGGAAGGACCCGAAGCCGCCAGCAACCGGGGTTTGGGCAATACTTCGCCGAGAGGCTCCCGCGCTATCCAGTTGGGGAACTCTTGGTTAAGCTCTGAGAGCTTACCTTCCGCTGGTTTTATGATAACGGCCAGGTCCTGCGAAACATCGCCGTTGAAATCACCCACCAGAAAACTGGGCTTGCGGCCCTCGTCGATTACGACGGCGCCTTTGAAAATGCGAGTGACGGCGGCTTGGACTTCTTCGGCCTTGGGTGGTGTCAGTTGCACCACGTTCGGCTGCTGTGACGGAGTGGACGCCTCAGATTGTGCGGGGGGTGGGGGCTGCTCCGCCACCTTTGGAGGCTCGGGCGGCCCGGCGCACCCGAATAACACACCTGCGCTCACAAGAAGTACGAACGATGATGCGAAATTTGCTCTTGTACTGAACATCTTCCTATCCTCAAAACTCGAAAGCAGAGACCCGTCAGGCGGAGTGCCTGACGAGTCTCTGGAGACAAAGGTAATAAACGGCAAGTACAAAACATCACAGCGACAAGACAAACGCTATGAGCTGGTTCTTCTGCGTGTTGTTCAGCGCGAAGTTGAAGTTATTCCTTGCAGTCGATGCTTGACCCGCATGAAGTTGAATGGTGTCGAAGATCGTGTGGGTATTGCCTTGCATCATGAAGCGGTGCTTGGTGCGCACACCCCACAACGCAATTGTAGTTGTCGAGAACCTGTCGTTGACTCCTGGTTCAGCTCCTATGCCACCGCTGGTTCCAATGTTGTGCAAAGCAAAGTCGCTGAACGGACGGATAATTTTGTTGCCAAGCGCCACGGGTACTATAAAAGCTCCACCGTTGATGATGGTGCCCGCCGGCGCGGTCGTGAATGAAGGAGTGTGGCACACAGCGCAGCCAATCGCATTGAACAGGTTCTGCCCCGCGTTGACGTCAGCATTGATCGGCCCGCGGCCTGGAACTCTCAAAGCCCTCATGAACGCCGCGAAGGCCTCGACGTCCTCGTTGTCCGCATCCTCAGGGTCGGCAACGGTGTCAAAGGGCGCCGCCGGCTGTCCCAGAATGTTATTCTCGGTGGGCAGCAGAGAGCTGGTTATGCCCATCTCGTTCAAGTAGGCATCCGCCGAGAATGACACCAGGCTGGCGTGTTGGGATTTGTGGCCAAACCGGCCGATTCGGTTCTGACCAGGCGCCTCTAATACAGCCACGGTTCTCAGCTGGCCCCGCTGCGCTCCAGGCTGAGCTGCCACGTTGTTCTGAAGAGTCGCATTAGCTATAGCCTCCACAAAACCATCGCCAAGCACGGTTCGGGTTGAGCGCTGCTCCTGTGCGTTTAGCCCCGTGTTCGGGTGCTCCTGTGCCTCCGCATCAATCCCCCTATCCTGTATCAGCGTTTGTCCGCCGGGCGGAGCCTGAAAAACCCCATTGACAACGCTTCCCATCCTGAATTCATTGATTTGACTGACGTGTCCGGTGACCGGCGCCTGGTGGCAGCTTGAGCACGCGACATCGTTGTAGATTGGCCCTAGTCCTTCGTCTACCTCTTCACGCTCCTCGAAAATTGCCTTGTTGTCTCGGAAGGAGCGACTTGCTACTGCTGGGTTGTCGCATTCATCGACAGGATCGCCAAGCGGACCGAAATTGTTGAAGAGATCGGTATCCGGGAGCCGAGCATCCATCTGCGTCGCCAAGGCTTCACTTGCAGCCTGGCCTTCGACGGATCTCGTAAAACCGAAAGGCAAAACGAGCACCGCCGCGAATAGAAGCAAAACGGAAATCTTCAGAAATCTCATGTCTTAACTTCCTCCTTAGGCGCTTGGAACATCGTTCATCCAAGACGGGCTTGGTCACCAGTCTTCGCAACCTAATGTGGGCGGGTTACCCACGGGGAGAGAGTTGCGAGATCCAGATGATTGACCTATCCAGCCTGCGTGGCCCGGACTTCTCCTCACCCTAAAAACTCTTTTGAACTTGCCTAAAAGCTGAGCAAAAGATGCGGATACGTCCAAGTGTGGCGTGCCTTTCTAATGCCTATCCGAAGGTGTCACCTTGGAAGTGGCGCCACTCTAAAGCAGCGAGTCATCAATGTCAAGAAAATTCATATGGCGACCTTCACTCCGAGACTAACCGAGCGCTGACTGACCTGGACACAACCAAACAGGACAAGACTCGGTAATCCCATACGGCGCCGCACGGTATCCGATCACTGCCACAACGAAAGCCTCACGCACGGCGCAAGACAGTACCCATTCACTAACCCGGCACGGGAAACGTAAACTAAAAGCCGGCATCCGGTAGTAAGGAAATCTTTACCACTATTCTCATCTTGGACAAGATTCGGCAGTCTTATGGGCACAATATTGGGCCTTAAACAGCGAAACGGCCGCAGAAAGAAAATGCACACAAGGACAGCGAGTCATGGTAGAATCTTAGTATGAAATGCCCAAAGTGCTTTAACCCCCTCCGACGGGTAGCCTCCACCGAGGACTCGGTATGGTTTACGTGCCCGTTGGGTCATAGATTCCATTCAGAGACAGGAAGCGGGATCAGCGATTCTGAGGGTCACCGCTACGCTGTTTCGGAGTGACTAAGCGGCTACTCCCGGGGCTTCGGCACTCGGGAGTAGTCGAGCGATCCCAATGGTTAACGAGGAGAGAAGCATTACTCCTCGTTTACGCCTTCCCGCCTTACGATATGCCGTATTGACTCTTAAGCGTGATCCCTTTAACCACCGCTTTGCGATACTGATGGTTGCCAAAGCAGAATGAGCTTGAATTCACTTTTTCTTCTTGTTAGTCTTTGCGGCAGGCTGATTTAGTCGACAAGGATCTTGTTAAACGGCGAGAGGGGATAAGTAGATTCGCCGCTTCACAGATTCAGACTTAGGAATCGAGAAGTAGGAATGAATGGGAGTTCAGGCGATCGCCGCTCTTGGTACAGTGGACGTGTACCCTAGTGGAAAGAGAACTCCCTTCTTTGTTGTCCTAAACGCCTTACGTTGGACCCCCTCTGGAGGATGACGGAATGGAAAGGCGAGCATCACAAGAGAGCCTAGTTGAGTTAATAGACAGCGGGCAGTTTCTGGTCGCCGAAGAGATATTCTCGGAACGTAGAACCGACGATCCCATGGAAATGGTTATTCGCTCCGAAGTGGCGATGTATTTTGACAGACTGGATGATGCGGCAGTTCTTCTTGAAGAAGTCACTCCGCGGGCGCTTGACATAAACGTAGCAGCTCGGCTTTCACGGGCAAAGGGCAGACTGGCCTTGTGGCGGGGAGACGAATCTACTGCAGCGGCGCAACTCCAAACGGCTTATCACTTCTACGTGTTCCTGAATGAGTCGTTTGGGATCAGCAAATCGCTTTTGAATCTCGCGCGGCTTTCGTTGCAACGAGGTCAGCTTAAAGACGCCGCGGAGAAACTGGAAGCAGCTCAAGCCGGAGTCAGCGGACGGACCAGCAAGCGAACCGAATATCTCAGAGGACTCATTGCGAGCGAACAAGCTAATCTCGCCACCGACCTCGGCGAAATTGAACAGGCCGCCGAGCACTATTCGGAAGCGGTGCGCATGCTGAAGGCACACGAGCGCGGGCGATACTACGGCCGGGCGCTTGTTGGAATGGCCGACCTGAAGTGCGCGGCGGGAGAGTTCCAGGACTCACTCGAAATCTACAAAGAAGCGAACACCGTCTTTGAGCGATATGATCTGAAGGGTGAAGTTGGACGGAGCCAATTGAAGCTCGCGCAGGCTTTGATAAGGTTGACTCGTTTTGAGCGCGCGGAGAAGCTCGCGGAAGAGAGCCGTGACCTCCGACGAGGTGATCCGGCCGGTGAAAGCGCAGCGCTCTCCGCTCTCGCAGCGATTGCAATTCAACAGAATGAACTTGGCGAGGCTGCTACTCGGGCAAATTCCGCGGTTGAGCTCGCTGATCAATGCAGCGCCTCGCCGGACTGCGTGCTTGCGCGAGTCCGCGCGCGAATCGCACTTGGACAAGTGCGTCTGGCCGAACGCGACTTCAAGCAAGCTTCAGAGGTACTGAGCGAGGCCGCGGAACTTGCGCGCAGCTCGAACGGTTCTTCGGCAAGCCGGCGTCTCGAGCTTGAAGCAAACATCTATCTCGCCGAAGCCTTCCACAGCACCGACACGCGGGCTGGCCGCACAGAACTGACTCGAGTAAGCGAGCTTCTCAATCATATCGAAGACTCGTGGCTCGGGGATGAGTTCAATCGGGTGTCGGCAAAGTATGAGGAGCAGATTGTCTTTACCGAGGACAACCGGCTGGTGTTCGATGGGAACCAACTCCCGCGCTGGCAAGAGGCAAAAAAGACGCTTGAAGGTTTTCTGCTGCGCAACGCGCTTCGGCAAACCAACAATAGCCTTACGCGAGCCGCTCGCAAGCTTGGCGTCTCAAAAGTCCACGTCCACAACCTGAAAAAGAAGCACGGTCTCTAACAGAGTCAATACAGCGAGGCGGAGCCAAACGAAACAACTGGCATCGGTCCACTTAGCGCGGCAAGACCGACCCGAGCGCGATTATGGCCGCGCGAAGGCGTTTGTGTTTCCGCAGTACCCTCAGGTATTCAGAATCATCCGCGCTTCGCTTTGCTCGGAGGATTGCCGCTAACGCCCTTTTCTCGCCGGCGTCCCAACGTTCTAGCCCGGGAATCAGCGCCAGAACCAGCGCCAGGTCTTCAAACCCTCGCAGCCCCCGTGAGTTGATACTCACCTCTCTTATATTTAGCGCCCGCGCCACTTCCCTGCTCGACGCTGCCCGAATCTTTGCTGCATTGCCGTCGAACTCCCGAGCCATACGCCGCGCGACTGCAAGTCCGAGGTTACGAATGTGAAACCGGTCCCAGTCGCCGCGAATGCAACCAGGTGCTTCATAAAGCGCCGGGCCCGCGGACAACCGCCTAAGCGTCCGTGCTGACGTTCGATACTCGCGCGCGCCGGCGATCTTTCGCTCCTCCGACTCGGCTAGAGCTTCAAGCTCCGGACGCGTAGGCCGGAATCCAAGCTTGCGATAAAACCAGAAGGCGCCCGAGTCGATCGCTTCCTCGTTGTTGAAACCTAGCTGATACGGATCAACCGAAACACACTTCGCGCCGGCAACCAGATTCAGCGCGCGCAGCACCTTCGCGTAGACCCAGGCCGTTTCGCCGTCGCGAAACGTGTAGAAAGTGTTGAACCCCAGCTCCATCCGCTCGAACAGAGTTATCCCTTCGATGTAGTTGATAGGCACTCCATTCTTCAGCGTATAGCCGCAATGATATCCGCGAATCGGCAACCGCCGCTCGGGCGCCAAGCCCCACAGGAAAACCTCCACGCCGCGTCCCACCTCCGTGCGCACGACTGTAGACGGGTCGCCGTAAGCTATGCCGTACAGCTCGCGATACCTTACACACGTCGTTTCGCGGCAATTGTCGAGGACCGCCTGTCCACGCTTCTGCGAAAGCTTTTCGAATGACATCCGGGTTGCCATTTCTTTATCAAGCGATACCTCGCTGCGTCGAATGAGCGGTCCTCGATGATAGAAGATATTCCGCGTCCCGCGGATGTTTCTGGTCCGCGAAACCCGTGAATCGCCCATTTCCCATCGAATCCACAACTCGAGCGAGTCATAAAGCGTGGATTTTCCCTTCTCGGAAAGCGGCGACTTCTCCAGACTTTCTACCAGCCACGCAAGATCGGTTGCTCGGCGCTGCTTCGCCGATTCAATCCAGGTCAGATAAGGGATGTTCGCTTCGGTGAGTGAGTCTTCGTCGAGAAGCGGAATAAGACCAGGCAGGTTGGTTCCAAGTCTTTCCTTCCTCTCGAGTCTTTCCCAATCTATCTCGGTGCTCGCGCGATGCCGGGTAGCTAGCCAGCGGGCGATACCGTAGCTGTACATCCCATGAAGCCTCGTGCCTGCTATCCCGGAGTTCTCGATGTAGTCGAACGACGTCAGGTCCTCACCCACAGCCTTAAGGCGTTGTACTCGATCGAAGACAGTTGTAAGCAATCTGTCCGCGAGAAGCAGGACTGCCCGGCTGGGTGGGTACGCCCGGATGAAGAGAAGCGCTTCGTGGAATCGAACCAGCGAGTCTGAATCGGGAAAGCGTCGCCGGTTCAGTGAGTCCAATAGCTTCTCGAGGCGAGCTGCATTGTCTCCGCCAAAGCGGCGCTTCAATTCTTCAAGCTCGAGGAGGAGACTGTCGAGCGACTCAGAAGGCATGTCTTTTTTGGTTTCTGGTTTCTAGTTTCTGGTTTCTGGTTTAGACGAGTTGGGCGGGGGCCGGATATGAACCAGAAACCAAAAACCAGAAAACCAACTAAAGAAGATATCGCCGCCGGACCATATCGAGAGCCGTCGTCGAAGCTCGCCAACGTATCAGATGACGATCTCCCATCAGGTTCAATCTTCGGTTTGTGTTAGTCACGTCGTCGGCGAGCCCGACGTAAACCGTACCGACGGGAACGGCATCTGTCCCTCCGCCCGGACCCGCAACTCCGGTGACGCTCACGCCGATGGTCGCGCCGGTCCGTTCTTTGATGCCTCGGGCCATCGCCTCCGCCACCGCGCCGCTGACCGGCCCGTGCCGTTCGAGCAACTCGGTTGAAACTCCCAGCAGCGAAGTCTTTGCTTCGTTGCTGTAGCTGACGATGCTGCCGAGGAAGTAGTCGCTCGATCCGGCGACGTTGGTAATGCGTTCGGCGATCAACCCGCCTGTGCAGCTCTCCGCAGTCGCGATCGTGTACTCCGTAAGCCGAAGCCGGTTGCCAATCACCTCTTCAAGCGATTCGCCTCGCGTCGAATAGCAATGTTCCCCTAGTTTGTCTTCAAGCTTGTACGCCAACTCGCCCGCAAGCTCAGCGGCAAGATCGGATGTCGAAGCAGTCGCTTCGATATGCACTTCGATTTCAGAGTCGGTGAATAAGATCGTGGTTGTAGGATTGGTGTACTCGCCGTAGATTGGCGCGATTAGATCGTCCAGCGCCGACTCGCCCAGACCTGTGACTTTGAGCAGGCGCTTCGACATTCGTATTCCGCGTGACATCCTCGTAAGTTCGGACATCACGTAGTCGTCGAACATCGGCTGGTTTTCGCGCGGCGGACCGGGCAACAACACAACCAGTTTGCCTCCCTCATCCATCTTGAGCCCGGGAGCTGTACCGTTAGGGTTAGGCAGCGCCCTTGCGCCGTTCGGGACGAGCGCCTGGCGTTCGTTGTTCGGGGTCATCTGATAACCCCGGCTTGCGAACCGCTCGCGGATCGTAGCTAGTATCTCGTAGTCGAGGGTGAGTTGGCGGCCCGTTACTCGAGCAAACACTTTACGGGTGACATCATCTTCGGTGGGCCCAAGACCACCGGTGGAGATGACTATATCCGAACGCCCGAGCGCATCTCGTACGGTCTGTTCAATGTTCACCTCAGAGTCGCCGACCACCGTTTTGAGCTGAACTGCGATGCCGATCGAGTTGAGCCGCTCGGTCAGCCATAACGAATTGGTGTCCGTGCGGTGCGGCGTCAGAAGCTCGGACCCGATGGCGATGATTTCTGCTTTTAGCATTGACTAGCGCGGCTGCGCTCCCTCGTCTAGAGTTCAGACCTAAGCTTGCCGTTCACACCTTGTAACCTTCAAGCTGAACCCCTGATGACACTGAATCATGCCGTCGCGCGGTACAACCCTTGTTCCTGGATGTATCGCTCAACCGCGTGGGGCACCAGCCCGACAATCGAAAGACCTTCAGCAAGGCGCTCGCGAACCTCAGTCGCTGAACGCGTGGCAAGGTTCGAAGGGAAGTCGAGAAACAGGATTCGCTCGGTGATCTCGGGAGTTTCGTTCTGGATAAGCGCGCGCGCTTGATCCGGACCTGAGCCCGCGCGTGTGGCAACAATAAGCCGGCTACGTGATAGCAAATGTCGAAGAGCTTCGTTACGATCTGTAAATCCGCGGTGAAAGCGTTTGGTGTATCGATCGTCGCGATCCAGCACGCGCTCGAATGTATCGAAGCCGACGATAAAGTGCAAATCCGTTCCCGGCGGGAAAACTCGCTCCAGCGCCTCGATCATATCCACATAGAAAGCGTGAGACGACAAGCCGATAGAGACGCGCGAGTCACCGGCCAAAGCCAGCTGAAGCATCGCAAGACGGTCTTCGAGCGAGCACTCGTACTCGGTTTTGTCCGCGTTGGTCACGCCTGCAAGTGCCAGCATTCCATCAAGTGAGAAGGCTTCGGCGGCGCGGCGCATCAACTCCACGTGAGCGATCGTCGTCGGATTGAAGGATGCAGCGAGGATGCCCAGACGTGAACCGGCCGGCGGCGATGTGAGCAACTCGATTATGGGTTCGCCCGCGGCCGCGATCCGCTCGATGGATTCTTTGGGCAGAATCGATTCCATGTTTAGTCGCACGATTGTCTCTGCCCGGATGGCCGAAAGGCCATGAAGATCATCGCCCCACGATTCGGACGGGGACAAGGC
>Ga0134123_10001112_pt1 | contig 17668 bp, 17 predicted proteins | sample KB303_FD_96460 | JGI IMG/M metagenome (GOLD analysis project Ga0134123, IMG submission 96460) | Terrestrial soil microbial communities without Nitrogen fertilizer from Kellogg Biological Station, Michigan, USA - KB3-0-3 | ecosystem: Environmental > Terrestrial > Soil > Unclassified ...
CGACTATCTCATGCGCCATTCCGCGGAACAGGTAACCGAGGTACTGTTTCCGGATGCGCTGGCAGTCGGCTTGCAGGTCTTCGATCTGCGCTACCGGTTCGAGCCAGGCCACGCGCTGGATGGGGTCACGATGATCGTGCCGCTACACCTGCTCAACCAGCTTGACGAACGCCGCTGCGAATGGCTGGTACCGGGGCTGTTGCGCGACAAGATCACCTACCTGATCAAGGGTCTGCCCAAAGGCATACGCAAGCACTTCGTGCCGGTACCGCCGGTGGTGACCGAGTGCATGGAGATTCTCGATCCCGAAAGCGGACCGCTCACCGAGGCGTTGTCGCAGACTCTGTTCAAGCAGACCGGTGTGGAAGTGCCGGCCGACGCGTGGGATCCGGCCGACCTGCCGCCGCACCTGCTGATGAATTTCAGCATCGTGGATGAACATGGCAAGGAGATCGGTGCCGGACGGGATCTGCCGCCATTGCGCAGCCATCTTGGCGTCAAGGCACGACGCACCTTCAGCGCGGCGGCAAGCGCGGGATTCGAGCGCAAGGGGCTGACCTCGTGGGACTTCGAAGATTTGCCCGAGCAGATCGAGGTTGATCGCGGCGGGCGCAAGCTGGTCGGCCATCCAGCAATCGCCGATGAAGGAAAGTCTGTCGCGCTGACGCTGCTCGACACTGAAGCCGAGGCCGATGCGGCGACCCGCAAGGGGCTGCGCCGGCTGTTCCAGCTGGCATTGCCGGAACAAATGAAGTTCCTGGCGCGCAGCCTGCCGGGATTCAATGAGCTGCAGTTGCGATACGCGCTGTTGCGTGAGCGCGAAGGCGGCAAGCAGGACAAGGGCGGGCGGCATGACAAGGGTGAAGTGGCCGAGCGCCTGCGCGAGGAACTGATCACTGCCATCTGTGACCGCGCGTTTTTTGTCGAGAACGAGCCGGTGTGCAACCGCAAGGCGTTCGAGACCCGGGTGGCAAAAGGCAAGACGCGTCTGATGGACGTCGCGCTGGAGATCTGCCGCATCGCCGCCGAAATCTTCGCCGAACACCAAACGCTGAAAAACCGGCTCGAGCAGCCGCAGCACGCCGCATGGCCGCGAGCGGTCGCGGACATTCGCTCCCAGTTGCGGGAGCTGCTCGGCTCCGGATTCCTCGCCTCCGTGCCGTTCGAGAGACTCAAGCACTATCCGCGTTATCTGCGGGCGATCGGTGTAAGGCTCGACAGGATTGCATCCAACCCCGAGCGCGACGGCAACTGGCAACAGCAGCTCGCCCGGTACTGGCAGGCCTACCAGGTGCGGCTGGCCGACGACCGCTCCCGCGGATTGCGCAACCCGAAGGTGGAGGAAATGCGCTGGATGATCGAGGAATTACGCGTCTCGCTATGGGCGCAACAACTCAAGACGCCTTATCCTGTTTCCTTCAAGCGTCTCGAGAAATACTGGAGCGAGGTCTAGCAGTCGATCCGCCAAGTCACGGGTTGTGCCAGGATGAAATGCTGTCAAAAGCCAGGCGGCAAGGGCTGCCGGGAATTGAGCGCCGTTCGACGAATTAGCGGAACCGGGTACTGACGCGGTCTGATAGCATCGCAGGACACGCATCCGAAAGGTTTTATGGAGAAGTCCTTCAGGAAAGAAATCGAGCAGTTGCGCCTCGGAAACGGGCAGGTTTTCCACGGCGAAGGCATTCTCGCGATCACCAAGGCGTTGTTGCAATCGGGTGTGGCCTACGTCGGCGGTTACCAGGGCGCGCCGGTCTCGCATCTGATCGATGTAATGGTCCAGGCCGAGGATTACATGAGCGAGCTTGGCGTGCACGTCGAGGCCTGTTCCAACGAGGCCTCCGCCGCGGCCATGCTCGGCGCATCGATTCATTATCCGTTGCGCGGGGCGGTAACCTGGAAGTCCATAGTCGGTACCAACGTTGCTGCCGATGCGTTATCGAATCTTTCCTCGCCAGGTGTCGTGGGCGGCGCGCTGATCGTCATCGGCGAGGACTACGGCGAGGGCGCCAGCGTAATCCAGGAGCGCACCCATGCCTATGCGCTCAAATCGTCGATGCTGATGCTGGATCCGCGGCCCGAGCTCTCGAGCATGGTGCGCATGGTGGAAGACGGCTTCCGCCTCTCCGAGGCGTCCAACATGCCGGCATTGCTGGAGTTGCGCATCCGGGCTTGTCATGTGCGCGGCAGTTTCGTTTGCAAGGACAATGTGCCGCCCGCAGTTTCGACCCGGCATCTGATGCTGGAGCCGGCGCAGTTCGATTACGCGCGGCTTGCACATCCGCCGGTAACCTTCCGTCACGAAAAACTCAAGGGCGAGGCGCGGATTCCTTCAGCCCGTCGCTTTATCGCCGCGCACCGGCTGAACGAACTCTTTGCCGGCAAGCGCGACGACGTCGGATTGATCGTGCAGGGTGGATTGTACAACTCGCTGATCCGCGCGCTGCAGCAGTTTGGAATGGCTGACGCGTTTGGCGAATCCGAGCTGCCGATTTTCGTGCTGAACGTGACTTTTCCTCTGGTCCCGGAAGAAATCACCGGTTTCTGCCTCGGCAAGCGCGCGGTGTTGATCGTTGAGGAAGGCCAGCCGGAATACATTGAACAGGAAATCCTGGCCACGTTGCGCCGGGGCGATGTCAATACGCCGATCCACGGCAAGGACATGTTGATGGCGGCCGGGGAATACACGGTGGAGGTCATGGCAGGCGGGTTGGAGAAATTCGCCGACCGCTATCTACCTGCCGGCGCCGTCGAGGCCGGCAAACGCTGGCTGCAGTCCAATGTGCAGCGGCGTCAGCAGGTGCCGCGCGAGTTTTCGGCGCCGCTGCCGCCGCGGCCGCCGCAATTCTGCGTGGGTTGCCCGGAGCGGCCGGTATTCGCCGCGCTCAAGCTTTCGCAGGCTGATGTCGGACCGACGCATATTGCCGCCGATATCGGCTGTCATTCGTTCTCGACTTTCGAGCCATTTTCCTTCGGCCACTCCATTCTCGGTTATGGCATGAGCCTGGCAAGCCGCGCCGGCGTGTCGCCGATGATGCAGCGCAGGGTTCTGTCGATCATGGGCGACGGCGGGTTCTGGCACAACGGCCTGCTCACCGGCGTCCAATCGGCGTTATTCAACGGTGACGACGCCGTGCTGCTGATATTCAAGAACGGCTATACGGCCGCCACCGGAACGCAGGAACTGATCTCGACGCCCGACGAGGACGTGAAAGTCACGGCTGAAAACAAGCAGCACAGTTTGGTGCACCGCAATCTCACCATCGAGAAGACGCTAACCGGCATCGGCGTTAAATGGATGCGCACCGTTCACACCTATCACGTGGACAAGATGCGCAAGACGCTGGACGAAGCCTTCACCACCGATTTCAGCGGGCTCAAAGTCATCATCGCCGAAGGCGAATGCCAGCTCGAACGGCAACGGCGTATCAGACCCTGGATCGCCGGCCTGCTCAAGGCGGGAAAACGCGTGGTGCGGGTCAAGTACGGTGTCGACGAAGACGTGTGTACCGGCGACCATGCCTGCATCCGCCTGTCCGGCTGCCCGACACTCACGCTGAAGGACAGTCCGGACCCGTTACGGCCGGATCCAGTGGCAACAGTCATCGACGGTTGTGTCGGTTGCGGCCTGTGCGGCGAAAACGCACATGCGGCGACGTTGTGCCCGTCGTTCTACCGCGCCGAGATGATACGCAATCCGAGGTTGCACGAACGCATCATCGACGGGCTGCGCGGCTCGATCATCCGCCTGTTGCAGAGAGCATGAGCCTCGGTACCCGACGCCCGGTTACCTTGCTGATCTGCGCGCTCGGCGGCGAGGGCGGCGGCGTGCTGGCCGAATGGCTGGTCGACACCGCCAGACAGTGCGGTTACAGCGCACAAAGCACCTCGATTCCCGGTGTTGCCCAGCGCACCGGGTCGACTACCTATTACTTCGAGGTGTTTCCAGTGCCGATTGCGGAACTGGACGGCCGCAAACCGGTGTTCAGCCTCTATCCCGTCGCGGGGGCGCTGGACGTGCTGGTCTCCTCGGAACTGCTGGAGACCGTGCGCCACATCAGCAACGGCATGGCGTCCGCTGACCGTACGCTGGTCATCACCTCGAATTCCCGCACCCTGACCACGGCGGAGAAGATTCAGCTTGCCGATGGCCGCGCAGCTTCCGCGGAAATGTTGAAAGTGGTGAAACGCTACGGCCGCGATACCCGCATTCTCGATATGACGGCGGTGGCCCGCGAGACGGACACCGTATTGAGCGCCGTCTTGTTCGGTGCGATCGCGGGCAGCGACGCGCTGCCGTTTCCGCGTATCGCGTTCGAGCAGACCATCCGAAACTCCGGTAAAGGTGTGGACGCGAGCTTGCGTGGCTTCACCCGTGCCTGCGAAATCGTGGCCCGGGGGGAGCCCGAGCCAATAACGGTGGTCGCGAAATCGCGCGCAAGCGGGACGCTGCCGGCAGAGGTGGCCGCTGAATTTCCCGTGCCGGTCCACGAGATGCTGGCCGCGGGCTATGCGCGCATGCTGGACTATCAGGATCACGACTACGCGCAGCAGTACCTGCGGCGGCTCAGCCGCATCCTGGGAGCGGAGCGTGCAGCCGACCCGGCTGGCCTGAACAAATTTGCGACCACCAGCGAAACCGCGCGTTACCTGGCCTTGTGGATGGCCTTCGACGACATCGTGCGCGTGGCCGATCTGAAATGCCGCGCTAGCAGATACGAACGGGTGCGCTCGGAGGTCAAGGCTGCGCCGGGCGAAGTGTTGCGTATCTACGACCATTTCAAGCCGGGCGTGCCTGAATTCGCCGCGCTGCTACCGGCAACACTCGCCGCTGCGCTCGTCCGCTGGGACCGGCGGCGTCAGCTTGTGGGCAAGAGTGCGCTCGCGCTTGCGCTTAAACTCCCGGCGCACACCCTGACCGGCTTTCTCACCCTGCGCATGCTGGCCGGCCTGAAGTGGCTGCGCAAGCGCGGTAACCGCTTCGCGATCGAACAATCCATGATCGAGCGCTGGCTGGCCGCCGTGGAACAGGGCACCCGCAGCCATTGGCAACTCGGTCACGAGATCGCGCAATGCGGCCGGCTCGTCAAGGGCTACGGCGCCACCAATGAGCGCGGCAAGGAAAACTTGTTGCATGTTCTGGACCATCTGGCTGTTTCGGCAACCTTCCCGTCGGCAACGGCTCGTACCGAGGCGATTCGGTCGGCACGCGTGGCGGCGTTGGCCGACGATGCGGGCAAGGCCCTCGATCAGGCGCTGGTCAAGCACGGCGCGCCTGCGCGCCCGGTCAGGGCCCAACCGGTAATGTGGATGAAGAAACGGCCGGACCAAGCGGCTTGAGCCCGGCGGCTGCGGGCCGGACGCGTTGACAAGCACGCCTCGTAGACTAAACTGGGCTGCAGTGAGTAGCCACGAGCTTGCCTTTGCACAGAGGAGATAATGAAGACAGTCCAACAGCTGCTGGATTCGAAACGTCCTCGCCTGGTTGCGGTGTCGCCCGATACCACCGTGCTGGATGCTCTTAAAGTAATGGCCGAGAAGGAGATCGGCGCGGTGCTGGTGCTCGACGGGGACCTGTTGGCGGGTATTTTTTCCGAGCGCGATTACGCCCGCAAGGTGGTGCTGCAGGGAAAGTCGTCGAAGGAAACGCCGGTACGGGAAATCATGACCGAAAAAGTGGTGTGCGTGCATCCGGAGCAGACCATCGATGATTGCATGGGCCTGATGACCGACAAACGCATCCGCCATCTACCCGTGCTCGAGCACAAAAAAGTCGTCGGCGTGATTTCCATCGGCGACGTGGTAAAGGAAATGCTCTCCGAAAAAGAATTCGTCATCAAGCAACTAGAAAGCTACATTCACAATTGACTACGCGGCGCCGTTGATCATTCTTGGCGGCCCCTGGTCCGGTTATCGCACTCATGTTCAAAAGAGTCCTTCTGGCCGTTGCTCTGGCGGGTGCACTCGCGGGCTGCAAAACGCAGACCGCACTCACGGCGGGAGCGACCGGTTGCGGCGTCACCGAGCTGGATGTGCTCCCGAGCAGGTACGCGAGGGAGGGAACGACCACTGCCTGGTGCGCCAAGTGCAAGGGAAAGACCTATCACTGTGTATCCAATCCGCAGCGAAGTCGCGTCGAGTGCAGGCTTGCCAACCCGACCGATCCGTGCGGCTGATTGCGAAACGCTCCGGCTCAACCGGTATCCAATAACGCATCAGCTTCGAGGGCCAGTCTCATGTTCGGCAGCTTGATCATCGGCGATGAAATTCTCTCGGGCAAGCGCCAGGATAAACATTTTCCGCAGATCATCGCGATTCTGAAGGCGCGCGGTCTTGGCCTGGGCTGGAGCATGGTATTGCCGGACGAGCCGGAGGTGATCACGGCGGTGCTGTCCAGCACCCTGGCGCGCGACGATATCGTATTCTGCCTCGGCGGCATTGGTGCCACGCCCGATGATCACACCCGCCAGTGCGCGGCGAAAGCCGCAGGTGTCGAACTCGCGTTGCATGCGGAGGCCAGGCGCGAGATCGAGGCGCGCTTCGGCGCCGAGGCCTATCCAAAACGCATCGAGATGGGCGTGTTTCCGCGAGGCAGCCGCATCATCCCCAATCCCTACAACCGGGTTCCCGGTTTTAGTTACTCGCGACATCACTTCCTTCCGGGATTTCCGGAAATGGCCTGGCCGATGATGGAATGGGTGCTCGACAACGAGTACCGGCATCTGCATAACCAAACACCTCCGGTGGACGTGGCGATTGTGGTGAAAGACGCCGGCGAGAGCCAGCTGATCGACCTCATGAACGCCTGCATCGCCCGTTTTCCGGCTGCGAAACTTTTCAGCCTGCCCAGCTTCACGCCCACCGGCCGCCGCATTGAGCTCGGCGTGAAAGGGGAGGCCAAGCAAGCCAATGAGGCGCTCGCTTTCCTGCAAAAAGGGGTCAGTGCGCTAGGCTTCGCATGGGAGCCCAGAACCTAGGGGCTAGCGGAAGGCAAGACAGTGCTGCGTACTGTGTGCTCGGTGCTGCGTGGAAACCGCCGGCCCGGACTGCGCAAACCTTCGGAAACGTGTACTCCTCGCAGGAACTTCCTTATGGGCTGGCCGACGGCCAGCCGGCCTTTATCCAGCACGCAGTACCCAGCACGCAGTACCGCTTTTGCGCCGTTCCCCCTCGTCCCTCGATCCTCTCACTTCCTTAACCCCGTTTCCGGGAAGCGTGCGTTTATAGCGGGTGTACCTTCATGAAAGGAGTTCACCCATGCGACGCTTGCTGGTGTCCATTTGTCTTGCTCTGACGGTTGCGCCGGTTCTGGCGGCAGGCAACCTCGCCGATGTGCAGATCTACGACCGCTCGAGCGGGCGCACCCTGCCCGTGTACAAGAGTGGCGGCCGTTGCTTCGTGGCCGGCAAGCCCGGGAGCGAATACCAGATCACGGTTCGCAATCGCGCGGGCACGGACCTGCTTGCGGTGGTGTCCGTCGACGGCGTCAACGTCGTTACCGGCGAGACCGCGGCCGCATCGCAGAGCGGCTACGTCATCGATTCCGTCGGCGCGCTGTCGATCGCGGGTTGGCGCAAGAGCCTGGAAAAAGTCGCCGCCTTCTATTTCACTGATCTGGGCGACTCCTACGCCGCGCGCACCGGGCGCCCGGAAAACGTAGGCGTGATCGGCGTCGCGCTGTTCAAGCGCAAGCCGGAACCGGTAGCTGAACTGGAAGAAAACCGTCGCGAACCCGCTGCGGCCGCGGATGGTGCGGCGAAATCGGCGGCGCCCAACACCAAGGAGAAGAAGCTCGGAACCGGACATGGCCACAGCGAAACGTCGCCGGCGCGGTATGTCGCGTTCGAGCGCGAATCCGACACGCCCAACGAAGTGATCGCCATTCACTATGACACCTACGCAAACCTGGTGGCACGCGGTGTGATTCCGCCCTCGCCGCGCTGGCCTTCGCCGTTTCCGGGCGGGTTCGTCCCCGATCCGCCCGCCCGCGGTTGAGGCAACAAGCGTCCGCTGTCGCGCTCCGCGCCCAGGTTGATTACACTTCGAGCCGGAATGGACCAGCCGGCTTCCGACGAGGATCTGATGCTGCGCTATCGCAATGGCGACGTGCGCGCGTTCGAGAACCTTTACGCTCGGCATCGGGGCGGCGTGTTCCGTTATGTGCTGCGGCAGGTAGGCTTTCGATCCGCCGCGGAGGAAGTGTTCCAGGAGGTGTGGACCAATATCATTTCCGCTCGTGCCCGCTACCGGGTCGAAGCCCGCTTTGCGACGTTCCTGTATCGCGTGGCGCACAATTGCGTGATTGACCATTTCCGCCGCAAGCCGCGGCTGCAGCTGATTGCGCTCGACGACGATGCGGAAGAGGCGATGCAGGTGCCCGGTCCGCATGAGCAACAGCCCGAACGCGCTATGGCGCGGCGGCAGACCGCCAAGCAACTCTTGCGTGCGCTGGCGCTGCTGCCGGAGGAACAGCGGGAAGCTTTTCTGTTGCATGAGGAGGGCGGTTTGACACTAGATGAAATCGCTGACGTGACCGGGGTCGGCAGGGAAACGGCCAAAAGCCGCTTGAGGTATGCGCTTGCCAAGTTGCGTCAGGAACTTGGCGGGCTGGGACTGAACCATGAAGCCGATGTCGCCTGAAGAAGAGGAACTGGAGGCGCAGCGTTCTCGGCTGTCCGGTTACTACCGCGCCGGTTCGACCGAAGAGCCTGCCGCGCATCTGGACACGGCGATCCTCGCCGCGGCGCGGCGGGAAGTGGCGCTTTCGCGCTTTGCGCGCAGCTGGCACCTGCCTGCGTCTGTCGCTGCGGTATTGGTGATTGGAGTGAGCCTGGCATTGATGACAAATGAGATCGAGGATTCCTTGCCGCCAGCAGATACCCCGGTCGGCACTGCCGAGCAGGCCACGCAGGCTGCGCCGGCGCAGACGATGAGACGGAAAGCCGAGTCGCGCCCACGATCTGAGCGTGAATCCCGGCCCTCGCGTGATCGCAGTGCACGCATCGATCGTGACGCCGATTCTCGACAGAACTCGGCTGCCGGGAAAATGGATGCGGCTGACACACCGGCTTCTGTGGCGGCAGCCGTTCCGGGGCCCGCGCTGAAGCAGTTGGAGGGGACTGCACCGCCGGAAGCGATGGCGGAGCGCAAGGAAGGGTTGGCGGATGCCGTACAGGAAAAGCGCGCCGCCGCGCAATTACGCAAGGAGGCGGCTCCTTCCTCAGCGAGGCCGACCGACGCGCCCGAGGAATGGCTGAATAGAATCGGGGAGCTGCTGCGCGACGGCAAGACATCCGAGGCGCGCGAACAACTGGCGGGATTCAGGAAGCGATATCCGGATTACCGCCTGCCCGAGGCGCTTCGTGAGCTAGAAATTTCGGCCAAACCAAACCCGAATTAAAAAAAGCCCCGGAGGTCCGGGGCTTTTTTACAGGTGCGATGAAGCAGGCTTAAGCGGCCTTCTTCCTAGTCGCCACACCCGCTTGCGAAGCGGCGGCCGTCAAGTTGGCTTCGGTCATCGCGGCCAACTGCTTGCTCGCCTTGGTGATGCTTTCGTACACGCTGTTTGCAGTGCCGACCACAGACTTGACCGCGGCGACTGCAGGTTCGGAACCGGGAGGGGCGGACTTCAGGGCGGCGTCGAGGGCGACGACCACATCCTTGCTGAAATGGGCGACCTGTGCTTCCAAGACCGCGCTGATTTCCGACTGGGTGCCCGCAGCGACTTCATACAGGCTCCGGGCGTAAGCAGTAGCTTTGTCGATGCCCGGTTGGAACATGGAGCTGGTCCAGATCGGCAAGTCGGAAAAGTCCTTCACTTCGGCAAGCGCCTTGGCGTTCTTCATGCCTTCATTGAAGGCCGCCTTGCTATTCTTGATCTGAAGGTCGAACAATTTTTCGGTGTTTTCGGCCGCGATGGTGGCGAAGCGCAGGGCAGTGTCCACCTGCGCCTTGCCGAAAGCGGAGATCTGTTCGGGTACTGTCGTCATCTTGAAACTCCTTTAATAAACAATCGATAAAATAACTTCGCTAGCAGCCTGCGGCCTTTATGTTGCAATGCAACAATGCGATTATTGCTGTAGAACCAATTGATGTCAAGGCATTCCGCGGATGCGCTGATGAGAATATACTGCGTCGCACAATAACATGCGCGAAAGAAGCAGCATTTTGAATACAACTGATTGAAAAATAAGTCTAACTCGCAGCTAGAGTTTAAGCGCGAGGCTGAGCCCGTCGCCGATCGGCACCATACAGAGATGCACCCGGCGGTCTTCGCGTACGTGCCGATTGAAGTGACGAATGGCTTGAGTATCGGCGTCCAGAGCCTTCGGGTTCGCCACCCGTCCCTCCCAGAGGGTGTTGTCTACCGCAACCAGGCCTCCGGCCCTGATTAAAGTAAGCGCCCGCTCGTAATAAGCGGTGTAACTGGTCTTGTCGGCATCTATGAACGCGAAATCGAAGCTGCCAGCCGAGCCTGCGGCAATCAGGTCGTCCAGCGTCTGTAGCGCTGGCGCCAGGCGTAGGTCGATCTTCCCGGCGACGCCGGCCTCGGCCCAGTACTGCCGGGCGATCCGGGTCCATTTTTCGGAAACATCACACGCCAGGATACGGCCGTCGGCGGGCAGGGCAAGCGCCACCGCCAGACTGCTGTAGCCGGTGAATACCCCAACCTCTAGATAGCGGCGGACCCCCATCAGCCGGACCAACAGTTGCATCAACTGCCCTTGCTCGGGGGCGATTTGCATGCGAGCCATGCTGTCCCGGGCCGTTTCCTCGCGCAGCCTGCGCAAAATATCGGGCTCGCGCACCGAGTTTTCGAACAAATATGCGTACAGTTCGTCCGATAGAGTGAAAGTCTTATTGGACATGGCAGGCGTTGAACCCTAACTAGGCGTCAATATTGCTCCGGTTAATGGGGAAACAGGAGAACAGACAAGAAAATGTGCCAACTGCTGGGAATGAACTGCAATGTTCCTACTGACATCTGCTTTTCGTTTCGAGGTTTCCATCACCGCGGCGGGCGCACCGGTGACCATGCCGATGGCTTCGGCGTGGCCTTCTTCGAAGGTCCGGGTTGCCGCATTTTCGTCGATGCCCGGCCTGCGGTGAACTCTCCAGTGGCCGAACTGATCGCCAATTACCCAATCCGCAGCCAGAATGTCATCGCGCACATCCGCAAAGCGACCAAAGGCGAGGTCGCGCTGGTCAACACCCATCCTTTCATGCGCGAACTATGGGGACGGTACTGGATCTTCGCCCACAACGGCACGCTCGAAGGCTTCCACCCGGAGTTTGGCAATCACTACCGGCCAGTGGGCACGACCGACAGCGAACAGGCGTTCTGCCACTTGCTGGATACTTTGCGCCTGCGCTATCCGGACGGACACCCGCCGCTCCCGGAACTGTACGGCACCCTGGCCACTCTTTCCGCCGAGATCGCCAGTCATGGACGATTCAACTATATCCTGTCGAACGGCGATTACCTTTTCGCGCACTGCAGCGATAACCTGAGTTATGTCCTGCGCCGCGCGCCGTTCGCGACGGCGCATCTGATGGATGAGGACATTGAACTCGATTTCAATGCGGTCACCACAGAGATCGACCGCGTTGCAGTCATTGCCACCGAGCCTCTGACCGACAATGAGACCTGGGCGAAGATTGCCCCAGGCCAACTGCTGACGTTTCTCGACGGCGCACCGCTGTCCCTGTAGGCCTCTCAGCTTTCACGCAGAGCGAGCGCACGCGCGCGTGGCAACCGTTCGCGCCGCCAATTCTCGACGCCCCACTGCCACAGCGCCGCGAGGTCCATCGCCCCGGGCGGTTGGTGACCCAAAAAACGCAGCACCCGAGCGAGCGTGGCTGCCGGATCCGAGCAATCCACAGAGTGCGCGCGAGTCTGCTTTGAAAGTTTTTCTCCCGCCGCATTTACCGCCACCGGCAGGTGCAGGTAACCCGGGGTCGGCAGCCCCAGCAACCTCTGAAGATGAATTTGCCGCGGCGTCGAGGCAATCAGGTCCGCGCCCCGAACGACATCGGTTATGCCTTGCTCGGCATCGTCCACAGCGCAGGCAAGGTGATAGGCGAACACGCGGTCCGCACGATAAATCACGAAATCGCCGATTTCCGCCTGTAGAGCCTGACGCACGTGTCCCTGCAACGCGTCGTCGAAACCGATTACCGCGCCATCGGTGCGTACTCGCAGGGCGCGCGCTTCGCGCCCGGCAGCCAGTCCGTTGCGGCAAGTGCCCGGATACGCGACGCCTTCCGCGCCGGCAACGCCCGCATCGGCAATCTCCCTGCGGCTGCAGGCACACGGATAGGTAAGACCCGATCGGGTCAACCAATGCAACGCCGCATGATAAGCGTCGCTGCGGGTGCCCTGGTAAACCACCGGCCCATCCCAATGCATTCCGAATGCATCCAGGCAACGCAGGATCTCGTCGGCTGCGCCCGGAACCGCGCGCGGCGGATCGAGGTCATCGATGCGCACCAGCCATTGGCCGCCTCGCGAGCGGGCGTCGAGGAAACTGCCCACCGCCGCCACCATCGAACCGAAGTGCAGCGGTCCCGAAGGTGTCGGCGCAAATCTGCCGTGATAGAGGGTCACGAAAATTCCGTACGAAATCCGAACAGAGGTCTTGGGACGGTAACGGGGGGACGCCGCCTACCGCGACGGCGCGTGAGTGAAGCGCGCATAAAATATAGCCGCGGTAAAGAAAACGACCGAAAGCAGGATCTCTGCGAGCGCGAGTACCTGACCGGCGCCACGCTCGCTCCAGGCGCGCACCACGCCCTCGGTGAAGTAGGCGAGGATCAGCATGGACGACCACTGATAGGTGTAGGGTTTTCCGCGCAGCACTCCGAACAAAGGCAACAGCAACGGCAGCGCCTTGAAGGCCAGCGATGAGCCGCCCGGACGCAGCGGTGCCAGCCAAAGTTCCCAGGCGAGGCACAGGAAGATCAGTACTACCAAGGCCGCGCTCGCCGCAGCCCGCAACAGCCGATTCACGAGCGGCTCGCCTTGGCCAGGTTGACCAGTTCTGCACGGGCCGTGCCGGCGTCCTTCACCTCGGCATCGAAATCGAAGCGCAGCACCTCCGCATCCGCCTGCACGTCGAAGCCATCACAATCGATGCCGATCATCTGTGCGTTCTCCACTGTGCGCCCGTGCACGTACCGGCAGTAGTCGCGCAGGTTGTGGGCATGATCGGCGTTCATGTGCGCAAGAATCTCGCTTTCGGCTTCGCCGATCGCGAGCTGCGGCGCGAGATAGCTTTCACCGGCGATGGTGTGGATGCTGCCGAAACCCGCGATATAGCGCAGGGACATCGGCTCGAGCATGAAGAAGCGGAATCCGCCGATGCCCAGATAGCGATCGCCTTCAGGGAAATAGCGCAGATAACGCGCCGCCGCCGCGGAGTTCTCCGTCGGAGTCAGATCGCCAATCAGTGTAACCCGCGCCTGCTCCTGCAAGTCCCCAACCGAAGGCGCAACCAGGAAACTCACGCGCCGATCGTGGTCGGCGTTCTGGGTGTGCTCGGCGAGGTGGCTGATCAGCACCACCACACGGCCGTGCTGGTCGGTGCAGAAGGGCAGAGCGGAGGCGTAAGGATAGCCGTGGAATTTCAACGACTGGGTAGCGAGCACACCGCTGCGAAAATGGCGCACCATCCTGCGCGCTTCAGGGCCACGGTTCATTTTGACAGCTTGAGGGCCACTTCGGCGAGCCGCGTCCCCAGCGCGATGCACAGCCGCCGTTCGGATTCGCTTATCGGCTGATCGGCATTGGCCCCGGCGAGATGGCTGGCCCCGTAGGGCGTGCCGCCGCTGCGGGTGGTCATCAGGTCAGCTTCCGCATAAGGCAGTCCGACTATCAACATGCCCTGGTGAATGAGCGGCAGCATCATCGACAGCAGAGTTGTTTCCTGACCGCCGTGCAGCGAGGCAGTGGAAGTAAACACCGCGGCGGGTTTGCCGGACATGGCGCCCTTGAGCCAGAGCGCCCCGGTGCCGTCCAGGAAATATTTGAGCGCCGCGGCCATGTTGCCGAAACGCGTGGGGCTGCCTAGCGCGAGACCGGCACATTCCTCGAGGTCCCTCAATTCGGCGTAAGGAGCGCCGGAATCGGGAATCTCTGCGTCGGTGGCCTCGGTAAGCGCGGAAACCCGGGGAACCGTTCGCAATCTCGCGCGCATCCCGGGCACCTTTTCCACGCCACGGGAGACCAGTTGCGCCATCTCCTTTACGGCACCGGTGTGGCTGTAGTACAGCACCAGGACTTCATGCATCGCTATTTTCCCGCCGGAGAAGCCCGTATTATATCGGCGAAACCAACTTCGGCCCCCTATGAAACTCCGGCTCAGATCCCTCCTGGACATCGTCCGTCAGTTCAAGCTGCTGGCAAATTTCGTCGTGCTCGTTTACCGGCGATTCAAGGAAGAACGCTGCTTCCAGTTGTGCGGCAGCCTGACGTTCACCACGCTGCTGGCCCTGGTGCCCTTGATCACTATCATGCTCACCGTGGTGACGGCGTTTCCGGTTTTCGACGACATCGTGGAGACGCTGCGCAGTTTCGTCACTTCCAATCTGGTTCCGGAAGCCTCGTCGAATCTGATTACGGTCTACATGCAGCAGTTTTCCGACAATGCCGCGCGGCTCACGGCGCTCGGCATCGTATTGCTGGCTGTAACGTCGATCATGCTGATGCTCACCATCGACCGTGCCTTCAACACCATCTGGCGCGTGAAGCGGCCGCGGCCCCTCATCCAGCGTGTGCTGATCTACTGGTCGGTGCTGACCGTCGGTCCGCTGCTGGTAGGGGCCAGCCTGTCGCTGACCTCCTGGCTCGTCACCCAATCCATGGGGCTGGGAAAGCAGGCGCCCGAGCTGACCATCGCGGTGCTGAAACTGGTGCCTCTGATACTTACCTCGATCGCGTTCGGATTCCTGTACCGCACCGTGCCGAACCGTCAGGTCACCGTGCTCGATGCCGCGGTCGGTGGCATCATCGCTGCATTTGCGTTCGAGGCGATGAAAATTGGGTTTGGCCATTTCCTCGCCAAGATTGCCACCTACAAACTGGTGTATGGCACGTTCGCCAGCCTGCCGATCTTTCTGATGTGGATCTATCTGTCCTGGGTGGTGGTCGTGTTCGCGTCGGTGATCACCGCGGTGCTGCCCTACTGGCGCACTGGGGGCGTACTGCTCAAGCAGCCTCCGGGCGCGCAATTCGTGGAAGCAGTGGAGATTCTCAAGATGCTGTTCCGGGCCTATGCCGACGGCCGGGTTCTCAACCTGCAGCAGTTGCGCATGGCGGTGAGGCTGTCTTGGGAGGATGCCGAAGCCATTCTCGACAAGCTCGTGCTGGCGGGTTGGGTCGCCAAGCTGCAGGGCAACGGCTGGGTTCTTGCGCGCGATGCCGGCGCCATCCGTCTCGCCGACGTGTTCCGCATGTTCGTGTTCGGCCGCGAAGCCGCCGACGTCAGTGAAGACTCCGGTCTGCGCCGCCTGGTGTCCAGCATCGCGGCCAACACAGAGGGTGAACTCGATTTCAGCCTCAAGGAATTGCTGGCAGGCGGTGGCAGCCAGCGTTCCGCCAGAATCGCCTGAGACGACGATGCGGCGCGGCCTGTTTCCCGCGGTTTGCATACTGCTGCTCGCGGTTGCCGTGTTGCCGGCCACGGCGGCTGAATTCAGGCTGACAGACGCGGACGGCAAGCTGCATCGCCTCGGCGACTACCGCGGCAAGTGGGTGATCGTCAATTTCTGGGCAACCTGGTGTCCGCCCTGCCTCGAGGAGATTCCGGACCTGGTGGCGATTACCGACTCGCGCAAGGATGTGCAGGTGTTCGGCGTGGCGATGGAATTTCAGGATTCGAAGCAGGTTCTGCAGTTCGCCGAGGGCATGTTCGTCAATTATCCGATCGTTCTCGGCGACCGAAAAACCGCCGACCAGGTCGGCAAGGTCATGGGCCTGCCTACCACGTTCATCTACGATCCTCAGGGCAAGCTTGCGGTTCGCCACGTCGGCAAGATCACCCGCAAGCAGCTCGAGCGCGTGCTCGATCGTAAAAGCTGAACTGAATCCGGGCTGCCGACGACGGCGAGTTGTCAGCGGCTCTCGCCCATGTAGAGCGTGGGTTTCACCGTCGCGCGATCCGTGTCCTTGTAGTCCCATCTGCCCGACCACGCGCGCAATACCGCATTCGGGTATCGGGATTTTCCAAGCGAGCCGTTGTAGCGGCCGAGCGCGCGGAACGTGTCGCCGCGTTCGATGTCCAGATAGTGGCGCAGGATGGTGCAGCCGTAGCGCAGGTTGGTGCGCAGGTTGAACAGGTTGTGGCCGGACTCCCCGATCAGCGTGACCCAGAATGGCATCACCTGCATGTATCCGCGTGCGCCGGCCTTGGAAATGGCGTATTTGCGAAAGCCGCTTTCCACCTGGATCACGCCGAGCACCAGTTGCGGATCGAGACCGGCACGGGTCGCCTCGTAGTGCACGGTGGTGAGAAGGTCCTCGCGTGCGGTCGCGTCCGGGACATGCCGTTCCAGCCGTTTGGACATCGCGGCGAGCCATGCCGTGCCTTCCGCTTCAGTGACGAACGCGAGGCGTGGGCTGGCTTGATCCGCTACCGAGCTGTGCAATGCCGCCTGAACGCTCGCAGACAGCGGTTCGTATTTCTGTTCCCCGGCCACCGCCATTGCCGACGCGATGGCGCACGCCGTCACCAGCGCGATACGCGCGCTGGCGCGTGCGAACAATGGTCTTCCCGTCATCTTCATTCCAGGGATTCTAGAAGTCCTGGAACCGATTGCAACTCGATTGCCCTGGCAGAATCATCGGTCCTCGCCTGATACTCGATTTTTCCCTCCTTCAAGCCGCGCTCACCGACGGTGAGACGGTGCGGAATGCCGATGAGTTCAAGATCTGCAAACATCACGCCCGGACGCTCGTCGCGGTCGTCCAGCAGTACTTCGACTCCGGCCGACTGCAATTCGTCGTGCAAGCGATCGGCCACGTTCTTCACTTCGGCATTCTTGCGGTAGCCGATCGGGGCGATCGCCACGTGGAAAGGCGCCATCGGCCGCGGCCAGATGATGCCGCGCTGATCGTTGCCCTGCTCGATTGCAGCGGCAACGATGCGCGACACGCCGATCCCGTAACAGCCCATTTCCATTTCCTGCGCCTTGCCCGACTCGTCCAGGAACGTGGCGCTCATTGCTTTGGAGTACTTGCTGCCCAGCTGAAAAATGTGCCCGACTTCGATGCCGCGGCAGATTTCCAGCAGGCCTTTGCCGTCGGGGCTCGGGTCGCCCGCCACCGCGTTGCGGATGTCGGCAACCTGCGCAGGTTCGGCGAGGTCGCGATTGAAGTTCACCCCGGTCAGGTGGTAGCCCGCCTCGTTGGCACCGCAGACGAAGTCGCTCATCGCCGCGACCGAGCGGTCGGCGATCACGGTAATTTCCCTGGGCAGGCCCACGGGTCCGATGTATCCCGGGCGGCAGCCGATGCGCGCCTCGATCTCCTGTTCGGTGGCGAAACGGAATGGATTCAGCCCGGAAAGTTTCGCTGCCTTGGTTTCATTCAGCTGATGGTCACCCCGCAAAAGCAGCAGAAACATGCTCTCCTCGTGCATCACCGCAAGCGCCTTGACCGACTGCGACAATGGCA
>Ga0134123_10001113_pt1 | contig 17648 bp, 21 predicted proteins | sample KB303_FD_96460 | JGI IMG/M metagenome (GOLD analysis project Ga0134123, IMG submission 96460) | Terrestrial soil microbial communities without Nitrogen fertilizer from Kellogg Biological Station, Michigan, USA - KB3-0-3 | ecosystem: Environmental > Terrestrial > Soil > Unclassified ...
CTATCCACGAAAAGGTATCTTTCAGGATTTTCCCCGTTCCTGGTTTAAAGAGGATTCGGAGGATTCGGTTTTTAGTGATGCGATAAGTAATTAGTGAACCAATTATAGCTCCAATTAACATACAGATTATTATTTGCATGATTTTATGTTTTTAAGGTTCAATTTACATGTATATTATCCAACACTTTTGAGATTTTGTCATAAATGTCGACATTACTCCAATATTGACCTTTTTGTACAAGGAGTATATGATATATTTGTTGTCCAAATAATGGACATAAAATGAAAATAACATGGAAAAAGAGGATTTGTACATAAAAACACTGACGGATATCGGCTTGCCGGAGAATGAAGCTAAGGTTTATTTCGCTACTCTCTCTCTAGGACAAACATCTGTGCTCCAAGTAGCCAGAGCTACGGATATCAAACGAACAACTGTGTACCATACTATTGAAGCATTGAAACAAAAAGGATTAGTTGCTATAGAGATGAAAGGCTTCAAAAGTTTCTATGTTGCGGAGGATCCGGAGCGGCTCTCGCGCGTGCTTGAGTCGCGGGCAAAAGTGTTTGAAGGGATATTGCCCGACCTATCGGCTAAATTTAAAACGAAAAACAAAGAAGGCTCGATTCGCGAGTATCAGGGACTGAAAGCAGTCAAAATGATTTATGAAAGTCTTTTGAAAGAGCTCGGTCCTCACGATGACTACCTCGTTATTTCAAACCAAGAAGAATGGTACAAACTTGATGCGGATTTCTTCCAAAAGTTTATTGAAAAGCGCGCGAAACTCGATATTAATATCAGACTTTTACTGACAGACACCCCAAACGCCCATGAAGCTAAAAAGTTTGAGAAGAACTTCAATGAAACAGTCAAAATCCTGCCGACAGAAACAAAGCTTTCGACCAACCTAGTCATAACTCCGCACAAAGTTGTCATTCACAGGCTCGTCGAGCCGGTAAGCGCCATTGTCCTCACCGATCCGACTATCATAGAGATGCACAAAGAGAGCTTCGAGATCATGTGGAAGGGAATAAATGAAAAAGCCGATTAGAAAATTCTAATCGGCTTTGTAAGCCCGAGAGGAATCGAACCTCCATGGAGTTGCCTCCACCAGCATATCAAGCAGATTTGTATAAGCGTTTTTAAGTACGTTTTATTCCTATTCCTGCATTAAACATACCTAAAATTGCACAAGTATTCCACCTGACACAGGAAGCTGGCACGTCTACCATTTCCGCCACGAGCCCGAATACAGCTAAATATTTTCAACTTCTGCTGGCCAATTATTCATAGACTCGTCTATTTCAAGTGTTTGAAAACTGGCTTCTTCCCAAGCCTTCGGGAAGTAGTATTTCACGAGTAAAATAATATGTTTGATATTCATCAAACTCGTATTGATTATCTCGTTGTAAATTCTTTCAGAATTTTTTCCCGAAACTTCTTTTTTATTCTTAAGTTTTTTTAACATTTGAATCATCCTTACCTCTTTTTTAATTATCTTTTTACTGAATGACAAAATAAGATCTGTTTTTACAATAAAAGAAACATAAAAATAGAATATCAGGTAACTACCGATACTTGATAGCATCATATCAGGCACAGTAAGATAATGTTTTTCTTGATTTCCCAACCAACTAATATAGAACAATAATGGCATACCCCACCAGCCAAAAATAAGCAGACTGTGAAAAAAGTAGTATTTTCTCATTGCTTTTTTAAATTCTATTGGGGTGATGATTTGTGTTTTCATTTTTTTATTTTTAATGTTCTAAGGATAGTATAGCAGGTTATAGTAAAATTGTCAATATTATATACCAATTTTTATAATTTTTTGTCTTATTAAATAAGATTATTGTAATTATTAAAAATTTTTGTTAATTTTAGTTGACATAAAATAAGATTGAGTATAGAATGGTTTTATATGAAAGAGGGCAGTGAAAAAATAAAAGAATTACTCAAAAATGCCGGCTTTTTAGACAAAGAAATTGAAGTCTATTTGGCAATCTTGGAAATGGGCAAGGGCACTGTCGCGGAAATTTCACGCAAGGCCGGGATCAACCGTTCGACAGGGTATGTCATTTTAGATAGTTTGGCGGGAAGAGGGTTGGTAAGCATCTCAGGCAAAGAGCCGAAACAAGAATACGCCGCTGAAGATCCGGAACAGCTTTCATTCTTTCTTAAAAAGAAGCTCCAGGAACAGCAGGAGCTTATTTCCAGCGCGGAAGAATTGTTGCCGGAACTGACAACGATTTATAAAAAAGGCGATCGTCCGCGCGTGCGATTTTATGAGGGCAAAGAAGGGCTCAAGCAAGTGTACGAAAATACGCTCACTGCTACGGAAGATATTTATGCCTGCTCTACGTATGAAAACATGCATTCTGTGTTGCCGAACTATTTTCCGCAATACTATCAGCGCCGGGCAAAGAAAAAGATATTTGCGCATGCTATTGTCCCCGAAACTCCTCTAGCCCATGAGCGCCGCACTAAAGACACTGAAGAAATGCGCGAGATTGCATTTATTCCGCCTGATACATTTTTAATTCCTACTGAAATTGATGTCTACGATAACAAGGTCATGATCGCCTCCTGGCGCGAGAAGCTTGGCGTTATTATCGAGTCGCAGGAAATAGCCGACACGTTAAAGTCTATCTTCAAGCTCGCCTGGGCGGAAGCGAAAAGATTGGATGAAGAGAAGAAATAATAAAAATGGAATTTAAGTTGCCGATCGCCAGAGTTCCTCAAAAAATCTCATGTACGCATCCGCTACGTGTTGGTTCTTAATTTGAATAATAGTTGGTTCGTTTTCAAAAATTTGAGTTATGACCGTATCGTCAAACACATTGTAATTGGCTGGGTTTTGAATGTTTCTCGGCATCTTTCTAAATTGATTCAACGTGGGAAAATCTTTTACGAGCTGGCGGTCTTTATTGCCCTCATCATACATAACCATTTTCCACACAATCTGTTTTTGTATGCGCATTTTTTCATATTGAGCATAAAACTCTCCCATCGGTAGATACCATGCGTCCCCCACTGCGCCAGCTACGTGAATGATTGATTGTTCCGGAAGACGCCTCATAAGCCCCAAATGGTATGCCTGGAATTGTTCAAGGCCTTTAAATACCTCAATTGATTCATCCCGTTTGGCAATATCCAAAATGAATGACCTAACTTCCAGATCTGCCTGACTTGTAAAAAATTCCGCAGTTTTTTTGTCCTGCATCAATTGTCCATTTTTTAGAAAAAGTATTCGGTCTGCAACAGACATGGCAAGCGACATGTGGTGCGTGACGATGATCATCGTATAGCCGTCTTTTGCCAATGCTCGTATAAGATCGAGCACGCTTTTTGTCAGTTCCGGGTCAAGCGCTGAAGTAACTTCGTCCAATAACAATATTTTCGGCTTGGCCATCACCGCACGGAGCAATGCAGCACGCTGGCGCTGCCCACCTGATAACTCTGCCGGATAATTGTCGCGATAATCCTTCAGACTAAAGCGTTCTAAAAGTTTTTCAGCTTCTTCAACAACTGTTTCATGGCCTTCACTTAATTTCAGCATCGGAGCGAGGATGAGATTTTCTATTACTGTTAAGTGCGGCCACAGAGTATATTCCTGAGAAACATAGCTTGCAAGATTTTTCTCAGTTATTGTTACAGAACCTCTATTCAGTATCTCAAGCCCGGCCAATGCTCGAAGGAGGGTGCTTTTACCCGAACCGCTGGCACCCAAGACGCAGACGATTTCGCCAGTAGAAACAGAAAATGATATATCGCTGATACCTCGAATTTCACCATTGTGAGAATATTCTTTTGTGGCATTTTTAATGTTAAGCATATTGAGCAATATATTTCTTCTGAAGCCAGGTGATACAGAGATGCAGCGGCGCAAGAACGGCAAAGAAGAATAAAACTAAGAGCGAATAAATGGCAACGGGTTGATATATCATCGCATTAATACTTTGAGCCGTTCTGAATAATTCCGGAACTGAAATGAGGCTGGCAAATAATGTGTATTCGAGCATTGCTGCTTGATTGAGCAATAACTGCGGGATAGTTCTTCGCACAAGTAAAGGTAATTCAATATGCCGCACTACTTGATTTTTGGACAATCCCAGCGTTATTCCGGCTTCTCGATAAGACTTTGGTAGTAATTCAAGCTCGATCGCTATAACATGCGCCGTTGCAATCATATTGATGATCCCCAGCGCAATGGCAGTTGTCCAAAATGGATCCACCACAATACCGAGAAGACTTTGCAATGGATAATGCAACCAAAACAGAAAGACAAGCACAGGAATAACTTTTGTAATAAAGCGCGCACCTTTAATAATTTTCCCCAGCTCATGATTGTATCTGCCGCCAATAACGCCCAAAAGAGTTCCTGTCGGAACCCCTATGAGCATAATGCATCCAAGAAGTTTTAACGTTGTGGTAAATCCTTGAAGCAATACATGATGGTACTCAATCAATATATGAGCCATATGCGTGTGATTTAGCGATTCAAAATGTAATCTGAAGCAACGGAATATTTTTCTAAGGTTCGAGTAACCGTCCCGTCATTTATCAACTCTTTTAGAGCTACATTCCACATTGAAACCATGGATTCTTCCCCACGCTTGAAAACAAAACTATTTCCGAGAGTCCGGATTGGAGAATTTCCCACTCGCTCAACCTTGCCAGGATTTGACTTCAAAAAATCATTGGCCGTAGATGGCTCTACAAACGCAATATCCGCTTTTCCGTTAATAATATTAAGGAAAACCTCTGCAGTAGAAGAAAGCTGCGGAAGCGCATTTACTTTTGCTTGAGGAAAATCTTCCTTGGCAATAAATGTTGCCATTTCACCTTCAAGCGCGCTGATGGTGTATTGATTAGAGTTAAGTTTTAAAAGATTTTCATTAAAACGCTGGTCTCCAGTCCGAACATACGGATATATAACACTGTTCATCGGAGCAACAGAAAACACTGCCTCACGAGCACGAGCAGAGTTCGGCCACATTTGCGTTCCGAGGATGTCATATCGTTTTGTCTTAAGTCCTTCGATGGCGGAACCCCAGCCAACTTCTTCGACCCAGTTAGTCTTGAGACTCAACTTTTTTGCTGCCGCTTCCACCAAATCGTACGATACGCCCGACAATTTACCCGTTGCCTGATCTTTAAAGAGAAGCGGAGGATATACAATGTATCCAATCCTTATTTCTCCTCTCTCAACAACGAGGCCTGCCAATGATTGTGATTGGTTCTGCTTTGTTGCAGAAAAACCAATAATCAATGCGAGTACTGCGATAACACCTACAATGACAATTCCATAATTTTTCATACCTTTAATTTGACTTTAATAAATAATAGCTCAAATTTAACATATTTAAATCATATTGTCAATATTAAAATAACGAAAATATATTATATTTATTATATATATTTTATTTTTAGCAGAAAGTGTTGGTAATTTTCCAACAACTCTGATACAATAAGGCCATGTTGGAAAAACTGCTGAATCAGTTTGGGTTAGGCGAAAAGGAACAGGTGATTTATCGGCTCATTTTGGAGCATGGGAAAATTGCCCCGACTCTTCTAGGGCGGCTGGCGCGGATAAACAGAACGACCGTGTATAGCGTGGCCAAAGAACTCAAAGAGAAAGGGCTCATAGTTGAAGACTTGGGTGGACGGACTCTGTACTATCTTCCAGCGAGAGAAAATGAACTTGAGAAAATTATTAAACGAGAGAATGAAGAAATGAAAAGAAAAGAAAATTCTATCCGAGAACTTCAGCAATTTTTGAAAAACATTCCGGAATCAAAAACGTATTCAGTGCCGAAAATTAGATTTATTGATGAATCTGATCTTGAGAGTTATTTGTATGAAGCAGCTCCTCGATGGATAAAGAATCAAATGACTACCGATAAAACATGGTGGGGATTTCAAGACCATACGTTCGCTGAGAAATATGAGAAGTGGATAGATTGGTTTTGGAAAAAGGTTCCGGAAACGATTGATCTGAAACTATTCAGTAATCAGTCGATTATCGAAAACAAAATGAAGGGAAAGGAAATTACGAGAAGGCAAATTAGATTTTGGGGTGGAGAAAATAATTTTACAAGTACTCAATGGATAGTAGGAGAATATATTATTCTTATAGTCACAAATGAGCGGCCATATTACCTGGTGGAAATACATGATTCCGTCATGGCACATAACATGCGGGAAGTATTTAAAACCTTGTGGGAAAAGAAATAAAAAAGAACGGTTTGAAAACCGTTCTTTTAATTTTTAAACTACACCTCCGCTTCGACATTATGGAAGAAATCAGCTTTTTTGCGTTCGGAATTTATTTCAGCAGAAATCGCAGACAACACATTTAAAATTTTAAATCCTTCCGTACCATCACCGAGCAAATGAGCAGAATTCTGAACTTCTAACTCTCTTCCATCATATGTCATAGCAGCCAAACTTATATTCGGGTACCCGGTCGAAGACATGTAAGCAATGTTCGGCTTAAAAGGCGTTTTTCCCATGATAAAGATAAACTTTGTTGATGTTTCCCAAAGCTTAGATACGATCAAAGCCGCTTCATATCCTTCCGGCAATGCGAAAGAATCACATTTGCAAATTGCAACATTAAGGCTGAAAAATTGTTCATACCATACCGATAGTTTCGACTTTAAAGAGTATTTCTCCCTAAAGTAGAGAAAGAGATAAATGGGAAAGTGATGAGGATTTGCCTTGAAGTCCCACGCGTACCCGGACTCACTCAATGATTGGAGCTCTTCTTTAGTAAGAGATAGTTTATTTTTCATTTTCAATTTTTTTATACCTTTAACCGAACCTTAATCTAATGTCCTTAGGTTGTCAATAAAAATAGAGCAGCTAAATGCTGCTCTATGGTCAAAGTTTTATTCTTTTTTATTGCTAAATAATGAGACGCGGATATAAAAAGTTGTATCAATTATATCATCTTCTTTTCTTACATACATAGTTATACCGGAAAAAATACCAACTACCTGTCCATTTTTATTGAATGCAGGCGATCCAGAGAGGCCACTAAGATCAACATACTCTTTCATTCTCATCGCAAGAACATTATCCTGCATATACTCCATATTGTAGGCTCTGAAATGCAGAGTGTCTTCCTCCGGCATATCATTTCGCTTTTGTTTTATAGCAAGACCGCTGACAAGAACAGATTTTATTTTACCGTCATTATCAGAAATATATCCTCTAATGAAGAGAGAATCTTTTTGCTCAACATCAAAGGTATATGGGTAGCCGCCTACGGTAGCAAGATCAATGGTTACTATTCTTTTATGCAGGCTTTCATAATCGATAAGAGCGATATCTTGCCCGATACTATCCATATGGCCTTCCATTCCTATGGCAAGGTGGGTAGCAGTGCATAAGAACCAGTTTGTGTCTTTTTTAAGCAAAAAGGCATTACCGATTCCAAAGTTATTTAACGTAACATCTTCATCTTTTAGGCTATCATTTGCCATTTGGGCAGTTTCGACAGGAAGCATGATCATCATTTGTCCCTGTGCAGTGGTAAAGAGGAAATCATAAGGAGAAGAAATGGGATCGAGAAATTTAACAGTTGCAATGGTAGTATTAGCTTCTTTCCAAAAATTTTTTATGGAATTTTTCTTGCGATTAGGGATAAGGAAAATGATAACGATAATCAAGAGGAATATCAGAATGACGGAACGCTGAATATTTGCTAGGTGATTCATTTTTATGGTAGTTTTGAAGGTTTTTTTGACTATACAAGGAAAATAAAATCTTGTCAATTCAGATCAGTGACAAAAATAAAAGCCTATAGTCATAGGCTTTTTCGTGCGTATAGATATGTTCTTTGAGCAACACTTTGCTAACTGCAAATTCTGGGTAGTTTCAGAAACCAGCACCGGGACTTTTATTGTAGCCCAAGTCTTACTTTCAGGCAAGAAAAAAGCCGGCATATACCGGCTCAAATAGTTTTATATTATTTTTTTATTTTCCTTCTTAAAACAATGTCATCTATTACAAGACCAAGTATAACGAAGAGAAGAATGACAGTAGAAAAACGAGGTCTTGGATCATCAATTCTTGCCTGAAGTAAGTTTGCGCGATACTTTTCTATGACATACGCTCTGGCAAGATCTGATTTGCTCGGCATATTGTAATCATGATTTACCAAAAGTTTTATTTCCCGAATAATATTGTCATATATCTTGATGCTATCATCCGACAATGTTATTTGTTCAGTATATATCAGAGGATAACCATGTGATGCTGTGTCAAAGACTGAGAAGTTAACAAGGCATACAACTGAATCTTTGTTCCAGAAAATACTGGAAGACATGTACAGAGAATCAGAAGTTTTTGATGAGAGAGAAGCTTCGTTACCAATAGAAGTTTTCTTTTGTGCGTATCCAATAAGATTGAAGGAGATAAGAAGACAAGCAATCATGAATATGTTTTTCATAGCTTTAGTTTTGATTTGTGATGAACTATTTACACTATAATAATATCATTTTATTTTCAATTTGTCAAGTATATTGACTCTAAACCATAAATTATTGATACTATATTGAAATTACAAAGTTATTTGGTATACTATTGTTGTCATAAATTATGACAGTATGGACAAAAAACTGGTAGATTCACTCATTTCATATGGGCTTACCGAAAACGAGGCGAAGCTCTATCTCTCGCTCCTTCGAAAACTCGAAGCATCTGTCTTTGTGCTGGCTAAAGAAACCCATATCCCTCGGGCAACCGTCTATATTACTCTTGAGAAAATGAAAGAAGCTGGCCTTGTTTCATCGCTCAAGAAAAACAACGTTCTCTTCTATACGCCTGAAAATGTAAATCGCTTGAAAGCGCTTTTGGATGAAAAGGAGAAAAAACTCAAAGAAATCTTGCCTGAGCTCTCAGCGCTTGTTGATACGGACAAAGAACGGCCCGATACGCGCATCTATATAGGGGAAGAAGGCGTCAAGATTGTTCTTGAGGATATTTTAGATACAATGGAGCGAGAGAATCTGCACAACCTCTATGCCGCTTCGCACTCTGAGATCATGAAGTACTTTCCGAAATATTTTCCGAACTGGCTGAAGCGCAGGGAAGCGCTCGGCATACGAAGCAAGCTCATTCTTCCGGAAAAAGAGCGGGGAGATCATGTATTTGACCCGAACGAGTTTCGAGAAACGAAATTCTTGCCCGATCAGTTTCCTTTTGAAGCAACGGTAGAAATTTACGGAAAGAAGCTGGCTATTTTTTCACTTAAAAATAATGAAGTTTATTCGCTTATCATAGAATCGCGTCCAGCGGTCGAAATTTTTAAACAATTTTTTCTTTTCGCATGGGAACATGCGAACACATAGAATGAATCCACTTGAACTTACACCAAGCGCACCCTTTTTAGAAAACGAACATTTTTTTGAGAAACATAACGAATGGCTTTTACAAGCTAAAGAAAAAGCCCTTGAAAATTGGAAAGGAAAAGTCTTTCGAGGTCTTATGATTGCAGTCTTGCTCACATTTGCAGAACAGGAAGCCCAGCATTACGGCAAAAACGAACGCACAGATTACAAATCATTTCTAGGATATGGATTATACCAAAGAAGAATAGCGGAAGACGCACATTCATTTAACATTTCATATGAGTCGGAAATATAACAAAGAGATAGTGGAGAAAAAGCTCTCAAGCCTGGGACTTTCTGGAGAAAAAAGAGAGCGGGCATTTTTAGACGTAACAGAAGTTGCGGAGCTTAAAGTCGTAGCTCATATTCTTGACCGTCTGCCAGAAGAACTACGGGATACGTTAAAAAGTATGCCTACCGAAGACATACAACAATACTTTAAAGAGAACAGGGGATCCATGCCTATGCTTACAGAAAAGGAGATCCATGCTCTGGAAGATGAGACCTGGGACGAATATTTTGAAGTGATGGAGAAGAAATAAAAAAAACCGCAACATTCGTTGCGGTTTTTTGTGCTTATTCTTAAAGCACCGAAGTTTTTATAGGCTGAACGGATCTAAGATTCTCAGATCTTTCAGTTTCTTATCAGATGTTGCCTGTAGTAACTTATTGAGGACCTTTTTATAATTCTTCAAGTTTTTATTTGAAGAATCAATCTCGCTTGGAGTCCAATGATCATAGCGACTGGCAGTGAAGTCAGCAATACTGCTACGGCCGCTATCAAGCTTAATAGAAAAATAAAATCCCGGTGCTAGACCAAAGTTTGATTCGATTTCATGATCTCCGTAATATGCATGAACATCTACAGTATCTCCAACCTTATACTGGCTTCTTATTCCTTCATTGGTAAGATCCTGATCTGAGTGGGGAGAGATCCGCAAACCATCTGGATCTTTACTGCGAACTGAAGTGACAGACCAGGGATACCATATACCGGATGTGCTTTGCAATCTCACAATAAATACATACACGCCATTTATAAGCAGGGAATCAAATTGACTTATTATTGTAGCTGATCTGCATTCACTGTCATAAATGACTTGATACCTATATGAACCTTCGGTCCAGGAAGTATCATGTGCAGTGCATTTTGGCTTCACTTTTGTGTTTTCTTTTACATTCGAATTTGAAGAAATTTCAGAATTCGTTTTTTTACTGGTTTCTGTTTTAGAACCACAACTTGAAAGAAGGAAGGTAACAATCACCGCAGCAAGAGCAAGAAGATAAGTTTTCATATGTTTAGTTTTTATAAATGAGCAAGAATTGTTTATTTATAAGTATATAATAGCATATTTACATAATTTTGTCAAGTATTAGAAATCACCATTTTGCCATAAAACCCTTTAAAACAAAGCTAGAATAGAAAAGAGCAACTGATGTTGCTCTTTATGGTTGTTTGACTGTATTTATCTTTTATTCCTGGATCATCGCTTCAACCGGATTCCATGTCTCGGCGGCAGTTTGGGCACGTCTCAAGAATTCTTCTTCGAATTCCGTGACATGATAGAACGTTTCCGGAAGCACTACGATACAAGAACCGTACTCAAAGGCAATGCCCGGCTCGGTAGGAAGCGGAGGGAATTCAAGCTCGGAAGTTATAACCTTGATTCCGACAGCGGTGGGATCGGCTATAACGCACAGCCTGCCTTTTTTCAGCATATGCTCGGGGAAGTGAAGCATGAATTTTTCCATTGCTTTCCTGGCATAGTCGGGAGGATCAGGGAGAGTGATTTCAACCGGTATATATTTCTCACTTTTGCCATGACGGATGATGCTGTCGACATAAATTTTTCTTAAGATGTTCGCATCGACTAACGATGGGTCAAATGTTTGCCATTTCAAAATATCCTCCTTGTTTTCGTTGATCCATTTTCTTCCTTCAAAGCGCTCAGGAGTCAGTTTCGGGAAAAATTCTTTGACAAGCTCGCGCTTCTTTTCATTTGTATCGATCCTGTCAGACACATAGTTCCTGATATCTTTCTGAACAGCGAAGAGCTCTTTCCTCAACTTTATCAACTGCCATACAGGGAATCCCAGGGCAATAGTCGCAAAGAAAGATGTATACCAGAATGTTGACAGTGAACAATTGAAGAAAACAACCAGTTCGGTAATAATAAGAACGATACATTCAACGACTATAAAACCTTTCAGGCCATCCAATGTTTCTCTCAATTTTTTCTGTCTAAGATTCAAGGCCAGAAGCTTCTCCGGACGGTGTCCGATGACAAAATCATCAGGCTCATTCTTAGCTTCATACTTTCTGATCAATCCAAGAGCTTGAGTAAGAGACGCGAAAAAAGATTTATGAAACACGATGTGCTTCATTTCAAAGCTCGAAAGGACGCCTTCCAAGGCAAGCTTTTCCTTAAGGTATTCGCTATGCTTTGTTTTTAAGGTTTCCACTTGTTCTTCGCTGAGATTCTTTACATCCAAAGCTTTTGACAAGGTGATTCCTCCGATAGCCATGGGAACAGGCCTGGTATACTCTTTGATGTTTGTTTCCATAGTCATGATGCTTTTATCATGAAGAGGCTGCAGGTCGTGAAATACTAGCTTTTCTTGATTCATTTTTATATATTAAATTTTTAATTAACGAGAATACGTGTTTGTTTTCATCATAGAATAGGCGCAGGAAAAGTCAAGAAAAAAGAGCACCTATCTGATGCTCTTTTTCAGCTTTTCAGCTACCTTTTTTTCCTTTTCTTTTTAACCGATTGAGCTGGTTCATCCAGCAGCGGACCGCGCGCAGCGATAAAGTATTCATGCACTGCGATAGCTCTTGTTCTGCACTTGCTATCATCATGATAATTGTCTTGGAAAACAGTCAGGCAGGCGCTGCCGTACGTCTTTTTGAAATTATCATATGCGGTATTTGCTTGAATATCAGAGCGTCTTTTTGCATTGCTTTTGGCCTCATCGATCGTTTTTTTGAAAGACAATCCACCGCGATGATCGAAGTAATAATGAAAGCACTCTTTGCTTGCTTCAACGATATCGCAGGTATACCGAAGCGTCATGGAATCATCTTCGCAAGTCAAAGAAACTTTAACGTTCTCAACAAAGGCCGGGTAGTACTGTTTCAAAAGATCACCCACTATGTTTGAAAATTCATTTGCAACAGCGTGAAGTGAGTCGTTTGTATTGTCGGTTCTGGTTAATACACAATTCACTCTGGCTAAAACTTTCTGGCCATATGAACTATAGGCGCTAAAAAATAGCATGAGAAAGAGCAGTTTTTTCATGTAGGTAATTTTTTAGTATTATAACAATAAAAATGTATTTTGTCAAATAAAGCCTGCGAACAAAAGAAAAACCGGCCATTGCTGACCGGAATTGTTTTGCATGAATGCAGTTTCCCTTTTAAATACTCAATCTGACACAATCAGGATAGCCATCGGTATTCACAAATGACTGCGCTGGAAGTCCCGTAATGACCATGAGAGCCGTACTTTGTACTTGTGCTGGTACCGATTTGCAGTCCGGCAAAGAAGACCTGATCTCTTTCATTTGTTGCTTCATTTCATCTGTTCTTTTTCGAAGCAAGTTTATTTGCTTCCGGCCTTCTTCTGACATTTCTGAAAATTGCTTCAAAAATAACTTTTCTGTTTCAGGGTTCCAAAAAACTCTTTGGTCTGTGTAATGCAATACCATCTTTATTTTTTCATTAATTTTTACCTTAATTTTTTTAATTTTCATATTCGGTTTGTTTTAGCGTTATGTGTTTATTTGATGTTTTCGATTTTTTTATATTATATAATATAAATAACAAAAAGTCAATTTTACTTTCACAAAAAAGGCCATATTCAGACAAATAAAAAACCGGCTGTCTTTTGACAGCCGGAGCAATAACTCAATCGGTATTGTTTTATCCTGCACGCATTGCACGTGCGAGGATCTTTTTAACATCTTCCAAAGTAACAGGCTTTAAACTCTCGCCCTTTTTACCTTTTGTTCTTGCAAGCAATTCAGCATTCTTCGACAGAGAATCAAAGACGATTTTTGCAATTTTATCATTATCAGGATTTTTCTGTTTTACATCGTGTAGCTGTCCTAAGCGAAGCTGAAGCAAGCCAGATGCAATATTGAAGATGAATGGAAATCCGATAGCGATTTGATCAGACAGTGATTGTTTTTTAAGAAAATTCAAGAAAATCTCTATCTTACGGAGCATTCCAGGAGAGAAGTTTGCATCACCAGGCTTTGGTGACGGAATATGGTACATGCCTGTAAATTGTTTTACGGTAACTTTTTTCCCTTTCAGCAACTTTTTCGCTTTCTTTGACATTTTTCCGCTGTGTTTGTAGGTCGCTTGAGTCACGATCCTGGGCCTTCCAGTTTTTGCTTTCATGACATGTACAGCCCTGCTGCCAGGTTCAAGAGACGCATTAAGTTTGTCCTCAAGAAGGGCATTTAATATACGAGCAGCCACATCCGCGCTACGCGAATTGATGACAACTCCTTGGGTATCAATTTGCACATTATAATAATAATCTTTCCAGCTGAACTTTTTATCAGCAAGAAATTTGAGAACGAGCTGCTTTAAAGCGCCTTTTCCGCCTTTCTTTTTCTTTGCTTTCTTGTACGGACCTCTCTTTTTACCTTTCCTGGTTTTTTTCTTTTCTTTGCCACCTAGAGACTGAGTCATCTCAGTTTTTTGAGTGGTATTACCTGGGAAAACTTCTTTTGGAGCTACAGTAACATGAATAGCTTTTGCACCAGTTTTAAGAGAGGCTATAAATCCTTTCTCATTTAATTTTGTAAACATTAATCCCGCAGATTCTATACTGCGTGCATTAATAGTTGAGCCTTTGGCAGCAGCTTTCACATAGTAGTAGTCAGTCATAGAGCTGAACTTTTCCTCTTTAATGAATTGACTGATTCTTTCTTTCAAGTCAGTCTTGATTTTTTTTGCCATAACTTTCTTTTTTTGTTTTGTTTTTTGAATTTTTTTGTTTGTTTGTTTTACTGCCGGTATAGCAGTAGTTGAGTCGTCTGATTTATTAAGATTGATCGGAACTTTCCTCTTTACAGACTTCTGTATATTGCTTTTTACAAGCAATGAAGAATTATCAATGGACTTCTTTTCAGGGACAAGGGATTCCATTCGCGAGTTCTTCCCAAAGTCTTTTAGCTTACCATCCGTGATCCTCACTTCTAACGATCCGTCTCTTGGTATGAACAAAAAAGGTCCTTCTTTCCTGATTTCGTCTCTCATTTCAGTTATTTCTTGATCTTCCATCATTTCTTTGTATTTAATGAGAAAGAATTTCTGATTGTCTCCCGAAATACTCAGAGAAACTGGGTAGCTCGATAAAAGGGCATCTAATTTAGGCTTCTTGGCACTCAGTATGTTTTCGCGCAAGAGTTTGTTTTTCTTGTCGTCAGGATGTTCATAAGCATGGATTGGCATATATTCTTTTTTTAAGTTTGTTATTCTCTTTCTACTTAAATAGTCCTATTTTGTCAACCCGGCAGTAGAACTTACTGATGCTCACCAGAGCGTGCTTTGCACCTCAGTAAGTTTCACTGACCGGGTCAAGGCGTACGCTTTTTGAGTTGGTTTTGTATTTCTAACAATAAAAAGCCCCGCATTATAGCGGGGTTTCTTTATTTATTCAGGACGAGTACCTTCTTTTACTCGAAGGCCAACTTCTTTACCGAGTGTAATGATTACACCTTTTTCTGTTATTTCAATAAGTACATTTTCAGGCTTACCAAGAGCGTTGAACATTTTTGCAAGCTCGGTGCCATCATAATAGCGATCGTGGCGTACTTTTCTTCCAAATGGATTGCCTTTTCTAAAAAGAACTAAGACAATAATACCGATCAAAATTACTTCAAATAAGATTATTGCGATAAGTACAAGTATATTTTGCTGATCTTGGCTTAAACTCATCATACGTTTCAAATTTAGCGTTTAACCATGTTATATAGTTTTTGAAATTATTGTCAACCTGACGGAGATAAGAAAAAATATCCGCCTGGGCGGATATGAATGTAGTTATGAATGTAAGTAGGATTCAATGTTATGGCGGGCTTGTTCATCCAAATACCCGAAATATTCGCTCTGGTAGATTGATGGCCTTAAAAGAATCATGCCAAAAAATGTCTCTTGATTTTTTTTGAAATCTTCGGGCGTAAGCTTGTACTCTTTGCGTATCTTCTCCATGTTTGACATGAAGATCTCATTTTCTAAAGCCATAGGAACCAGGTCTATATCTGCAAAGAGCTTCTGGTCTTCATCTAGGACAAGCTTACTATGGTCTGTTGCCATGATAAGTCCATAGATATATTCGAGCTCTGCTTTTGCCATCCCGAGCTTATTCAATTCATAGATAAGAAAATCTGCACTTTTTCTTTCATCTATTGATGGGGCAATGCCATTGTATAAGTCATGGCCAAAACCCGCTATGACTGCATGGTTCGGCATTCTGAATTTTGAAAAGGCGCGAAGCACCTCTCGCACAAAGAAGGCTACATGATCGAAATTATGATACTGCCTGGAATCGCTTATATACCCAGCGCAAAGCTTGTCAAAAATTTCCTGACCGGATTCGGTCTTTACCTTTGCAAGCGGGAGTCGGAGCTTACGAAAGGATTTAAAATAGTACTGCTGCAGCTTTTTAATATTTGCTGTTCCATCGGCTGTTATCAATTTGCTGAATGAATCTTTTGCTGGCTTTACCAGGCTCTGTTCTGCTGTTTCCATGAATCGAATTTTCTCTAACTGTATCTTTTTTTATGCTTTTGTCAAAACATGGCCAAGGAACGACATATCGGCCCTCATCCATCACTATAAAAAATACCGGCCATCTTTTCAGATGACCGGAACCAACCACTATGGATTAAAAGCTAATTCAAAATCAGATTGACTATAGCACAGCTTTATTTCATTTCCAATTCGATAGGGCAATGATCCGACCCGTAGTATTCGGAGAGTATTTTCATACCTTTAACCTTAGGGAGAAGGTTGGGGCTGATAAAAAAGTAGTCTATGCGCCAGCCCACATTCCTATCACGCGCAGCGCTTTTTTGATCCCAGTACGTATATGCCCCTGTTTTTCCTGGATAGAAGTGCCGATAGACATCGATGAATCCGCTTGCGACCACTTCATCAACCCAGGCCCGCTCTTCCGGAAGAAAGCCCGTGTGCTCTTCATTTTCTTTCGGCCGAGCAAGATCTATTTCCGTATGGGCAGTATTCACATCACCGCAAAAAATGATCTTTTTGCCTGCGCTCTTTAATTTGTTTATATAAAGAAGGAAGGCGTCATAAAAACGGAGCTTGTAATCGAGCCTATGCGGCCCGCCTCCGCCGTTTGGAAAATAGCAATTGATGAGCATGAAATCTTTGTATGTTATCACGAGCGTCCTTCCTTCATCGTCAAATTCCGGAATGTTCAATCCGAATTCTATTTTTTCCGGCTCAAGTTTTGAGAAAACTGCCACTCCGCTATAGCCTTTCTTCACTTTAGAAGAAGCAAAGTAAGAAAAGTAGTTTTTATGCTTCCTGATTTCTTCTGCGATCTGGGCTTCGTCTGCTTTAGTTTCCTGAAGGCAAAGAATATCAGGATCGAATGTTTCAAAGAGAGGCTCGAAGTACCCCTGTCTGACAGTGGCACGGAGGCCGTTCGTATTCCAAGAAATTATTTTCATGCAACTATAATATCACATCTAACCATACAGGTGAGATATTCACATATGTTTTTGACAACAAATTCATAAGGAGTATGATTATATTCGGACTCTAAAGCGTCTACACAATGGAAAAAAGTTCTCGCGGTTCCCCTTCGTTTAACGAAGGAACACAAGCTAACCAGAAGTGATCAGAAAAAAAGTCTCTCTGGACTTAATTAGCTAAAAAACCCGTTTCTCAGAATCGGGTTTTTTTATTGTTTGGTTGACTAAAACAAGAAAAATAGGTATCGTGAAGAAAACCCGAAAAACAACACCAAACATGGCAAGAAACATATTAATCGTAGAAGATGACATGGCACAAGCAGAAATGGTCAGAGATGCGATATTCCAAATGTTTTCCATGGCTGGCATTGAAATAACAATAGCCTCAACCTGGAAAACATCCTACAAACTCGTACATACAATAGAATATGACGCCATAATACTTGATGGAAATCTCCCTGACAATAAATGCGGAGCAGATCTCATTCCATACATCAAAATACAGCAGC
>Ga0134123_10001114_pt1 | contig 17637 bp, 11 predicted proteins | sample KB303_FD_96460 | JGI IMG/M metagenome (GOLD analysis project Ga0134123, IMG submission 96460) | Terrestrial soil microbial communities without Nitrogen fertilizer from Kellogg Biological Station, Michigan, USA - KB3-0-3 | ecosystem: Environmental > Terrestrial > Soil > Unclassified ...
ATCAACACGATGATCCTGACCGGCGGCCCCTTCAGTCAGGGCAACATCGGTATCGGCTTCGCTATCGCCTCGAATGCCGCCCGTAATGTCTTTCCAATGCTGGTCGAGAACGGAAGGGTCAGCCGAGGCTACCTTGGAGTTCAGGTGAGCGATCTGGATCAGGCGCACGCGCGTGCGGTTGGCTTGGAACCAAACTCAGGCGTGTTCGTCGGGGGCGTGCCCGATCCTAACAGCCCGGCAGCCAAGGCCGGGATTCAGGCCAAGGATGTGATAACCGCTTTTAACGGGAGACCCGTCAAGAAAGCGCAGGAGTTAACCGACGCTGTTTCCTCCACTGCCGTGGGTGAGCGCGCCCGAGTGGATTTTGTTCGCAAGGGCCAGCCTCAGTCGGTCACTGTTGAACTCGTAGAGCGGCCTTCTGATCTGAGCGCTCGGGTAATTCCAAGAGAGGGAGAGGACGACGCGCTCCAGCAGAGCCGGCTCGGCATTCAAGCACGCACCGTAACATCGGAACTTGCGGATTCGATAAAACCAAAACTCAAAACCCCCAGCGGGGCGTTGGTAATTGCGGTCCAACCCAACAGCGCGGCCGCTGACGCCGGCGTGCAGCACGGCGATGTGATCCACGCCTTTGACCAAACAGAAGTCAAAACAGTTGAAGACATGGTGAATGCGGTCCGGTCGATTCAGCCGGGAGACTATTTGCTAGAGGTGGAAAGAAAGGGCCAGACCCTTTTCTTGAAGATTACGATTGAATAACCTGGGACGGCTTTAGTCTGGGCTCCCACAAGACGTCGGGTTGGGCAGACTAAACCTGCCCTACATTGCGAGTCCGCCGTCAGCCTGGATCACCTGTCCTGTAATGTACTTCGCATCATCGGACAGCAGAAACACCGCGATACGAGCGGCTTCTTCGACGGTGCCGTAGCGACCGAGAGGAATCTGCTCAACCATTTTTTGCTTGTATTCTTCTGCGAGCCCAAGTGTCATATCAGTCTCGATCAAACCCAGCGCTAACGCGTTGACGGTGATGCTTCGGCGTCCTACTTCCTTGGCAAGCGCCTTGGTAAAACCAATAAGTCCGGCTTTGGAGGCAGAGTAGTTGGTCTGGCCTGCCATCCCCACAACGCCGCTTATCGATGCTATGTTGAGGATCGCGCCGCGCCGTTGGCGAACCATAACCGAAACCGCCGGCTTGGTGACGTTGAACACGCCCTTCAGATTTGTGTCCAGGACGGCGTCCCAATCATCCTCGCTCATCATCATAATCAGCTTGTCGCGCGTGATACCTGCGTTGTTGACCAGATAATCGACTGAACCAAGTTCGCTTTTCACCGAGCGGACCATCTGGTCGGCGCTGGTTGCGTCGGTGACATCGGCTTGAAACCCGATCGCGCGACGCCCCATGCTCTCCAGCTCGGCTACCAACTGGCCGGCCAGATCATTGTTCTTTGTGAAACTGAAGGCTACGTTTGCGCCCCGCGCCGCAAGCTCTTTGACGATCGCGCGTCCGATGCCCCGAGAGCCCCCGGTCACAATCGCCGCCCTTCCCTCGAATTCCGACATAGTTTCCTCTTACAGTTGAGCCACTCTAAACAAAGTCTTTGCGTGCGAACTTACAACACCACGGCTTCCCTTCTCTTCGTCAACGCATCGATTCGTGGTTCGCTTACTTCGTAACCGATGCCTGAACCGGACGGCGCTTGAATAGTCCCCGCGGGACCCACGGTGACCGGAGGATCGATGATGTCTTCCTCCCAATACCGTGCCGATGCCGATACGTCGCCCGGTAGTGTAAAGCCAGCCAACGTAGACATCGCTATGTTGTGCGCCCGGCCGATTCCCGACTCGAGCATCCCGCCGCACCAAACGGGCAAGCCGCGTTCGCGGCAATACTCCTGAATCGCTCGGGCTTCGGTGTGACCGCCCACTCGGCCGAGCTTGATGTTTATGATCCTGCACGAACCCAACTCCAGAGCGTGCCGAGCGTCCGCGACCGTCACGATCGACTCATCCAAACAGATTGGCGTCTTCAGCTCGCGCTGGAGTTTCGCGTGATCTACAAGATCGCCCGCCGCCAGGGGCTGCTCGATCAACATCAAGTTGTACTCGTCAAGCTGTTTCAAAAGATCCGAGTCGGCAAGCGTGTAAGCCGAGTTGGCATCCACGGTCAATCGAATATCCGGATACTTGGAGCGCACCGCCTGGGCGAGTTCGACGTCGCGGCCGGGCGCGATCTTGATCTTTATTCGCTGATACCCAGCTTCCAGCTCCAGAGCAACTTTCTCGAGCAATGCGCTCGTTGTTTTCTGCAAGCCTATAGAGACTCCGCAGCTTATCTCGGCGCGCGTGCCGCCGATGTGCCGCCAAAGTGGTTTGCCCGCTATTCTTGCCTCCAGGTCCCAGACGGCCGCTTCGACTCCGCCCTTGGCCATTCGATTTCCACGGATGCGGGAAAGTGCCTCGTTGACAGCCTCCGCTCGATCAACGTTGGCCGCGGAAAGCAAAGGAGCAACAAAGCCTGTTACGACGAGCCACGCCGTGTCGATCGTTTCGTGATTGTAGAACGGGTCTTCGGGCGCGGTGCATTCGCCGTAACCCGACGCGCCCGATTTGTCGAACACTCGAACAATCATGATTCGCCGCTTCGTCGTTCGCCCGAAGCTTGTCTCAAACGGCCACTTGAGCGGCAGTTCGACTTCTCTCAGCTCTATTCTTTCGAGTTGTAGCTTCATATTTGCACGCAACCTCAAAATGAATCGGCGTCGCAATCACGACGTTGTACCTCAGCCGCCGGTCTTGATCCCCCCGTAAGCACCGAATTGAAACTGATCATCATCGGAGTCGAACAGGTAACTGCTGGTACCGCTCTGTTGGTCTCGCTCGAAGCCTCGCGCGATCAGGCCCAGGCCCAGCAGCGCGGTAAATTCTTCTCGTACTCGCAGCCGCCATTTCAAATGCTCGTCAACGGAGCGCGAGCTCACTGCATCAACGTTCTCGGGGATTGTTACCGACCCGCCGCACGGCGAAGCGTCAGGCGGTTTCCCTGCAAGCGCCGCTTCGACTCGCGGCGACGATATCCACCATTCCGCAAAGACTCGGTCTGACGGAACGCCCGCACCAAAGACCGCCGACAGGCCTTCCCCGTAGTAATTGACTTCGTAGCGCCGGATGATCGCTCCCAACTTGTTCAGGTTGAGGTGAGCGTTGCGCGACTGCAGCGGATCAAAAGTCCAGACGATCAGTGGGATTCCGGCTTCAAGCGCGTGTTCGCGCTGCGCAAGCTTTAGCCGGCGCCCGATGTCCTTGTGCCTGCGAGCTTCTACTACCGCAGCCAGATGAGAATGATAGACAACGTGCTTGTCTATCAAAGCAAGCGACGTGTGCACAAACCCAACCAGTGTGCCTTGAACGTCAAACGCGCCAATGGTCGGAGCCTTGCAGGCCTTGGAAATCATGTACAACCTGATCGGCATGATGCCGATGTCGTCGTCTTTCCAGACTGCACGTTCGAGCTCGATGCATTGCCGGAAGTCCTCGACCGAAACGCACTCTCTGACGGTGACATCCGACTGCGTCATAGTTGGGCAGTATAGTTAGCGATGGATTCACATTCAAGGAAACCAAACTGAGGAGTGCGTAAATGCTAGTTCAGGGTTCAGCGTTCGGGGTTCAGGGTTCGAGTTCAGGCATCGCCTCACCTCAGGTTATGACATTGAAAGCCAAGCTAAAGCTCGAACTCTTAAGACTCAACTCTAGACTCTAAACTCCGAACTCTGAACCCCGAACTCTAAACCCCAAACTCAATCTCGTCGCGCTTGTGACTCGGCGAATGTGGCCTGCTATACTGCGGTGCCATGGCGGATAAAAGCGACAACCCGCTTGATAAAGCTGAAGATGTTGCGAGGCGAATCCTCGACAGGTTGGGTTTGAAATTGGATAACCGCTTAGCACCCGCCGGCCAGGCCGCGTTAGGTGCACGCCAGATCAGCGACCTCACAACTCGAATCGAACGCGCAATTGAGGCAAACCTTCAAACAGCTGAGTCGGGGTCCGCTAGAATCGCTCCAAACCGCTTTCGCGTGCTCCTGACCTACGAGGAAACTTCGAGCCTCACCCCGGAGTACATGGAAGCAGTGAGTAAGGAGTTGACCAACACGGTTCAAGAATACATCACCAACCGGCGGTATCGAACGCCTGGTCGGATCGAAATCGAAGTAAGCCGCGATCTGTTTGCAAAAACCACGGTCGTAAAAGCGGACTTCTCCCCCGACAATGCGATGCCCGGAAAAGATCCGGTGCGTCAGGCGGCATCGACTGCGCCGGCTTCCGTAACGCCACCCACGGCGAAGACGGTTATTCTGACTGACGCCTCAGGCAATGAATATCGCCTCTTGCTCCAATCAAACGGATCGCCGGCGTGCATTGGAAGAACCGCCGGCAATACGGTCCGAATAAATGACGAGAGCATTTCGCGAGTCCATTGCTCGCTTGCGTTGAAGCCCTCTGGTGATGTGATTGTTGCAGATCTTGGAAGCGCAAATGGCACATTCGTGAACAACTCCCGGCTGGCCCCGGATGAGGCTCGAAAAGTGACATCCGGCGACTTGCTTCGACTGGGCGATCTGGCGCTTACCGTCGCCAGGTTCCTTTGACGCGAGCGGCGAGCTTCGACGCAACGCCGGACGACCAGCTCGCATCTGTGCAGTTGCGGAAATCACCGTATGCTGATCCCCTTCATCCTCACCATCATATTCCTAACCATCGGGCTTTTGACGATCTTGATTCTCGCCTGGGCTGCGTGGCGGCACCGCAACCCCGCTCCCGGCGCCGAGTCGGATGGCGAACCGATCCTTGGTCCAACACAAACCAACAAGTGGCTTCGAGGCTTAAGAGTACTGTTTGTTTGTCTTCTGCTCGCTGTCTTTGGATTCCATTCCTACTGGGTGTTCTGGGCCGACTCGAACAATGAAAAGCCGTTTAACAGGGCGAAGCGGTTGGACGCTCGCAATCTTCGTCTCGCCGAGAGCGGGCTAAAGGGATGGGTCTTCGATCGTACGGGCAAGCTCGAGAATGCCCTGATCAGATATCGGTCGGATGCCGGAGTCATCAGTCGCGAATACCCGCTTGGCGCCGCGGCAGTACACGTCACCGGTTACTCGGATTTCATCTACGGCGCCGGTGGAATCGAATCGGCTTATCGCGATTGGCTTACCAAGCCCACCAGCACTCTCAACCGGATGCAATCGCCAACACCGGTGGGAGAAGACTTGCGTGTTTCGATTGACGCAAACATGCAACGCGAAGCGTTTGGTCTTATTGAATCGACAGGCAAGCCTGCGGCTGCCGTTGTGCTGCTGCTCCCCAACAACGAGGTTCTTGCGATGGCGTCGGCGCCAAGCTTCGATCCTCAATCCATCAACGAAGACACCTGGCCAAAACTGAGCGCGCAAGCAGAGGACTTCAGGACTCAACCACTCAGTCCGCTTGTGAACCGAGCGCTGGGGACGCTTCTGACCGGCGGCTCAGCCTTTTACTATCGGCCAGGATCGACTTTCAAAGTCTTTGTCGCCGCCGCCGCGATCGATAGTGGAGTAACCGGTGAGCGGTTCACTTGCCGGGGTGAAGGCTTCACTCCGCCCGGTTCGGCCCGGCCGATCAGGGACTTCGGAGGCGAAGTACATGGGACGATCGGGCTCGCCGACGCGTTCAGAGTGTCGTGCAACCAGTACTTCGCGCAACTTGGTTTGAAGCTGGGGAGAGATCGCCTTGCCGGTTATGCCGCGAGGCTGCGGTTTACGGCTTCGCCGACAGACAAAGTTACTCGCTCACTTGAACTTTGGCAGATATTGCACGGCGACCGGGACCAGTTCGACTACGTATTTGCGCCTCCGGTAACGAGAATGAATCTGTCTTCGAAGGCGACAAGCTACGATGTTGCGCTTCAGAGTTTTGGCCAGGGCTATGACGATCTAACTGTCATGTCGATGGCGTTGCTTGCGGCAACCGCGGCGAGTTCCGATGGCGCGCTTGCTGGTCCAACTCTGGAAATCGGAGCCCCACGAAAACTCATCGGGCCTTTTGTTTCGGCGCAGTCCGCGGCCCAGCTTCGAGCCCTGATGAGATCGGTGGTGGAACACGGAACCGCGGCCGGCGCATTTGCTTCGATTGGCGGACGTATCACAGCGGGCGGCAAGACTGGCACGGCAGATCGCGAGGTGTTCGATTACGACCGCAACGGCAACCCGATCGTCGATTACACCGACAAGGAAGGCACAGCTCACTACAAGACGGAAGGCTGGACTGATTCGTGGTTCATCGGCTTCGCTCCCGCGGACGATCCGAAGATAGCCTTCGCAATCCTCGTTGAGAATGGAGGGCAAGGCGCAAAGGCCGCGGCTCCAATAGCTGCAAAGCTAATAACAAAAGCAGCGTCTCTCGGCTACCTCAAGAGCAGCGCGCCGCCCCGTTGATGATGATTGCTTGCCAAAATGAAACTCAACCGCACAAGTCCCTCGCTCCATCTCTTGCTGATCGCCGTCATTTTCGGATCGGCGCTTATTGGCTATGTTGCGGTCATATGGTCGGGCGGGCTGCGCGGTTACAACCCAAGCCACACGGTTGCGGCGCGAGACATTGCTTTCATAGTCCCGATTGTCGCGGTGTTTTTCTGGTTTACGCGAAGACAACGCTTCCGCGGAGAAATGCTGCTACTCACGGCAGCCGTGTTCCTGTTTGCATTCGGACAATTGATGCAGTACCGCCTCTTTTCGGATCCGGAGTACGGGGCACGGGGCCGGGCGCGCACAAAGGCTCGCGAAGCAAAAGCTCAAACAGTCAGGTTGTTGAATATCCAAACCGGTGATGATGACGAGAAAAAGGCGTTTATGTTCGGGTCCCCTGCGCCCGTCCCCAGCAAGCCCGCCAGCCAGCACCTGCCACTTTACGAATACTCGCTCGGCGACATTCTCAAATCCGCGAACACTTATATTCCGATAGTCGCGTTCTTTGCGATGGCAGTCGGGTTCCTAGTTTTCAAGGGCGAGGGGGTCCTCCTTTGGCTTCAGCGCCATGCCTTTATCATCGGCCTGGCCACTTTGCTGCCGTTTGCAATCATTGTTCTCGCCTTCAGCGAAGAGGGTAAGTTCCTGGGACAAACGACGCCATGGGAAGGCGTGAAGATTCTCTTTCTTGTGAGCTTCGCGGGGATACTTGCGGATACTTACCGCCATCTGCGGCTGACGCAATGGGGGCTGCCACCCGCGCGATATCTGCTGCCCTTCATAGTCATAGCGGCGATGCCGGTAGTCCCTTTCTTTGCCTTGTCAGACTTCGGCCAGATGATGGTCTTCTTCGGTGTGTATCTGATCTTGTACATTGTCGCGGTTCGCAAGACCGGCCAGCTTGCGTACGCTCTGGTGTTGGTAGCAGTCATTTTTGGGACGTTTTTTGTGGCTTCGTCGGCTACAAGCGGATTTGGCGTTCCGCGGCGCGTGTATTTCAGGCTTTATCAGTGGCAGCACACGTGGGAGCCACCGAGTCAGGACACCTGGTGGTGGAAACGAGACTACGAGCGCTATCTGCAGGCCAAAGACCTGAAGCCCGACCCGAACGACGCCCAGGAGATCAAGCAGCGAAACACCGAGGCCTGGTTCGACAAGGTGCTTCAGCAATCACAGGGCCTGTTTGGAGTGAATGAGGGCGGCGTGATCGGCGAGGGTCTTGGTCTCGGTTTTCCCGAAGCTGTACCAATATCGGACTCGGACTTCATTTATGCGGCGATCTCCGAGGAGACCGGCCTCGCAGGCGGGCTAGCGATTCTGCTTGCGATCGGGGTCTTCGTGTTTGCGGGGACGGCCATCAGTCTCGGCGCTCAAGACATGTTCACAAAACTCCTCGCGGCGGGGCTTACGGGGTTTGTCGGCTTTCAAGCCATCGTCAATGTTGGCGGGGTTCTGAGACTCCTGCCGATGACCGGGATAACCCTGCCCTTTGTTAGTCACGGGGGCTGGTCTTTGATCACCTCCTTCGGGATGCTTGGAATACTCTTGGCGCTATCGCACCGAAACGCTACTGAACGTCTGTCCTCTGAGCATACACGGCGTGCAAATACTGTCCCATAGTAAGGCAGCATTTTCACCCAGATTGGTAATTCTTGCCTTGGAATTGGAGCGAGCTGCCGAACGGCAGGCACTTTTCTTTTGCTCTGTCATCGCGAATAGAACACTTAGCCGGAAACGATCCCCGGATGGAATTATCGGCACGGCACTTGCCAAAGGAACAGGCATATTCAAGAGCATCGCCTACCAAGATGCTCGCAAGATACAACCTGAGGGGCCAAGAGACGCCGGAGCTTGCTCCGGTGTCTTTTTTTGTGGATACAAGTAAAGTGCGTCTGGGGAGGAAATTCAACGAATCAGTTTGCGTGGTACTTGCTGGGATGCGAGCCTTTGGTTCGCAACTCGATCGTCTTGTCGTGAGACATCAAAAGCAGGCGTCGCGTGTTGATCGTGTTAATCCCGGAAGGAGAGTACACGAGCCGATACCAATTCTTTCTCAAGTCGTCGGCTATCGTCTTGGCGGCTTCGCTAGCCTTATCGAAGGGAAAGACCGTGCCTCCGGTTCCCTGGGTTATTCGTTCAAGCACAATGGGCGGCTTCGGCTTGTCTCGCAAAAGAGCACCCCGAGTCCGATCGGGAGTTTGGATCGCGTATAGCACTATGTTCTCGTCCTGAAGCGCTCGCAATGCGTCGTCAAACTTGGTCTTGCTCTCGCTGTCGTAACCATCGCTGACCAGGATAATCGCCTGCTTCTCGATCCCGCGCTTGGCCTGATGGCTCATCGAGTCGGTTACGGCAACAAGTGCATCGAACAGGTTCGGGAAACCCTTGCGGGTAAGCTTTCCGGACGCGGCTTCGAGCACTTTCAAATCAGGTGTCATATCCTCGATGATCTCAGCCGATTCGTTGAAGCCAACAACCATCATTTGGTCGTCGGCGTAGAGCTCACTGACTACGGCTTCCACGGTTTTCTTTAGAGCTTCAGCCTCGGCTCTCAAGCTGGTGCTGCCATCCACCATCAGTACAATCAGCGAGCCGCTATCCACCCGTGAAAAGCTCTCAATCTCCTGAACGGTCCCTGAGTCGTACAACTCAAAGTCTTCCTTCGTGATCTGCCTGTCGCCAGGCGCATGTGCAATGACGTTAAGAGTCACGACTCGGCGCCCGGAAGATCCCCTTCCAGCCTGACGAATGGCACCGCTCGCCATCAGGAAAAACGTCAAGACGATCAAAAGGACAATTGTAGATTTGCGCGCTGGGCCAAAGGACAACATGTCTACGCCTTAGCGTTGCCTGGGCAATGATGATGAGATCACTCAGGCACGTTCATTCTTGTCACGGGTCGTACCTGATTATTCCAGAAGCTATCTTTCACAACAAGCAAAACATGGCTGATGGTTGATGGAGGCATGTTGCCACGACGTGGGTAGCGGACATTCTGGACGCTGACGTTCCATGAGGACGTTTCACTTGAATGCTGATCGGTGTCTTCGCACCAACCAACAGGTACCTCGCTACCCTAGCTTGTCACTTCGAATACCTGGTTGGTATTCTTGCTGTTCTCATCCAGCCTTATTTGCCCGCGTTGCTATGGAAACGCTGACCACCACTACCAACCGCGAGCACTTCGAGAAGCTTGTCGAAGAACTAAGATCGCTTGAAGCGCGTCTCCGCGAAGGCGGGGGACCCGAACGACAGGCGCGCGAGCACAAAAAGGGCAAGCTCACCGCGAGAGAGAGAATTCATCAGCTGTTTGACGATGACTCCCGCTTTCAAGAGATCGGCTTGCTCATCGCCTATGACCAGTACGATGGCCAGGCGCCAGCCGCCGGTGTCGTCATCGGAATGGGCCGGGTGACAGGGCGTGAAGCCATAGTCGTAGCAAACGACGCCACGGTGAAGGCCGGCTCGTGGTGGCCGGAAACGGTTCGCAAGGTCCTGCGAGCGCAAGAGATCGCGATGCGCTGCCGCGTGCCGATCATCTATCTCGTCGACTCGGCCGGCGTGAACCTTCCCTATCAAAGCGGGGTGTTTCCCGGCCAGTATGGCGGCGGCCGGATATTCTTTTACAATTCGGTCATGCGGCGCTACCTCCGAGTGCCGCAGCTCGCGGCCGTGATGGGACAGTGCGTCGCGGGAGGAGCGCATCTTCCGGCGCTCTCGGATTTCATCATCATGGTAGAAGGCACATCCTTCATGGGTCTTGGCGGACCGAATCTGGTAAAGGGAGCCGTGGGTCAGACAGTCGACAGCGAAACGCTGGGCGGCGCCCGTACGCATAATGAAGTCTCTGGGGTCGCGCACTACAGGGCCAAGGACGATCAGGATTGCATTGCCCAGCTTAGAGATCTGGTCACGGAACTCCCTGCTCCTCCGTCCTCCCGAGTCCAGATCCGGGAGTCTCAACTGCCGCTCCGTCCGGTGACCGATCTCTACGACCTAGTGCCCGCCGACCACCGAAACGCATATGACACTCGAGACTTGCTTGCGTGTCTTTTGGACGCCGGCGAACTCGATGAGTTCCAGGCGGACTATGCGAAAGAGATGATCACCGGCTACGCGCGTATCGAGGGCATTCCGGTCGGCATCATCGCAAATCAACGCGGTTTGATCCGCGGAGCGCCCGGGACGCCGCCAAAGTTTGGCGGCATCATCTACACCGATTCGGCTGAGAAAGTCGCGTACTTCATCGAGACTTGTAATCGTCATTCAACTCCGCTGCTGTTTCTGCAGGACGTGTCCGGCTTCATGGTGGGGACCGAAGCTGAACACTCCGGGATCATTCGAGCGGGCGCACGTTTTGTGGAAGCAATGGCGACCGCCACGGTGCCAAAGATCGTGTTGACCATCAACCACGCGTCGGGGGCGGGTTACTACGCGATGGCAGGACAAGGCTTCGATCCGGATTTTATTTTCACGTGGCCGACCGGACGGATGGCGGTGATGGAGGGAGACTCAGCGGTAATGGCTCTGTTCAGCGCCGAGATTGAAAAGCTTCGGCGTGAAAACCGAACCCCTGGCGCGGAAATGCAGGCTGAGATGGAACACGTTCGGGCTAAGTACGAGCGGGAGCTTGACGCGCGGTACGCCGGGGCGCGAGGCTTCGTCGATGCGATCATTACACCCGAGGAGACTCGACCGACGCTAGAGCTCGCCTTGCGGGTTGCTCTGAACAATCCCGGCCCGCATTTGGGTGTGCCGGTTCTCCCGCAGAGTTTGCCAACTGATCTGTGAACGATCCAATGTGATTCTATCTTCTCAGGAAACCTTTGCGTCGCTCTTGCCTCTGGGCAACGACGCCGCGAGACCTTCTAGCCGCCGATGCGTCGAGACGCAGAGGTTTTCGCAGAGAGATGTGCAAAAACGTTCGTCTGGCTGAAGGCGGCACCACGTGCTTTTCAAAAGGAGGATTACGGGATGAGATCGAGGATTCAAGCAAAGAAGATCCTGGGTAGCACGCTCTTGATCGTTGTGCTTCTCGGAGCCGGAGCGCTGACCGCCTGTGAGCCTGCCGGCTTCAAGCCAGAGATTCAGCCGCTTCCCGCCGGGCTTCCGAACTACGAAGCTATGGAGATACCTGCTGACAACCCGATGACGCCTGAAAAGGTCGCGCTCGGCCGGCAGTTGTTTTTCGACAAGCGGCTGAGCGGCGACGGGTCGCGTTCGTGCTATTCCTGCCACGTCTGCGAACACGGGCTCACCGACGGCCTCCCCAAGGCGATCGGAGCGTACGACAAGAAGCTCCCGCGAAGCAGCCCCACTCTTTGGAACATCGGCTACCACAAACAGTTCTATTGGGACGGCAGAAGCCCCTCGCTCGAGAAGCAGGCAATGGCCGCGTGGACCGGCGGCAACATGGGCGCAAAGGACCACGAAGGCGAGATTGTCGGCAAGATCAACGCGCTCCAGGGCTACCACGACCAGTTTCACAAGGTGTTCGGCGGCGATGCGACAGCCGAGAACATCATGCAAGCCATTTCGGCTTACGAGCGCACCCTTATCGGAGGTAATACTCCGTTTGATCGCTGGCAAGCGGGCGATCAGTCAGCAGTCGGCGAAGATGCGAAGCGCGGGTATGAGGTCTTCAAGACCGCTAAATGCACCAACTGCCACGATGGTGCGCTGGTTACCGATCAGCAATATCACAATGTTGGAATCGGCATGGACCAGCCGGAACCCGACCTCGGCCGATCCAAAATCACAAACAATCCACAGGAGACGGGCGCGTTCAAGACGCCAACTCTTCGCGACATCGCCAAGACCGCGCCCTACTTTCATGCCGGAAGCGTCGCGACTTTAGAGGAGGCCGTAGACCTGATGCTCGGCGGCGGGAAACCGAACGAGTACCTCGATAAGAAGAATCTAGAGAAGCGAACTATCACTGAGGACCAACGGCGAGACCTGCTGGCCTTCCTGAAGTCACTCACGGTGGACTGCAAAGTCAAAGAACCGCCGCTTCCACAGAAGTAAGGACACGGGGCATCAGCCGACTCAAGTCAAAAAAAGGAGGGCGCGCTCTTAGCGGCCCTCCTCTCTTTTTGTCACGTTGATGCTGGCCTCAACCGTTGATCTGTATGCTTCGGACGATGTTAACAAACACGGGTTGATAACCTCGATACTCGCGCTCGGGTGCCACGGCGATGACGTAAAACAATCCCCCATTACTGAGCATCGTTGTATAGATCGTAACCAGTTCGGCTTGACCAGTCACCTCCGAGACGTTGGTAAGAACGATCGAAAGCCCCTCACGGCCGGCGATGGCTTCCCGCTGGTAGCCGCTGTATCGCCGAAGGTTTTGGTTGCCCTGCGACAGTGCGTAAACGTATTCGTCAGTCGCCCGGCGAAGGTCTCGTGCCTTGACTTGAGCTACCCCAACCTGGGTTCCGTGAGTAAAAACAAAGGCGCCTTGCACTTCGCCATACGCGCCCTCAGGGGCAAACGTGACATTCTCGCCAAGCGCAAGCTCGCGCCAGTTTTGAGGCACCGCGATGCTAAACAGGTTGCCTTCGTTGTAGCTGCGAAAGCGAGTCGCCGGGTTTTCAACTCGGCCCGTGGGAGCGGGCATCCTGTTCCCGGATGGATTGCCCGATGGATTTCTGTAACCGCCACTCCCGCCGGTTTCTACTCGGGACCTGCCCGCGGGCAAATCTCGCAAGCGCGTCTTTATGTAGTTAAACTCGCGAGGATCGCTGTCCGAGCGATTCACTTGTAGCGACTCTGCCTCTTTCAAAATGTATTCCTGGCGATTACCCGGGTTGGGATGGCTGCTCATCCACTGTGGCCCGCCTCCACCTCCGCTCTTTTCGATGGTCCGAAACATGTTCGCAAGATCGCGCGGGTTGTATCCAGCGTTAGCCATTGTCCGGGCTCCGAGCAGATCGGCTTGTTTCTCATACTCTCGGCTGAACTTCAGAAAGTAGGCGCCGATCCCCATCTGCCCCAATTGTCCGGCGACGTTGCCAACGCCGCCAACCACCGCGCCCGCAATTCCGGCGATAGCTCCCAGCGTCTGATACTTCTGGGCCTTGGCGAGCTGCGCGGTGCCGTGACGCAACGCGACGTGGCTGATCTCGTGAGCGATCACGCCGGCGAGCTCGCCTTCGTTTGTCGCGGCCTCTATCAACCCTCTGTTGACATACGTAAAGCCCCCAGGCAAAGCAAAGGCGTTCAGTTCTTTGAGATCGGTTACCTTGTATGAGTATCTAAACTCGCTATGTTGAAACTCGGCCGGAATGGATTCTGCAAGCCTTCGCCCAATATTTGCGACATAACGTTGAATTTCCTGATCGTGCAGGAGTGGAATCTGGCGCTCGACTTCCTGGGAGGCTTCGCTCCCCAACTGAACGTCCTTGTCGACGCCATAAGGATTCTTCGGAGCGACAACTTTCGTCTGCGCTACAAGCCCGGTCGGCATCGCAAGCATTGATAGAATTATCAGGGCGCTCGCGATTGCCCTTGCGGTTTTGGTCCTGATCATAACAACCTCCGAAATGAACGCTCACACTGGCTGATTATGCAAACTACTTGCTGGCAGATTCTCGTCGACAGCGCAACTACCTAGTAGCGTTGCCGTCAACTGTCCCGAGGCTGACATGAATACTAATACAGGACATCACCATTTGGTAAACACTTTGGAGCCGTTGGGCCTTGAACTCAAATCTCGAGACTAGTCTCGTGTGTGTTGGCTCGACCTTTGGTGATTATGCAAGCTCCATAGGAGCCCAATGTTTGTAGATTCGTATTGATATTGGAACCGAGTTCCGTAGGAGCTGTACGTCTCAACAAATCGCTTCTGCTCGAAGCATCTTCGGCGATCGATCTGCAGACGATTCGTCCCTACGGGACTCTTTCTGGCTGTCGGTGAAATTCGGCACTGCATCTCTCATGCGGTTCCTTGCCGACCGCGAAGGTTTTTCTTTCGGTGTTCGGACAATCAGGCGATGCAACAAAGCCCGTATGTGAACACACCTCCAGACTGATCGTGCCGAGGTCAAGGCCCTCCTCTTCGACCTGTTCTGATGTCGGTGGATCGCTTGAACGCTGATCCGTTGCTGAGGTTGGATCGAAGGTTGGGTCGAGCTCGCTGTCGTCCGTCGCCGCCAATGTCTCCTGATAGCAGTTCGATGACGGCTCAGTACCTGCGATAAATATTTCCGTTCTACTGACGAGCGTTTCGGGGCCTGCGAGACAACCCGTCAAAGGATCGATCTCTGCAGACACAATTCCACCGGGTCTTGCAAACGATTCGCCGCCAAGTTCGGGACGAAGCTCGAGGACTTGCTTCATGAAATCAGCCCACATCGGAAGGGCGGCGTCCGATGCCTTCATCCGAAGATCCCGGTTGTCATCAAAGCCCACCCAAACGGCGCAGACTAGATTCGGTGTGTACCCGACAAACCATCCGTCATCCGTTGTTCCGGTCTTGCCAGCCATCGCGCCCTTGAGCCCCATCGCCCGCAACTTTGCTGCGGTTCCGCTATCGACTACTGACTGCATTAGATTGGTCATGAGATAGGCGACCTGCGGTGAGAAAACGTATGTGCTGGTCGCCTGCAATCGTTCCGCTGCAGCGGGATTGTCATCCCCGCTTGTGCTTCTGATCGGGATTGGCCGAAGCGCCGTGCCGCCGTTTGCAAAAGCCGTGTATGCGCCTGCCAACTCCAGCGGCGAGACTTCGCTCGTGCCGAGAGCCATCGAAGGATACACTCGCGGCCTTTCGAGCCCGCTCCTCTCCGCGACGTTTGCAACATTGACGAGACCCACGCTCATCGCAAGCGATACTGAGGGGACGTTGAGCGAACGGGTCAGCGCTTCGCGCAGAGTCACATTCCGGTTCGTAAAGGCGCCGTGGTAGTTGCTTGGTTTGTACTCTGAACGTCCGCCGTCGAAGGTGAAAGTTTGCGGAGTGTCTGAAATCAGGCTGGCCGCGGTGTACGAACGGCTGGTCAGCGCGGTCGCGTAAACAAAAGGCTTGAACGCAGATCCGGGTTGTCGTTTCGCATCCGTAGCGCGGTTGAGCTGGCTCTCGTCATAACCGCGACCTCCAACCATCGCCAGGACTTCGCCGGTGTGCGCGTCAAGGGCTACGAGCGCAGCCTGCACTGGCTGCGGTGTTGCGCCCCTGCGAGTTGTTCGAGTAAGGATCTTATCAAGTTTGTCGGTTTGTCTTGTGAGCGCGCCGTATGCGGCTCGTTGAAGACGCGGGTCCATTGTCGTAGTTATACGCCGCAGCCTCGACAAGCCCTCTTCGCTGTAACGTTGGTCGAGGAATCTCTGCGCATAATCGATAAAGTAACTCGCGCCGTAATCGCCTGTTGTCTCGTGCTTTTGAATTCTGAGCGGCTCAGCCTTCGCAGCCGCGCTTTCTACCTGTGAAATGGCCCCTGTTTCAGCCATTGCATCCAGAACGCGGTTTCGCCTTTCCAGTGCGCGTTCAGGATCGCGATGCGCAGAATAGCGATTAGGCGCACAGATCAGACCAGCAAGAAAAGCCGACTCGGCAAGCGTCAAGTCGTCGAGCCGCTTGTCGAAGTAGACTTGTGCTGCTTGCGCAAAGCCATTGATGGCAAACGTCCCGCTCTGGCCGAGATAGACGTCATTGCAATAGACAGTGAATATCTGCTCCTTGGAAAGACGTGATTCGAGTATCACGGCCATCGCCGCCTCTTTCAGCTTTCGACTTAATGTGCGGTCGGCCGTCAAGAACTCGTTCTTGATCAGTTGCTGGGTGAGAGTTGATCCGCCCTGGACCAATTCCCCCTGGTCTATGTCGGCCTTGAGTGCCCGAAGCACCCCGCGCCAATCGACCCCATTGTGGCTAAAGAAACGACGATCCTCGACCGACACAATCGCCTCTCGGAGGATCCGTGGAATATCTGAGAACTGAACCTCTATCTTCTTGCGGCGATCCCCGTCCCTCACTGCCGCCAGCAAGCTCCCCTCGATCCGCGTCGATGGCAAGCTCTCACTGTTCGGGGTGGTTATTGAGGCGACGCGAGCGCTTTTTTGATCGACGCGAATCCGGACCGGGTACAGACCTGCCTGGCTCGAAGCGCCTGGGACAATCTCTATCTCGTCTCCGGACACGTTGAACGATCCCACTACGTTCTCATCTATGCCGGGTTCCTTCTGATGGTAGCCAGCCGCTTGCAGGTATTCCAACAATTCAGTGATTGGAAGCCGGTCCCCGACTGAAACGGTGAAAGGCCCTGTGAATATCGCGACCGAGTTATCAAGAGAGCTGCCCTGAAGCCTGACGTCGATCTCTGACGCCAACTTGTTGTAGTAGTAAAGTGTGGCGATCGCAAAAACACTAACCAAAACAACCATGGGCAAAGCGACCCGCGGTTGCGCGACGCCATGTGCGAATGACTTCACTCGTTGGGGCACGCGATCAATAAGAGCGTCGAGGAGCCGCTCGAGATCTCGCAGACGATCCTGGATTGTTAGCGGTGCAGTATGCGCGACTCGACGAAGCACAACCGTTCGATTTCGGAGTTGCGTACTATTCCCGGTTCTAAAATCGTTGGCAGCTTGCATGTTTTATGACAAGCGCAACGAAGGGGCCATCCTGCATCGACTATTGCGAATAGCGAATTAAATGCTGCGACAAAACAAGTAAGGACTCGGGCTTGAGCAATGCGATCCGCTTGAGCGATATACCAGTGAACTCAATGCATACACGTTCTGATGCAGAAACGCTGATCGTGAAGCGTGACCTGATTTCAGACGAGCAAGTCACCGAAAGCTATCGGTGAACTGATTGGAGACAGGTGATTAGCGGTAGACGTATGAACTGGTTTTCTTCTGATCCCATTGGATGCTATCGATGTGTTCCGGATCGGAATTGAAGATCTCTTCACTCAGCTTGTCGGTGCTGAGGTCGCCGCTGATGTTTACAAGATAGACGATCTTTCCCAAGGGAGCGTCGGGATCTTCACGATCCATCTTTCTCAGCTCGCTCGTGATGTTCCGTTTCTCAAACAGCTCGCGAAGCAACTCATCGGTCTCTTCCAGTTTGCGTGTTGCGACGGTCAGTTCCAATGCGCGAAAGATCTGTTCCGGTTCAAAGTATTCG
>Ga0134123_10001115_pt1 | contig 17635 bp, 19 predicted proteins | sample KB303_FD_96460 | JGI IMG/M metagenome (GOLD analysis project Ga0134123, IMG submission 96460) | Terrestrial soil microbial communities without Nitrogen fertilizer from Kellogg Biological Station, Michigan, USA - KB3-0-3 | ecosystem: Environmental > Terrestrial > Soil > Unclassified ...
ACCGGGAATTGAAGGAAGAGGTCGGCCTCGATCCCTGCCACGTGAAGATTCTGGGCCGCACGCGCGAGTGGCTCCGCTATGAGGTGCCACAAACCTGGGTGCGGCGCGAGAGCCGCAGCGTCTATCGCGGCCAGAAACAGATCTGGTTCCTGCTGCGCCTGATCGGGCGCGACTGCGACGTATGCCTGCGCAAGTCCGAGCATCCCGAGTTCGATGCCTGGCGCTGGCACGAGTACTGGATCCCCCTCGATAGCGTGATCGAATTCAAGCGCGAAGTATATGGTCGTGCATTGCAGGAGCTCGCGCGCTATCTCAGTTCCTCGCGAGCGCGCAAGGAGCACAGTCTGCGCGCGACCAGTTCTATCGACCGCTGACCTCGGGTAGTTCGGGGGACAGTACCGGCACCTCCAGTTCGACCACCACCAGCAGCGTTTTCTGCTCGTCTTCCCAGAATTCGGCGGCGTCCTGTAAAGCGTCTATCGCTGCGGCGAATTCATCCGGCTCTGCGCGGGCGAATCCGGACGCGTCGCGCAGCAGCAGCAGCAGTCCCTCGCCCTTGCCATGTTCCAGATCCACGAGGCAATCGTAAAAAGCGTCCCAGTTGTGACCGAAGTAATCGGGGAACACCAGCGCCTTGGCCACCGCGTTCAGAAAAGCATTCTTGTCGCGTGCTGCGGCGAGCGCCACCTTTTCCACGCGCATGCCCCGCTGTGCCGCTGCCCCCAGCGCCCCATCCGCCAACGCCGAGTGGCTGCGATACACGCCGCTCGAGCCGGATTCGACCAGTTTGGAAAAATCGGCCTTCATTCGATGCGTTTAAAGCTGCGGTAATGATCTTCAGTGTAGTAGAACTTGACACGATTGACGGCAACAATTCTGCGGGCGCCGCGATCTTTCCGCCCGGGTGTCATAACGGTGTACTCGCGATAGGTGCCGCGCGCGGCCCGCGGCAACAGCCCCTCCCTGTTGGCGAACACGCTGCCGTCGCGGGCATGGGGAAAGGGGCCGCCCGCGCGGATGAGCGCCAGGGTCTCCCGCGCCTCGGGCGGCAGGTCGGGGGACCGGATGACGGGCATTGATAACTGAGGAGCAGCCGGGTCCGCAGGGTGCGCGACGGCCGCCGCGAATGCGGCCAGGAACAGCAGACCGGCCACTGCCGGCGCGAAACGCTGGGATATGCGGGTCATGTCACGCAGAAATAATATTCCAATGGACTTTCAGTGAATTAGCAGCAAAGCGCGGTTCTGCCAAACCGATGGTGGAGTCCCCGATGGCCGTTCGGCCGGGAGAAAAAGCGCCTTGATAGGCCCGGGGGGCGAGGGTTACCATGCGTGAATTGTGTAGAGGATCTCACCGGGCGAGCAATGATGGAAAGGCGCAATGACTATGATGTGACCAACCAGGTCAACACCACGAATGCGCCGGCGGTGAACACCGAAGTCAATCGCATCTTCCTCGAGCTCTATCCGAACGCTTCCACCCACGTGCTCAACCGCTCTTTCCGTGATCTCGGGCGGCTGCACAAGGGCGACTATCCGGGGTATCGGGCCTCCGATACCGACTATCACAATCTTCAGCACACTCTGGACGTCACGCTCGCCATGGCGAGACTGATGGATGGATACGAGCGTTCGCACCACAATCATCGTACCGAAGCGCTCGGCGCCAAACTGTTCCGTTTCGGGGTTGTCACCGCGCTGTTTCACGATATCGGCTACCTGCGCAAGGCGAACGACATGCGCCACAAGAACGGTGCCGAGTACACTCTCAAACATGTCACCCGCGGCGCCAAGTTCCTGGAAGAGTACATGAGCAGATTGGGGATGGCAGAGCTCGCGCCGATCGCCTCGCAGATCATTCACTTCACCGGCTACGAACGTCCGATCCAGAAAATCCGCGTGCCCAATCTCACGTTCCGGTTGCTCGGCAACATGCTCGGCACCGCGGACATCATTGCGCAAATGGCGGATCGCTGCTACCTGGAGAAGTGCCGCGACCGGCTCTATCCGGAATTCGTCGAAGGAGGGCTCGCGGCTCGCGACGAGGAGGATCGGCGCGCCGGCGTGATGTTCAAATCTGCCGAGGACCTGGTGACCAAGACACCGAATTTCTACGAGACAGCGACGGTGCGCCTCAACGATCAGCTCGGGAGTGCCGTCGGTTACGCCAACAAGCATTTCGGCGGTCAGAACCTCTATCTGGACGAAATCCACAAGAACGTGCACTACGCCGTGGAAGTCAGAGAGCAACGCGATCTATCGCTGTTGCGGCGCACGCCGCCGGAGCCCGCAGAAAACGGCGTTGACGTTTCCTAGCGATTTACTTCGAGGATGATCTTGCCGACGTGGGCGCTCGATTCCATGAGCGCGTGCGCCGCTGAAGCCTGCTCCAGCGCGAAGGTCCGGTAGACCACCGGCTTGATCCTGCCCGCCTCGATAAGGGGCCAGACTTTCCGCTTCAGGGCGAACGCGATCTTCCCTTTTACTTCGACCGAGCGCGCGCGCAGCGTCGAGCCGGTGATGGTGAGCCGCCGGCGCAGGATGTCGGTCATGTCGATCGTGGCCTTGGTGCCGCCGAGAAATGCAATCAGCGACAGCCGGCCGTCGTCGCTCAGACAACTCAGTTCGCGCGGCACATAATCTCCGCCCACCATGTCCAGGATGACGTCCACCCCTTTGCCAGCGGTCAGCTCCCTTACCACCGCCACAAAATCCTCGGTTCGGTAGTTGATCGCGCGGCTGGCGCCCAGTTTCTCGCACTGCGCGCATTTTTCGGCAGAACCGGCGGTGACGAACACTTGATGGCCGAATGCCCGCGCCATCTGGATGGCGGTCACGCCGATGCCACTCGATCCCCCCTGTACCAGCAGCGTTTCCCCATCTTTCAGTCCCGCGCGCTCGAATACGTTGACCCATACGGTAAAGAACGTTTCGGGAAGTCCCGCCGCTTCGATGAGGGTCAGGCCCCGCGGAATCGACAGGCACTGCGGTACGGGGGCCGCGACATACTCGGCATAGCCGCCGCCGGTCACCAGTGCGCACACCCGGTCGCCGATCTTCCATTCCTTTACACCCGCACCGGTCGCGACGATGGTGCCGGCCAGTTCGAGCCCCGGGATGTCGGATGCGCCAGGCGGGGGCGGATAACCCCCCTTGCGCTGCAGGACGTCCGGACGGTTCACGCCCGCCGCGGCGACCTCGATCAGCACTTCGTTGGCGGCGGGCGCGGGGACCGCACGCCGGGTGACACGCAAGACCTCGGGTCCGCCCGGCGCGGTGATTTCGATTGCGCGCATTTGCGCGGGAGGGGTTACGGGCATGAGTTTGAAAGACGGCGGAGTAGTGGCGAAGAACTCTTATAGCATTGGCCCGCTAGACGGCTCAAGCGCGTTTGCGCCAGCGATATCATTGCGGCATCATCGCCGCCATTGAAAGGTGGAACCCGGAGGAGAGGAAAAAAATGGAATACCGCAAACTCGGCAGCAGCGGTCTCGAAGTCTCGCCGCTTTGCCTCGGCACCATGATGTTCGGCGATCGCACCGACGAAAAGGAAGCCGCGCGCATCGTCGATTCCGCGATCGACGCGGGAGTGAATTTCATCGACACCGCCGATCAATACGCCAAGGGGGAGTCTGAGCGCATCACCGGCAAACTGATCGCGTCCAAACGCCATTTCTGGGTGCTCGCCACCAAGGTCGCCAACCGTATGGGTGAAGGTCCGAATCGCGCAGGACTCGGCCGCAAATGGATGATGGAAGCGATTGACGCCAGCCTGAAGCGCCTGGGTACCGACTATGTGGACATCTATTACCTTCACCGCGACTTCGACGATGCGCCGTTGGAGGAAGCCGTCAGGACCATGGACGACATCATCCGCTCAGGTAAGGCCCGCTACTTCGGGTTGTCGAACTTCCGCGGCTGGCGCATCGCCGAGATCATGCACTTATGCCGCACAATGAACATCCCGCAGCCGGTGGTTTGCCAGCCGTACTACAACGCGATGAACCGTCAACCGGAGGTCGAGATCCTGCCCGCATGCCGCCATTACGGCATCGGCGTGGTGCCCTACAGCCCACTGGCGCGCGGTGTGCTGACCGGCAAGTACCAGCCGGGCGCCGCACCGCCGGAGGGCACGCGCGCCGGCCGCAACGACAAGCGCATGATGGAAACCGAGTTCCGCAAGGAGTCGCTGGCGATCGCGCAGAAGATCAGGACCTTCGCCGAGAAGAAAGGCATGGGCCCCGGGCATTTTGCGGTCAACTGGGTGCTGAACAATGCCATCGTGAGCAGCGTGATCGCGGGCCCGCGTACGCTCGAGCAGTGGCAGGACTATCTGAAGGCCCTTGAGTTCAAGCTCGACGCCAAGGGCGAAGCGCTGGTGGATTCGCTGGTGAGCCCCGGGCATCCGTCCACGCCCGGGTTCAACGATCCGCAGTACCCGCTGTCTGGACGGAGTTCGCGCAGCAGCTAAACCATGTCGCTGATCCGGGACGAACGTCCCGCAGAAGCGGAGGCGGTTCATGCGGTGCTGGTCGCCGCGTTCGGGCGCGAAGCCGAGGCTCGCCTGGTTGAGCGGCTGCGTGCATCAGGGAAAACAACCTGTGCCTTGGTGGCCGAAGAAAAAGGCCGTGTGCTGGGGCACATGGCCTTGTCGCGGATTGCAATCGAAACCGGCGACGGCGACGTGTCGGCGTTGGCCCTGGCGCCGCTGGCGGTAATGCCGGCGTTCCAGCGGCTCGGCATCGGCAGTGCGCTCGTCAGTGCGGGATTCGAGCGCTGCCGCAGGGAACGGCATGCGCGCGTGCTGGTTGTGGGCGATCCGGTCTATTATGCCCGCTTCGGTTTCGTGCCGGCATCGCGGTTTGGACTGAAGTGCCCGTTTTCCGTTCCGCAAGAAGCCTTCATGGCGATCGAACTCGAGCCGGGTGCCTTTACACAGGTCTCCGGTGTCGTGCGTTACGGACATGAGTTTGAGGACCTGGAGTGATGCGAAAACAGTCCACCATTGAATAGCCAAATGGCGATATAGCTGCATGTTGCCGGTTCCTGCGGCTCAGCGTCCGGTTTGCAGCGAGATCCTTTCCAGCGCCGAGCGCAGATCCGCAGGCAGGGAAATCGCGCGACGGCTGGCACGGTCAACGTATACGTGGACGAAGTAGCCTTGCGCCGATGCTGTTTGCTCTTCGTTGCGAAACAGACCGATTTCGTAGCGCACGCTGCTGTTGCCCAGTTTCGTCACCAGCAGCCCCGCGTGCACAACGTCGGGAAAGGTGATCGACGCAAAATACTGGCACTGCGTTTCCACCACCAGACCGATGACCTTGCTTGCCTCGATGTTCAGCACACGCTGCTCGATCAGGTACTGGTTCACTACGGTGTCGAAATAGCTGTAGTAAACGACATTGTTCACATGGCCGTAAACGTCGTTATCCATCCAGCGGGTGGGGATCGACTGGAAATGGCGGTAATGGCTGCGAATCTCGGGTGACGGTCTGTTCATGTTCTTTGAGGTGGCGTTCCGTGAGTGTTGAGGCCCATTTTCGTCGCGGCGTTAGAGCTTGAATGAAATGCTGCATTGATGTTCAAGGCGTTCGCGCTATTCACGGCCTTTCTGACCGGGCAGAGCGCTTCGCCCGGCGAAAACCGCGTTGGGACCGAGCGCTTCCTCGATGCGCAAGCCTTCGTTCCACTTGGCCATGCGTTCGGAGCGCGCGAACGATCCGACCTTCAGCTGACCGGCATCCCAGCCCACGGCAAGGTGGACGATGGTGACATCCTCGGTTTCGCCCGAGCGGGCCGAGACGATGGTGCCCCAGCCTAAGCGCTTGCCCGCATCCAGAGCAGCTTTGGTTTCGGTGACGGTGCCGGCCTGATTGGGCTTGATCAGGACCGCGTTGCAGGCCCCGGCTGCCGCCGCATTTTTTACTCGTGCGGCGCTGGTAACCAGGAAATCGTCGCCGATGATCTGCACCCGATTTCCCGCAGCGGCGGTGAATTTCTTCATGCCGTCGGCATCATCCTCCGCAAGCGGATCCTCGATCGATACGATCGGGTAGCGCGCAAGCCAGTCGAGCAGCATTTCGCACAGGCCGTCGCTGTCCAGTTGGCGCGCATCGAGTCCCAGGCGGTACTGTCGGTTGCGGCCGAACTCGGAAGCGGCGATGTCGAGCGAGATGCCGATGTCTTCGCCGGGGCGGTAGCCGGCGTGCTCGATCGCCCGCATCAGCATGGTCAGCGCTTCTTCGTTGGAGATGAATACGGGCCAGAAGCCGCCTTCGTCGGCGACTCCCTGCAGCTTTCCCGCCTCGTTCATCAATTCCCCGGCCGCACGGTGGACCTCCGCGGTCATTGCCAGCGCTTCATCGAAACTGCGTGCGCCCAGCGCCATCACCATGAAGTCCTGGACGTCCACGCGCCTTCCGGCGTGCGCGCCGCCGCCGAAGATCTGAATCTCCGGCAGCGGCATGCGCACGCTTTTTCCCTGGGCGAGGTAGGCGTAAAGAGGCAGGCGGTGCGCGCCCGCCGCCGCGTGCAGGACCGCCATCGACGCGGCGATCATCGCGTTACCGCCCAGGCGTGACTTCTCCTGCGTGCCGTCGAGCGCGACCAGTTCCTCGTCGATCTCGTTTTGGCGCAGAGCGTTGCGCCCCACCAGCAACCGTGAAATTTCGCCGTTGACATGCGCGACCGCCTTGCTCACGCCCATGCCGCCCAAGACCGTGCCACCGTCGCGCAGGTCGACCGCTTCGTTGGCGCCGCGTGAGGCGCCGGCCGGCGCCATGGCACGCCCGGTGGCGCCGCCCGCAAGCTGAAGTTCCACTTCAACGGTTGGACGGCCGCGCGAGTCCCACACCCGCCTGCCGTGTACCTTGGTAATGGTCGTATCGGGCATGGCCGCTTCAGTTTCCCGAGGTGGTGATTTGACGCTGCCAGACTGCCCGGACGTCCGACAGCTTGTCCACCGGTCTGGCCAGCAGTCCGCGCGCCACCCGGCGGACTAGATCGCGCTGCTCATCGGAAGTGATGTACTCGACGGGCGATTTCCCGTCGACGCGACCGAGAAAAAGGCCCGGCAGCAGATGCGCGCTTCGTGCTTCGATGTCGGCGCGCGACTCCCAGGTTACGGCGGTGAGATACGCCTGGGCGAGCGCGTCGAAACAGAACAGATAGCGCGCCTGCCAATGCGGCCGCCAGACGCACTTGAGTAGCAAATGGGTCAGGCAGAAAGCGAGGTCAAAGGCGGGATCGCCGTACCAGGCGCACTCGGCATCGAGGAAAACCGGGCCGTCCGGTCCGGCCAGGATATTCTTCGGGCTGATGTCGCCGTGAACCAGCGCTTTTTTGCAGGCCCCGGTTAGCCGAATCAGACTGTGCAGGCGTTCTGCGCAGTCGGGATGCTTGACCGCGGTTGCGGCCAGGTAGGGCTCAAGCCGGATCGGATAGAACACGTAATCGGTGGCGAAAGCGAGTGCCACCGCTGTGTCGCCTGCAGTGCGGCCATGAATGGCCGCGACGCGGCGACCGACATCGCGCGCGGTATCGGCGGAAATCTCGCCGTCGCGCAATTGGGTCTTCCAAACCGGATAACTCGCGGGATCCAGGAACTGCATCGCAAACATCCCGGTCTCACGGTCCTCGCCGAGGATGCGCGGCACCGCGGCCGGGACGATGGCCGCGGTCACCTGCATCCATTGGACTTCATAGCGATTGCGTTCGACCGGCGCCTGCCAGTCGGCCGCGACCTTGAGTTTTGGCAGTGCGCGCTTCACGCAGATCGGTCCGTGTGCGAGGTCCACGCGGACGATGTCCGAAGATACGCCGCCGGCCAGTGGCGTGATGACCGGGCGCTCCCCGGGTTCCAGCAGCCCCATGCGCGCCAGCGCAGTGAGGAAGAGATCGTCGCGCATTTTTTTCGGGATCCCGCGCTTGGCCGATGCCGCGCTGTTGGCGCATTATGTATGCGTGGGAAACGAGATGCGCACTTTAGCACAGGCATGAGCGCCATTCTGGCACTGGATCAGGGCACGACCAGTTCGCGCGCGATCGTCTTCGATGATGCGGGGCAGGTACTCGGCAGCGCGCAGCAGGAACTTACGCAGATCTATCCGCAATCCGGATGGGTTGAGCAGGACGCCGAGGAAATCTGGTCAACTCAGCTCGCTACCGCACGAGCGGCCTTGGCACAGGCGGGCCTGCACGCCGAGCACATTGCCGCGATCGGCATCACCAATCAGCGCGAAACCACTGTGTTGTGGGAGCGCGCCACGGGGCGCCCGATTGCCAATGCCATCGTCTGGCAGGACAGGCGCACCGCCGGTTTGTGCGAGCAATTGCGCGCCCAGGGCGTGGAGGCACTGTTCACCGGGCGCACCGGACTGCTGCTCGATGCGTATTTCTCTGGGACGAAGGTGCGCTGGCTGCTGGACCATGTGGAAGGTGCGCGAGCGCGTGCGGACAAGGCTGCGCTGGCCTTCGGAACGGTGGACAGCTGGCTGATCTGGAAATTAACCGGCGGCCGCGTTCACGCCACCGACGTAAGCAATGCCTCGCGCACCATGATGTTCAACATTCATACGCGCGACTGGGACGACAAGCTGCTGGGCCTGCTGCGCGTGCCGCGTGCGCTGTTGCCGAAAGTCGTGGATTCGAGCGGGGTTTGCGGCGAATGCGATTCGGCGCTGTTGGGTCGGGGCATTCCGATCGCTGGCATAGCCGGGGACCAGCAGGCCGCGCTGTTCGGTCAGCAGTGCACCCGATCGGGGATGGTCAAGAATACCTACGGTACGGGTTGCTTCATGCTGATGCACACTGACGGCAGGCCGGTGGATTCACATCACCGGCTGCTGACCACGGTGGCGTGGAAAATCGGCGAAACCGTGGAGTACGCCCTGGAGGGCAGTGTGTTTATCGCCGGCGCCGCGGTGCAGTGGCTGCGCGACGGGCTGGGCATCATCAGGACTTCGGCTGAAGTCGAGGCACTGGCGCGCGCCGCGCCCGATACCGATGGTGTGTATCTGGTGCCGGCATTCGCCGGCCTGGGGGCGCCATACTGGGACCCTCATGCGCGCGGCGCCATCGTCGGCATGTCACGCGGCACCACCGCCGCGCATGTGGCGCGCGCGACGCTGGAATCGATCGCCTACCAAACCGCAGATGTGCTGGACGCGATGCACGCCGATTCCGGCATTGCGGTTACCGAACTGCGGGTGGACGGCGGCGCGACACAAAACGACCTGTTGATGCAGTTTCAAGCCGATGTGCTGGGCGTACCCGTGGTACGGCCGAAGATCTACGAAACAACGGCGCTGGGCGCCGCTTATCTTGCCGGACTGGCGGTTGGGTTCTGGAAAAACGCCGATGCACTGGCAGCGCAATGGCAACTCGACCGCCGCTTCGAACCGTCCATGTCGGCCGCTAGGCGGTCCGCTCTCAAGGCCGGCTGGAGCAAAGCTGTAAAGCGTTCGCTCGCCTGGACGGAGGGTGCCAGCCGGGGCTGAACTCGCCCTTGAGTTTCATTGACAAGCAACTGATTTTATTAGTATTATGATCCTTCGCCGCAGCCGTTCTGGCCCGCGGTAAAGCGTCGGGCAACCATGGCCAAAATTGCCGTTTTCAATCAAAAGGGTGGAGTCGGCAAGACCACGACGTCGCTCAATCTGACGGCCGCTCTGGCGCGTCGCGGGTACAACCCGCTGTCCATCGATCTCGATCCGCAGGCGCACCTTTCTTATGTTTGTGGCAGCACCGTCGGGAATGCCGACGATTCAGTTTTCGGTTTCTACCAGAACGCCAGGCCGCTCACACAGTTGCTGCGCCCGGCCCTCGGTGGTTGGCTGGTGATTCCCGCGCATGTGGAACTCTCCAGGGTGGACACGCAGTTTGGAAAGGGCCCGAACATCCTGAACCGCCTGAACCTGGGGATCGTCAAGGAGAACCTGAACACTGGCAGGCCGATCGTTTTGGACTGTTGCCCGATGCTGGGGGTGCTCAGTCTTAGCGCGATATTTGCGTCGGACCGCGTGCTGGTGCCGGTATCCGCAGACTATCTGGCGGTGCAGGGCGTCAACCAGGTAGAGAAGACTTTCCGGGCGCTCGAGCATGTGCTTAAGAAGCGGGTATTGAGGCGCTACGTGATCACCCGTTTCGACGGCCGGCGCAAGATGTCGCATGAAATCTTCGAGGAGCTCAAGGCCCGTTACGGCGACGAAGTCTGCGATACCAGGATCTCGGAAAACGTCAGCGTGGCAGAGAGCCCCGCTTCCAAGAAGGATGTTTTCGCGCATTCTCCGGACAGCCGCGGCGCGCAGGATTACGAAGCGCTCCTCGATGAACTGGTGAATGCCGGTTTTATCGAAGCGCGAAGCTGACCGCGGCGGCCGGCCGCGCGGCGCTCAGGTTTTTTCTTCGTCTCCCTGCCTGGAGATGAGCGATATGATCCCGTCGAGATCGGTCGCGTCATCCCTTGGCGCGGTCTGGATCTGCCGGCACTCGAGGATCTCGCAGTGCATGTACATTTGCGTGATCTTGCGCTCGGCTTCGGCCTGGTCGCGCGCCTGCACCACGAGGTTGTCCACCGGCAACCCGCTGCGGGTGCGGATCTTCAACCCGAATTTCATCATCGACACGTTGGCCCGAGCCATAAGCCCGCCATTCTAGACGCTATCCCTGCTCGCCGGGACGGGATCGGCGGCAATTCCATCGAGAATTTATTGAACCTCGGGCGCCAGGGACCCACAAAGGGAGAACAGGCAGAAATGCTTTGGCGGACCGCGCGTGAACTCGAATGCCGTGAAACTTTCAACGCCGGGGGTGCTGTTCGCTGAATTCCCTCTGATAGCGCTTGTAGTTGTTGACGTAGTGCTCGGCGTTCCAGAGCAGGCGCGCGACCTCCTCGTCAGTCAATTGCCGCACCACCTTTCCGGGTGCGCCCACCACCAGCGAGCGGTCGGGAATCTCCTTGCCCTCGGTAATCAGGGCATTGGCGCCGATCAGGCAGTTTTTGCCGATGCGGGCATTGTTGAGGATTACCGACTTGATGCCGATCAGGCTGCCCTCGCCGATGGTGCAGCCGTGCAGCATCACGTGGTGGCCGACCGTGACGTTCCTGCCGATGGTGAGTTGGACCCCCTCGTCGGTATGCAGCACCGAATGGTCCTGGATGTTGGAGGCCTCACCGATGGTGATCAGGTCGTTGTCTCCGCGCACAACCGCGTTGAACCAGATGCTGACGTCATTTTCGATGATCACGGAACCGATCACCGTGGCGTTGTCAGCGATCCAGTAGTTGCCGCGGATGATGACCTTTCGGTCACCGAGGGAGTGAATCATGTTTTCATCGATCCCGGTCAGCGTTGCTGGGATTGCTACTGGAAAAGGGTTCAATTATAACGGCACGTACACCTCCGCCGGCCGCAAGGCGGATAATGCGTTCAACAGATTCGTGGAGGATTGCAGACATGTCATCAGTTATCGCAGCCAGAACGGCGGGCGGCACCGATATCGCCGGATTGCTGGGAGCAGACGCGGAAAAGCTCCTCAGCCACGTATGCAAGGGCATTCCGAAGGAGTCGCTGCACCTGCCGGGGCCCGATTTCGTGGACCGGGTGGTTGTGCAGACCGACCGCCCCGGTCCGGTTCTGCGCAGCCTGCAGCAGATGTTCGGGTACGGGCGCCTGGCCGGAACCGGCTATCTGTCGATCCTGCCGGTGGATCAGGGCATCGAGCATTCCGCCGGAGCCTCCTTCGCCAAGAACCCGGCCTACTTCGATCCGGAGAACATCGTCAGGCTCGCCATCGAGGGCGGCTGCAATGCCGTGGCTTCCACCCTCGGGGTGCTGGGTTCCTGCTCGAGGAAGTATGCGCACAAGATTCCTTTCCTGCTCAAATTCAATCACAACGAATTCCTCACCTATCCGAACAAGTATGACCAGATATTCTTTGGCAGCGTGAAGCAGGCCCGTGAAATGGGGGCGGTCGCCGTTGGCGCCACCGTGTACTTCGGCTCCGCCGAATCGGCACGGCAGATCGTCGAGGTGAGCAAGGCTTTCGAGATTGCCCACGAGATGGGCATGGCCACGGTGCTGTGGTGCTACCTGCGCAATCCGGCGTTCAAATCAGACAAGGACTATCACGTATCTGCAGACCTGAGCGGACAAGCCAATCACCTGGGAGTGACTATCCAGGCGGATATCATCAAGCAGAAGCTGCCGGAGAATAACGGCGGCTACAACGCGCTCAACACGAAGGAAAACCCTTACGGCAAGATCGACAAGCGGGTATACACCGACCTGACCTCGGACCACCCGATCGACCTGACGCGCTACCAGGTGGCGAACTGTTTCATGGGTCGGGCGGGCCTGATCAACTCCGGCGGCGCTTCTTCCGGCGAGAGCGATCTGGCGGAGGCCGTGCGCACCGCGGTCATCAACAAGCGCGCCGGCGGCACCGGTTTGATCTCCGGGCGCAAAGCCTTCCAGCGGCCCATGAAGGAGGGTGTCGGCATCCTGAATGCGATTCAGGACGTGTACCTGTCGAAGCAGGTGACGATCGCCTGAACCACCGATCTAGGTCGCACAGGGTTCGGGACACGCACGTTTATCAACCTGCTGCGCCCATTCTCGAGGCGAAGCGCGGGTAGGTATCGGCGATGTCGCTGCGTACGGGGCCACGGATCGCCGCCAATGTGCCGGCATCCGGTGGCGCAGTTGCGGGAACCCGCTCCGGGCAATCGAATTCGAATCCGGTATTGTCGCGGATCTCTTCCACACTGTGACCCGGGTGCACGCTGTCGAGGCTGAAGCGGCGGCGTTCGCGGTCGAAGGAAAACAACCCCAGTCCGGTCAGCATCGCATACGGACCGCCACGGCGGTGCACACCCGGTTCGCTCACCCCCGGAGCGCTGATGAAATCCACTCTCGGCACCATCACCCGTCGGGTATGTTCTTCGCGGAAGAGAATCACACGCGGCACCAGAAAGTACAAGTAAGAGGAGCCGAAGGAGCCGGGCCAACGTACTTCGTTATGCGGGTAGCGGCCGGTGCCGACCAGATTGATATTGGCCTCGCCGTCGATCTGGCCGCCGCCGAGAAAGAACGCGTCGATGCGGCCCTGTGCGGCCATGTCGAATAGCTCAACGCCGCCGCTGGTGAACCTTTCATGTCGCAGGGAGCCAAGCACGGTCACCCGCATCGCTTCGCGCGACTGCGTTCGCGCCAGCAATGCGCCGGCGCCCGGGATCGGGGAGGAGGCACCTACCGCGACGTGGCGGCAGCCGCGCAAAAGCCGCGCGATAACAGTGACCAACAATTCGGTGCGGCTGAATTCGCTCATGCAACCGCGCGGCGGTCATCGAGCCAGGAATCAAGAAACTGCGCGAACCCGGCTGCCGTGCCGGCAGCCGCGACGTAGTTCGCCAATGCTGCGTCGTCATCGGGATAAAGGTCCCAGAATGCCAGAGGCGAGGCTCCGCGCCGGGCTGCGGCAACCCGCGTGACATATATCGCCGGCAGCACGCCTGCCGCCCGCTGCGGGTCGTCCAGCAGATCATCGTCGGTAATCTCCTCGACCGTCACCAGAGTTTGCCGGGCGGCGTGGGCCATCAGCATGAGTTCGCGTCTGGCACCGACGAACACATTGCCGCGCCGATCAGCCAGCGGCGCGTGAAACAACGCAACATCCGGGCAGATCCCGGGAAGGGCGACGATCCGGTCTTCAGCGACGAATGGATTGTCGATCACCTTCCAGTCCTGCCGGTGACGCAGCAGATCGGTGCCGATGAGGCCGCGCAGCGGCATGAAGGGGAGGCCTTTCTCGCCTGCCTGCAGCGCGGCGTAGATCGCCGGACATGTCGCGTCGAGAACGCGGATTGCGCCTTCGCGAACCGCAGCGGTAAACCGCGGGGCGGCTCCGAATTCGCCGAGGGTTACCGCCGAAGTCTCGATGGCCGCGACCGCGCCGGCGCCAATCAGGATGTCGGCCTGCAACCCGCCGACCGGGACGCACACCAAATGCAGGCCGCGCACTCCGCGGCGCACCAGCTCGCGCGTGGCGGCCATGGAAACGCCCGACGAATCCTTGGGCACGGCAAGCAGTGCGCCATCGGGTATGGCGGCGGCGAGTCCTTCGAGCGACGATACGACGGCTGATTCCAAGTTCGGCCCCTGCGCATTGCGGAACGTTGCGGCTGGATCATCGTTGCCGGCAGGGCATTATGACTTGGAAGCTGCTCAAGCGTCTAACCACAATCCTTTTCCGGCCGGGGCGGTACTTCGCGGGACGTCAGCGCCGGGACTCCGGTGATTTCAAAGTCGCGGGAATCAACTCGATGACCTGCTCCTTGTCGGAAATCCAGACATGACCTTCCTGGATTGTGAATTGCAGCTCCATGTTGCGAAGTGCCAGTTGGGCCAAGGTCCGGGTCGAGGCTGCAGGCAAGGCGATCACGGACAGATTCTTCGCCGGCCCGAATTTTCCGTTGACCTGTTCCCACCACAGCTCGGCCGCACGCCCGCCATAACTGTAGACGACAACCTGGCCGGCGCGTCCACAGGCCTTGCGTACTCGTTTTTCGTCGGGCAAGCCGACCTCGATCCAGAATTGGATGCTGCCGGTCAGGTCCTTCTGCCACAGGTCGGGTTCATCGTCGCTGCTCAGTCCGCGCCCAAACGACAAGGCCTCGTCGGCGTGCAATGCGAAAGCCAGCAGCCGCACCATCATGCGCTCGTCGGTCTCCGAGGGATGGCGCGCAATGGTCAGTGTGTGATCGCCGTAGTACGGGCGATCCATGTCGGCGATCCGCAGGTCCGCCTTGAAGATTGTCGCCTTGAGCGCCATGGTTCAACGGGTTGTATTGATGTGCTTGCATTGTCACCCCCGCGCGTGAAATAGTGGAAATGATCCGATCGAACCGGGAGGCAACCTGTACCCGATCATGCGCATCCTGCTTGCGATCATTCTGTTTCTGGGAATCGCTCCCCTGGAAGGATGGGGCGACGAGCCCGGCGCATCGGCATCACCGCAGCTCGCCAAACTCCGCGGGGAAATTACCGGGCTGATAGGGCCGGCGCGCTGCATCAACCTGGTGCAATGCCGAATCGCCGCTATCGGGGTGAATTCCTGCGGCGGGCCGGCCGAGTACCTGGTGTATTCCTGGCTCTCGACCGACAAGGGTGCGCTCGAGACCAAGATTGCGGAGTACAACTTCCTGCAGGAAGATCTGCAGAAGAAGCAGCAGCCGGCATCAAATTGCATGGCACCGGCCGAGCCGACCGCGGCGTGTGTCAACGGTCGCTGCGTGCTGCCTGGCGGCCGCTAGCTTTTTGCCGGCGTTACACCCCGGAAGTATCCGCAACCCGGCCGTTGGCCCGAAAGTCCGAGAAAATCCCGGCTGGCTTGCCGCTAACCTGGATTCGGGTCAAGCGGGCACAACTTCGTCTACAGCACCGGCACCAGCAGCAGCGCGACGATGTTGATGATCTTGATCAGCGGATTCACGGCCGGGCCCGCGGTGTCCTTGTAGGGATCGCCCACGGTGTCACCTGTCACGGCGGCCTTGTGGGCGTCGGATCCCTTGCCGCCGTGGTGTCCGTCCTCGATGTACTTCTTGGCGTTGTCCCACGCACCGCCCCCCGTGGTCATCGAAATCGCCACGAACAATCCGGTGACGATGGTGCCGATCAGGAGACCCCCGAGCGCCTTGACACCCGCACCGGGGCCCATCAGCCAGTTCATGCCGAAAGCGACGACTACGGGAACCAGCACCGGCAGCAGTGACGGCACGATCATTTCCTTGATTGCGGCTTTGGTCAGCATGTCCACCGCGCGCGAATAGTCCGGCTTGGCACTGCCTTCCATGATGCCTTTGATGTCGCGGAACTGGCGGCGCACTTCGTTCACCACGGCGCCGGCGGCCCGGCCTACCGCTTCCATCGCCATCGCGCCGAACAGATAGGGCACCAGGCCGCCGACGAACAGACCGATGATCACCGCCGGATCGGACAGACTGAATTCCACCAGCTTGCTCTGCGCTTCGAGGTTGTGGGTGTAATCGGCGAACAGCACCAGCGCGGCCAATCCGGCAGAACCAATCGCGTAACCTTTGGTCACGGCCTTGGTGGTGTTGCCCACGGCGTCCAGCGGGTCGGTGATGTCGCGAATCTTAGACGGCAGGCCGGCCATCTCGGCAATGCCGCCGGCGTTGTCGGTGATCGGGCCGTAGGCATCCAGAGCCACGATCATGCCGGTCATCGACAGCATCGCTGTGGCCGCGATGGCGATGCCGTACAGGCCGGCCAGCGAATAGGACGCCCATATCGACGCGCACACGGCCAGCACCGGCAGCGCGGTCGCTTTCATCGACACCCCAAGTCCGGCAATGATGTTTGTGGCATGGCCGGTTTGCGACGCCGCCGCGACGTGCCGCACCGGGGCATATTCGGTGGCGGTGTAATACTCGGTGATGACCACCAGCGCCGCAGTCAATGCGAGGCCGACCAGCGAGGCATAGAATAGATGCATCGCGCCGAGCGGGCTGTCGGCCATCATTTTGGTGGTGATGAAGTAGAAGGCGATCGCGGCGAGCACGCCCGAGACGATCACCCCCTTGTACAACGCGTTCATGATCTTGGCGCCCTCGGAAGTCTTCACGAAGAACGTGCCAAGGATCGAAGCGATGATCGACGCGCCGCCAAGCACCAGCGGATAGAGGATGCCGTTCGCGCCGACAGAATCCACCATCAGGCCGCCGAGCAACATCGTGGCGACGATGGTCACCGCGTAGGTTTCGAACAGGTCTGCCGCCATGCCGGCGCAGTCGCCGACGTTGTCGCCGACGTTGTCCGCGATCACCGCCGGATTGCGCGGGTCGTCTTCCGGAATGCCGGCCTCCACCTTGCCCACCAGATCGGCGCCGACGTCGGCGCCCTTGGTGAATATGCCGCCTCCGAGTCGCGCAAAGATCGAAATCAGGGAGCCGCCGAAGGCGAGGCCTACCAGAGCGTGCAGCGCCTTGGCTTCACCCGCCGCAGGCAGAATCGCCGCGTAGTAACCGGCCACGCCCAGCAGTCCGAGGCCCACCACCAGCATGCCGGTGATCGCGCCGCCGCGGAACGCAACGTTCAGCGCGGCATTGATGCCGTGACTGGCGGCCTCGGCCGTGCGCACGTTGGCGCGCACTGAAATGAACATGCCGATGTAGCCGGTGGCGCCGGAGAGCAGTGCGCCGACCAGAAAACCCGCCGCGGTGTACCAGTCGAGACCGAAGCCGAGCACGAAGAACAGCACTGCGCCGACGATGGCGATGGTGGTGTACTGGCGATTCAAGTAGGCTTGCGCGCCCTGCTGGATGGCGCGCGCGATCTCCTGCATGCGCGCATTGCCGGCAGGCCTGCCGAGTACCCACTTGATCGAGATCGCACCGTAAATGATCCCGATGATCGCGCACACCAGCGCGAAGATCAGTGCTGACGACATGAGTCCCCCTTCATCTGTTTATGTTTTCAGGGCCGAATGGCGGGCCGGCCCCTTGACCCCGGAATGAATAAACGCGGCATCACTTCCCGCCGGCAATCCCGGCAGGGAGGCAAGCGGGTCAACGCGCGATTCTAGCCGAATTTCTCCGGCATATTGGCCGTTTTGGG